>Ga0134121_10000887_pt1 | contig 30576 bp, 27 predicted proteins | sample KB301_FD_96463 | JGI IMG/M metagenome (GOLD analysis project Ga0134121, IMG submission 96463) | Terrestrial soil microbial communities without Nitrogen fertilizer from Kellogg Biological Station, Michigan, USA - KB3-0-1 | ecosystem: Environmental > Terrestrial > Soil > Unclassified ... | reverse complement strand
GTTCGTAAAATTTCCCGGTGTCGATCCAATCTTGAGTCCGGAGATGCACTCGACCGGCGAAGTGATGGGAATTGGCGACACGTTCGGCGAGGCTTACGGGAAGGCGATGATCGGCGCGGGATTGAGTTTGCCGTCGGCGGGCAAGGCGTTTCTGAGTGTGAAAGATGCTGACAAAGGAGCGGCGGTTTTGCTCGCGCGCAAGTTGTCGCGTCTGGGCTTCAGTGTTGTCGCAACACTCGGAACCGCAGCGCGCCTGGTTGAAGTGGGTTTGGATGTCGAGACAGTTTTCAAGGTCAACGAGGGCCGCCCGAACATCGTGGACCATATCAAGAGCGGTGAGATATCGCTCGTGATCAATACGCCCCTTGGTCGTGCTTCGCATTATGACGAACAGGCAATTCGTAGAGCCGCGTTGCAGTATGGTGTGCCGTGCGTGACGACGATGACCGGCGCGCAGGCGCTCGTGGAAGCGATCGGCGCTTACAGTGCGCAGACGTCTCCGAACGTGCACTCGCTACAGGATCTGCACGCGATGCGAAGCTCGATGGATGCTGTCTCGTCATTGTGAGGTTTCGTCGTGGCAATAAATTCTCCGGAAACAATTCGTCGCATACTCGATGAGTGCCGCACGATCGCGGTGGTTGGGTTGTCGTCTGATCCTTCGCGTGCGTCAAACAGCGTTTCGGGATACATGAGGCGTCAGGGTTACCGCGTGGTTCCTGTGAATCCGAACGAGACGTCTGTGTTTGGTGAGAAGTCGTACCCGGATCTGTTTGCCGTAGAAGAGCAGATCGATCTCGTTGATGTGTTTCGGCGCTCGGATGAAGCGGGGAAGGCGGTTGACGAGGCGATTGCTGTGGGTGCGAAAGCGGTATGGTTGCAGGAGGGTGTGATTGATTCTGCGGCAGCGCAGCGTGCGGAAGATGCAGGGTTGATGGTCGTGATGGATCGCTGCTGGCTTAAAGAGCACATTCGCGCCCATCGATGACTGTCATGTCTAAGATCAATGCCGTTATTATTACAGCAAGTGATGCTTGTGCGCGCGGCGAACGCGAAGATGCTTCCGGTGCGGCGCTGGTCCAACTCCTCACGGATCTCGGCGCTGAAATCGTCGCCACCAAAATTCTTTCAGACGATCTCGATCCGTTGATCGAATCTCTAATTGATTTCGCCGATCGTGACGACGTGAATCTAATCATAACGACCGGCGGCACGGGTCTCGGCCCACGCGACAACACACCTGAAGCAACTCAACTCGTTATCGAACGCGAAGCGCCGGGCATTGCGGAAGCGATTCGCGCCGAGTCACTGAAAGTCACACCGATGGCGATGATCTCACGCGGCGTTTGCGGTGTTCGCTCAGGTACGCTGATCGTCAATCTTCCAGGCTCGCCAAAGGCTGTGAAGGAAAGTTTCGCCGTGATCGCGCCCGTGCTCCCACACGCAATGGATCTACTCGCCGGCAAGACCAGGCACAGCAATGAAGAAAAGAAGTAGCCACAAAAAGGCACAAAAAACACAAAAAAATAATTTGAGGCTTTGTGCCTCCTTGTGGCAACTAAGAAAGGAAGGAAGGTGAGGAAAGTGAGGGTACAAATTCCTTGTTAGCGATCACTCACGAACTCACCGTAAGTGGTTCGCTTCTGCGCCCGGAGGTGGTTACTGAGAATCTGGTAGAAGCACTTCAAGCAGACGGCGTTCGTCTCTTCTTTCTTGTCATCGCGAATCTTTGATCCGCACCAACTACACTGAACCAAAAAGTTCTGCTCTCTTTCTCTTCGTCTTTGGCTCATCTTTACCTCTTCTACTAATTTAGTTTCGGCAAGCTTAGCCGCGGGACGTTACGAGGCAATAACCGCGAGGTTAAATTGCGATTACGGCTGATGAGCGTCGAAATTCAGACGACAGTCAGACGCGATTCAGTTCACGCGCAAAATAAAACTTTTCTGTACTCACGCAGTTAACATTTTGGTAACATCGGCCCAACTCGACGCCACCCCTGAGGCGTCATCGAAAGCCTTGAACGTCAAATGCGAACCAGAATCGAAAGGATGCACTTTTCTCTCAAGCTCGCGCTTGCTGCTGCTTGTTTGTGTTTGAGTGCTCTTTCGACATTCGCGTCCAGCGCTGTGATGATCAGACCGGATGTCTCGCGATCGCATCGTGAGGAACTGGTCAAACGGCTGCGTGTAATCACTGGATGGAACAACGTGAATTTTGACGGTAACGGCTCGCTGCGTTTGGGCGACACTCAAACGAGCAGCGGTTCTGAAAGCGCCCGCCTGTTGCTGAAAGAAGCTATCGCTGGCCCAAACGTCATCGTCCTCGAAGATGCGAGCTCGAGAACCGATGTCGCTTTCTGTCGTGTGGTTCGTGGGCGCTGGGTGCGTAATGAATCGAATAAGCCGCCGGCGTTCGTCGTGCTAATTGACTTCACAGACTTTCAACAGCTCAGCGGCGACGCCGAAGCACGCGCTGCTTTCGATGTTGGTTGGGGCTTACTTCACGAAATCGATCACGTTGTCAAAGACTCTGAAGACGCCCGCGATGCGAAAGCCGTCGGCGAGTGTGAGGATCACATCAATCGCATGCGTCTTGAAGTTGGTCTACCCGTTCGCGTCGACTACTTCTTCAGTCGCGCTTATCTCAAAGCCGACTCAAACTTCAACGCCCGCTACGTTCGACTTTCCTTTGAGCGCGAGGCGAAACGTTACTGGCTCGTCTGGGATGCGACGACTGTCGGCGGTCTCCACGGCGACAGCCAGCGCGCGCTCGTCCGTTAGCTATCATTTTGAGCATTTTGTGCCTTTTTGTGGCTGCTTCTTAAGAGACGGTCGGAGCGGGTCTCTTCCGACATTTTCTGAAGCGTGGAATGTACCTGAAGGATGACGTCCTTCAGTTGTTCGAGCTCCTGTGGAGACTTCTTTTTAGCCAGGATGGCGACAGCGACGTCGCTACTCAATTCGTTGGAAATAGCCATATTGATGGGCTCAAATGAATCTGCTCGGGGTATTTTTTGAAGAGTCGCCATCGTAGTTTGTCGGTGTTACGGTGATGTTAATTCCATGTTAATAAAACACCTTGACATTCGCTGGCAGTGGGTTTAGAAGATTGTGCAATTGGTCCATTTCGGGCTGACTCTCCCAAAACCTCCTTTCTGACCACGGAGTGAACTCATGTATTCCTCTGCCGGCAAATTTCTCGCGCTCGCTTTTTTATTTCTTGGTCTGACTGCTCAGCTTTCCGCCGCACAAAGAGACGATGAACAATCCTTACAAGGATTAAAAAACATTGAGGTGGTTGTTAAATTTGGCAGGATGGACGGGAATCCGGAAAAGTGGCACGCGAACATTTTGCTAACACTCGAGGGGCGAGCTAAGAAGAAGCTGGCCGAAGCAGGTGTGCCGCTATATCAGTCGACGGACGAGGCCGGCACGGCTGTCAGACCGAGATTGATTTTCATACTCTCGTTGAACAGCGTAACTACCACCGCTCCACCTGTTCGCGTTGCCACCCAACTCTTTCAACGAGCGCGTCTGTCGCGTGATGCGGCGAAGGAATTGGAGGTACCAACCTGGGTTATGTATGGCGTCGGTGGGCCTATGGTAACACCGCAAATGGTCTTTGACGTTTTTGATGGACAAGTTGACCTGTTCATCAAGACTTACAATGCGGCGAATCCAGCTTCGTCGGAAGTCTCGAGGCAGACAACGCCGGATGCATCCGCTCAGCTCTGCGACACCGCAGGGACTTTTGCGGGGTTGAGCAGCACGCGCATTTACGTTTCTTTCAGGCGAGATCAGTTTACGGACGCACGGCGCGTACTTCTCGAAAAATTTGTTCAAGAGGCAGCCGAAACTAAGTTGAAGGAAGCGGGAATTAAACTTACTCGCTATACCAATGAAGAGGAGAAGACTGGCAACGCCCGGTTGTCTCTCTACGTGAAGCTGAGCGAGCCGAATGTTCATCTCTGGGACCCGCCGGTTGGGGTTGAAAGTAAGTTTTATCAGACGGTGCGACTCGTTCGTGATCCCCGGAAACAAACGGAAGCGATGACGTGGGAGAGTTACGATACAGGTCAGTTTGTTAAAAACGATAGCGGCAAGCTCACGCTAACTGACGAGGTGATACTCGACGTTATAAATAGACAGATCGACGAGTTCATCAAGGTCTTCAAAGCTGCGAACAACCAGCGTTAATACGCAGAGAAATTCTTGTGTGTCTTCGTGCGCGGTACTATACTTCGCCTAGCCAGCCATTCTGTAGCAAATAACAACTCGGAGGAATGTCATGAGCAACTGGAGAAAGATTGCCAAGCGCTCCGTAGTTCTTTTTTGTGTGATGCTTACCGTCGCAGCAGCAGCGCGATCGCAAACCCGCGAAAACAATCGTACGCTGGATGAATACGATCGCACGTTGAATGTTATGAAGAACGACGCCAAAGCAGCCAGAGAGCGAAGGCGAAGTCTGTTCCCACAAATCAATGAAGACTTTCGACGCATCCAGATGATCCACAATGAGATCGTGCGCATGCTCCAGCCGGACAAAGGTTTGAACTATGATCGTCTTGCGGACCTCACGAATGATATTAAGAAACGCAGCGAGCGCCTGCGAGAAAATCTGGCGCTGCCCCAACCGGAAAAGACAGACACCCCACCCACTCGTTCTGAAGCAATCGACGAAGCTCATCTCAAGAAGACGATCGCCGATCTGCACGATGTGATCGTCAGCTTTGTTGCGAATCCAATCTTCAAGAACCTTGGTGTAGTCGATGCGAAGGTAGTTGACGCAGCCGGCGACAACCTCAATGACATCATTGATCTCAGTGAGGAGATCAAAAGAGAAGCGAAGTTGTTAGGTAAGACCGCAAAGAACTAACGCGGATCCTCGCGGATTAACGCAGATAGATCCGCGTTAATCCGCGTAAATCCGCGGCTAATTTCAGAACGAATAACGCAATTGAATTCGTCCCGAACGATAGCTGCGGAGGGTTGTGTTTGGTCCTCCGTTGAGCTCGGGTTGGTTGAAGAACGTATTGAACACGTCTCCATCACTAAGACCACCAAACGTGCCTGAGTCCCAGGTAAAGATCGGATGATTGAACACGTTGAAGAAGTCGACGCGAATCTCAAACTTGTCGCCTTCCCATGGTGTCCACGGCATTCCAATCGCTTTCGTCAAACTGAGATCGAGCCGGTTCCAACTTGGAGCACGAAGTGTATTACGTCCCACGATTCCAGTACGGATGTCGGGATCGACTACAAAGCGTGCGTCGTTGAGCGCGATCGGAGTGACGAAATCGTTTTGACAGTATCCGGTTGGTGAAACAACATCACAGAAGTTGTTGGAAATCGCCACCGAATTGCGTGGAGCATTTGGATTGCTAACTGCCGGTCGATCGTTCGTCGCTACTCCGTCATGGTTGATGTCGAGGCCATTCAAATAAGCAGTCTCCACCGCTCCCGATTGAATGCGCCAGATCCCCGACAGTGTAAAACCACTCGTAATCCCTTTCACGAATCGATTCTGCGTAGCGGACGGAAGATCGTAAAGCCACGAGAATGATGCTACGTGTGGTACGTCGTAGGTGGCGACGCTGCGATCAACTTGCCGTCCACCCAGATTACCCAAAAGGTCCGAAGCGCGACTGGTTCCACCAGACGTGACAAAGACCTCGCTGTTAACGTCATCAATCGCCTTCGAGAAGGTATACGCGAACCGGAACAGCAAACGGTTTGCGAATCCCCGTTCGAGTCGTGTTTGCAACGAATGGTAATTCGAATCACCACCGTTGGTACGCGGCTGGACCGCACCGAAACCGGAATGAACACGCGGGTTTCCGGCTACGAGAATATTCCGAGGATTCAACTCTTCGTTGATGAAGAGGTGAATACCGCGCGATCCTACGTACGCGACATCGGCGACCATCTTCCATGGAAGTTGGCGTTGAATGCCGAGATTCCAAACATACGTTTTCGGGTTGTGCAGATTTGGCAAAACCGTGGACTGAGTCGTCAATGGATTAGCCGCAGGCGCTTCTGTTGGAAGGACATTGGATGCGTGTGCAAAACCCCGAATCGGGTCTGGCGCATCCGATCCAAAAAGGCTGGCGCCGACAGCGTTAGGTGACGAAGCCACCGTGTTGCTGAGAATGTTGTTGAAGTAGGTGTCGTAATTCACAGCGAAGCCGCCGCGGATTACAGTTGCATCATTGCCCAGCAACCGCTGGAAGAACTTCGGCGTGTAGGCGAAGCTGAAGCGCGGAGCGAAGTTATTCTTGTCTCGCTTAACCTCACAACGAGTTGGGAACGGTACGTTGAAGCCGCAGAACGCCGGGAAAGCGGCTGTGTTTTGCGCCACACCATAAAGCTCATATCGCAAGCCGAGGTTTAGCGTTAGGTTAGGACTAACACGCCAGTTGTCGTTAATGAAGTACGCCTGATTGATCACGTTTGGATGATCAACGTTTTCTCCAAAAACCTTCTGGGCAAAAACTCCGGAGTTCCCGGAGAAGTCTTCCAGGAAGTTTTCCAACGCCGTATTTACGAGGTTGTCATCCGCGTCGAGAGAATCCGTGAAGTTCAAGGAGCCGCGCGTGTTAATGGGAATGAACTGCTTAGCACGCTGCAACATGATATCGAACCCGGCTCGAAGCGTGTGATTGCCTACCGTGTGCGAGATTGTGTCCTGAAGCTGGTAGTTATTAAAGATCCGGCCCTGCGGAAAAGTGGCATCAGGACCGATGCTGGTCAGGTCCGAAGCCGTACCACCGAAAACAAATTGCGGCGGTGCAGTCAGCAAGTCAGGGTTGCGATAGTTGAAGAGCACGTTGAAACGGCCGTAACCGAAACGCAACTCGTTGGTTGTTTTGGGTGAGAAAGTCCGCGTCCAGGTGACGAGGGCATTCTGAATCAAACTGGGCACATCAACTTCAGTTCCTGGAAATTGCAGTGACGAAAACGTCGGAACCTGATTAGCGAAGAGCTGATTGTCAGCAAGGTAACGAACAGCGACGCTGTTGTTGGAATTCGGCGTCCAGTCTACGCGGAAAAGATACTGAGTATCATCCACAGGTTGCGAGCTCGTTCGCGTCGCGGTGCCGAATGGGATACTGATATCGTCACGGAACGGCACCTGAACGACGCCCGTTGTACCGCGCAGGTCGCCGATAGTTTCGAGATAACGATCAAGGTTTGCGCTGGTGCCCGCAGGGAAGAGCGCGCGCAGTTGCGCAACACCCGCTGCTGTGGGGACCACCGGTGATGACGTCACGCCACCAGCCCGGAACGGCGACCATTGAATCGTGCCGAAGAAGAACAGCTTGTTCTTGAGGATTGGACCACCAACCGAGAAGCCGTAGTCGTTCTCGATCGTGACCGGTTTCTTTGTCAGCTCGAGTCCCGCTTTCTCAAACGGTGAAAGGGCTGAGAGTTTACTCGGAATAATTACGTCATACACGGAGCCGTGAAAATCATTTGATCCACTTCGTGTAATCACGTTTACGACAGCACCGCCGGCGCGGCCAAACTCAGACGAGTAATCGCTCTGTAAGACAGTTACTTCGTTGTAGCCGTCGCGCAATACTGGTTGATAAAACTGGCCGGTGATTGAATTGTCGTTGTTGTCGAGTCCGTCGATCAACTGATTGTTCTCGCGCGGGCGCAGGCCGTTCACTGAGAACTCTGTTCCCTGAACGAAGCCGCCGCCTAATGGACCAGGATCAGAGACGCCTGGAAGTGTGAACACGAGGTTGACAGGATTGAGACCCTGAACGGGAAGCTCAGTAATCTGTCGATTCTCGAGCGTGTTGACGCGCGCGCCGTCCTGAGTTTGAAGCTCGACGCCTGTTGCTGAGGTGACTGTTACTATCTCGGCTGGATTTCCAACCTCTAACAGAATCTGAGCTTCGGCAGTCTGAGCGGCTGCCACAACTACTTCTTTCGTTGCGGATTTAAAACCCGTTGCAGTCACCTCAACCCTGTAGGTTCCGGGATCGACTGCGTCAAAACGATAGCTGCCATCTTGTTGTGAGATGGTTTCACGTGTGGTTCCGGTCGCCGTATTCGTGATTTTGATAGTGACGCCGGGGACAGCAGCAGCGTTAGGGTCTGTAATGTTACCAACGATGAAGCCCTTACTAGTTTGACCCAGGGAGACGGTCACTAATAAGAGCAGCATCGCAATACTGCAAGTTACATATTTCATGTTTGGCAGACCTCCGAAATTTCGGAAAATTACTTTGAATGTTGATTGTCGTTTCTGGGGTGTTATTTGAAGGGGCAACTACTGGGCCAGTGCTCCGTGAGAATGGATCGCTTGAGCGTATCGAGAAGTTTCTTTGAATCAGGATCGTCGCGATCCAAATCCATAAATTTTTCCAAAAACGAAGAGTGATCGAGATGCGCGATCGCTTCCAAAATTTTGCAGACACAAAATCGTGATGCTACAGCGTTTTAGATTTTGATGCGTAATTCTGAATTGTTCCTTTAGCCAGAGATGATGCGTTCCAACTCGCTCTTGTGCGTTGCTTCCGGAATCAATTAGCATTAACGGGCTCACTGACACACAGAACGGTTGCTTTCTCTCGCAGCCGCCGCCACTCCAGTTCGTTCAGGAGGTAACAAGATGGACATCGGCGCAATGGCAAGCTCACTCACTACAGTACTCGTTCCGCTCCTGCCGTATTTGCTCAAAGCGGGTGAGAAGGCAGCGGAAGAAACAGGCAATGCAGTCGCGGGCCAGAGTTGGGAATGGGTTAAGTCAGTCTGGACCAGGCTGAAGCCGAAAGTCGAGGCTAAACCAGCTGCACTTGAAGCGGCGCAGGACGTTGCGCTGTCGCCTGAAGACCAGGACGCACAGGCGGCGTTGCGAATACAACTCAGGAAGCTGCTCACTGAGGATCAGTCGCTGGCGGACGAGGTAAGCCGTTGGCTGGAGCAGGGCAAAGCGGCTGGCATCACTGTGATTGCTTCGGGCGAGCGCAGCGTCGCGATTGGCGGCGATGCCAAAGACAACACGATCGTGACCGGCGATGGAATCAGGTGAAGTCTAAAAATAACGTGACTGACCGCCTAGTCCACGATAAAACTACTCCCACCGTCACAACGAGTGGTGAGCGTGGTGTGGGCATCGGCGGTAATGTCACAAACAGCAAGATCTTTACTGGCAACATAATCGAGGCTGCTGAGCCTGTAACGACGTCACTCCAGCAGCTTCGCGCACCGGTGGGCGACTTCGTTGGCCGAGAGCGGGAGATCGATACTCTGATCAATGCTCTGCGTCGTGAAAGCCGCGCTTGCATCACCGGCATCAGCGGCATGGGCGGCATCGGCAAAACGGAGTTGGCCCTGCTCGTCGCCGACCGGCTTCGAGATGATTATCCTGACGCGCAGTTCTTCATCAACCTTCAGGGCACTGATGCCAACCCGCGTTCGCCACAAGAAGCGATGGCCAATTGCATCCGCGCTTTTCTTGGTCCAGAAGTGAAGCTACCTGAAGAGCCTGAGCAACTGTTGCATCTCTATCGCAGCCAGTTGCACAGTAAGCGCGTGCTGCTGTTGCTCGACAACGCTGCTGACAGCGCTCAGGTGCGCCCGCTGCTACCACCCACCGGCTGCGCTGTCATGGTCACTTCACGGCAGTCCGTCGCTCTGCCGGGCATGACGCCGCTAACGCTTCATCCTCTTACTGAGCAAGAAGCACGACAACTATTGTTGGAGATCGCAGCCCGCGCCGAACCAGTCGCGGAACAGATCTGTAAGCTCTGCGGATATCTACCGCTGGCGCTGCGCGCGGCCGGCAGTCTGCTCGCGATCACGGCTGATCTAGATCCGGATGACTACGCTGTACAACTGCAAGATGAGCGTAACCGGCTCGAACGCATCGGCACGGAAGGCGTCGAGATCAGTGTGGCCACCTCCTTCAATCTCAGCTATGCGCGACTTGGGACGGAAGCCGCGCGCGTTTTTCGCCTGTTGTCGGTATTCCCCGCCACTTTCGATGCGGCAGCGGAAGAGGTCGTATGCGCTGACGCAGGGCATGTTCAACTCAGCGATTTAGTGCGACGTAGTTTGGTGCTCTACGACGAGAGCACGAAGCGCTATCGTCTGCACGACCTGTCGCGGCTGTTTGCCGGCTCAAAATTGAGCGCCGAAGAGCGGGTGGTTGGTGAGAAACATTTCGCAGCGCATTTCCTGTACGTACTGGCTTCCGCTGGTGACCTATATCTGGAAGGCGGTGAGTCACTGCTGCGCGGTCTGGCGCTATTTGATCTTGAGTGGGGTAACATTCAGGCAGGACATGCTTGGGTAGAAGCGCAGATTGGCACCACTGATGCAGATGTAGTTCGGTTAGGCATGGTGTACGCTAACTCCGGCTGGGATGTACTTGATCTGCGGCAACACCCACGCGAGCGAATCCGTTGGCTGGAAATAGCTCTGGTCGCAACTCGGCAATTGAAGGAGCGAATAGGCGAAGGCATTACGCTCAGCAATCTGGGCATTGCCTACACCAGACTCGGCGAGGCCCAGCGCGCCATTCAGTTATTTGAACAAGCATTGTTTATTGACCGCGAGATTGGTGATCGCAGACACGAAGGCAATACCTTGGGCAATTTGGGCCTTGCCTACTTCAATCTGGGCGAAATCCGCCACGCCATCCAGTTATTTGAACAACAGTTAGTGATTGATCGCGAGATTGGCTACCGTAGAGGCGAAGGCAATGCGCTGGCCAGCCTAGGTAATGCCTACGCCGTACTGGGCGAGATCGATGGCGCCATTCAGTTCCATGAACAACGCCTCACTATAGCCCGCGAGATTGGCGACCGCAGAGGCGAAGGCAATACGCTAGGCACCTTAGGCATTGCTTACAAAAACCTAGGCGAGACTCGTCGCGCCATCCAGTTCTATGAGCAACAACTGACTATCGCCCGTGAGATTGGCGACCGCAGAGGCGAAGGCATCGCGCTATTTAATCTGAGTCTGGCACTGGACCAACTCGGCGACCGCGCTAAAGCTTTCCAACACGCCGAACAGGCACTCACCATCTTAGAGCAGATAGAAGATCCAAGCGCCGCGAAAGTGTGCGCGCGACTTGCCGCCTGGCGCGAGCAAACAAACCCGTGAGACTCGCTTGCTTAGGGCAGGTAACGCCGACCGCTATGCCTAAAACTTGAGGTACCAATTTGGCACCTCAAAAATTTCCGCTTCCTCCATCCCAAATTCAAGCATGGAAATCCAATGGATTTCTTTACGGTGCGATTGAGCGCGAACGGAAACCTATCTCTTTGCGACCTCGGACCGGCGTTGCATCAATCGTCGAATCGCGTCGATGACACCTCTGAACTGTTTCTCGGAACCGGTCACAAACTGTGACCGGTTTAAACTTTGAGATGCCAATTTGGCATCTCAAAACAGCATTACCGTTTGCTTTGCCCTAAAAATCCGGGAGCCGACCTTGGAAGAGGTCAGTACCGTCCGCGGTAGCGGATGGGTGCGCAGCCTTTAGGCCCTGCGGTGGTCAGTCGCCGCACGGCTACGCACCCACCCGCTACCGCAGGTGGTACTGACTGTGTCCAACAGGAGAATTAGGACCGGTGGTGGGAACCGCCACTGAAAAGTATTTCAGGACACAAGCGTGTCGCCTGCCAGCAACTCGCTCTCAAATACCGCAATCTGCGCCTCGACCACGCCATTGAAATTCAACTCACCACAGCGAGTAAAGGCAAAGTGCTTCACCAGATTTGCGAGTGCTTTCGGGTGCGACGCATTTTCCAACGTCGACATGAGGACCAGCAGCGCGGCTGACTTCGTTCCCGCTTCATCACCAGCGCGACAGATCAGCTCCGCCAGTGCCTCGACCTTCTCTTCGTCGGTGCTGGATATGTTTAAGTAGCCCGCCTCATCCAAGACGGTTTCGCCCGCGTCGGCGCGACGCACGAGTTCCGGCAGCAACGGATCGTTCGTCTCCAAAGCGTAACGAATAATCGCGCGACTCTGCGCATCGATTAACCGGTCGTTAAGACTGCCTGCGCTCTTTCTTTGACCGCATTGATAAAAGAGTTGGTTTTTGATGTTTGGTTTACGTGAGGAGTTTCGCGCACGTTTGCGCTACCATGACTAGTCATGATTGTCATCCTTTCTTAGGAAGGTTGATAGTCAAGGGTCGGCGTTGTGTTCATACCACAATGTCGGCCCGCTTCGTTTTTAGAGGGGTTGGCGGCACTATAGCACATCTCTCTTCGCTCTTGTGCGTTTCTTTTGAAATCAATTAGCATTCACACGCTCACGACAACCTCTAACGTGAAATGACGCCTGGCCCAAACGAACTCAAAGCCGCACTGCAACGCCTGATTGACGGCAACGCCGGCGAAGCTGATCGCGATGCAGTACGCATGGCGCTGAATACCGGCGTGCTCGTCATCGTCACTGGCGAACGTGCGGTGGCTATCGGCGGCGACGCCTCAGACGTGATCATTACTACAGGCGATCACAACATCGTGTTCTCGTTCAAAGGCGCTGACGCGGACGCTGTGTCGAAGGCGCTCAGCTCGATTGCTCCAACACGACTGCACGAAGCGCCACGACCACCCGCTGACTTTACCGGCCGCGAAGATGAGCTGAAAGAGTTGCTGTCTGAAATCGAAGTCGGCGGCGTTACTATCTCCGGTTTGCAGGGGATGGGCGGCATCGGCAAAACGGTGCTGGCGCTCAAGCTCGTCGAACTGCTCAAGCCACACTATCCTGACGCCCAGTTCTTTCTCGATCTCAGAGGCGCGAGCACCCAACCGCTCACCGTCGCTGAGGCCCTGGCCCACGTAGTGCGCGCTTACCATCCCACTGCCAAACTCCCTGAGAGTGAAAGCGAGTTGCGCGGACTCTATCTCTCCGTGCTCGACGGCCAGCGCGCGCTGCTGTTGATGGACAACGCCGCCAACGCCGCGCAAGTTGAACCACTGATTCCACCCATAGGCTGTTTGCTGCTGGTTACTTCGCGCCAACACTTCACGGTGCCCGGACTGGCGGCGAAAAACCTCGACACGTTGAGCGCCGCAGATGCGCGTGACCTGTTGCTGACCATTGCTCCAAGGATTGAAACGCAGGCCGATGAGATCGCCACACTGTGCGGGCATCTGCCGCTGGCATTGCGACTGGCCGCCACGGCGCTGGTGAAATACAGAAATCTGTCGGCCGCGGATTTCGTGCGGCGTTTGCGTGATCGGCAACAACGGTTGCAACTAATCGATGCCTCGCTCAGTTTGAGTTACGAGTTGTTAAGCGAAACGCTGCGTGAGCGTTGGCGCTGGTTGGCAGTTTTCCCTGACACGTTTGCGGGCGATGCAGCAGCGGCGGTGTGGAAAGTTAAAGTAGACGGGGCCCAGGATATCCTGGGTGAACTAATGGCCACCAGTCTGGTGGAGTGGAACGAGACCAGCGGCCGTTATCGTCAGCACGACTTGGCGCGCGTGTTCGCAGACGCAAAGTTGAGCGTGGAAGAACATGCTGTTGCCCAGAAACGTTTCGCTACGCATTACAAAGACGTGCTATCTATCGCAGACGAGCTATATATGAAAGGCGGCGAGTCGCTCCTGCGTGGTCTGGCGCTCTTCGATCGCGAATGGGGCAACTATCAGGCAGGACATGCCTGGGTGGCGGCACAGCCTGAGGCGGCTGATGCAGAGGTGACTCGGTTAGGCATGACTTACCCTGATGCCGGTGTGTTTGTGCTTAGTCTGCGGCAGCACTCACGCGAGTGGATCGGTTGGCTGGAAATCGCCCTGACCGCCGCCCGGCGATTGCACGATCGAGCAGGCGAAGGTAATGCGCTGGGCAACCTGGGCATTGCCTACAAAAACCTGGGCGAGACTCGCCGCGCCATCCAGTTCTATGAACAACAGTTGGTCATTGTTCGCGAGATTGGCGACCGCTGCGGCGAAGGCAATGCGCTGGGCAACCTGGGCAATGCCTACAAAGACATTGGCGACACCCGCCGCGCTATCCAGTTCCATGAACAAGCATTGCCGACTCTTCGCGAGGTTGGTAACCGCCGCGGCGAAGGCGCTGTGCTTGGCAATCTGGGCATTGCCTACAGAAACCTGGGCGAGACCCGCCGCGCCATCCAGTTCTATGAACAAGATCTCGCTATCGCACGCGAGATTGGCGACCGCCGTGGAGAAGGCGCTGTGCTCGGCAACCTGGGTAATGCCTACGCCGACTTAGGCGAGACCCACCGCGCCATCCAGTTCTATAAACAATACCTCGCTATCGCCCGCGGGATTGGTGACCGCCGCGGTGAAGGCATTGCGCTCTGGAATATGAGTCTGGCGCTGGACCAACTTGGCGAGCGCACTCAAGCCATCCAACACGCCGAACAGGCACTCACCATCTACGAGCAGATCGAAGCCCCCTATGCCGCGAATATGCGCGCGCAACTCGCTGCCTGGCGCGAGCAAACAAACACGTGAAACTCATTCTTCACGTCACCTTCTCGCCGGCCTCGATATGGATTTCAAGTAATTACAAGGTTGAGCAACCGGATCGCGAATATCCTTCCGGCTAATCTTTGTTTCCTCATTCTGCCGAGGTCTAGTCGAGTCTCTCACACGTTCACTTAACAAACATTTAAGGCGCAATTCACAGGGCTTTAACCGGTGCGCTATAGCCTCTGCCTTTGAATCACGCAGCCTAAGCTCAAATGCAAAACCTAATTGATCTATTTTCCACAGGAGAATTGTATGTATTCGACTAATGTTCCCCGGCGACTCCTGCTCGTCGTGCTGATGATTGCAGTTGTCTTTCTAACCGCTCACGCCCAACAGGACCAGGGCCGCATCGGAGGTGTTGTTAAAGATGCCAACGGCGCAGTCGTGCCCGGCGCGTCCGTGCTGGTGAAAAACGAACGCACCGGTGAAGAGAGAACTGCAACGTCAACCGATTCCGGCTCCTACATCGTTTCCGGCCTCAGACCTTCGGTTTACACGATCACTGCATCCGCGCAGAACTTAAGCGTGCGCGCGACGAGTGTCCAACTGCTTGCCGGTCAGGAACTGAATCTCGACCTGACACTGCAGGCCACCGGAGTCGAAGCGAAGGTTGACGTCGTCGCCGCGCCAGACACGGGCATCGACACCGGCACCGCAGCGATGGGCGTGAACGTCAATCCACGTGAAGTCGAAGCGCTGCCGCTCAACGGACGACAGCTATCGCAGCTTTACTTGCAGGCGCCGGGATCGGTGAACAGCGGCTCGGGCACGTTCGGCGACATTCGCTTCAGCGGTCGCGCCGTGCAGCAGAACGTGATTCGCTACGACGGCATCGAGGGCTCAGCAATCATCGACGCCTCGCCGGGGAACCTCAATGGTGAAGTGCCGTCACCTTTCAGACTGCAATCGAGTCTGGAGAACGTGCAGGAGTTTCGCGTTGATTCAAACAACTTCCCAGCAGAGTTTGGTACAGGCACTGGCGGGCAGGTCAGCGTCGTAACCAAATCGGGAGGCAACGCGTTTCATGGTTCGGTGTTCGAATACCTCCGCAACGACGCGCTCGATGCTGCTAACTTCTTCGACAACGTCATCGGACAGAAAGCGCCATTGCGTCTCAACCAGTTTGGCGGATCACTTGGTGGTCCAATAGTAAAAGACAAGGCCTTCTTCTTTTTCAGTTATGAAGGCTATCGCCTGCGAGCCGGCGTAAACGCAATCGAAGCGGTGCCGGGTTCAGCGAATCGGCTTTGTTCTTTCGGAACGGGCACGATTAACTGCAACGCGACCAGCGTGGCACTGCTGCCGGCGTTTCGTTCACCTCAGGCAGCAATCATCTCAACCGGGTCGGGAACCAACCTGTTTGACGTGGCCCAGTTGCAGGCAAACTCGTCTGTAAATGAAAACTCAGTCGCCTTGCGTCTCGACTATCGAATAAACACCAAACACTCGTCTTACTTCCGCTTCTTCCGCGATCAGGGAAGTAACGATCAGCCGGAAGGTGTTACCGGTCGACGAGTCGCGATTAAAGCAGTTCCGCAAAATGGAGTGATGGCGCTGCAGTCGCTGCTTACGCCGACACTGCTGAACGAATTCAAGCTGGGCTACAACAGCGCTTACACGCGCATCAACGGCCAGGCGCCGACGATCGCCGGTTTCGATCTCTCTTCTGCGGTTATCAACATCTCGGGCAACACCGCAAACTTCGCGCTGCCGGGTCAGGGAACTTCAGCCGGTACGGCAGTTCCCGGCGGTTTGGTGCGCGCAAACAGCGCCACCAACGGTCGTGGTCAGCCCTACACGCCCTACTCGATTTCATTTGTTGACAGCGTTAACTGGACCAAGGGTAATCACAACGCAAAGTTTGGCGGCGAGCTCAGGCTGATTCGCTTGTATACCGACCGCCTCGGTGGGACCACGTACACTTTTTCAAACCTTAATAACTTCCTGACGAACACTGCTCAGTCAATTCAGTTTTTGGGCGACGTGAGCGCGCCGAGTCCTTTCAACAATGGAGCTACGGGACAAAGGTATGCGAAACAGGAGTACTACATCACGTACGCGGAAGATGAGTGGAAGCTCAGGCCAAACCTGACTCTTAATTACGGTCTCCGTTACGAGTACTTCACGCCGTTGCGAGAAGATCGCGACCTGCAAGTGTTGTTCGACATCAGAACCGGCACGCTGCGACCACCGGCTGAACAAGCGTTTCAGTCTTCCAAGACAAACTTTGGCCCACGTATCTCGATGACGTGGTCGCCAAATCCAAACGGTACCGGGTTCTTCGGTGGCGGCCGCACGCTGCTACGCGGCGGCTTCGGGATCTTCTATGGTCCAGGCCAGACAGAAGATCAGATTCAACCGATCGAGAGCGATCGAATCAGCTCGACCTTTACGACTAATCCGATCAACTCCGCTTTGCCGCTGAGTTTCCCGCTCGACTCGAGTGTTGCGATTGCGTTCTTCAATAATCCTGCGAACTTAGACAATCGCTCATATCAACCGCGCGCCTATGCGCCGGAGTACAAGATTCCTGAGAAGGTCTATCAGTACACGTTCTCTCTGCAACAGGAATTGTTTTCAGGAACCGTGTTGACGGCGGCGTATGTCGGCAGCCAGGGTAGAAATCTCTTCTTGCGAAGCGTCGCAAACAAGATTCTCCCGGGACAAACTACCGTCGCAAACAACATCGCTACACTTCCTTCGGGGTTTGGAGTGGTGAACCTGGCGGCGCCGAGTGGGCAGATTACGGCCGTTCGAACGGTCAGAGAGTTTGCAATAATCTCCGGAAACAACGTGCGAAATCCCTTCGCTGAAGTTGACTACAAAACCAGTGGCGGTGACGACAGCTATAACGCGTTGCAGATGACGCTCGCGCGCCGGATCACCACCGGGCTCACGCTCAACTCGCAGTACACCTTCTCGCGCAGTTTCGGAAACACCGCCGGCTCGAATGAGGCGCGAACCTCGGCAGCTCCTGACAACTTCGAAATCGACCGTGGCTATAACAACTTCGACGTGCGTCACACCTTCAATATCAGCGCGCTCTACAAACTGCCTTTTGGAAAAGGAACCAGTCACGAGTTTGGCAGCGTCGGAAATGCGCTGCTGGGCGACTGGGAGATTGGCGGTATCGTCAACGCGCGCAGTGGTCTTCCGATTGAAGTGGGAATTGTTAGACCAGATGTGGTGATGCAATGCGCGCAGGCGACTTGCCCGGTGACTGTTAACGGAGTTGCGACGACGGTGCCGCAGGGATTTGTGGCCAACTTGCCGAGTGGCGCGCTGCCAATCGGATTTGTCGGTGTGATCAATACGCCGGGCGGCGGTGCTTCGAGAAACATTCGCCGGCCCAACTTCATTCCGGGCGTTAATCCGTATCTGAACAATGATCGCAATCTGATCAACCCGGCGGCATTCTCAATCCCGCAGCCGGGACAATTCGGAGACGTGCCGCGAAATGCTTTGCGTGGACCAAGCTTCAATCAGTTCGATTTGGTCTTCAATAAGCGCTTCGCTCTTACGGAGTCGACAAATATCGAGTTCCGCACCGAGCTATTCAACATCTTCAACAATACAAACTTTGCAGTGCCGTCAACCACGCTGAACAACGCGCTGCCCAACGTAACGCTTGGCTCTGGGAATGTGGGCGTGCTTGCGCCGGGAGGTTTGCAGCCAGGAGTGAGCAACGGTTTCAGTCAGTCGCAGGCGGGAGGCGCCTTCGGTCTCTTGCGACAAACGGTGGAACGCACCGTTGGTCTTGGCACTAACCGCCAGATCCAGTTTGCGTTGCGACTTAACTTCTAACGTTTTACCTGGACCCGGTCCAACAAACAACTCAGGGAAATCGATATGCCACTACAAGAAATGACACACGTCGAACATAACAGTCTGATTCCCACGGCTGAAGACATCTACGACGATGGCTTTCTGCGAGTGGAGCACAAGAACTACTACGTTGCGTGCGGCGGCAGCCCGATAAAGCTGCCCCGCACCGAGTTTTTGATCTTCTCGCGACTGACGCGGACGCCAAACCGGATCGTCGCGTCCGACGAGTTGTGGAGCTCAGTGTGGGGGGCAAACAAACCGCTAAACACCGAGAGCCTTCACGTTTACATCTATCGCCTGCGGGCCAAGCTCGCTGACTTTGGACTGCAAATCGAAACGATGGTTAACGTCGGCTACAGGCTGATCACCGAGACGCGAGGCCGGTAGCTGTTAACTCAGAATTCAGGCGCAGTTCAGTTAGATGTAACACCCGCTCCTTAGATTTGAGCTTCGCAAAAACGCTCGCCCACAGTCCAACAGCACTGGAGATGCTAAATGTCTGTTCCGAAGAGAAGCTTTCAGCTTGTAGCGTGGTTTAGTCTAACCATTTTTCTGCTCGCCGCAATCGCTTGCAATAACAACGGAGGCTCCGGCTCGAGTTCGGGCTCAGCAACCCTGCAAGGTGCGGGCGCGAGCTTTCCGAGTCCGCTATATCAGAAATGGTTGAGTGAGTACGGAAAGCTTCATCCGAACGTCAGGATCGATTACCAGTCGATCGGCTCGGGCGGTGGCATCAAGCAGCTCAAGGAACAGACAGTCGACTTCGGCGCCTCTGATGCGCCGATGACAGATGCGGATCTCAAGTCAGCACCGGGAGAGATAGTGCACGTTCCGACAGTGCTCGGCGCGGTGGTCATCACTTACAACCTCGAAGGCATGAAGCAGCCGCTGCGTTTCTCTTCGGAAACACTCTCCGACATCTTTCTCGGCAAGATCAAGAAGTGGAATGATCCGAAGATCGCGGCGGATAATCCCGGCGTGACCCTGCCAACCCGCGACGTCACTGTGATCCATCGTTCGGATAGCAGTGGCACCTCCGCGGTCTTCACTGACTACCTTTCGAAAGTCAGCCCGGAATGGAAAGAAAAAGTCGGTTCCGGAGTTTCGCCGACGTGGCCCGTCGGCATCGGCGGCAAAGGCAATGAAGGTGTGACGGGGCAAGTGAAGAACACGCCAAACACGATTGGCTATATCGAGTTGGTCTACGCCGTGAAGAACAATCTGCCGGTGGCCCACATCAAGAACGCGAGCGGAAACTTTATCGAGCCGACGATTGATGCAGTCACTGCAGCCGCAGCGGCATCAGCCGCAAGCATGCCTGACGATTTGCGCGTCTCGATCACGAATGCGGCTGGGCCACAGGCGTATCCGATTTCGAGTTACACGTACATCCTTGTTTACAAGAACCAGAAAGACGCCGCCAAAGGAAAAGCGCTCGTCGATTTTCTGTGGTGGGGAATTCACGAAGGCGAGACGTTCGGGAAAGAGTTGCAATACGCGCCGTTGCCGGCGGATGTCGTGAAGAAAGCGGAAGCGAAGATTGACTCCGTGACAGCTAACGGCGCCGCGCTTCGATCTTAAGCCACAAAAAGGCACAAAAAGCACAAAACAATTTATGTGCATTTGTGCCTTTGTGGCTGATTTGAATATGAGTGCTGTTACTGAAAAATTTGGTGCACCTTCAGCGTGGCGACGAGCGCTCTCGCCGACAGGAAACACGGGCGATGCGGTGTTTCGCAGCTTGATGTTGTTTGTGGCGTTGTTGATGGTCGGAATCGTTGTGGCGATGGTCACCGCGCTGGCGACTGACTCGATGGCTTCGATCCGGCAGTTTGGTTTTGGTTTTTTGAAGGGGCAGGTATGGAACCCGAACAAGAGTGAGTTTGGGGCGCTGCCATTCATTTACGGAACGGTCGCTTCGTCATTGATCGCGTTGCTGATCAGCGTTCCGTTCTCGCTCGGCATCGCGATCTTTTTAGTCGAACAGGCGCCACATTACGTCGCACGTCCGGTCGGTTTTCTGGTCGAGTTGCTGGCTGCGATTCCGTCAGTCGTGTACGGCCTTTGGGGCATCTTCGTCCTCGCGCCGTTTCTGCGACAGTACGTCCAGCCCGTGCTCGCGCAGTTGTTTGGCTGGACACCTTTTTTTCGTGGAACGATCACGGGACTCGGCTTGCTCACTGGTGGAATCATTCTCGCGATCATGGTGACGCCAATCATATCCGCCGTCGTGCGTGACGTGCTCGCCGCCGTGCCTGGTTCACAACGCGAAGCCGCACTCGCGCTTGGTGCGACGAAGTGGGAAATGATTCGCGTCGTGCTTGTGAACGGCGCACCGGGAATTGCCGGCGCGGTGATCCTCGGGTTGGGCCGAGCGCTTGGTGAGACGATGGCGGTGACGATGGTGATCGGGAATCGAGCGGAGGTTAGTCTCTCGTTGTTCGATCCGTCGTACACGATCGCGTCGGCGATCGCGAACGAATTCACCGAAGCCACTGGGGATCTTTATCTGAGCGCGTTGGTCGAGCTCGGACTGATTCTTTTTCTGGTGACGTTCATTGTTAACGGCATCGCGAGAGTGCTGGTTTGGAACGTAACGCGACGCACTGGCGGAGTGGGCAGAGCGGCTTAATGGCAGCGAGTTTCACAAACATCGATCGAATACGTCGTGCGAACAGCGCGTTCATGACAACGCTGACTGGACTGTGCACGCTACTGGCGGTCGGCGCATTGATCATTATCCTGGGCCACATCGCGTGGCAGGGAATCGGCTCGCTCAACTGGCAGTTTTTGATCGATCGTCCTCGTCCGGTTGGTGAAGGTGGCGGAATCGGAAATGCAATTGTCGGTTCTCTTCTGCTGCTTTTGATTTCGTCTGTGTTCGGTTTGCCGCTCGGAATCTGCGTTGGGATTTACTTGTCGGAAATTGGACGTGGACGATTCGGCGATGCAGTGCGGTTCATTGTCGACACGCTCACGGGCATACCGTCGATCGTCACGGGAGTTTTTGTTTACGCGATCATAGTGGTGCCGACGAAACATTTTTCAGCGCTCGCCGGCGGTGTAGCCCTCGCGATGATCATGATTCCGATCGTGGCACGCACAACGGAAGAGATGCTGAAGCTCGTGCCGCATAGTTTGCGCGAAGGAGCGCTGGCGCTGGGCGCGCCGCAGTGGCGCGTGATCCTTGGCGTAGTGGTTCCAGCGGCAGCGCCGGGAATAGCGACGGGAGCGATGCTGGCGATTGCGCGTGTCTCGGGTGAAACGGCGCCGTTGTTGTTTACAGCTTTCGGGAGTCGATTTTTTCCGGAGTCGTTGAACCAGCCGATCGCGTCGTTGACGGTGCAGATTTACAACTACGCTATCTCGCCGTTTGATGAGTGGCACGCGCAGGCGTGGGCGGCCACGCTCGTGCTGATGACCCTCGTGTTGGGGATCAACATCATGGTGCGGTTTTTGACGCGGAAGAAGTTTTGAACACGGATCTTACGGATTTGAAAACGATTAACGCGGATTTTTATTCTGTGCCGCGCCCCATGGCGCCCGTAGAGACCAGTAGCGCAAAGACCAAGGTGGCTGTGCGCAACCTGAACTTTTTCTACGGTCGTGTGCAGGCGCTCCACGAGATCTCGATCGAGATTCCCGAGCGCATCGTCATGGCTTTCATTGGTCCATCAGGCTGTGGCAAGTCTACGTTCCTGCGCACGCTCAATCGCATGAACGACGTCATTCCCGGCACGCGCGTCGGTGGTGAGGTGTTGATTGATGATCACGATATCTACGCGCCCGGAACAGACGTCGTTGATTTGCGTCGACGTGTCGGTATGGTGTTTCAGAAGTCAAACCCATTTCCAAAGTCGATCTTCGACAACGTAGCTTACGGCTTGAGAATCAATCGCGTGACGAGCAGTGGCTCTGAGTTGGAAGGTCGCGTCGAACAAGCGCTCAAGGATGCCGCGCTCTGGAATGAAGTTAAAGATCGATTGAAGACATCGGCGTTGAGTCTTTCCGGAGGACAACAGCAGCGCTTGTGCATCGCGCGCGCACTCGCGATTCGCCCGGAAGTACTGTTGATGGATGAGCCTGCTTCAGCGCTCGATCCGATAGCGACTTCGAAGATCGAAGAGCTGATATTCGACTTGAAAAAGCAGTACACGATCGTCATCGTCACGCACAACATGCAACAAGCGGCGCGCGTGTCTGACCGCACTGCGTTTTTCCTGCTCGGCAAGTTGATCGAAGTGAACGCGACTGAGAAGATATTCACAGCCCCCAGCGTAAAAACGACTGAAGACTACATCACCGGAAGGTTTGGATAGACCAGCAAGTTATGGATAAACACCGTCATCTTGACGACGAACTGAGCTCATTGCGCGATCGCGTTCTCTTGCTGGGGGGCGAAGCGGAACAGGCGCTCGAACGCGCCATGTATTCACTCAGCGAGCGCGATAGCGAAGTCGCGCAACAGGTTCTCGACCACGACGATCAGGTCGATCGTCTCGAAGTCGAGATCGATCGACAGTGCATCGACATCATCGCGTTGCGCCAACCCGCTGCTCGTGACCTTCGCTTTGTAATCTCAGTCGCAAAAATGGCGCCGGTTTTGGAGCGCATCGCTGACCACGCTTGCAACATCGCTCGCGCTGCTATCGATTTGAATAACGAACCCGAGCTCAAGTCAGTGCTCGACCTCAGCCGCATGGCCGAACATGCATTGATCATGTTGCGCTCCGCACTCGACGCTTTTACGTCGAGCGACGCAACCACCGCACGTGAAATCATCAAGAGCGACAGCGAGATCAACGATCTATACAACCACACATTTCATCGTCTGATTGAGTTGATGGTGACTGAGCCCGCCACTGCGACGCGTGATGCGCGGCTGCTGTTTGTCGCCAAACATCTCGAACGCATCGGCGACTACGTCACCGACATTTGTGAGTTGACCGTCTACATGGCTGAAGCGGCATTTATCAAACATACTTAAGTTATGACTCGCCCAATTCTGATCATCGAAGACGATGCCGATATTTCTGAGAGTTTGAAGTACAACTTCGAACGCGAAGGATTGCCGGCTGTAACGGCGCCCACGGGCGAGGCTGGTCTCGCAGCGGCGTTGAACGAGCGTGAATCGCCGCGACTGATCATTCTCGACCTGATGTTGCCGGGAATGAGTGGTATCGAGTTGTGCCGTCGTTTGCGTCGCGAGCCTGCCACGCGCCGCACGCCGATCATCATGCTGACCGCCAAGGCTTCGGAATCAGATCGTGTGACGGGTCTCGATCTCGGCGCTGACGACTACATCACAAAGCCGTTCTCCGTGCGTGAGCTGCTCGCTCGTGTGCGTGCGGTGATGCGTCGCGCAGATGAGACCATGGGAAAGACGTACGAAGACGATCATTTGCAGATCGACTTCGACGACATCCGCGTCGCTTGTGACGGTGCGAAGATCAAACTCACCAACAAAGAGTTCACCTTGCTCTCGGTCCTGGCGCGAAGTCCCGATCGCGTTGTCACGCGCCAGCAATTGCTGGATAGTGTCTGGGGTTACAGCTACTATGGCGATGCGCGCACTCTCGACGTTCACATTCGTCGCCTGCGGCAAAAGCTCGATAAGTGCGGTGATTGCATCGAGACGGTGGTTGGAGTGGGCTATCGTTTTGTAGGTTGCGCCAGCCAGGCAGCGGCGAACGGCCAAGGCAATTGAGGGTTAACTTCGGTGCCCAAGCGACCATCTATCTGGATATTCTCGTGCGTTATTCTCACCCTCCTTGCTCTCATTATTCCCTCATTGTTCGTGCGTTGGATTCTGGCGATGGTCGTGATGAGCGTCGCGTGTTTGTGGTTTGCGTTATTGAATCGCAAAACTGCTGACGCGCAGAAGTCGGCTGCCGATCAAACTCAGTCACCTGAAAACTTCGAAGTACATTCGCTTTTAGACGCGACGATGACGGGCATGCGCGAGGGTTTGCTGGTTGTTGATAAAGATATGCGTGTTGTTGCCTCGAATCCTGCCGCGCGCAAACTATTCAATCCCACTGTGCCCGCGCTCGAGTCACAACGACTGACTGAGCTCACTCGTAATCCCGCGATCTATGGTGCGTTTCTCGACGGGCTTAAGGGCATGGAACGAAGCGGGATCAAAGTCGAGACACATGGACCAGAGCGACAGATCTTCGATCTGCGTGTGGTGCCGATCGGTAAGGTCAATGGCAATGGCGCAGCAGAGGGTGCGCTCGGCGTGTTCTTCGACATCACCCGCACCGAACGGCTCGAACACGTGCGACAGGAGTTTCTTTCCAACGTCTCGCACGAATTGCGAACACCGCTGACGTCGATCATCGCGTTTGTCGAAACACTCGAAACCGGCGCGATGGAGGATACTGAGAGCCAGCGCTTCCTCTCGATCATTCGGAAGAATGCGTCGCGCATGCAGGGATTGATCGATGACATCCTGGAGCTCACTGCGATCGAAGGTGGCAACGTAACGCTCCGAGCTGCGCCGGTTGAGTTATATGAGCTGGTGCAGGAAGTGTGTGCTTCGCTGGATGCAAAAGCGACGGCGCAGAGTGTTACGTTGGAGAATAGAGTGGGATCTGGCGTGATGGTTTATGCGGACGAACGCCGGCTCGAACAGATGCTCACCAATTTAATCGACAACGCGATCAAGTTCAGTCGCGAGCACAGCACGGTCTCGATCTCACATGAGCCGGGAACACGTGATCGGATTCTTGTGCAGGACAATGGTGATGGAATTCCGGCGCAGCATCTCGAGCGACTATTCGAACGCTTCTATCGTGTCGATCGTGCGCGTTCGAGAGACATGGGCGGCACCGGCCTTGGCCTCGCGATTGTTAAGCACATCGCGTTACTGCACGGCGGTGAAGTCACCGTCACCTCCGAGCTCGGAAAGGGAAGCACCTTCATAATCCACCTTCCGAAGCGCATTTCTTCCTGAAAAAGATACTCCCGCGGCGGCGCAGCGGCGCAACGGAAAGCCGCAAAGATCTTCTTCCTTCTTCGTTGCGCCGCTGTGCCGCCGCGGGAGAAAACTATTGATCATCATCACGTGGGCGTTCGGCTTCGGGATGGAATTCGCCGAGTGTCGCACGCACTTGCTGTTCACTGCCGCCGCGCTTCACCGTGAGTGTGATTTCCGATCCCGGTGGTGTCGACGCAATCGCGTTGCGGAACGAATTGGGATCCGCGACAGCCTGCCCGTTGAGCGCCGTGATCACATCGCCCTGTTTCAGCCCGGCACGATCGGCTCCGCTTCCAGACTGCACCTGATAAACAACCACGCCCGGCCCTTGTGTAACACCGAGTTTCGACGCTTCTTCAGACGGAATCGGCAGCACAACAATCCCGAGTTGGCCGCGTCTGACTTTGCCCCCATTAATTAACTGCTCCATCACGTTGCGGGCCATGTTTGACGGAATCGCAAAACCGAGCCCGATGCTGCCTCCGGACGGCGACAGTATTTGCGAATTGATGCCAATCAACTCACCGTTCGTACTCACGAGGGCGCCACCTGAATTACCACGATTGATCGGCGCGTCAGTCTGTAGAAAGTCTTCAAAGCTCCCGTTACTCAAACCAGTCTGACGACCCTTCGCACTGATGATTCCCATCGTCACTGTTTGGCCCACGCCGAGCGGATTTCCGATCGCGAGCACGACATCGCCGACGCGCGTACGATCTGAATCTCCAAGCGGCAACACAGGCAAACCAGTAGCATTAACTTTCAGCACCGCAAGATCGCTCGGCGGATCGGATCCAACAACCTGAGCCTCGAGACTGCGTTTGTCATTCATGTCAACCGAGATCTTGTCCGCCCCATCGATCACGTGATGATTAGTCAGGATGTAACCGTCCTCTCTAACGATCACGCCTGAACCAAGACCCTGGCGTGTCGGCTGGCTTGGAGCTTGTTGCTGGTTCCGTTCGCCGAAGAACCGTCGAAAGAATGGATCGTCCATGAACGGAAACTGCTGCGGTTGCCGTACGCGCTGTTCCGAATGGATCGTCACTACGGCCGGTGTGGCTTTGCTGACCGTGTCGGCATACGAAGCCACAGGCATAACCGCCAGATTGGGCGCAACAGGCGCGCTGCTGTTATTCGGATTCGGATTGGATTCCAGCGCAAAGCGGCTGCCTTTGTTGCGATTGCAGGCTCCGAGCACAGAGACTGCGAGCAATAGACTCACGATGATTCCGGCACGCATTGGTATCGGTCCCCCTTGGCTAATAGATTACAGGATGCACAAAGCTTACCAAGTTTGTCCCGTAATCACACTGCGCGAAGAGACTTCATGCCGAGGGGCGCTCGGGGCGAGAGTTTTGATGAGTTCCTCGAGGCGATCGAAATCAATCGGTTTGTAGAGACAGTCATTACAACCAGCGCTCAGAGCATCGCTTCGAAACTGCGGACTGACCATGCCGGTCACTGCGATGATCGGTACTTCGTTCAGAGTCGGGTGAGATCGAATCATGCGCGTGACCGAGAGACCGTCGAGGTGCGGCATTCTCATGTCCATCAGGATCAAGTCGGGAAGTGTCTTTTCGGCCAGGCTCATCGCTTCTTCACCATCGTGAGCCGGAATCACACGACACCCGAAAACTTGTAACAGTAGCTGGAGCATTTCGCGTGTGTCATCGTGATCTTCGACAATCAGGACCACGGGAGTGTTTGCCACCGTTACCGCCATGACTAGCCTTCCTTTTAAATGATCGACTTTGAAATGCAGAGCTGACTACGCACAGCTTCGGCAACTGATATGCCGTTTCGAATCGCGCCAGAACGCAGGAAAACTCTGATGTCCTTTGTGGCGCTTTGTGCACAGCAGCGCCAGACCGCCTCACAAGTCAGAAGAGATAGTTCTGTGTAAAACAATGTTGTCAATTATCTCGTGCTCTGCCATAATCCGGCTCTAGAGGTTTTGGCCTCGATCGTCCCCGACAGCCCCGTAGTCCTCCACCGCCCGCGCCAAGCCGTGGGTGCCCCGGTTACTCACTAGAAATGCTTAACCGAACAGACGAAGGTCTGGGGGGATCAACTATGAGAATCCGGCGATATGCGAAGAAATTCTCGTCATTTCTGACCCAGTTATGCGCCGCACTCCTGAAGGCTCTGGTAACCAGCGTCCTTCTGGGAGTCGTGATTGTCTCAATCATGCACTATATGGGCGTTCCAGTGCCCAGCGGCGACGACCTGCTGAGAGGAGTGTCGAGACTAGCGCACGTCCTATCCTAGAGGAAACTTGATTACAGACTTGAGTAAGGCCTACGAACTGCTGGGGGTAAAGCCCGGCGTTTCGAGCGGGGAACTGAAAGCAGCGCATCGTGACCTTGCCAAAGTTTGGCACCCGGATCGCTTTGTGCACGATCCGCGTTTGCAGGAAAAGGCGCAGGAGAAACTCAAGGAGATTAACGAGGCGTACGAACTGTTAGTCTCGGGTAAGACTCCGCGCCGTGCGCCACCGCCGCCTCGAGCGGCCGCTGAGACCGTTTACACCGCGCCAGTCGTTTCAGTCGAGAGACGTTCAGCTCCGCGTGGAGGCAGCAGTTATAAGTCGGCTCTGGTTGTGCTTCTGTTCCTTGCGGTCTTCGCCGTTACGACGAAAGTCTTGCTCGACCGACGCAAACCCGCACAGCCGCAAGTCGAGGCCGAAGCGGTTCCAGTCGAAGTCGCAACGCGACCTGATGCGAACACGCGAACCGAGGCGACTCACAAACCAAACCGCGCCGAATCTACTGTCGAAGAACAGCCCGCAGTCGCAAGCGACACGACGACATCTACAGCCCCGACACCCGCGCTGGCGACTGTCACCGTCCTGATCGATCCCGAGAGTGGTTTACTCGCGAAACCTGATTGTCCGGTGCGCAGTCGCATGACTTACCCGAGCGGCAGCCAGCCCAGCGCTTACTGCAACATCAACCACGCGCCGCCGCCCAAAGAATCAAAAATCAAATCGCTCAAAGAAAAAATCCTGCACTAAAACGCGAACACGATCTGTTGCTGCAGGCGATACGTCGTTGGCGCGAAGTCGCCGAGCGGGACGAAGAAGTTTGGAAACTGCCCGCTGCGTCGCAATGAGTTCTGAATATAAAACAAACTCTGCAATGTCACCTTCTTGCTGATTCCATACTCGAATCGGAAATGACTTGTGCGGATGTTCACGCCCGTTCCCGTTCCTAAATCATCATCCGTCACTTGCGAGATCATCGAATTTGCGCCTTTGATCGCAAACACGTACAGGAACGACGTGTCGCCACGTTTCGTGATCCGGCCGACCTGCAACGCTGCCAGCATCGCATCACGTTCATTCAATCCCGTCGCCACATTGCGTGCGACTTGAACGTTGAACGTGACCGGGAACGCATGGTCGCCGTGCGTGAATCCCGCGTAGTTCAAACGATACGTCAATCGTGCGACCTGGAAACCGGGCGCCGTGTAAACGACACCGCCGGGAGTCGTCGTGGCGTTGCCGGTGCCGGGCAGTGGACCTGAGAGCGCGATGCCGATTCCGGGTTGGACGAGCAGCACGAGTCCATCCTGCGTCGAGGCAAGCTGAATCTGGTTCGGATGATTGTAAAGTTGAATGTCGCCGCCGACCTGGCTGTTCCAACGCTCGTTGAACTTCTGATTGACGAGCAGTCCCTGATGGAAGAGCGTGGCTGAGCGTCCGGCTGTGCCAACGATCTCGCCGGCGCGTGCTAGTGGGCTATTGGGCGTAATCACGGCGACGTTGGGAGTCGAAAGAATGTACTGACCGGCGCGAAACTCAAGACTCGAAATGTAAGCGTCGTTTGATTTGAACGAGTGTGTGTATCTTTCGTTGAAGCCGTTGAAGCGCAGGTCGTCGTCGAAGAGGAAGCGCGAGTTGTCCGCAAAGATGTCCACGACGCGCCCGCCCTGTAATTGCCAGGACTTCGTCGGTCGATACTCGATCCATGCTTCGCTTAGTGAGAAAGGTGCGCGAATGGTCATCGACGTGAAGTCTTGATTCGTCGAGAGCTGGTTGTTCAGCGGGCCGGTCGCGAGCTGGGCGTGGAAGCTCAGGTTTGGATAGAGATCCGTATCGAGATTTAATCGGAAGCGATAACGGGCGCGCGCGTTTTGCACGTGATCGAGCGGCGGATCGGGTGGCTGGGTCGCCGGTCGAAACGTTCCGTCGAAGCGAAGACGGAAGTCGCCGCTCAATCGCACCGGTCCGATCTTCAGCACCTGGCCTTCGACTTTCGCGAGACGTTGTTCGACGGTTGGTGTTGTTTGCGGCTCTGCGGGTGTCGCGACTGTGGGCGGCCCCGGTTCTTTAACGGCTTCTTTGACGGTGGCCGCGACGGGCTGCGCGTTGAGTTTTTCCAGCAAGGCCTGAATCGTCGCCTGCTGTTCGGTCAGCGTTTTTTGCAACTGGTCAAGCTTCGTGTTCTGGCGTTCGAGCTCGCTTTCGAGCAGGCGCACGCGCTCTGATACCGTAGTTTCTGGCGAGTCGGCAGCAGGCTTGATCATCTGCTGTGCCCGCGCGGGAATGAGACCGAATATAAAAAAGACGAGCAGTAGGCTGAGTCCTGGGTTGATACAGCGCTTCATCGTTTTCGTTTCCTCTTTGAGTTTTGGAGCTGTAAGAGACTTTACAGCGTATGCCTATTATCTTAAATCGACCTTGCTGTGAAGTTACATTGATGTGAACTGCGCGGCACGGTGCAAAGAAGTGTTTGTTGACAATAAACTTACGCGACGCTTACTATTTCGGAGACAGGGATCCTGCAGAATCTAATGCTCCTTCAAGCAGCAACGACTACAATTCAGAATGTCGGCAGTCCTATCACAGCCTACTGGCCGGTAATGGTCTTTTTTGCCGTGGCCGTGATCTTTCCCGTGCTGCCCATCGTCCTCGGCAGATTTTTGCGACCCATCAAGTATGAGAAAGACAAGATGCGGCCGTACGAATGCGGCATCGATCCGACGACTGAAGCCCACGAGCGTTTCACCGTGCGCTATTACATCGTCGCGATGCTGTTTCTCATTTTCGACGTCGAAACGATTTTCCTGCTGCCTTGGGCCATAATCTTCATGGGCAACGACTTCTCGTTTACAAAGTTTGCGCTCATTGAAATGTTTGTGTTCATCGCGATTCTCGTCGTTGGTTACTACTACGCGTGGCGGAAGGGCGCGCTCGAGTGGGCGTGAGTTAAACTTTAGGACGTATGGCTGAACACGAAGAAGGATTTGTTTTAACCACGGTCGATTCGATCATGAACTCGATTCG
>Ga0134121_10000886_pt1 | contig 30601 bp, 17 predicted proteins | sample KB301_FD_96463 | JGI IMG/M metagenome (GOLD analysis project Ga0134121, IMG submission 96463) | Terrestrial soil microbial communities without Nitrogen fertilizer from Kellogg Biological Station, Michigan, USA - KB3-0-1 | ecosystem: Environmental > Terrestrial > Soil > Unclassified ... | reverse complement strand
TTGGGTCATTGAGTCATTGAGTCATTCTGTATTCAAAGTTCATTATTGATCAATCGTCATTTGGTTTCAGCAGCCGACATTATTCATTTGATCCAAATCTTAGTTCGACTACTGCTCCATTGCCTACTGCCTATTGCCTACTGCCAACTGTCTACCAGTCATTCTATCTTCAAAAAAATCTTTCATCATTCAACAGTTGCATTCTGATTTACTCCTCCTCCACCGGTATCAATATCTCCACGCTCGTTCCGGCTGGATTCCCGTTGCTGTCTTCCAGGTCAGTGATAGATACAGATCCTTTTTCCTTCACTTGTTGCTGTAGCAGCTCCAGCCGGCCTTCTGTTACACGCATGCCTTTTGATTCATGCGTTTGTGTTTTGGAATCTTTAATGCGCTGCGCTTCCTTTCTCCCGATACCGTTGTCTGTAATCACGCAACTTAAATGATCGTCATGAGAGTGAATATTGATTGACAGGATTTTCTCTCCTTTCTTATGTATCAGCCCATGTACGATGGCATTCTCTACAAAGGGCTGGATGAGCATGGGTGGAATGTCAATTTCCGCGGCGTCCATGATCGTATCCACTTCAAGCTTAAATAAAAACTTTTCTTCAAAGCGCAGGTTCTCAAGTTCGATGTAATTCTTCAACAGCTCCAGCTCTGATTTCAGCGAAACATAATTCTTGTCAGACTCAGCAAGAATCGTCCTGATGAGCCGCGCGAACTTGTTGAGGTACATGGAAGCATTCTGCACGTCGTTCTTCAGGATGTAATTATCAATGGCATTCAGGCAGTTGAAAATAAAATGCGGGTTCATCTGGGCGCGCAAAGCCATGAGCCGTACCTCTGCAACTTTTTTGTCGATCTCCAAGAGCTTCTTTTCCTTCTCGGCAAGCTCCTGTGAGGACATTGCATTTACAATCTTCGTGGCGCAGATAGATGCAATGGTTTCAAGGATGCGCCTGTGCTCTTCATTGAAAAAATTCCGGCGGGGATGCTCACTGTCAATGACACCGATGGCTTTGCCGTCAAACAGAATCGGAACGGCGATTTCACTCAGGCGTGAGGCGTCGTCAGTGATGTAGCGCGGATCTTTCGAGGTGTCGTTCACCAATTCCGTTTTTCCCGTGGCGGCCACGCTTCCCACGATTCCTTTCCCTACGGGGATTTCCAACGGGTTCAGGATTGTTTTTTCATCGGGCGTCTTTTCTCCCAACGCAGCTTTTTGTACAAGCACATGATGCTCTTCATCCACGAGGTAAATCACGCAGTCCACAAACCCCAGGCGTGAAATACAATTCCTTGCCAGGTCCCAGAGAATCTCTTCGGGACTGCTGTTGGTATATTCAGAGTTGGCGAAATAAGTGATGGCATTCTCCGCCTCTTCCCTCTTCTGCTGGCGGTTCCTGAAGCGCACGTAAACGCGGATGAGCAGGAACATAAAAACTGCAACGAGAAAACGGAACCACCAGGTCTGGTAAAAAATTTTTGAGATGTGAATCGTCGCCAGCGTCTTTGGCTCCGTCCATTCCCCGTCCCTGCTCCTGGCCCTTGCCTTGAAAAGATAATCTCCTCCCGGAACATTCGTATACGCTGCCGATTGCCTGCGGCCTGCATTCACCCAGTCCCTGTCGAAGCCTTCCAGCAGGTAACTGTATTCTATCTTGTCGTACTCCACGCCGGTGGGCACGGAATAATCAAAGCTGAAAAAATTTTCCCTGTAGCTCAGACTGATCTCTGAGCTCTGGCGGGAAAACGGAATCGATTTTTCGAAGACCCGGAAATTGCTGACAAGAATATCCCGCAGCGGAAGCCTTCTTTCCTGCTTCACGGGATCAAAAACAACAAAGGCGCCGAGCATGCCGCTTACGATTTTTCCGTTATGCAATGTGATCAGGCAATTTCCATAGTTGTAATCACTCTCCGCATATTCAATATAATAGTTCTCAAATTTTGATGTCTTCGGTTCAAAAACGGAAAGGAGGTTGTATCCGGCAATCCACAACCTTCCGAATTTATCCTTCGCCAATGCTCCCGACGGATCGAAGGCAAGGCCATCACTCGAATTCCATGTCTTGGTTTCACCGGTTGCCGGGTTGTACCGTGCCAGGCCCTGTCCCAAAATCATGACCCAATAATTTCCATTTTCATCCATTGCTATTTTTGAAACCGGTTGGGCAGGCAAGGCATTGCTGTCCTTTGGGTTAATGCCGACCGTAGAAAAACTTTTTTCGCCGGCTTTAAACCTTATCCATTTGTTGTAATAACCGGAAACCCAGATATCACTTTTAGCGTCGGCAACAATAGAAAATGAATTCCTGACATCCAGTTTCTCCCTCCCGTCGGGAAGTGTCATCCATTGGTCTATCGTATTACTTAAGGTATTCAACCGCGAAAGGCCATTGGTATAATCGCCGAACCAGATAACGCTATCCGACTGAAGTGCCATGCTATAAATGTAGCTGCTGTCAATGGATTTGAATGTTCCGGAAGGAGTAAATTTTCTGAACTTCTTTGTAACAGTATTAAATATCATGATGCCTGCATTTGTACCCAGCCAAAATTCATCCCCGGTCCTCACAAAGCTGATCACAGTGTTGTGGAAGTCGGCCTTGTTGCCGGAATTTTCTTCATACGAGTAATTGATGTATGTATCCGTTTTGAAATCGTAGCTGAACAACCCCGCCCCCTTGGTGCCGAACCAGAGTAAATCATTCTTGTCTTCATAAAAACATTCGATGATCTGGTTTATTTTCAAAATCGGAAACCTTAAATCAGGGCGATAGATGGTATAGAAAACCTTTTCAGGATTGAAATATGAAATGCCCTTCACCCCGCCAAACCAAAGCGTACCCTCTTTGTCTTCGAAAACATCCCAGCAAAAAGTTGAGTTGATGGATTTCGGATTGGTCTCGTCATGAAAGAGTTCATCGGCCTCGCCCGTAACGCCATCAACGCGCCAGAAATGATAGGCCCATGTCGTAATCCATAAATTATTTTTTGAATCGCAGAAAATGGTGGCAGTTTCTGTTGGAAAATTATTTCTGTTTTCCTGCATCATTTTCTTCGTCCGCGCCACCACATTTCTACCGATGTCGTAATAGCACAATTCATAATCCGAATTATCACCGTACACCACTTTATTGTCGTTAGTCAGGCACACTGGAAATATGCGATGGTTGTCAAACAGGGCCAGGTGCTGCGGATTGTTTTTGCGGCTATAGGCGATTTTTGTTTTTGTATCGAAATAACACATTCCGCCCCCGCGCGTAGTCCCGATCCAAAGCCCCTGGCGGGTTTTATCCTCAACCATACTGTGCTTGCGGATGGAATTCGAAGGCAGCGTTGTGGAATCAGCAGCGTACGATCGGTAATGTTTGAATTCTTTTTTTTGGGGAATGAACTGGAACAATCCTCCCACCACGCCTACATATACGTCGCCCTGCCTGTCGCAAAGGATCGTGCCTTCACCGTAATCTACACTGGCATGCGAGGAATCATCGACAAGGTGAAAGATATCGAATGAGTCAGCACTCTTCATGTACCTGAACACGCCGCCCTGGGTAAATCCCCAGATGTTATCCTCCTTGTCAACACACAAATCATGAATCACATTGTTCGGAAGCGAGTGCAGGTTCTTGCGGTTATACTTGAAGACTTTAAAGTTCTTACCGTCAAATCGGTCAAGCCCGTCGAAAGTCCCGATCCACAGGAACCCTTCTGCGTCCTGGCAGAAGGCATTCACCAAACCGTGTGACAAGCCATCTTTGATCGTCAGTTGGTTGAAGTCATATTGCTGCAGCGGCTTCTGTGCATAGACACTCAGCTGAAAAAGGAACACCCCAGCCGCAAGTAAAAACCGGAAATGACGAATGAAAAACATCAGGCGCAATAATATGGAATCAAAAATTAATGGGACAAGAAAGTGCCGGCATTGGTTCAGGTTGACATTCTCCTTTTTTATATTGTACTTGCCTTCTCAAAGGCGGGAAAGATGACAGCGATTCATTCCCGGGTGATAAGATTTCAGCAAGCCGTTCAATTTTAAACTCACATAACCATGAGAAACAGCCTTGAAGATTTCGCACAGAAATTAAAATTCTTCTTCCCTAATTTTTTCGCAATCCTCCGCCACCTGTGGTTCCTGGTGCTTTTCCTGTTAATAGGTTACTTCGTATTGAATAATGCCGACCAGGCTGTGGATACCATCACGGACGTGATTACGCGCACGGGTAGCACTCAGAGTTTTTTCCTTTATGCTTCCACCACCATCTTCGCACTCTCCATCTGGTTTACCGCGCGCACCATGCTGATCCTCGCAAACGTGGAGTACAAGAAACCGATAGCGATCATCTTTATTAATAAGTGGCTGCCTCGGGTGCTTGGATTGTTTGCCTACTACGGTCTGTTCCATTTGCTCTTCTCCCTCCGCGCTGAAAATACTGCGCTGCTGAAAGAAACTGCTGACGACAACCAGCTCAGGGAAAGTGTGCAATCCATACTCACCGGTATCAACAGGCACCTGTTGTGGACTGCCATCTGGGCTGCGGGATATTTTATTTTCGTGATTGTCCGGAAATGGCGGGCTTCATTGTTCCGCCTCCGTCCGAAAGGAAGAACAGCGAAATCTTTGCCCAGGTCCACGCGCATTGCCATCACTGTGATCGCAGCGATGCTCGGCGTTTTTCTTTTGCTGTTTTGCTTCCGGTCGCTGGGCTCTTCGCTCGCCCGAAGCATAGGAGCAGTGAACGTGATCATTTTTGCGCTGTCAGTTTACACGATCCTTGGCATGATCATACTCTACGTGCAATACCGTGACCGGCTCCCATACACACTTTTTATTTTCCTGATGGTTGTAGGATTCAGCTATTTCAATAACAATCACCAGGTGCGCCTGACCGGGGACGCTGCACAGGTGAGGGCGCGGGTTCCGGTAAAGACAGCTTTCACCTCATGGATTAATAGCCGCTCAAAGGATTCAACGGACTACCCTGTATTCATCATTGCTGCAGAAGGCGGCGGAATCCGTGCTGCTTTTTTTGCCGCTTATACCTTGGCGCAGCTCGACATACAATACCCTGGATTTAAAGAACACGTATTTGCCATCAGCAGCGTTTCCGGCGGCTCGCTCGGCGCGGCCTTGTACTGCGCACTCGTAGCGGATGCTGCAAAAAAACATGCACCACAGAATTATGTTGCTGACAGGACAGAACAATTTCTCCAGGAAGATTTCCTGGCGCCGCTGAATTCTGCTTTTGTATTCTCCGACTTTGTTCAGAAAATCCTGCCGTGGAAATGCAGCTACCTGGACCGTTCACAATGGCTGGAAGATTCATGGAGTGAGGCTTTCCTGAAGTATACCGGCGACAGCGCTTTTGAGATGCCGCTCTTTAACCTCTACGACGACACGGCCGGCAATGTGCCGCATCTTTTTGCAAACTCCACCCACGTGGAGAGCGGCCGGAAAGCCATTTACAGCGACCTGGACGTGAATGCTGATACAACTGAATATTTTAAAAACGACATCGATCTTGCAGCGCTTGCCATACAGCCTGTAGCATTGCGTGCTGTTGCATCCATGAGTGCGCGCTTCCCTTTTCTTACACCGGCGGCCACGTTGCAAAGTCATGGGAAAGACAGCGCCAACTTTGTTGACGGCGGTTATGCCGACAACAGCGGACTCGGAACTGCCGTGAGCATTACCAACATCCTGAATTCACTGAAAGATTCCATGCGCGGAATAAATTATACCGTGCATGTGATCCAGTTGAAAAATTCTGCAGAGCACAAGACCCCAAAACCCCTGACAGGAATTTATGAAATGCGCACCGTACTGAGTGCTTTTTATAACTCATGGGACAACGACGTGAACAGGGTGATGAAAAATGCGAAGAGCTATTTCTTTTTCAATAAAGCCGGCGGAGAATTTATTCCCATCTCCCTGAACCGGACGGTCGGCATCATGCCGCTGGGTTGGGATCTTTCAGAACTCGCTTCACGGCGAATGAAAGAACAGATAATTGACACGGTAAGAGACGGTACGGACAAAATTAAAATGCTGCTTCTGAAATACAATCATCTCAATGCCCCTTTGGTTGCAATTGAAAAGTAAGGGGGATTTGCAGCCTTATTCAAACAAGCTCATCTGAATACTTTGCATTAGGCGCAGGGATGTGCTTTTCATTTCAGGCAGATGTGCCTGCATCATTCCGATCTCATACACTTCCGTTTCCTTGTACCGAGATGCCACGATGATTTCAGTGCCGGCGGCATGTTTTAGAAAAAGTTCGTGCACGAGTTCAGGATGGTTGTTGTTTTGGGAAAGGTGCGATAAAAACAAATGACTCATAAATGGTGGCCGGTGCTTCAAAAAAAGTTCGAGCGCCTGCTTATTAGAGAGGTGTCCATGCCCGCCGCGGATTCGGTTCTTGAGACGCAAAGGATAAGAACCTTCCTCCAGCATTTTTTCATCGTAATTGCTTTCCAGGAAGCAGGCATGGCATTGCCTGAAATACCGGATCACTTCCTTGCAGGCAATACCGATGTCGGTAATGACTCCCACCCTGGTACCGTTGCCCTCCACCGTAAAGCTGTATGGGTCGGCAGCATCGTGCTTCTTTATAAACGGGGTAACGATGAGATTCCCGATGGCAATGGGTTCGCCGGCGTTGAAGGATATGGTTAATACTCTTTTAAAGCCAAGAAATGTGTTGCCTCTGGTGGCAGGAGTAATATAAACAGGCAGGTTGAATTTCCTGGCCAGCTTATCGACGCCTTTGATATGGTCAGTATGCTCGTGTGAAATAAAAACCGCTTTCACCATGTGCATGGAAAGGCCGAGGTTCGACATGCGTTTTTCAATTTCACGGCAGGAAATTCCCGCATCCACGAGCACAGCCTCATAATTATTCCCGATGTAATAGCAGTTTCCGCTGCTTCCGGAATTCAGGGACGCAATAAAAAGCGACATGGGGCAAAGGACAGAAAATTGTTTTTTAAATCAATCGGTTGAGGAAAAAATTGTTCTGAACAATGTCTGCTAACATTTTGATGACTTTTATCCCCAATATTGGAGGATAAATTGCAAATGCATCTGCTTTTTTACAATTCATTGAAGCATTTTTTTGAATTTTTTTTTCGAATCGCTACATTCGCGCATGACCGCTTCGCCAATCAGGCTCCTGCTGGCAGATGACGACCTTGACGACAGTACCTTTTTCAGGGATGCGCTCGCTGACCTTCCAGTAATGGCTCATCTTGAAACTGTTTATGACGGAGTTGAACTGATGCACTACCTATCGAAAAATTCCCTGCCAGACCTTCTTTTCCTGGATCTCAATATGCCCAGGAAAAATGGCTTTGAATGCCTGGCGGAAATAAAAAGTGAAGATGGGCTAAAAGAGCTTCCGGTTATTATTTTTTCAACTTCCTTTAATCCTGAGGTAGTTGATTCACTATATGACGGCGGGGCACATTTTTATATACGCAAACCTGGTGACTTTTCAAAGCTCAGGGCTATTATTCATAAAGCAATCCGGTTAGGATCTGAAAAAAATTTCCGTCGGCCCGGGAGGGAAGGATTCGTACTTCAAGACTGATGAGATTGATGAACACTGTAGCTCCAGATCAAAACATGTATTTTCTTGCCCAGGGGGGAGAGATGGGCGCGCTCATCAGGGCAAAAGACTGGAGTAAATCCTCATTGGGATCCCCGGAATACTGGCCGCAAAGCCTGCGCACCACCCTTGGAATAGTGCTGAATTCCAGGCACCCGATGTTCCTTTGGTGGGGACCTGACCTGATTTGCTTTTACAACGACGCTTACCGTCCCAGCCTGGGGGAAAATGGAAAACATCCTTCCATCCTTGGCATGCGCGCAGAAGAAGCGTGGTCGGAAATCTGGACCATCATCAAGCCGTTGATTGACCAGGTGATTTCCAGAGGCGAGGCGACCTGGAGTCAAGATCAGCTCATCCCGATTTTCAGGAATGGAAAAATCGAAGACGTATATTGGACATTTAGTTACAGTCCGGTGAAAGATGAATCGGGAGAAATTGCGGGTGTCCTCGTCACGTGTTCTGAAACCACAGAAAATGTTTTGACGCGGAAAAAATTAGAGGACAGTGAGCGCAAGCTGGAAGCGGAAGTACATGAGCGTACCAAGGAACTCCTTAGTTTAAATGAATCACTGAGAAAAAGCGAGAACCGTTATCACCTCATGGTGGAAGAAGTACAGGATTATGCCATCCTTTACCTGAACCGGGAAGGTATCGTTGAAAACTGGAATGCAGGCGCAGAAAAGATCAAAGGATACAAAGCTGCGGAAATCATCGGCAAAAATTTTTCTTCATTTTATACGGCGGAAGACAAAGCCAGCAATCTGCCGCAAAAATTACTGGCGCTTGCGGTTGAAACAGGAAGAGCAAAACAGGAAGGATGGCGTGTGAGGAAAGATGGCAGCCGTTTCTGGGCAAGCGTGGTTATTACAGCCGTTCACAATGAGAAAAAAGAAGTGATCGGATTTTCAAAAGTTACGCATGACCTCACTGAAAAGAAGAAAGCCAACGATGCGCTTCGTAACAATGCGAAGGAGCTGGAACAAAAAAATGAAGTTCTGAAGAAAATGAATAAGGAACTTGAGTCCTTTGCCTACATCTCTAGCCACGACCTGCAGGAACCACTCCGTAAGATACAGACCTTCGCGACCCGGATTGCGGAAAAGGAACTGGAGCATCTTTCTGAAAACGGCAGGGATTATTTTGAGCGCATGCAGCTCGCGGCGGCGCGCATGCAAACTCTGATCGAGGACCTCCTTGCTTATTCACGCACCAATACTTCGGAAAGGAAATACCAGCACACCAACCTGAATAAAATTGTCGAAGAAGTAAAAGCCGAACTGAAGGAAGAACTGCAGCAGAAGCACGCCACCATTGACGCCGGAGAACTTTGCCACGCCAACATCATTCCGTTTCAATTCCGCCAGCTGCTGCACAACCTCATCAGCAATTCGCTCAAGTTCTCAAAGCCGGAACAGGCCCCGCGGATTAAAATTAATAGCGAAATCGGCAGCGGGACCAGGTTTGGAAACAGCAACCTTCGCCCATCCGCAACATATTGTCACATCAGCGTTTCTGACAATGGTATCGGCTTCGAAGAAGAATACCGAGAAAAAATCTTCGGGCTCTTTCAGCGGCTTCATGGAAGAACTGCATTCAAGGGAACCGGCATCGGCCTCGCCATCGTAAAAAAAATTGTAGATAACCACAATGGCGTCATCACTGCCAATTCACAATTGAACAACGGCGCAACATTCGACATTTACATTCCGGCTTAAGCGCATTCTACGGATTACCGATTTATTCCAATGACCAATTGCGAAATATTTACCAGTAATTAGTAATTGGCATTAGGTAAGATTAGTCATTGGTAGCTCAAGAATTTTTATTTTTCTCCTGACGATCAGAAGCGGTATGAGTCCGAAGATTCCGAAGCAGCAGTCGATCAACAGGTGGAAAAAAGGGACGTGACGGATTGGTCCGGCAATGAAAGCCAGCGGGAATACCAGGATGCAGCACATCATGGCCCAGTCGACGACCCATTTGTTCCGTACCGGGTCACGCAGAACTCCCACAAACAACAGTGCGATGATGACGTGTGCAAATGCCAGCCAGTCGGTGCCGTAAGAGATAAACGGAAATGCAGCGTTTGTATCATGGATCCCGGTAAATACCAGGTGAATCCATTGCGCCATAAAATCCGGAAAAACATTTTTGTGCGCATCAAGCCATGCCAGTTCTGTTTCAAGGGGGAATGCAGTGATGCCGCTGAGAATGATTGCAACCATCACAAACAGGATCCAGCCTCTTATTTGAGTGAGCGTTTTTTGGCGCGATGGTATTATCATGAATAAATTTTCAAAAATAATTGTTGACAGGCTGATGACTGTAAATCCTGACAGAGATCCAAAGATATTCTTAAATATTTTATTCGTCAGCTGCAGTAATGACTGCATTTTCTATGCGCGGCCTTTTTCTCTTACCTCCAGTGTACAGGGTGGATTTTCATTGTACGTGGCACAATTCTTTTTTTGATTCTGGAGAATAAAATCCTGATCCAATGAAAAAGAATCTGATAAGATCACCCGTAATCGCGGCCGTTTTTATTTCCATGTTTGGCATTTTGCTGGCGCAGAATCCTGTTCCGCCCTCCACGCCGGTTCCGCCTGCTCCTTCGCCCTATCCTCCGGCGCCAAACCAGGTTCCCCAGGACCCGACAATTCCAAAATTATCAATACCCTTAAATGCCCCGACGGATTCTGTTTTTAGGAAGCTGGATAATGATGAAAAGCCATTCAGATTAAGGGGAAACGATACGGCAGCTGTTCCTTTTCCTGATACCTCCCGTACGCCTGAAAATTAATCTTAATCGTGCGGCCTGGCAAAACTTTTACATCGCTATTTGGACTTGCCGGCTGAATTCATTGTCAGCAGGTACTTCAAAACCAAATCTTCCTGCCTGCTGTCAATCTTTGCACGCTTCGCCATCTTTGGGAGCACCGATTTGATAGTTTCTTCATCCTTGGTAAACGGCTTTTTAAGTGAATGGCACTTGTTGCAGTTTTGCTCAAAGATTGATTTGCCTTGTTCAAGATCGGCAAGCGTGGTGCCCGGAAACTTTTCTGCTGCCCGTGTTGCATCTGCAGCGCCTGGCGCAAGCGGCTTGTAGGAGGCGCAAGCGATAAATAACACTGATGCGCATAAAACCGTGTAAATTTTTTTCATAGTTCGCAATTTGTGGTAAAGATAATCTCTTAATCGGTTACCAAAAAAAACATACCACTTGCCTCGAGTTTCACTATTCGAATAGCTTTTCAAGATCTGCCATTAGCAACTCAGTATTTGTATCTAGTTTTTTTGCTTTTATTGTTTCAGACAACAATTTGATCTTGCCAAGAATTGATTCGCGAAGAAATCTGTACCTGTCCCGCTCGGATTTATTAAAAAAATTTTCGTTATTGATAATGATAGGAATTCCAATCGCTTTCTCTTTTTTTCTATATGATTCTATTTCTTTTAAATGCTCCAATTCATATTGAATTGGATTTAAGTAAAATTGAAATAATATTAATCTTAAATCCCTTCCATAATTTTCGTGCATCAGTTTTTTTAAATTGTTGCATATTCCAGCTTCTCCCCAGATGTATTTGCTGAATTCTTCTCCCTTTTGAGAGGCAGCTAATGTTATTTCTTCATCATCGCCATAAATGGTTGCCGGTCCAGATACAAAACACCCAATAATATTTGGATTCAAATTCATACTATCTACAATTACTTTGCGTTAGGTAATTTTCAAAATTGAGTAACCACGGATATTTCGACCATTCACTCAAAACCAAGGTCATACAAGGATGACTTGGAATAGATGGCACATTAGCAAACAAGGAATCGGGATTTTTGGAACATGTGGAGAATTGAACATCCGGCGAAGAGACCCTTTCAAAACTTATTTAACTCCGGCTATTGCAAAATAATTTTTGCAATGCTCAAGGCACCGGCATTTACCACACGTATGATATAGACGCCCTTCTCATACCGGCTAAGGTCCAGCTTTGCGAGTCGCTCATGTACTTCATCCGATATGAGTTTTTTTCCATCTATGCTGAAAACCTCAATCGTGCATGGCATGTCCAATCCGCTCAATTGAATGTGTCCTGTGGATGGGTTTGGAAAAACTGACACCACGATGGGCGACACGGGATGAACATACGTTTGCGGACAGAGATCGAACATCGTTCCGGTGTCATGCCAATTGGATGGAAGAAGATAGACCGATAGTGCACAGGCGGCCTCCATGACAGGCGTAAACCGGAGCCTCTCCTGCACATTGGAGCTGGTAACAGCGGTCGGGCTATTATAACAATCGGAACTTCCGGTTGAATCAAAGAGGATCACATTTGTATAATAGGTGCCGCTTTGGCTCGTCCCCTGGTACATTAAACTTCCGTCAGAGCGTTCGAACATATCTGAAGGTGACGGACCGGAACTAAACGCGTAAGCCCAGATTGGCACGCCGGCAGAATCTGTCCGAAGAGTTCCAAAAGTCTGAAAGCCTGCCATCGTCAGCACCAGGTCAGAGTTGCGGCATTTCTCCATCGATTTGAATTTATACCCGGAAATCTGGCTCACTGTATAAGTCCGGAGCAAGAAATTCATTGTATCGAGATTGGACTGAATAAATCCATTATCAAAACATAAATAAACATGGCCGTCAATATTAAATAGTGCGTTCAGCGAAACATTATTTGTGCTATCCAGGGTTGCACTCAACAAGAGGTTTCCGGATTTGTCGGTGTGCACGAGCATCGCATCCTTGTTGAGAGCATTGTATTGATTAAAGAGTACGAAGCCGCTATCGGCATCCTGGCAAAGGTTCCTGAACCAAAACGTCAGATCGTTGTAATCATAATATGCTTTAAACCATTCCGGGTTTCCGGTGGAATCGGTTTTGAGAAGGAACATGGCATTACCGACAGCGGCACCGGTGCTGCCCGAAAGTGCAAAACCGTGATCTTTGCATTCAATGACGCAATGACTTTCATAGGTCCCGAATATTGAAGCATTGCAGGAATTGGGAGTAATCAGTTTGCTCCATTTGGCTACACCGTTTCCATCAAACTTGTGCATGAAAATCCCTGCATAAGTGCTGCCCGACATCATTTGCCCGACGGCCAGGTAACAGCTGTCGTACGTTGCGACAATGTCAACAAACCTTCCCCTGTTCATCTCCGGTAAAAGGTTCATCTGTGTGGACCAAACGATTCCGCCTGAAGAATCGATGCGCATCAGGCGTGGAACCATCCAGCTTGAATCCGTTGCGTTGGTGGCAATCAATAAACCTCCGTCGGGAGTGAGGATGGATGAGTTGTAAGTATAATAAGTCGGAGAATACTTTTTCGAAAATGTTTGTGCATACAAACCATCGCACAGGAGCACGGCCAGCAGGAACAGGTAAAGGCTTTTCATATCAAAAGGTATTTTGTCTGGTGGTCGCAGTTAATATGTTTCCGGGTTTAAAGATATAAATATGTTAGTGACCAGGATTTTTCAAGCGCAGGAATTACGCAAGGTGTTACTTTCCTATTGTAGAGGCTTGATTTGAATAAGTGAACCGGTATTTTTCTTCTGCCGGACCAGGCCGTTTTGAAAAATTTTATTTGACGTATGCATATTTTTTTATTCTCTTTGACCAACAGAATTTTTCACTTTTCAATATGCAGCCGGCTTTTAATTCCAGGCGTCTGCGATTAATCAGCAAAGAACTTTTTTAATCAATCAAATAAATTCTCTCCCCATGAAGATGCTCAACCGATTGCTGCTCTTCCATTCTATGAGTGCAGTACTAATTCCGCTCATGTCTTTCAGTCAATATTCTGCACCAACTTCATCGAGCGTATTGAAGGAAAATGAAACGCAAGGGGATCCATATCTCCCCAATGCCGGTCACAATAAAAATACCTCGCCTGCATGTATCTACAGAAGAGCGCACGGCTCTGAACAACGGAATGCCAATGGACCAGGCATCATGAGCAGCAGTATCTTTACGACCCAGGTAAATGTGAATGCAAACGGGCAAAATATTCTTGGCGATGCAGCCAATGAACCGAACATTGTATTGGATCCTTTCAATCCAGGCAGCGTGGTGATAGGCTGGAGGCAATTCGACAATGTGACCAGTAACTTCAGGCAGGCAGGATTTGCTTATTCATCAGATGCCGGACAATCGTGGACTTTCCCCGGTGTCATTGAACCGGGGGTTTTCCGTTCTGACCCGGTACTGGACCACAATGCTGCAGGAATTTTTTATTACAACAGCCTTACCATCGACAGCCTTGGGAATTATCTCTGCAAAGTATTTGAAAGTTCCAACAACGGCGTTTCCTGGAACAGCGGAACCGATGCGCGCGGGGGTGACAAACAATGGATGGCGATTGACCGGACTGCCGGTGTGGGAAGCGGAAATATTTATTCTTCGTGGTCCCCCAACTTCAGTTCCTGCGGCTATTCTTTCACACGCTCGACGAATGCAAACAGCAGTTACGAAAACTGCACTTTTGTTGACGGTGAACCTTTCTGGGTAGGCATGGCAGTAGGGATTTCAGGGGAGCTCTTTATTTCCGGCGGGACCTGGAATCCTGATAGTATGGTGGTAGCTAAATCCGTGAATGCGCAGGTCGCAGGCTCCATAGTGAGCTGGACGACATCGTCCGTTTACATGGATGGAAATCTCGTTTATGGTCCGTCTGTCAATCCTGGTGGATTCATGGGCTCGATAGATATTGAAGTGGATCACTCGACGGGATCGAGCCAGGGCAATGTGTATTTGCTGGGTACATTATCAAGGATTTCTAATACAGATCCCGGAGATGTAATGTTTTCGAAAAGCACTGATGGAGGAGTTACATGGAGTCAGGCCGTCAGGGTCAATGATGACATTTCAATGCTGAACACACAGTGGTTTGGCACCATGTCAGTCGCTCCGAATGGAAGAATTGATGCCGTATGGCTTGATACGCGTGACGCTCTTCCCGGCTCTGATTCATCAGCGCTCTATTATTCATTTTCCACCGACCAGGGAAATTCCTGGTCCGTCAACGAAAAAATGTCAGACATTTTCGATCCGCATGTCGGATACCCTGACCAAACAAAAATCGGAGATTATTTTGATATGATATCTTTGAATCAGTGTGTAAACCTGGCATGGGCCAATACACTTAACGGGGAACAGGATGTGTATTACAGCTGCATTGTTCCACCGCTCGGCACGGGAAATCAAATTATTAATATCAATGGCCCGGTCACGATTTTCCCGAATCCGTCAGACGGAATATTTACAATTAGCCGGAATGCGATGCGGGCACGCATTGAGGTCTGCAATGTAACGGGAGAACTCTTTTACTCCGGAGTGCTGATGCGCGCCAAGGAGGATATTGACATGAAGAGCCAGCCTGCCGGCGTTTATTTTCTGAAAATTACATGCGCTGATGGAAGTACTGCGGTTAGTAAACTGATCAAGGAATGATTCCGTGAGTCACTTCGGGCCCATAAAGCGAAAAGCCCTCATTTCGGGAGGGCTTTCTGCTTCAGGGGTGGAGCTGGTGGGAGTTGAACCCACGTCCGGACAAGCAATCGGCAAACTTTCTACATGCTTAGTGTTCTTTAATTGTCGGCACAACAGCTGTCAAACACAAACTACCATTGCGCGTAGTCCCGGCAGTTGTCAGACGAAGTAATCGGAACCCTTCTCCGTCTCACTCACCATGCGGTGCTTCAGTGCGAGAACGGGTGAGCAAGCCCTCGCGAAGCAGTCAGCGGGTTAATCTGAGATTAAGCGGCTAACGGTAAAGAATAATTGCCATTTACGGCTTTGAAAGTTGGGATTAACGAGCCTGGCTCACAACGCTCGGCATGCTTACTTACTAATTTCACCTGCCGTCAATTCCTGGCAGCCCCGGTAGAAATTAAAATTCAGCGTGTGAAATTAAGAATTAAAAGAGAAAATGCCGGACAATTTTCTTTCTCCCGATGCGCAATCATGCGCTGTGAAACTTTTGCCGGTGATTTTTTTAAAAAATATCTGTGAAAAAATGACGCAGCATTTTCTGCCCGCAGAAAAATAAAAACTATCCGTTTCCCGGGGCGTCGGGATGTAAGAACCTTCAGTAAATGCTGTTGCCAAACTGTAAGATTTCAGGTCCATTTGGCAAACGTTTAACCGTAATGTGGGTTAAAAACTCCATGAGAAAATGGGTAGTCATTTTTCTTTTAATTTCAATTTTTGGAGCCATTGCCGGCATTTTTTGGCACAATGAATACGTGTACAGCCTGCCAACCCCCGTTCCGCCCAACTATCACAAAGTGATGCCGGGGGACGCCATTGACCTTCGCGGAAAAATCGCAATCGGTCAAAAGCCTCTCTTCCTTCATTTCTTTAACCCTGCCTGTCCGTGCTCACGTTTTAATATTCCTCATTTTAAAACGCTGGCAAAGAAATACGCTGACGACCTCTCTTTTGCAGTCGTAGTATTGAGCAAAGAGAAAAAATATTCCGTTGAAGATATACAGGACAAGTTTGGAATTAAAGTTCCGGTCTATTTTGACGAAACGATTGCAAAAAGCTGCGGCGTGTATTCCACTCCGCAGGCAGCCATCATTTCAAACGGCAAATTGTATTACCGTGGCAACTATAACAAAAGCCGCTATTGCACAGAGAAGAACAGCAACTATGCAGAAATGGCCATTGATTCATTGTTGAATCAAAACGCGCATCCTTCCTTCAGTCAATATGCGCTGGTATCTTATGGATGTACTTTACCCAATTGCAAAAAATAATATGCGAACAAAGGATAACATATTAAATCAGCCCGAACGTGCAAAGCATATACATGCTTTCCTGCACCAGATTAAATTAAAATCCGACAGGCTTACCAATTATTTTCTCCTGAGCTATTTTCTCGGCGGCCTGGTTCTCGCCTTCTTTTATAATACATGGGAAGTCGCACTTGGGGTCGGAACGCTGGCGCTCCTTGCATACTATTCAACTAAATACCTATTGCCGGAATCCAACACGTATCAATATGTCGTGAGCGGGGTTTTTGGAATTTATATGGCACAATACATCTACCAGATGCATGGCCTGTTTGAAATGCATTTTGTCGCATTCATCGGAAGTGCCATGCTCATCACTTACCAGAACTGGAAATTGCAGATACCGATTGTATTGATCGTGGTTTTGCACCATGCCGTATTTGGTTATATGCAATACATTGGCTTTGATAAAATTTATTTCACGCAGCTTGAATACATGGACATCCAGACGTTCATCTTTCACGTGGTGCTTGCTGCCGTCATCTTTTTTATCTGCGGTTTGTGGGCATATCATTTCAAAAAATACAGTGAGAAGCATCTTGAACTGAGCTTTGAAATCGGCCGCCTGCAGCAGGAAGAAGCAGAGAAGAAAGACCTGGTAAAGGCCAATATGGAGCTGGACAAATTTGTCTACAGCGTCTCCCATGATTTACGCGCCCCGCTGTCATCCATGACAGGCGTCCTGGAAATTGCGGAGGAGGAGACCCAGGAACCTGTCGTCAAGGATAACCTGGCCTATCTCAAAGGGAGCATTCAAAAGCTTGATACTTTTATCAGTGACATCCTTGACTATTCCCGCAATTCCAGGATGGAGATAAAAAAAGAAGAAATTAATTTCAACGACGTCCTCAATGACATTACCAATAACCTGAAGTACATGAGTGCGAATGAAAAATCAGATAAGAAGGTTCGAATCAACCTGGATATCACAGAACATTCAAAATTCCGTTCTGACAGGAGCCGTTTGAACGTCGTCTTAAATAACCTGATTTCAAATTCCATCCGGTATCAGGACCCAAAAGAGGATGATCCGTTTGTAAATATCAAAGTTGACACAAGTGATACTGAAGCAAATATTATTGTCCGGGATAATGGAATCGGGATCAGCAAAGAACTGCATGAAAAAATATTCGAAATGTTTTACCGGATATCAGAAAGCTCCGTTGGGTCTGGCCTGGGCTTATACATTGTGAAGGAGACCGTCGACAAATTGAATGGAAGCATTGAAGTTGAGAGCGAACCGGGAAAAGGCACTGCATTTAGTATTCACATTCCTAATAATTAATTTTAAACGCAATGAGTGATTCAAACACAACATTCAGGTACAAAAAAGTAATGGTGATTGACGACACGCAGGTTGACCGTTACATTGCCGAACGAAATATTAAACATTATGGCTTTGCTGAGGAAGTGATCAGCATGGACTCCGCAAACTCAGCCCTGAAGTTCCTGGCAGGGATTATTGATGAAAAAGATTTACCGCAGTATATTTTTCTTGACATCAGGATGCCTGAAATTGACGGCTTTGGTTTTTTGGAGAAGTATGCCCAGCTGCCTCCGCCCGTAAAGCAGAACTGCATTGTGATGATGCTTTCTACATCATTGAATCCCGGCGATCACGAGCGTGCCAAAAACAATGAATATGTAAAGCGCTTTCTCAACAAACCTCTCACCAAAGAGAAGCTTGAATCCATCCTGAGTGACCCCGAATTGAAGAACGTAGTTTAAGGGCCCGGAGAATTTTTCAGCGGGCATTTCATTTTCAGCGGTCCTGCAAACTTTTTGATTTTCATTTTTCAATTTTCAACCATATGGTTGGTCGCATGCGCCTGAAATATCACGCCTAGCGCGGATCTTGCCGGTTCACCTCTGCCCGGTCATGACATTTTTTACACACATCACGGGAAAATACCCCGCTAATTATTCAAGGCTCCCGATGGCTACGGGCTTACCCTGAAAAAAACGGAATAATTTCTCCGGCCCCTTATATGGAATCTGAATTAATCTGTGTATGTTTACAATGTTCAATTCATACCAACCACCATGCAGTCAACCTTTACCAAAACAAGCTTCGCTTTATTATTTTCATTTCTGACTCTTTTTGCAATTGCCGGAACGACAGGTAAGCAATGGAGTTATCTTACTTCAAATTCCGCGGCAGGAAATCATACTTCCGTCAGCGTGTTGAGTTCCTCAGCTTCTGAGACAGAACTTTTATTTACACTTGATGGATTTTCAAAGGATCCTGTTCAAACGCCGAACGGAAATGCCTTTATGATCAGCTCTTCCAGGCTTACGCGCATCCTTGAAGCCGGTGCGCCCGACCTCGCCAAGATGGCCTTCTCCATTGTCATCCCTGACCATGCAGCCATGGTGGTGGATGAGCTCAACTCAACATTTACAACCTACCAGAATGTGGAAGTCGCTCCCTGCAAGGGAAATATCTACCGCAACGTAGATCCTTCTACGATACCTTATACTTATGGCACCGCTTATTCGCAGAACCGGTTCTATCCTGGACAACTCGTGCAGCTTCAGCAGCCGTACATCGTGCGTGACCTCCGCGGACAGGCTGTTTGGATATATCCATTCCAGTACAACCCCGTGACGAAGGAATTAAAGGTCTATTCAGAAATTCATTTCAGCGTGAAGGCAAGCGGCACCTCTGTGGTCAATGCGCTTTCGCGGGTTCAACCGTTCACAAAAGTGGATCCCTCCTACTCCGGCATTTACCGCAAGCTGTTTGTAAACGACAACACCATCCAGTATACGCCGCTCGCTGACGAAGGCAATATGCTCGTGATATGTTACGACGCGTTTTTAACAGCCATGCAGCAATTCGTGGACTGGAAAAATAAAATGGGACAGCGCACAGAAATGGTTCCTTTTTCGGCGGTCGGCACCACAGCGGCTGATCTCAAGACGTACATTGAAAATTACTATAACGCCAACGGGCTCACTTTCGTACTCCTCGTGGGTGACGGCGCGCAGATTCCCGTCGGGTCAACACAGTATGGAGAAAGTGATCCAAGTCTCGGTTACATTCTCGGAAATGATTCCTACGCTGAAGTCATTGTCGGAAGATTTTCTGCAGAGACAGTCGCAGATGTTGAAACACAAGTGGCGCGCAGCATCGCCTACGAGGCCTCACCTGATCCTACGGGCCAGTGGTACCATAAAGCAGTGTGCATCGGCTCCGACCAGGGACCCGGTGATGACAATGAAATGGATTACGAACATGAACGAAACATGCGCACCGATGAACTCGGGTATACTTATACGGATGCAGACGAACTGTTTGACGGCAATGAAGGCGGCGTAGATGCAACGGGAGATCCCGGACCTGCTGACCTGGTGAATTCACTGAATGACGGACGCAGCGTCATTACTTATACAGGCCACGGCAGTTGCGGAAGCTTCGGAACGACCAGCTTCAGCACCACTGATGTTCCTGATCTTGAAAATGCCGACATGCTTCCATTTGTCTGGGCAGTGGCCTGCGTGAACGGACAGTTCAACGGCTATGATTGTCTTGCAGAAGCATTCATGCGGGCCAGTGACGGTAACGGAAAAGCAACAGGAGCCATTGCAACATTTATGTCAACCATCAACCAGAGCTGGGATCCTCCCATGGATGCGCAGGATGAATTTGTGGATATCCTCACCGAACAATATGGCGGTGCAAACATCAGGCGCACATTCGGCGGCATCAGCGAGAACGGCTGCATGCACATGAACGACCAGTACGGTACACAAGGAGATGAAATGACAGATACATGGACGTGCTTCGGCGACCCATCCCTGATGGTCCGCACGGCAACTCCAACGGCCATGACTGTTTCTCATGACCTTTCCATTGAAGATGTTGCCACTTCATTCTCTGTGAGCTGCAATACTGACGGCGCACTCATCTGCCTCAGTAAAAATAACCAGATCATTTCCACCCACCATGCACTGATGGGACTCTGCAACCTTCAGAACATCAGCGGACTGATCGTCGGCGATACGCTGGACGTTACTGCAACAGCTTACAACATGATCCCTTACTTTGGGAAGGTGATCGTGACTTCACTCACCGGAACCGGATATATCAATAATTCATTGCCCTCATTTGTTGTCTACCCCACAACCGTTTCAATGGCGCAAACAACAGTTCGCTACCAGCTTGCTGAAAATGCTTCAGTGAAAATGGATGTCCTGAATGAATTGGGGCAAACAGTAAAGAACGTTTCCAATACCGGTGGTCAACAGGGAAATCATGTTGTGAATGTGGACCTCAAAGGATTGTCAAAAGGAATTTATTTTATCCGCCTGGATATTTCAGGAAAAGACGAAAGCAAAAAGATCGTTATACAATAATAGATTCACCTGCAAGGCACGGGCTGTTCTCATGGAACAGCCCGTTTTTTTTTCGCCGCTCTGTCACTATTTCAAAATCTAATCCCTGCTTTTCATTTTTACTTTGGTGAAAAGCGGCTTGTCTTTTCTCCCCTTTAAAACCAAAGAAAATTCCCAGCTACCCCTGCCACCTAAGTACGGCCCCAGGCCTGAAGTATTGATATCGTAAGCCACCCTGAAAATATGTTCATTTTGTTTCAGCCCCAGGCCTAAAATCAATGCATCTTTATATCGATAGTCACACTGGAGAATGGCGGAGCATGCAGTATTTGTAATTTTATAGCAGGTGAGCATTCCGATATTGAGTTCAGTTGCACGCACCTGGTTCATATAAAGAACACGCGGCGTGAGTGTCAGTTTTTCATTGACTTCAAAATCACATCCTCCGTGCAGGTTAAACCTCATCGGGGTTTTTATTTTATTGATTGAAAATGATTCGTTGGGTTGTGTAACATGGTAAACTGACAGCCCGCCAAAGGGATGGGTTTTAGCATCCATTTCAGTGTACTTGTAAAAAATTCCAAAGTTTACGTCAAAGCCCGTGAGACTTGAAGTTGCAAAGTTCTCTTCGTTCGGAATTGCAGAATCGAAACCATCCATGGATTCTGAGTATTGGACATCGTAAGTAAAATTTCCCGGATCAAAATTGCGGTGCAGGATTCCAACCTGCAGTCCCGTACTCAATGTATGCTTCCCTTTCGAACTGCCAGTAATATTATAAGCGCCCGAAAGCATAAAATTAAAAGCGTTGAGTGAACTTATTCCCGACCTGTTATTAATGATGTAAGCGCCGACACCAAAATCCTGGCCCCACTTCGATACGGGCATATCGTATGCAAGAAAAGCCGTGCTGTATGGTTTTAAAGAAGGAGATAACCACTGTGACCTATAGTCTGCGGCCACACGGTAATCGCCCTTTTCACCGCAATACATTCCTGTTAATGCAGGATTCAGGTATTGCGCTGCCATCTCGTATTGAGAAAGGTGGAAATCCTGCGCAGCGACAGCCAGCGAAGCGACCAAAAGCAATATTGTGAAGTTTACTTTTTTTCTCATGTCTGTTCTTATTTTCTGATCAGCACTACTTCTCCTATCAGCTTCACCAGGTTGTTATTCAGGGAAGTTCCGTTCACTGTCCATATATATTTTCCGCCCGGTTGAGGCTTGTCTTTAAAAGTGCCATCCCATCCTGCTGACTGTATCGTGGATCTGAAGATTTCATTTCCCCATTCATTGAATACGCGGAAATCAAACTCGCTGAACGGACCGCCTCTCACATATAAAATATCATTGTGACCGTCAGCATTGGGTGTAAAGGCTGTCGGGACAACAGGAGTGTGATATTCATTGTCATCATCGCATGCAACAACCATAACAGAATCGCCACTAATGGCAGCACATCCTGAATCGGAAACTATCGTCAGCGTTACCGCATACGTACCCGGCGACGGAAAAACGTGCGCAGGGTTTTGCAGGCTGGAGGAAGTAAAATCTCCGAAGTTCCAGTACCAGGCAGCAATGGTTCCTGCGGAGATGCTTGAGCCATCCGCAAAGTTTGCCGAATCAGGACAGGTTGTGAGGAATGTAAAGTCAGGAACCGGAACCTGGTTGACAAAAATATTTCCGGTCGCTGTATCAGCGCATCCACCGGAAGTAGTAACAACGAGGGTGATTGTGTGCGCCCCGGTAGAAGTGAACGTGGCAGAAGGATTCTGCACAGAAGCCGAATCATTGCCGAAGCTCCAAGACCATGTCACAATATTTCCGTTCAACACATTTGATGCATCTGCAAAATCTGTAATGCCGTTGACACAGGAAGTTGAACTTGTAAAATCAGCTGTTGGTTTTGGTTGAATGATCACAGCAAGCGTATCTGATGTTACAGGGCAATTGCTGATGCCTATCGGGTTAAGGATAAAGTTTATTGCGCCTGCTGTAATATCTGCCGGCCCTGGAACATACATTGCATTTAGCGTTGTATCATCCGGCAGAAAAGTTCCTGCGCCGGAGGAAATCCATTGTCCGCCCGTGACGGGGGAAATCGTCCCGTTGAGAAGCACATTGTCGCCTTCGCATATAGACTGGTCAATCCCTGCATTTGCAGAAGTAGCCATCAGAATAGTCACTGCAAGAGTATCTTCAACGGACATACAGGCATTGGTGCTCACGAGTATCAGTGTCGCAGCTCCTGCAGAAATATCGTCTGCACCCGGAATGTATGTTGCGTTGAGCGCGGAGTCGTCCGGAACAAAAATTCCGGTTCCGGAAGTCATCCACTGAATTCCTGTTGCACCTGTTACTGAACCGTAAAGGTCGACGGAATCCCCTGCGCAGATTGACTGGTCAGTTCCTGCATTTGCCGCAGGCGAAGGGATGAATGTAATGACTGCCGTATCACCTGAATTAAAACATGCATTGGTTGCGGAAAGCACAAACGTGAGATTGCCGCCGAGAGTATCTGATGCGCCAGTCTGATAGACAGCATCGGGTGCAGATGCATCAGGAATAAATATTCCGCTTCCGGCAGTTGACCATTGTACGGATCCTGTGCCGGACAATGAGCCATTCAATTGAATATTCCCGATACCTGAACACACTGAAGTGTCATTTCCCGCAAATACAGTCAGCGCAGATGTGATGGTTATGATCATCGTATCATTAGCAGCTCCGCAATTTCCGTTTCCTGTTGCTGTGAGACTGATCGCTACACTTCCGGAGCTGACGTCTCCGGCGCCCGGAACATAGGATACATTCAAGGCGGAATCATTTGGAATAAAAATCCCTGAACCTGAAGTTATCCATTGCGCACCCGTGGCTGCGGTTATTGATCCTGCAAGGTTGACGGAATCTCCTGCGCAAATCATTTGGTCGGGTCCTGCATTTGAGGAAGGTGTGTTGATGAATGTGACGACAACAGTATCAGCGGATGCAGCACATGCATTTGCAACTGAAAGAATAAGCGTCACACTTCCTGATATCGTATCAGCGGCGCTTGCCTGGTAAATTGCATTTAAGGTTGAGGCATCAGGAATGAATGACCCGCTTCCTCCCGTTGTCCATTGTATGGATCCGCTGCCGGTGACAGAACCATTCAGCTGAATGTTGCTGTTCACTGCACACACCGAGGTATCGCTTCCTGCAAATGCCGCAGGCGCAGAAGAGATTGTAATGAGCAACGTGTCAGTTGCCCCGGCACAAATGCCATTTCCTGTCGAAGCAAGAATGACGGCAACACTTCCCGAGTTAACATCTCCGGCGCCGGGAACATAGGTTGCGTTCATAGTAGAGTCATTTGGAATAAAAATTCCCGAACCGGAAGTTATCCATTGCGCACCCGGGGCAGCGGCTACTGATCCTGCAAGGCTGACGGAATCTCCTGCGCAAATCATTTGGTCGGGTCCCGCATTTGAGGAAGGAGTGTTGATGAATGTGACGACAACAGTATCAGCAGATGCAGCACATGCATTTGCAACTGAAAGAGTAAGTGTCACACTGCCTGATATTGTATCACCGGCGCTTGCCTGGTAAATTGCATTTAATGTGGAGGCATCAGGAATGAATGACCCGCTTCCTCCCGTTGTCCATTGTATCGATCCGCTGCCGGTGACAGAACCATTCAATTGAATGTTGCTGTTCGCTGCGCATACCGAGGTATCGCTTCCTGCAAATGCCGCAGGCGCAGAAGAGATGGTAATGAGCATCGTGTCAGTTGCCCCGGCACAAATGCCGTTTCCTGTTGAAACCAGAATGACAGCAACACTTCCTGCGCCCACATCTCCCGCACCTGGAAGATAAACTGCATTGACTGTGGAATCATTCGGAATAAAAATTCCACTCCCCGAACTTATCCAATGACAACCTCCCGAAGAAGTGACTGAACCAAAAAGCTGAACAGAATCTCCTGCGCAAATTGCCTGGTCAATGCCTGCATCAGACGTCGGCGTACCCTGGAATGTCAGTATGGCGGTATCGCTTGAATTGGAGCATGCATTTGTTGCAACAAGCACAAGACTGACATTTCCCGCAATTGTATCTGCAGCGCCAGACTGATAGGTAGCATTCAGTGTTGATGCATTTGGAATGAATGTTCCGGTTCCTGTCGTTGTCCACTGGAATGATCCGCTTCCCGCAACTGAACCATTCAGTTGAATGTTTCCGTTTCCGGCGCAAACCGAAGTATCATTCCCTGCGAAGGCTGTGACTACAGGTGAAATTGTTAGGGTCATTGAATCAGTGGATGCATTACATATTCCGTTTCCTGTAGTCGTTAGCAGGAGCGTTGCATTTCCTGAGGTGATGTCACCTGCGCCGGGAACATACACAGCATTGAGCGAGGAATCATTGGGAAGAAAAGTTCCGCTCCCTGTTGTGGTCCACAAGCCTCCGGTAGCAGCAGTAACGGAGCCATTCAGCAAAACTGAATCTCCAATACAAATCACCTGGTCGCTTCCGGCGGCTGCTGCAGGTGCAGGCATAATTTGAACCAGCAATGAATCTGATGTATTGAGACAGGAATTTGTTGCCACAAGAAATAAAGTGACGCTTCCCGATGTGATATCAGATGCACCAGGATGATAGCTTGCATTTAATGTCACATTATCAGGTGAGAATGTCCCGCTTCCGTTCGTCATCCATTGTCCAGTCCCGGAACCGCCGGTCACAGATCCGTTCAATAGTATTCCAGTCGTGCCTTCGCAAACAATAGTGTCATTTCCTGCTGAGGTTACAGGTACAGTTGTGATCGAGATCAACGTGGTATCTGATTCCGCGAAGCAATTGCCGTTGTCAGTTGAATTGAGAATGAGTTGAATATTTCCTGCGGCCGAATCTGCTGCGCTTAAATGATATGTTGCGTTGAGTGTGCTGTCATCCGGAAAAAAAGTTCCGCTTCCGAGGGTCATCCATTTCCCGTGGCTTGCTCCACCCGTCACAGTTCCGTTCAGATTAGCCGTCATCGTTCCGCTGCAGATGTACACAGTGGCTCCTGCATCCACCACAGGGTCAGGCGTGAATGTTACAATCAATGAATCAGGAATATAGATGCATGCATTGGTCGGGGTAAGCATGAGTGTTACGCTTCCGGCGGCAATATCTGCCGGGCCAGGCTGGTAAACGGCATTGAGAACAGAATCCCCCGGAATAAATATTCCGTTGCCTCCGGTAGTCCATTGCCCTGTTCCTGTGCTGCTGATCACTGAACCACTCAATTGTACGTTTGAATTGTTCGCGCAAACAGAAATATCATTTCCTGCAAAAGTTACAGGAGGTGCTGTAACAAAAATCTGGACGGTATCCGATTCTTCAAAACAACTGCCGTTGTTGGTTGATACGAGGATGAGTGAAATTGTTCCCAGCGCTGTGTCTGCAGCACTTAAATTATAAGTTGCAAGCAGTGTATTTTCGTCGGGCGAAAATGTTCCTGTTCCTGTTGTCGTCCATCGCCCTGTAACCGAGCCTCCTGACACGCTTCCCGAAAGAAGCGCAGTGTTTGATCCGTTGCACACATAAATATCAGGTCCTGCATTTACGATGGGAACCGGTGTAAACGTTACCAGCACAGAATCTGTAACAGGAAGACAGGTTCCGTTTCCTGTGGAGGTAAGCGTCAGTACCAATGAGCCTGAAGAAATATCTGCAGGACCGGGAGTGTAAGAGGCATTGAGTGTACTGTCATCCGGCGAGAATGTCCCTGATCCTGTTGTGCTCCATATTCCGGTAGAGGCGCCGCCGGTGATTAAACCATTCAGCGAAATGCCCGGATTGTTTTTACATACAAATGGATCAGGACCTGCATTTACTGAAGGCGCATCGGTAATGGTGATGTCAATGCTTTGGGATACCGGCGCACACCCGTTCGTTGATGTGAGCGTAAGTGTAACAATTCCTGCTGCAGTGTCGGCGGCGCCGGGAACATACACACCGTTCAAAGTTGTATTGACGGGAGAGAATGTACCGCTTCCACCCGTTGACCATATTCCTGTTCCTGTCGATGAAATTCCATTCAATGAAACAGCTGCGTTGTTTGCGCAAACCGTCTGATTGCTTCCTGCATTCACGGTGGGAAGGTTTGTGTAAAGGATTGTAAGCGTATCAGCGTTGGAGTTGCAGGCGCCGTTTGCTGTCGACGTCAGAATTAATGTAACAGCTCCGCTTGCCGTATCGGCGCCGGAGGGAACATAGGTTGCATTTAATATGGTATTGCCCGGAGAGAAAGTGCCTGATCCGAGCGTCGTCCATATTCCTGAACCTGTCGACGAATACCCGTTTAAAACATGGGCAGGGCTTCCTTTACAAACATTTGCATCATTTCCAGCATTCACATTCGGTGCATTGGTGTACACAATTGTCATTGAATCAGCCACTGCATTGCAGAGACCGTTTCCGGTGGTTACCAGGTAAACTGTTACGCTTCCTGCAGAGGTATCCGCATTGCTCGGCGAGTAAGAAGCATTCATCGTGATGCTGTCCGGCGAAAAAATTCCGCTTCCTGATGTTGTCCACACAGCTCCGCTTGCGGGAGATGAAAAAGCGCCGTTGAGAATTACCAAAGCATTGTTCGAACAAACAGATTGATCAACGCCGGCATTTGCCGAAGGCGCACTTGTGATCGTAATTGTCATTTGGCTGGTTACAGGGCTGCAGCCTCCATTGTTGGCTGACGTGAGCGTAAGAGTAACGGTCCCCGCTGCTTTGTCAGCGGCACCAGGAATGTAGGTAGCATTGAGTGCAGCGTTGTTCGGAGAAAAGCTTCCCGTTCCGCTGCTGCTCCAGGATCCCGAACCGGTGCTTGAAATTCCGTTCAATGAAACGCTGGCATTGTTCGCACACACAGTTTGATTTGCCCCCGCATTTGTTGTTGGAGGCGGAGAGATGGTAATATTCATTGTGTCGCTGACGGCAGTACAATTTCCATTTCCTGTAGTCGTCAATATAAGTGTAACTGAACCTGAGGCGGTGTCTGCATTTCCCGGAACGTATACACCGTTCAAGGCCGTATTGGTAGGAGAAAATAAACCGTCTCCTGAAGATGACCATGAACCTCCGGAAGCCACTGCAACAATTCCATTCAAGGTGACATTCGCATTGTTTTTACAAACTGTCCTATCGATGCCTGCATTGACTGCAGGTGCAGGGGTAATTGTAACGGCCATCGCATCCGATACAGCGTTACAGGTTCCGTTTCCTGTAGTGGTCAGCGTGAGAGTAACCGAACCTGCTGTCTTGTCTGAAGCGCCCGGAATATAAATTGCGTTGAGCGCGCTGTCATCGGGAGAAAAGGTTCCGTTTCCTGATGTAGACCATGAACCTCCTGTCGCAACGGTAATACTTCCATTCAAAGAGATGTTTGCATTGTTGGCACAAACTGTTTGATCCGTGCCGGCATTTGCAGTGGGAGCCGCAGTAATTGTAACCTGGAGTTGATCTGACACAGCCAGGCAGGTACCATTATTTGTCGTTGTCAGCGTAAGCGTTACTGTTCCTGAAGAAATATCACCACTGCCCGGAATGTAAATTCCATTCAGGTCAGCGCTGGTGGGAGAAAATGTTCCGCTTCCATTCGTAACCCATTGACCGGTTCCCGTACCTGAGAAACCGTCCAGGCTCACTGAAGAATTATTTGCGCATACTGTTACGTCAGGACCGGCATCGACCGTCATCACCGAGGTGAAAGTAATGGTAATCAAATCACTCACGGCCAGGCACGTACCGTTCGCAGAAGATGTAAGTGTAAGTGTTACATTACCCGCTGACAGATCAGCAGCATCGGGAATATAAGTGGCGCTTAATGTTGTGTTGTTCGGAGTAAAGGTGCCATTGCCTGACGATGTCCAGGAACCCGAGCCCGTGCTGGAACTTCCATTCAATAAAACGTCAGGGTTATTAATGCATACTGAATGGTCATTTCCTGCATGCACGACAGGAGCGTCTGTAATAGTAACCAGCATCGTATCATTTACAGGAATACAATTTCCATTTCCTGTCGTCGTCAATATAAGCATGGCTGAACCCGCAGCTGTGTCTGCATTTCCCGGCATGTATGTAGCATTCAGCGTGGCATTGTCAGGAACAAATGAACCGCTGCCCTGGGAAGACCATACGCCTCCTGACGCAATTGTAATACTTCCGTTGAGAGCTACTGCGGCATTGTTCGCGCACACCGTTTGATTTGTACCTGCATTTGAAGTCGGCGCAGGTGTAATGGTAATATTCATCGCATCGCTGACAGGAGTGCATCCTCCGCTGTTCGTTGAAGTAAGTGTGAGCGTTGCTGTGCCCGCAGCTTTATCTGCAAGGCTCGGAATGTAGGTCGCATTGACTGCATTTGCACTGGGAGAAAAAATTCCCGTGCCGGAGGTTGTCCATACTCCGGTAGTGGTACCACCGGAAACCAATCCGCTGAGTGATACACCGGCGTTATTGGCACAAACAGTCTGGTCACTGCCTGCATTTGTTGTGATCGTACCTGTAATGGTAACTGTCAAGTTATCTGAAACAGCATTACACGTTCCGTTGCCTGTGGTGGTAAGCACAAGCGTAACAGTTCCTGCAGATTGTTCGCCTGCAGAGGGTGTGTAAATCGCATTCAGCGTGTTGGCATCAGGCGAAAATGTTCCGCCACCGCCCGACCATGTTCCGCCGGAAGCCACGGTTACAGATCCGTTCAGCACGACGTTGTCGCCAAGACAAATACTTTGGTCTATGCCTGCACTTGAAACAGGCGCAGGAGTAATTGTAACCACCATGGCATCTGTCACAGCTGTGCACGTTCCGTTTCCCGTAGTTACCAGGGTGAGCGTTACTGATCCTGCAGCTTTATCGGCAGCACCGGGGATATAACTTGCGTTCAATGTTGTGTTGCCGGGAGAGAAAGTTCCGGTTCCTGATGTAGACCATGAGCCACCTGTTGCGACACCCACACTTCCATTGAGCGTTACGTTGGCATTGTTGGCACAAACGGTTTGGTCTGCCCCTGCACTCACGGTTGGAGGAGATGTAATGGTAATCACCATCGAATCACTTACAGACGTGCACGTGCCGTTGCCCGTAGTTGTAAGCGTAAGTGTGACTGAACCTGCAGTTTTATCAGAAGCGCCGGGAATATATATTGCATTCAGCGCTGTATTGCCCGGAGAAAATGTACCGGTTCCTGATGTAGACCAGGCTCCTCCTGCAGCTACCGTAACACTTCCACTCAATGTCACGTTTGCATTGTTTGCACAAACAGTCTGGTCTGCACCTGCATTCACCGTTGGCGCAGGCGTAATGGTAATCACCATTCCGTCATTCACTGCGGTGCAGGATCCGTTGCCTGTTGTTGTCAGCGTAAGCGTAACAGTTCCTGCTGTTTTATCTGCAGCACCCGGAACATAAGTCGCGTTCAGCATGTTATTGTTTGGCAAAAAAGTTCCGCTACCCGAAGTAGTCCATGATCCGCCGGTGGCAACAGTGATGCTTCCATTTAATATTGTATTTGCATTGTTGGCGCAAACCGTCTGGTCTGTACCTGCACTCACAGTTGGTGCAGGCGTAATGGTAATCGTCATTGCATCGTTTACTGCGGGACATGGACCTGCAGGATCATTCGACGTTAATGTCAGCGTTACGCTTCCAGCTGCGATATCGGCAGCGGAGGGAGTATATACAGCCGTGAGTGACGCGGCATTGTTAAACGTTCCTGTGCCTGAGCTTGACCATGCAGAAGAAGTTGCACTTCCTCCGCGCGAACCGGAAAGTGAATATGTGCTTCCTGCACAGATGGTCGCATCGGCACCTGCATT
>Ga0134121_10000885_pt1 | contig 30629 bp, 24 predicted proteins | sample KB301_FD_96463 | JGI IMG/M metagenome (GOLD analysis project Ga0134121, IMG submission 96463) | Terrestrial soil microbial communities without Nitrogen fertilizer from Kellogg Biological Station, Michigan, USA - KB3-0-1 | ecosystem: Environmental > Terrestrial > Soil > Unclassified ... | reverse complement strand
GCCACCGCCTCGTCTCGCCCATCGTCGATCCCAGTTTCGTCGTCGTCAAGGTCTCGGTGGGGAACCGCGACCGCAACATCGACCTCATGGAGCAGTACGGCATGAGCATCGAGAGCGGCATTCCCGCCGTGGCGATCGTGGAGCCGGACGGCTCGCTCGTCGCCGCTCAGCTCGACGGCGAGTTCCGCAACGCCAGTTGCCTGCTCTCCGTCGCCGAGATGGTCTCGTTCTTCCACCGCTGGGCGCCCTCTCACGAGGGGCACTGAAACCTGGCGGTCCAGGGGATATGATCCGCCTGCATGGCGGGTCATGAGGTCATCGAAGAGGGACTGTGGATCGACGGCAAGCGGGTATCCGCCCGCTCCGGTCGGTGTGCCCCCGTTCTCAACCCGGCAACCGGCGAGATCCTCGCGCGGGTCGCTCAGGGAGGGTCCGAGGATGTCGACGCCGCGGTCGCCGCGGCTTGGCGTTCCTGGCGGCAGGGGGATTGGCGCCGGGCCACGGTCGCCGAGCGGGCACGGGTGCTGCTCCGGCTGGCCGGGCGGATTCGGGAACGGTCGGGGGATCTCGCGGCGCTCGAATCGCGCAACACCGGCAAACCCATCTCGGAGGCGAGCGGCGAGATCGAGATGGGCGCCGCCTGTTTCCAGTATTACGCCGGCCTGATCCCCGCCTTCGGCGGCCACACCGTTCCGGTTTCCGCGCCCGGCACCGGCCTCACGTTCCGCGAGCCGGTGGGCGTCTGCGGCCTCATCGTGCCGTGGAACTTCCCCTTCGCCATCACCACCTGGAAAGTCGCCCCGGCGCTGGCGCTCGGCAACTCGCTGGTGATCAAGCCGGCGTCGGCCACGCCGCTCTCCGCCCTGCTTCTCGCCGAGCTGGCCGCCGAGGCCGGCCTGCCGCCCGGAGTCCTCAACGTCGTGCCGGGACCGGGCGGCGCGGCCGGCTCGGCCCTCGCCCGGCATCCGGACGTACGCAAGATCTCCTTCACCGGCTCGACCGAGGTGGGGAGCGAGGTGATGCGCACGGCGGCCGCCGACGTCAAGCGCGTCGCCCTGGAGCTGGGCGGCAAATCGGCCAGCCTGATCTTCGCCGACGCCGATCTGGAGAAGGCCGGCGCCTCGGTCTCCGGCTCCTTCGGCAACGCCGGGCAGGACTTCTGCGCCCGCAGTCGCGTGCTCGTCGAGCGCCCGGTCTACGAGGAGGTCGTCGAGCGTTTCGTGGCGCGCGTCCGCGCCCTGCGGGTGGGCGATCCCCAAGACCCGGCGACCGAGATCGGCTCGCTCATCTCCCCCGCGCACCGCGAGAAGGTCGACGGCTGGGTGCGGCGCGGCGTCGAGGAGGGGGCGACGCTGTGCACCGGCGGCCAGCCGCTGGTGGGGGATCTCTACGACCGCGGCAGCTTCTACGAGCCCGCCGTCTTCCGCGACGTCGATCCCGGAATGGCCATCGCCCAGGAGGAGATCTTCGGCCCCGTGGTCTCCATCCTGCCGTTCGACACCGAGGAGGAGGCGATCGAGCTCGCCAACGGCACGATCTACGGCCTTTCGGGCTCGCTCTGGACGCGCGACGTCGGCCGCGCGATGCGGGTGGTGCGCGCCGTCGAGACCGGCGTGATCGCCGTCAATACGAGCTGGAGCGTCCATCTGGAGATGCCCTTCGGCGGCGTCAAGCGCAGCGGCGTCGGCCGCGAGCTCGGCCCCTCGGCGCTCGATCACTACAGCGAATGGAAGAGCGTGTTCATCGCGGATTCCTAAGATGAGGTCAATACGATGAGCGACAAGCCGGTGCGCGGCCTGCTGACTCCGGGCGAGCTGAGCGACCTCGTGGAGCGTGGCGAGATCGAGACCGTCCTGGCCGTCTTCCCCGACATGTACGGCCGCCTGATGGGCAAGCGGGTCACCGGCTCCTTCTTCGTCGACTCGGTGGCCGGCCATGGCATGCACGCCTGCGACTACCTGCTCGCCTGCGACATGGAGATGGACGTCATTCCCGGCTACAAGTACACGAGCTGGGAGACGGGGTACGGCGACTTCCACTGCGTGCCCGACCTCGCCACCCTGCGCCGGGCCACCTGGCTGCCGGCGACCGCCCTGGTGCTCTGCGACCTCCTGGACGGCCACGAGCAGCCGGTCGAGGTCTCGCCGCGCCGCATGCTGCAGCGCCAGCTCGCGCGGGCTCGGGACGCGGGCTTCCGGGTGATGGGCGGCACGGAGATCGAGCTCTACGCCTTCGACGACAGCTTCGCCGAGGCGCGGGCGAAGAGCTATCACGACCTGCGGCCCATGGGCGCCTACAACGAGGACTACCACATCTTCCAGGGCACCAAGGAGGAGGAGCTGATCGGCGCCATCCGCCGGCATCTCGACCAGAGCGGCGTTCCCGTCGAGGTCAGCAAAGGCGAGGCGGGGCTCGGCCAGCAGGAGATCAACCTCCGCTTCTGCGAGGCGCTGACCCAGGCTGACCGCAACGTCCTCTACAAGCACGCGGCCAAGGAGATCGCCTGGACGCAGGGCAAGTCGGTGACCTTCATGGCGAAGTGGGACGAAAAGCACACCGGCTCCAGCGCCCACCTCCACATCAGCCTCTGGGGCGAGGACGGGAAGAACGCCTTTCCCGGCGACCGGCCGACCGGTCCCGTCGAGGCGAGCGACACCTTCCGCTGGTTCCTGGGCGGCTGGATCCGGCACGCCCGCGCCTTCGCCGCCTTCTACGCGCCCTACGTTTCCTCCTACAAGCGCTACCAGTCGCGCTCCTGGGCGCCGACGGCCATCGCCTGGAGCTACGACAACCGCACGGCAGGATTTCGGGTGGTGGGCCACGGCCCCTCGCTGCGCATCGAGTGCCGCATCCCTGGAGCGGACGCCAACCCCTACATAGCCTATGCCGCCGCCATCGCCGCCGGCCTCGACGGCATTCGCAACCATATCGAGCCGCCGGACATCTTCCAGGGAGATATCTACGCGGCCCGCGAGCTGCCGCGCGTCCCGGGGACTCTGCGCGAGGCGATCGGCGAGCTGGAGGCGAGCGACATGGCCCCCGAGGCCTTCGGCGCGGACGTCGTCGAGCACTACCTCCACTTTTTGAAGACCGAGCAGCGGAAGTTCGACGAGGTGGTGACCTGCTGGGAGCGGGCGCGGTATTTTGAACGGGCGTGAATATGAAACCGAAGGTTTACCTGGAAACTTCGATTGTCAGTTACCTTACAGCACAACGCAGCCGCGACATCGTCACCGCCGCGCGTCAGCAGATCACGCGAGAGTGGTGGCAGAAGAGGCGTGAGAAGTTCGATCTGTACGTGTCGGAATTTGTAGTTACCGAGGCGCGCCTGGGCGATGCACGACTGGCGGACCTCCGGCTTCAGGCTCTGGAGGGTATCGCTCTGATACAATTGACCGAGGATGCGAAACTGCTGGGCAGGGAGCTGGTAGAAAAAGGACCCTTGCCGGAAAAGGCTACGCTCGATGCCTTGCACATCGCAGCCGCCGTAAACGGTGGAGTTGATTATCTGTTGACATGGAACTTCAAACACCTCGCGAACGCCTCGATGAGGAGCAAGATCGAAGCGATGTGCCGCCTGCGAGGCTATGAGCCTTGTACCATCTGTACTCCCGAAGAGCTGTTGGAGGAGTGAATCATGCCACAGGACGAGATCATCCAAGACGAGATCATCCGAGAGGTTCGCGCGAATCGAGAGGCCTACGCCAAGCAGTTCAACTTTGACATCCAAGCCATCTACAGTGATGCGAAAGAGCGTGAGCTGAAAGAGAGTCGCAAAGTCGTCTCCCTTGCGCCTAGGCGCGTTGCGGCAGCCGTAGAGAAGGAGCCCCGATAAGTGCGTCTCGAAAACAAAGTCGCCCTCATCACCGGCGCCGGCTCGGGGATCGGCCGCGAAACGGCGCTCCTCTTCGCCCGGGAAGGCGCCCGGGTCGTGGTCGTGGACGTCAACGATGCGGCCGGCGAGGGCGTGGCGGCCGAGCTGAAAGCGGCCGGCGGCGAGGCCCTCTACGTCCACGCCGACGTTTCGAAGGCGGCCGATGCCGAGGCGATGATCCACGCTGCCGAGACGAGCTTCGGCAAGCTGGACGTGCTGTTCAACAACGCCGGCATCTCCCACCCCAAGGACGACGACGCCGTGGCGACCGAGGAGGAGGTCTGGGATCTCACCATGAACATCAACCTGAAGGGGGTGTTCCTGGGCTGCAAGTACGGCATTCCGGCCCTGCGACGGGCGGGAGGGGGATCGATCGTCAACACCGCCTCCTTCGTGGCGGTGCTGGGAGCGGCCACCCCGCAGCTCGCCTACACCGCCAGCAAGGGGGGAGTCCTGGCGATGACTCGGGAGCTGGCCACGATCCACGCCCGCGAGAACATCCGCGTCAACGCCCTCTGCCCGGGTCCGCTGCGCACCGAGCTGCTGATGAAGTATCTCGACACCGAAGAGAAGCGCCGGCGCCGGCTCGTCCACATCCCCATGGGCCGTTTCGGCGAGGCCCACGAGATCGCCAAGGCCGCCCTCTTCCTCGCCTCGGACGAATCCTCCTTCACCACCGGCGCCACCTTCCTGGTGGACGGCGGCATCACGGCCGCCTACGTGACGCCGGAGGGGTAGGCGGCCTTCAGCGAGTCGCCGCCGCCCAGCCGATGGCGTGCTCGCCGGTCTCTTCCACACCCGCGGCCCGGACCCGATTCCTTCCCGCCGTCTTGGCCCGGTAGAGGGCCAGGTCCGCGGCCTCGACGAGGACTCCCGGCTCCTGGCCGGGAGCCGGGATCACGGTGGCGACGCCGAAGCTGGCGGTGACATGGCCCAGCGGCGCGGCCTCGTGAGGGATCGCCAGCCGCTCGATGCCATCGCGCAGTTGCTCGGCCACCTCCAGGGCGCCCGTCAGATCGGTGTAGGGCAATAGCACGGCCAACTCCTCGCCGCCGTAGCGGGCCGCCAAGTCGCCCGGCCGCTTCAGCGACTCGGTGAGGTGGCCCGCCACGGCCTGGAGGCAGCGGTCCCCCTCGCGGTGGCCGCGGGTGTCGTTCAGCCGCTTGAAGAAATCGAGATCCAGAAGGATGAAGCCGAGCGGCGCTCCCAGCCGCTGGGCGCGGTCCCACTCCGCCTCCAGCAACTGCTTGAGGTGCCGGCGGTTGGCGAGGCCGGTGAGCTCGTCGCGCAATGAGAGCTCCTCCAGCCGGGCGTTCGCCGCCGCGAGGCCGGCGTGAGCGTGCTGGAGCTCCTCGACCGTGTTCCGCAGCTCCACCGTCTGCTCGGAGACCCGCGCCTCCAGCCGTGCCGCCCGCTGGCGCAGGGCGCGGCTGCGCAGGCGGGCATAGCCGGTGAGGGCCGCGATGGCGAGAACGATCCAACCGGCGATGGCGATGGGCGTCTGATACCAGGGGGAAAGGACGTGGAACGACCATGTCGTCGCAGGACCGACCTCGCCATTCGGCCCGGAGGTGCGCACGTGGAAGGTGTAGTGGCCCGGGGGAAGCCGCGTCAGCTCGGCGAAGGGCTCCGCCGTGGGACCGCTCCAGCCGGCGTCGATCGGCTCGAGCCGGGTCTGAAAGCGCAGGCCGGCGCGGAAGGAGAGAGGCGCGAACTCGATCCGCAGGCGCCGCAGGTAGGGAGGCAGATCGATGGCCTTCGGGGAAACGCCGGGGGCTCCGCCGAAGAGCAGCTTGTCGCCGCTGGACGTCACTTGCGCGAGGGGCGGAGCCGGCAGGGCGGGAGTTTGACTGTGGGCCGTGCCGGCGTAGCGGTACAGCCCGTTGTCGCCGCCCAGCCAGACGACTCCGTCCGCCTCGGTGACGATCGTGATGACCCCATGTCCCGGCACCTCGACGAGCGAGCGTGCCTCGGCGGCCCAGCCCCCTTTCTGGCGCAGAGCGACGGCCGGCGGGAAGGAATTCATCCAGAGGTTGCCCGCGGCATCCTCGGCGACGAAGCTGGCATTGCCGCGCATTCCGGCGAGGGCGGGGTCCTCCACGAGCTGTCCTTTCGCCTCGTCGAGGCGCATCACCTTCTCGCCGGTCGCCGCCACGATGTGGCCGCCGATCCGGTTCAGGCGGGCGTCGTCCTCGCTGGGAATCCGGCGCAGGCGAGCCGGTCTGGCAAGATCGCCGGCGTCGAGCTCGACTCTCGACAGGCCGGCGGCGTCCGTCGCGCACCAGACGACTCCATCCTCGCTTTCCTCGATCGAGCGAATACTCTGGGTCATTCCCTGGACCAGACCTTCGAATCGCCACCCTGACGGTTCATGCCGGATGGCACCGAGTCCGTCCGCGGTCCCCAGCCACACGCGGTCCGGGTCCCGCCGCGAGCGGGTCAGAACGTAGACGGTGCCCTGGCCGGCGCCGGCCAGCGGCTGGGCCTTGCCGTCACGGACCAGGTAGGGGCCGTCGGCCGGTCCCACCAGCAGATCCCGATCGACGGACAGAAGGCTCCACACCGAGGGCGGAGGCCCCGGCACGGCCCGCACGCGGACCGGCAGGCCCCACTCCGGCACCGTGGGATCGCCCACGGCGCGCTCGGCACCCTCGGTGGTGAAGAGCCCGGCGGCAGAGCCCACCCAGAGCTTGCCGAGGTGGCGGGCGACCGCATAGATGCTCCCCTCCAGCCCGGCCCGGCGGTCGATGACCGAGAGCGGGGAGGCGACCTCAATCCGTGCGAGGCCGTTGTTCAAGGCCAGCCACAGCGAGCCTTCGCGATCGACCATCGCGCCGTTCACGAAGTTGTCCGCCAGGCCGACCGAGGTGTCGATCACCTGGTCGATCTCGCCGTCCGGCCGCAGCAGGAGCAAGCCGCCCAGGATCGAGCCCAGAGCCCAGCGGCCATCGGCCAGGCGGACGCCGTCCAGGAGTCTCTTCTCGGCGGTCCACCGTGAGGCAACGGCGGCGAAGGGCCGGGCCTGTCCGTCCTTGAGGAGGAAGAGCCCCTCGCCTCGCACGGAGACGAACAGTCCGCCGGGGGCTGCGAGGATCAGATCGACCCGGCGGTTGCGAAACGCCTCACCGCCCGGCACCGGCACGAGTTGGGCGCCCGCCAGGCGGAAAATCCCGGTGCGGGTCCAGGCGAAGACGGAGCCGTCGACGGGGAAGATCGCCGCGTACGGCCGGTCGCCGGGAAACGTGGCCACGGTGGTCACCCGGGCGCCGTCCCACAGGAAGAGCCACCGCTCGGTGACGAAGGCGAAACCCTTGTCCGTGGCCGTCGTCCGAAGGACCTGCCCGAAGGCCCGCTGGCCGGCGGGGAGCTGCCCCACGAGCGAGACGTAGCGCAGCGTGCCGCCCCCGTCGGGAGCCAGATAGCCGAGCTCGTCGACGCCGCCGACGCCGATTCGCCCCCGGGCGTCGCTGGCGAGAGAGAAGACCGACTTCGCCTTGCCGATCGGGATCCGCCGCCACCAGGCGCCGTCGTAGATGAGGACGCCGCCGCCATTGCCGACGTAGACGAATCCTCGCGGATCGCGGTCGATGGCGAAGTTCTGGGTATCGGCGTCCGGAAGACCGGAGTCGTAGGCCTGGATCAGGGGAAACCCGCGCTCCTCGCCGGAAGCGAAGAGGGCCGTCCCGCCGGCCGCAAGGGCGAGCAGGAGGACCCAGGCGAGAAGACCCGGGAGACGTGTGCGGAAAGGGAGGCGCATGCAGGTTCGACCTGGGGCAAATCCTACCTGAAACCGCCGGATCTCCCTTCACCGAGAGTTGGGAGGCTCGATTCACGGCGCAATGGGAGGTCGCAATGCCGCAAAAAGAGGGCACGACGGCTCGACGGGAGGTCCCGATGGCTCGTCGAGGGGTCAAATTCCCGCAAGGAGAGCTCCCGACGCGTCGATGAGACCTCGTAAGCCAACCGAGGAGGAGCCAGGGTCTTTTTGCAGCGGGTCTTACCTTGGGATCGAGGACTAGAATCGTGCGGTTGCGACCTCACATCGGACCCTTGCGACCTCGCACTGGCACGTTGGGTCCTCGCATCGTGACGCAGGGCCCTCACTTTGCCGCATTGTAGCCACTCTTTGTGGGATTGAGGCGACTCCTTGCGGTATTGCGGCCACTCTTTGCGGGATTGAGAGCACTCTTTGCGGGATTGAGAGCACTCTTTGCGGCATTGGGTGCTCTCTTTGCGGCATTGCGTCCTCGCAATCTGACTTTGTGAGCTCGCAATCCAGCATTGTGACCTCACAATCTGACGTTGCGACCTCACAATCCGGCTTTGTGACCTCGCAATCTGGCATTGTGACCTTGCAATTCGGGATTGCGTCCTCACAATCTGACGTTGTGAGCTCACAATCCGGCATTGTGACCTCGCAATCTGGCTTTGTGACCTCGCAATTCGGGATTGCGTCCTCACAATGTGGCATTGCGAGCACGCAATGAGCCGTTGCGACCTCTCAATCTGGGATTGCGAGCTCACAACGTGGGATTACGACCTCTCAATGAGCCGTTGCGGCCTCGCAAGGAGCCATTGAGTGCTCACAACGAGCCATTGCGACCTCTCAAGGAGCCGTTGGGTGCGTCCATTGGGCCGTTGAGGCGGGTCTGCTTGTGAGCTCGCCGTCCCCAGCTTCGCGTAAGCCTACATACTCTCCGAGCCGCGAAGCGAATCCGTGAAGGGCCGGCCCCCCAATGGCATCAGGAGCGTACGTTATCCCAAGAAGAGGTGCAAGAAGATGTGTGCCAGCCACGAGGGACCGATCCGCGAAGCCGGCGGAGGTCTCGTTACTGCTGCCAGCCACTGTAGAGACGCTCCGTTTCCGGGGGAACCCCGGATGGGGGCGTCTCCGAGGCGGAGACGTTCTCTCATCTCTCGAAAACGGTTCCGCGGGCATTCGGTCACCCTGGGCCGACGTGGTTCTGCCGGGACGATCCCTTCTCTTTGGACCGTTGCCGCCGATCCGGAGACGCCCCCATCGGGGGTTCCCCCCGAAACAGGGCGTCTCTACATTCCTGGAGGGATTGGCGTCAGGCCTATGCCATCCGCTCCGCCCGCCGCTTGATCCCCAGCATCATCCTACGCTCCATGATGAAGTGGGCGGGATCGAAGAGGAGGGTGCGGAAGATCTTCTCCTCGAGCCGCGGCTTCTGGGGACCCCGCGAGCGCACGATCAGCCGGGTGGTGTTGGCGTCCACCGGCTCCAGGATGAACGCCCAGGTCCCTCCCAGGGCCAGGCCCATCCGCTCCAGAATCGCCACCCGGACCGCCATCGCGACAACGGTGCGTAGAGACGTCCCAGACCCGCTACGACGCCCTTTCAGATACCACAACGTCGGGGCGTCTCCCGCCGGCCGATACGGGTTCCTACCTGGTGGGACCGTTCCTCCAGGATCCAGGTCGACCCTACCGTCCCGGGAAGGAAACGGCCGTGGCCTCGAAAGGGGGAGACGCCCCGACGGGGGGGTGGATGAGAGTGTATCGTAGCGGGTCTGGGGCGTCTCTACGGACCGGTATCGTGTCGACCCATCGGTGTCGATGCCGGGGCGGATGACTGCTTGCTGACAGGCAGGAGCACCGGCCGGCTCCCCAAGGCAGGTTACGTTACTGTACTTACGGTGGGAAGGACTAAGCCTATGATAGGCCATCGGAATCGGAGACTGTCCTCAAGGAGGAACGGGTTCCACTGGTGAGGAGGGTGAGTAGATCGACGTCCAACCTGGCACTGCAGTCGACCGGCCGGTTTTCGCCATCCGCTGTGAGGCGCAACCGATAGTAGTGGGCATCACACGCCATGAATGAAACGGAACCGTTGATTCGCCAGGCGTTGACAGAGGTTGGCATTCTCATAGAGGGTGCATTTGCCGAAGTCGGAGGATCGCCTGTTCCCGGCAGCGCTCTCGATCAGGCAGGGCTGATTGATGGAGTTGGCATCGTTGAGGATTATTTGCAGCACAACGAGGCAGGCGTTGCCTTGGAGCATCTCATTTATATGATTCAAGAGCCGGCGCTTTCCATCTCCGCCGAGACATTTCAGCTTATCGAACGAGCGGCACGAGTGCTGGGTATCGAGTCTGATTTGGTGGAGAGGATTAGACCATGATCATGCCTAACCATGCGCTGCAGCGAACCCGGCGACCGCGCTCCTGTTGCCATCCGAGTTCTTGATCCTAATCAGCCGAGCAGGAGCTACCGGCTTGGCGCAAGCGGCCCCAAACGAAGCTTACAGAAGCCAGGGCGGAGGCGCTCCGAACCTTCCGCCCTTGCCCCCCGCCCCCGCCCGCGCTATCGTCCCCCTGGGGGTGAGCTCAATGCTGCGGACCACGGTGCGCGACTGCCTGTTTCTCAACTGGGCGCTGCCGGCGGAGGCGCTGCCGGCGCCGCCGAAGCCGTTGCGGTACCAGATCCACTCCTGGCAGGGCCGGGACTGGGTCTTCGCTTCGGCACTCCTCTTCCATCAGGATTCCCTCCACTTCACGGCCCTGCCGCGCCTGCGGCTCGGCTATCCGCAGCTCAATCTCCGGCTCTTCGTGCTGGACGACGAGGGCATCCCTTCCGTGCTGTTCCGGCGGATGCTCATGCCGGCCTGGGTGGTCCCCGGGACGCGGCTGGTCACCCATCAGCCGGCGTCGTGGGCCCGGCTGAGCTTCCCCCGGCCCTCCAAGGACCTCGACGGCGGCGGCCCGTGGATCTGGCGGGTGGAACGCAAGGGTGTTCTCCAGGTTCGCGCCTCCGAGGCCGCGCCCATGCTCGGCGAGGGGCCGCGGCTGGGCTCGTGGGACCAGGCGGTGCGCTACTTCCAGGACCGCCCTCGCGGCTACGCCCTGATGTCTGGGGAGCTGCAGAAGATCGCCACCGAGCATCCACCGGTGGCCGTCTGGCCGCTCAAGGCCGAGGTGGAAGGCGCCGACCTGCTGTTGCGCTGGCTCGACCTGCCTCCGGGAGCTCCTCTGCCCGCCCTGCATTCCGCGTGGCTCTGCCCCGAGATCCCCTTCGTCTTCGAGCTCGGGATCGTGCTGCGGGTACCGGTGGCGCCGGCGCCCGCCCTGGCGCAGCCGGCCGCCGGACGGGTGGTGAGCTTCCGCTGGCCGTCGGACTCGCCGGGAGGCCGCGGCACCGGGGTCAGGCGGCGCCGGTCGTCGTGCTAGCATCCCCGGCATGAGCTCGATCCCCCCCTCTCAACGCCGCCCCCAACGCATCGCGATACTGCCCGGCGACGGCACGGGCAAGGACGTCACCGCCGAGGCCGTCAAGGTGCTCGAAGCCGCCGCCGAATCCTGGGATCTTCCCCTGGAGCTGGTCCATTTCGACTGGGATGCCGACCGCTACCTCGCCACCGGCGAGACCCTCCCCAAGGGAGCGCTCGACGACTTCCGGGAGAACTACTCGGCCGTCTTCATCGGCGCTTACGGCGATCCCCGGGTGCCGGACATGAAGCACGCCGCGGACATCCTGCTGGGCATCCGCTTCGGCCTCGACCTGTTTATCAACCTCCGTCCCGTCAAGCTCTACGACGCCCGCCTCTGCCCCTTGAAAGACCGGACGGAGAAGGACGTGGACATGGTGATCTTCCGCGAGAACACGGAAGGCGCCTACGTCAACGTCGGCGGCAACTTCAAGAAGGGCACGCCGGACGAGATCGCCATCCAGGACGAGATCCATACCCGTAAGGGCGTCGAGCGGATCATCCGCGCCGCCTTCGAGTACGCCGTGGACCACAAGCGCCGCGAGGTGCTGATGGCCGATAAGTCCAACGTCATGCGCTATGGCCACGACCTCTGGCAGCGGGCCTTCGCCGAGATCGCGGCCGAGTTCCCCCAAATCCAGTCGCGCCACATGTTCGTCGACGCCCTGACGATGCAGATGGTCAAGCACCCCGAGAGCCTGGACGTGATCGTCACCAACAACATGTTCGGCGACATCATCACCGACCTCGGCGCGGCCCTCCAGGGAGGCCTCGGCGTCGCCGGCTCGGCCAATCTCCACCCCGGCCAGACTTCCATGTTCGAGCCCGTCCACGGCTCGGCCCCCAAGTACGCGGGCACCGGCAAGGCCAATCCGGTCGGCGCCATCCTCTCGGCCTCGCTGATGCTCGATTACCTCGGCCACGCCGAAGCCGCGTCGACGATCGAGGACGCCGTCGCGCGCTCCATGCGCGAGGGCCAGTCCACCCCCGACCTCGGCGGCACCCTGACCACCTCGCAGGTAGGCGATCTGCTGGCGCGGGCGGCAGGGCGGGCGGTGGCCGCAGGGTAGGAGCACGGACGAGCACGGACGAGCACGGACCAACACGGACGCGCAGGGACCGAAGACACGGTTTGGGTCCTGGCAGGTCCTTGATTGTCCGTCTTCATCTTCTCTGCCGGCGCCTATAATCAAAGTCCAGGAGACTCTCAATGCAACCCACGGAATCCGAGCTCATCTACGACTGGAACCGCGTCGGCGAGGGGGATATCCGCCCGGCCCGGGGGAGAGTCGAGCTGGACGACGAGACGCTGCGCGACGGCTTGCAGTCGCCCTCCGTGCGCAACCCGCCGATCGAGGACAAGCTTCAGATCCTGCATCTGATCGCGGCTCTGGGGATCGAGTCCGCCAACATCGGCCTGCCCGGCGCGGGGCCGCACGTGGTGCGCGACGTGGAGCGGCTGGCGCGGGAGATCGTCGAGCAGCGGCTGAAGATCGCTCCCAACTGCGCCGCGCGCACGATGATCGCCGACGTGCAGCCCATCGTCGAGATCTCCCAGCGCACCGGCCTCGCCATCGAGGCGGCCTGCTTCATCGGCTCCTCGCCCATCCGCCAATACGCCGAGGGCTGGACGCTCGACCGCATGCTGCGCCTCAGCCGCGAGGCCGTGGAGTTCGCCGTCAAAGAGGGTCTGCCGGTGATGTTCGTCACCGAGGACACGACCCGTGCGGCGCCCGAGGATCTGCGGCAGCTCTACACGACGGCCATCGAAGCCGGCGCCCGCCGCGTCTGCGTGGCCGACACCGTGGGGCACGCGACCCCCAATGGCGCGCGCCACGTCATCAAGTTCATCCGCGAGGTGGTGGACGCCACGGGCGAGGACGTGAAGGTGGACTGGCACGGCCACAAGGACCGGGGCCTTTCGGTGATCAACGCCCTCGCCGCCGCCGAGGCCGGCGCGGATCGCCTGCACGGCACCGCGGTGGGAATCGGCGAGAGGGTGGGCAACTGCCCCATCGACATCCTGCTCGTGAACATGCAGCTCCTGGGCTGGATCGACCGCGACCTGAGCCGTCTCCAGGAGTACTGCCGTCTGGTGGCGGACACGACCGGCGTGCCCCTGCCGGACAACTATCCGGTGGTGGGGAAGGACGCCTTCCGCACCGGCACCGGCGTCCACGCCTCGGCCATCATCAAGGCCCGCGCCCGCGGTGAGGACTGGCTGGCCGACCGCGTCTACTCCTCAATTCCCGCCTCCCTCATCGGCAGCCGCCAGATGATCGAAGTGGGGCCCATGAGCGGCGAATCGAACGTCGTCTACTGGCTCAAGGAGAGGGGAATCGAGCCGGCGGAGGCCCTGGTGAAGGCGATCTTCCAGAAAGCCAAGTCCTCAAGCTCCACCCTCGAAGAGGCGGAGATCCTGGACGTCTGCGCCGAGCACGGCGTAGGACCGCGGACGCCCGTGGCGCGGTGAGCGCACCCGCCCCCTGGCGCCGCGCCCTCGACCGCTATCTGGAGAGCCTCGCGGTCGAGCGCGGCCTTTCCCAGAACACCGTCGCCAGCTACCGCAACGACCTCGCGCGCCTCGGCGAATGGCTGGCGATGCGCGGGGGCCGCGACATGCTGACGGCGGTCGCCGCCGACCTTTCGGCTCACATGCGCGCCCTCCAGCAGCAGGGCCTCTCCCCGCGCTCCAGCGCGCGGGCTCTCTCCGCCATCCGCGGCTTCTACGAGAATCAGGTGACGCTCAAGGAGCGGGCGGACAACCCGGCGGTCAATCTCCTCCCTCCCAAACTCAACAAGCCGCTGCCCAAGGTGCTCTCCGAGGACGAGGTGGAAGCGCTGCTCGCGACTCCAGACGTTTCGACGCCCATCGGCGTGCGCGACCGGGCGATGTTCGAAATGCTCTACGCCGCCGGTCTGCGGGTGAGCGAGCTCGTGGGGCTCAAGCTCTCGCAGCTCCGCCTCGACGTGGGCTTCCTCGTCGCCTTCGGCAAGGGGAACAAGGAGCGGGTGGTGCCGGTGGGGGAGCAGGCCGAGCACTGGACCCGCCGCTACATGACCGAGGTCCGCCCGACGCTCGGGACCGGGCGCCATCCCATGGTCTTCCTGAACCGCTTCGGCGAGCCGATGTCCCGCAGCGGCTTCTGGCGCATCATCAAGGCGCACGGCCTGAAAGCCGGCATCCGCTCGCCGCTCTCCCCACACGTCCTGCGCCACAGCTTCGCCACCCATCTCCTGGAGCACGGCGCCGACCTGCGCGCCGTGCAGACCATGCTCGGCCACACCGACATCTCGACCACTCAGATTTATACTCACATCCATCAGGCCCGGCTGAAGTCGCTGTACGACAAGTTCCATCCGCGCTCCTAGCGCACTGGAGGAAACCCATGGCAGAGAAAGTCGTGCCCATGATCCATGTGCCCGATGTGAGAGCGACCGTCGACTGGTACCAATCGATCGGCTTTGCACTGCACCGGACGAACGACGAGGACGGCGATCTCAATTGGGCGCTGCTCTCGTTTGGCGAGAGCGAGCTCATGTTCAGCGCGGGCGGCCAGCCCAGCACGAGCTTTCGCCGGGAGGTCGATCTCTACGTCCATGTGGACGACGTCGACGGTCTGTACGAGCGCCTCAAGGACCGCGTGGACGTCGTGGAGAGCCCGCACGACACCTTCTACGGTATGCGAGAGCTGATCATCCGCGACCTCAACCGGTTCTGGATGACCTTCGGGCAACCCGCGCCATGACACTCTGACCTCCGGGTTACGGTAGTATGTCGGCGGAGGTTACGACTATGCCCAGACGCGCGGTGCCGTCCGTTCTTCTCGGAGGCCTGGTTGCCGGTGCCTTCGACATCACCTACGCCATCGTCTTCTCCTACCTCCGGCGCGGGGTGTCTCCCAGCCGCGTCCTGCAATCCGTGGCCAGCGGCCTTCTGGGGCCTGCGGCTTACGATGGCGGCACTCCCACCGCGGCGCTGGGGCTCGGCCTGCATTTTTTCATCGCCCTGGTGGCCGCGGTGGTCTACTTCCTGGCCAGCCGGTATCTGCCGGCCCTGGTCGCCAAGCCCGTTCTCTGGGGCGCGGTGTACGGCTTCGGGATCTACGTCTTCATGAACTGGGTCGTCATCCCGCTCTCGCAGATCGGCCCGAAGCCCTTTCCTCCCCTGATCGTGCTGACCACGGGCCTGCTCGTCCACATGTTCCTCATCGGCGTGCCCATCGCCCTGGCCGCCCGGCGCGCAAGAATTCCAGCGTGAGCCGGCCCCATGTCGGAGCCCTTTCGTATCCGTCCCGCCACGGAGGCCGACCCTCCCGCTCTGCTGGAGATCTACCGCCCCTTCGTCGAGGACTCCGCGGTGTCGTTCGAAATGGTCGCGCCCACGGTCGAAGAGTTTGCCGCGCGCGTCCGAAAGGCCCAGACCCATTGGGAGTGGCTCGTGGCGGAGCGAGAGGGCCGATGCATCGGGTACGCCTACGGCTCTTCGCATCGGGGCCGCCCAGGCTACCGTTGGTCCGTCGAGGTCTCGGCCTACGTGGATCCGAGCCATCACCGCCAGGGCATTGGTCGCACGCTGTACCTCAGACTGTTCGAGATCTTGACGGACAAGGGATTCTGCAACGCCTACGCGGGCATCACCCTGCCCAACGAGGCGAGCGTCGCGCTGCACCGCGGCGTCGGCTTCGAGCCCATCGGGATCTTCAAGGCCGTGGGCCGCAAGTTCGGCAAGTGGCAGGACGTCGCCTGGTTTCACCGGGTTCTCCGAGATTCGCCGCCATCGGAGCCTGAGGCCCGATGAGCGACGATAAGCCTCCTGCTCGCTCGACGTTCATCTGCCCCTCTTGCGGCACGGAATCCTTCGACCAATTCTGTAGCAACTGCGGGGAAGAGAAGCTCGGGCCGGTGGACCGGTCGCTTCGGCACTACTTCGACGTCGTCGCCAATCTCCTGACCCATTTCGATTCGAAGGGCTACCGCTCGTTGTGGTACCTCGTCGCCAAGCCGGGGTTCCTGAGCCTAGAGCAGTTCCGCGGCAGGCGGGTGCGGTATGCGAAACCGATTTCACTTTTCGTGTCCCTCAACGTGGTCTACTACTTTTTCATCGCTCTGCTCGGTATCCATACGTTTTCGACCCCTCTTTCGGTCCAGCTCCATGGCAATGACTACTACCCGGGCTTTGCCAGCCGGACCGTCGAGAGTCGTCTCAAGGAGGACAAGATGAGCTTCGCCGCGTTCGAGACGAAGTACGACGCGAAAGCCAGCTCTCTTTCAAAGACCCTGATCTTCCTGTTTATCCCGATCTACGCGGTCATATTCTATGGCCTGTTCTTCACTCATCGACGCTACTTTGTCGACCACGCCATCATCGCGACGCATCTTTGGTCCTTCATTCTCCTCCTGCTGACCCTTGGGGTTCCGGCCGTCGCGGCTCTTTTGATGTGGTGGTACAAGGCGCCGAGCCTCTCCGCGCTGATCGCCGCGAATGACAATCCGCTCACGATCTTTCTCCAGGTCTGTATCGGGGTCTACTTGGCGCTCATGCTCCGCCGTGTCTACAAGGCCAGCTACTGGTACAGCGCAACTGTGGCCCTGGTGATCTCCTTGTTGTTCTTTCAAATTGTGTGGCTGTACCGCTTTCTTCTGTTTGAAATCACCTTGCGTCTGATCTAGGCCATGGTGTTGCGTCGCGGGTTGCTCCATTATCGAGGTGCGTGGAGAAGCGGCCCTTCTGCCAGGGAGGTCCATAGTCCGGTATCATCTGGCACGATCCCTTGGTCGAAGCGAGGCGGCTGATTTGGACAAGCTGAAAGTCGACTAGGGACGCCCTTCGTGGAACCCACCGAAACCCTCCCCCTCGGCCCCCAACGGCCGAAGCAACCCGAGGAGCCCCTCCCTCGCGGCTCCGCCGTGGGACGCTATGTCGTGCTGGAGCGCATCGGCTCCGGCGGTATGGGGGTGGTCTACGCGGCCTACGATCCGGAGCTGGACCGCAAGGTGGCGCTCAAGCTGTTGCGTCCTGATCGGGCGGGCGCGGCGGGGGAGGCGGCTTTGCGGCTTCAACGGGAGGCTCAAGCGATCGCCCGGCTCTCCGATCCCCACGTGGTTGCGGTGTATGACGCCGGGACATTCGGCAATCAGGTTTTCGTGGCGATGGAGTTCGTGGAGGGGAAGACCCTCCGGCAGTGGCTCGCGGAGACGAAGCGGTCCTGGTGGGAGATCCTGGAGGTTTTTGTCCCAGCCGGCCGGGGGCTTGCCGCGGCTCATGCGGCTGGCCTGGTGCATCGGGACTTCAAACCGGACAACGTGCTGCTGGGCACGGACGGCCGGGTCAAGGTGGCGGACTTCGGGCTCGCACGGCCGGCGGGAGAGGTAGGATGCGAGGGCTCCGGACCAATGCCTGGGAGCGGCTCGGGCGGTCTGCTGGCGAGCCCGCTGACGGAGTGGGGGGCCGTGATGGGGACTCCGGCGTACATGGCGCCGGAGCAACTCCGGGGCGGTGCGGCGGACGCTCGCGGCGATCAGTTCAGCTTCTGCGTCGCCCTTTGGGAGGCGCTCTACGGTCAGAAACCTTTCGCAGGCACGGGGCTGCGCGAGATGCTGGACGCGGAGCGCCGGGGCGAGGTGGGCGAGCCGCCGGAGGGCTCAGGGGTGCCGGCTCGCCTCCAGCCGGTGCTGCGGCGCGGTCTCTCGGCCTCGCCCGAGGCGCGCTATCCCGGCATGACGGAGCTCCTTCACGATCTGAAACGTGATCCATCCGTGATCCGCCGTCGCTGGCTTGTAGCTGCGGCGATCGTGCTGGTGTCAGGCGCTCTGTTTTCAAGCCTGGGATATTTCCAGGCCCGGCGAGCCCAACTGTGCGGCGGTGCGGAGGAGAAGCTCGCGGGCGTCTGGGACGCGGGCAGAAAGGCCGCCGGACGCGCCGCCTTTCTACGCTCCGGGTCTCTCTTTGCCCGGGAGACATGGGGGCGGGTCGAGCCCGCTCTCGACCTGTTCGCCGCGGACTGGTCACGCATGCGCCGTGCAGCCTGCGAGGCCACTCGGGTGCGAGGTGAGCAGTCGGAGGATCTGCTCGACCGGCGGATGTTCTGTCTCGATCAGCGATTGAGCGAGCTCCGATCGCTCACGGACCTGCTATCCCGCGCCGATTCCCAGGTCGTGCTCAAGGCCGACGACGAGGTGGCGGGCCTCGGAAAAATCGCCCTCTGCGCGGACTCCGCGGCGCTGGCAGCCAAGGTGCAGCCACCCCGTGATCCGGCCGTCCGCGCTCGCGTCGCGGCGGCACGGTCGCGGGTGACGGCGGCCAAAGCGTTGACGGATGCGGGCAAGCCGGCAGAGGCCTTGAAGCCCGCGCAGGAGGCTGCCAAGGCCGCCGGGCAGGCCGGCTATGCCCCGCTCGAAGCCGCGGCGCTCTATCAAGTGGCGATCCTCGAGGACACTCTGGGCCATAGCCGCGAGGCGGAGCGGTCCATGTTCGATGCCCTCACCCGGGCGCAGACCGGCGGGGACTTCGAAACCGCGGGCCGGGCCGCCGCTCAGCTCTCGTGGATCGTGGGCGTTCAACAGGCTCGCCACGAGGACGGCGAGAGATGGACGAAGATGGCGCGCGCGATCATCGACGGGGCGCGGGGCGGCCCCGCCCTCCGCTTCGAATTGCTGAAGACCCTCGGCGCTCTCCAGTACCGGGAGGGAAAGCTTTCTGAGGCTGTCGAGACGGCGCGCCAAGCGCTGGTCCTGGGGGAGAGCGCCTACGGTCCCGAAAGCCCCCAGGTGGCTGCCGTCTTCAGCAACCTGGGCGCCTATTACGACGTGATGGGAAAGCCCGAGGAGTCCGTGGCGGCGAGCCTGCGTGGGCTGGCCATTCGCCGCAAGGTCTTGCCGACCGGCCATCCGGATCTGGCGAAGTCCTACAACACCCTGGCCAACGGTTACCTCGGGCTCGATCAGCAGGATCTCGCCCTCAACTTTTATCAGCAGGCCGCGGAGCTGTTCAGCCGCCGCTACGGCGCGACCCATCCGTCGACGGTGGGGGTGCGCAGCAATATCGCCATCATCCTCAAGGACAAGGGCCGGTACACGGAGGCCCTGCGGCTTTACAATGACGATCTTCGCGCGCAGGAGGCGACCCACGGCAAAGAGCACCCGGACGTGGCCAGCGTCCTCGACAACATTGCCGAGGTCTTCTATCTCGAAAAGCGATATGGCGAGGCTCTCGAGACCTACCGCCAGGCCCTGGCCATCGACAGCAAGGTGCTGGGACCTTCGCATTCCGATCTCTCGTACTCCTTGAGAGGAATCGGGATCTCGCTGCTGGGCCTCGGCCGTCCGCGCGAAGCCCTCGAACCACTGGAGCAGGCTCTCAGCCTGCGCGAGAAACAGAAGGGCCAGGAGTCGGCGTCGCCGGAGGAGTGCCAGTTTTACCTGGCCCAGGCCCTCTGGGATGGAGGCGGGGACCGGCAGCGCGCCGTCCGTCTGGCGCGTCAGGCGAAGGAGGGATTCGCGCACGCCGGGAAGCCGCAGAGCGTGAAGAGGGTCGAGGACTGGCTCAGCCATCCCCACTTTGTTCCATGATGGCGTGATGGAAAGCCCCGGCGTTCCCTATCTCCTCAAGGTCCTCTCGCCGGACGGCACCGCGGTGCGGCGCTTCCACCTCGCGCCGGGCGAGCACGTGGTGGGTACGCTCACGGGGCTGGCGGTCCAGCTCGACGAGCCCGGGGTCTCGCGGCGGCATGCGAGCATTCAGGTCCTCGCCGACGGCGGCGCCGTGGTGCGCGATCTCGATTCGAAGAACGGCACGTTCGTGGCCGGCCGGCGGGTCCGTGAGGCCGCTATCTCCGGCTTCGCCATGGTCGCCTTCGGATCGGCGCAGGCCGTCCTCCAGCCGGCGGACCCGGCGCGCACGCAGGTCTTGCTGGGATCGGGAGAGATCCCCTCGGTCGCGGCGGAGAACGAGCCCGAAAATGGGCTCACGACGGACGGTATCCATCCCCTGGAACGGCTGGCCGAGACGCTGGAGGAGGTGCTGCCGTCACTGGCCGAGGGGCTCACGACGCCGCACGAGGCGGCGGACGAGCTGGTGCACCGCTGGATCGCCGTCCTCCCCTTGGGACGGGCCGAGATCCTGCGGATCGGACCGGCGGGGGAGACCGTGGTCGCCGCGGCTTCGACCCAGGATCGTCTGCCGCGAGGCGTGACCCGATTGGACGTCGAGGGACCCGACGGCTGGAAGCTCCGCCTGCGGGCTTCCGACACCGCGAAGCTGGCGGTGCTGCGCCCCCTGCTTCGGCTGGTCCTGGCGTCCCTGGCGGCGCGCTCGGTGTTGCGCCGCCGGGCGGATGGAGCGCGTCCCCCACGGTTGGAGTCCCCGCGGACACCGGAGGTCACGCCACCCCCGGGTCTGGGGCTTGAAATGTCCAAGCTCTACCGGCGGGCCGGCAAGGTGGCGCGCGGCGACGTGCCGGTGCTGATCCTCGGCGAGTCCGGCTCGGGCAAGGAGGTGCTGGCGCGCTGGGTCCATGCCGGCTCGCGCCGGGCCGCGGGGCCGTTTCTCGCCGTCAACTGCGCGGCTCTTCCCCGGGAACTGCTGTAATCCGAGCTGTTCGGCATCGAAAAGGGCGTGGCCACGGGTGTCGAGGCCCGGCCCGGCCTGCTGGAGCGGGGGAGCGGCGGCACGGTGTTCCTCGACGAGGTGGGGGACATGGCCGCCGAGACGCAGGCCAAAGTGCTGCGCGTGCTGGAGAACACGACGCTCTTCCGGGTCGGCGGGCGGGCGTCCGTGCAGGTGGACGTCCGTTTCCTGGCGGCCACCAACCGCGACCTCGCGGCCCTGGTGGAGGAGGGAGGCTTCCGGCGCGATCTCTATCACCGGCTGGCGGCTTTCGAGGTGAAGCTGCCGCCGTTGCGCGAGAGGCGGGAGGAGATTCCGGCCCTCGCCGCCCGCTTCTTTCACCGCGAGCTGGAGAAGAACGGCCTTGCGAGCCCCGGCATCACCCGCGCGGCTCTCGGCACCCTGGTGCAATATGACTGGCCGGGCAACGTCCGCGAGCTGCAAAACGAGATCGCCAAGGCCGCCCTCCTCCTGGAGCGAGGCGAGGCGCTCGATCTCCAGCACCTTTCGGAGAGGGTGCGCCGGCCCCTGGAATCTCCCGCCAAGTCCCTATCTCTCGACGAGACCGTCCGTCGCGCCGAGCGCCAGGCTTTCGCCGTGGCCCTGGCCGCCGCGGGCGGGGACGCGGTGAAGGCGATGGAGCTGCTGGGGGTGTCGCGGACGACGTATTACCGGAAGGTGAAGGAGTTGGAGTAGGCGTCGATCCCAAGTCGGAGCTCTGCCGTGGCTGCGGCGTTGGCCCTCATCACCCCGGCCCTCTTCTCCCATCGCCCTCCCCCTAATACCCAAGCTTCCCCTTCGCCATTGCGATCGCCTCGTCGTTGCCTTCGATGCTCAGCTTCTCCCGCTCGGCGCCGCGTCCGGACGGGTAGAGACTCTGTTGATAGAGAGGGTAGGCCTCGGTGCGCAGGTGGGCGAGGTTCTGGTGGCCGCGGCGGACGGCTCTTTCGTGCCGCAGGGCTCCGACGTCGACGGGTGCCACGACGATCTTCTCTCCCGGCCCGGGGTCGGCCTGGGCGAGGATGCGACCGTCGAAGTCCACGATCATGCTGCCGCCCGGCCAGGAGAAGGGCGGGTAGTGCGAGAGGCTCGCCGCCTGGTTGGAGGCCACCACGTAGGCGACGTTCTCCAGCGCCCGGCAGCGGTTGACGACCGTCCACCAGTCCATGGGGGCCGTGGCGCCCCAGGGGTCCATGTAGGCCGAGACGCGGATCAACACCTCGGCGCCGTTCGCCGTAAGCTGCCGGATGGCTTCGGGATGAAGCCAGTCGTAGCAGATGGCCGCCCCGAGGTTGCCGATGGGCGTCCTCGCCACGGGGAACAGCTCCTCTTCGTAGCCAGGGATGTCGTGCGGGCTGGCGTGCACCTCCCAGGGAATCCAGGGGTTCACCTTCCGATACTTGCTGAGGATGCCCTCGGGGCCGATGAGGCAGGTGGCGTTGAAGACCGCGCCGGGATATTTGTCGTCACGCTCCAGAAAGCTCCCGGTCTGAATCCAGATGCCGTACTCCCGGGCCTTCTCGGCGTAGCGCTCGGTGTGCTCGTTGGGAATGGGCACCGCGAGCTTCTCCAGCAGCTCGGCCGCCGTGTGATACACCGGTGCCGCGTGGGCGAACTCGGGGAAGACCACCAGCTTCACGGGCAGGAAAGGCGCGTAACCCTCCACCGCGCTGGCGATCATGCCGAGCATCCGGTCGGTGTGGACCTTGATCCCCGAGCGGTCGGCCGGGTTGGGAAAGTCCACCTGGCAGGCCGCCGCGGCGTAGCGTAGGCTCTCATTCATGAGGGCGTCTTTCATGTGGACGATTATAGACAGTGCTTTTCCCTCCGTGCTCCTTGCCACTCTGGGCCTCATGGCGGTCACGGAAGCTCCTCAGCGTGGCTTCGAGGATGTGACGGCGCGGGCCGGCGTCGCCGTGCCCCATCACAACCGGCAGTTTGAAAATCCCTACGCCGCGATCATGGCCGGCTACACGGCGCTGGGGGCCGCCGCGGCCGTGGCAGACTACGACGGCGACGGCTGGGAGGACGTGTTCGTCACCGACTCCGCAGCCGGCGGCAAGAATCACCTCTACCACAACAACGGTAATTTTACCTTCACGGACGTGGCGGCGAAGGCCGGCGTGGCGGACGGCAACGATGCCACCAACGCCACCGCCGACGCCCTCTGGTTCGACTACGACAACGACGGCAAGCCCGATCTCTTCGTGGTGCGCTTCGGCCACAGTCAGCTCTTTCACAACCTGGGCGGCGACCGTTTCGAGGACGTCACGAAAGCGGCCGGGCTGGACCGCTACGCCAACTCGATCACCGCCATCGCCTTCGACTACGACCGCGATGGCCGGCTCGACCTGCTGGTGGGCAATTACTTCCAGCCGGTGAACCTGTTCCATCCCGATTCGCCGCGCTTCTTTCCCGAGAGCTTCGAAACCGCCAACAACGGCGGCGGCGTCACCCTGTGGCACAACGACGGGCCGGACAAGGCCGGGAAGGTGACCTTCACCGACGTCACGCGGAAGGCCGGCCTCACCCAGTCCGGCTGGACCCTCGACGTGGGCCACGGCGATTTCGACAACGACGGCGACGACGATCTTTATGTCGCCTGCGACTTCGGCACCGACCGTTTTTTCGTCAACAACGGCGACGGTACGTTCACCGACCGCACCCGGCAGGCGGTCGGCATCGATACCAAAAAGGGGATGAACGCCGAGTGGGGCGACTACGACAACGACGGCCTGCTCGACATCTTCGTCACCAACATCACGGACGATTACATGCGCGAGGGGAATTTTCTCTGGCGCAACAATGGGCCCAATGAAGCGGGCGACTGGACTTTCTCCGACGTGGCGCGGGAGACCGGCGTCTATGACTCGGGATGGGGCTGGGGTGGCAAGTTCTTCGACTACGACAACGATGGCTGGCTGGACCTTTATGTCGTCAACGGCTGGGTCTCGGCCGGCCCCGAGAGCTACGTGCCGGACATCTTCGCCATGGTCACCCGGCCCGACGTCGATCTCATCGACGCCCGCAACTGGCCGCCGATGGGCAAGAAGAGCCTCTCCGGATATCAAAAGAAAAAACTCTTTCACAACCAGGCCGGCAGCTTCCGCGACGAGGCGGCCCGCCACGGCGTGGACTCGACGCGCGACGGCCGCGGCGTCGCCGTGGCGGACTTCGACAACGACGGCCGGCTCGACCTCTTCGTGGCCAACGCCAACGCCGAGCCGTTCCTCTACCGCAATGTGATGCCCGCGGCCCCCGGCGGTGGGCACTGGGCCGGGTTCCTCCTCGAGGGGCGAAGATCCAACCGCCAGGCCGTGGGGGCGCAGCTTCGCGCCACGGCGGGGGGGAGGACCCAGCTCCGCTTCGTCGACGGCGGCAACGGCTTCGCCGCGCAGAGCAGCTCGCGCGTTCACTTCGGCCTCGCCGGCGCCACGATGATCGATCGCCTGGAGGTGCGCTGGCCCTCGGGAGCGCGCCAGACATTCGAAAAGATCCCCGCGGACCGCCTGTATCGGATCGTCGAGGGCGAGGCGGCGCTCAAGCCCTTCGTCGCCGCGGAGCGGAAGGCGCCGTGAGGTCGCCCAATTTTGACCCGTCGGCTGCCATTGTAGAGACGCCCCACGGGGAACCCCGTGGGGCGTCTCCTTCGAAGCGTCGCCCTCTCCATTTCCGCAACGTTCTGGGGCGCGTATTCGTCGGTGTTCAGACCTTCCAGGCGGCGGTGAGGATCTCGCCTCCGAAGAGACGCCCCACGGGGTTCCCCGCGGGGCGTCTCTACAGTGGCTGGCATGGGTATCGAGACATGGTCCTGGTTCTCGTCGCGGCCTTCCTGCTCGCCGCCACCCCGCCGCCCCCCCAACCCTCGAAAGCGGAGCTGCTCTGGCACCACCGCAACCTGGGAAAGGCGTTCTACGAGAATCCGACCACCCAGTACCAGGCCGTCCAGGAGCTGAAGGCGGCGCTCGACCTGGCGCCGGACTCGGCTCGCGAGCGGGTCAACTACGCCCTGGCGCTGCTCAAGGCCGGCAAGGCCGAGGAGGGGATCGCCGAGCTCCAGAAGGTGCAGAAGGCGGAACCGAGCGTTCCCTACACCTGGTTCAACCTCGGCATCGCCTACAAGCGGGCGTCGGAGTACGACAAGGCGATCGCCCAACTCGAGAGGATGGTCGAGCTGGTGCCGGACGAGGCGGCTTCCCACTACAATCTCGGAATCCTTTATAAGCTCGTAGGGAATGCGGACCTTTCCCTGCGGCATTTCGAGGCCGCGGCGCGGCTGTCCCCGGGGCTGGCCGCTCCGCACTTCCAGCTTTACAACGCCTACAAGGCCGAGGGGAAGACGGACGAAGCCCAACGCGAGCTCAAAACCTTCCAGGAGATCAAGAAGCGCAACGAGGGCGCCGCCGTTCCCGAGGATCTGGAGTGGAGCTGGTACGTGGAGCTTTGGGACGAGCCCGCGCCGGGTGTCGTCGCTCCTACGGCCACGGCTCCCAAGTGGGAGATCCGGCCCCTCGCCTCCGGAATCGATCCCGCCACCGCCGTGCTCACCGTGCTCGACGCGGATGGCGACGGCAAGCCGGACCTCCTCGTCACCTCGGCGGCCGGCGCGGCGCTTTCCCTGGGCGGAACGACCCGCGTCGAGGCGAGCGGCCTCGAAGGGCTCAAGGGCATCACCGGTGTCGCGGCCGGCGATTTCGACAACGACGGCCTGCCCGACCTCTGCGTGGTGGCCGGCGGCACCGCGAGCCTGTGGCATAACCTCAAGGGGAAATTCGAAAAGGTATTGGTGGCGATGCCCGCCGGCCGCTTTCGCAAAGCCGTCTGGCTCGATTTCGATCATGACTACGATCAGGATCTGGTGCTGCTGGGCGACTCCGCCGCGCTGCTGCGCAACGCGGGCGCAGCGGGCTGGACCGACGAGACGAAGCGTTTTCCCTTCGTGGCGGGCAAGGCGATCGACGCCGTGCTCTTCCATGCCGTGTCCGACACGCAGGGCTTCGATCTCGCCGTGACCTACACTGGCCGGCCGGGGGTGATCTATCGCGACCGGCTGGGCGGCGCCTACGAGGCGGAGACGGTGGAGGCCCTGCCGGCCGGGGCTTCGCCGCTGCTGGCGATCGACGCCAACGGCGACGGCTGGAACGACCTCGCGGCCGGCAATGCCCTGCTGATCAATCAGAAGGGAAAGGGCTGGAAATCCGAGAAACCCTCCGTGGTGCCGCCCTTCGTCCTCGCCGACCTCGACAACCGCGGCGCCGCCGGTCTGGCGTCCGTGCCCGCCGCGGTCCTGGCCGCCGCCGACTTCGACGGCGACGGCCGCATGGACCTCGCCGCCGTGGGCGCCGACGGCTCCCTGAAGCTTTTCTACAACGCCACGGCGACGCCCAACCACTGGCTCGCGGTGAGCCTCCAAGGGGTGAAGAACCTCAAGCTCGCCCCCGCCGCCGAGGTGGAGGTCAAGGCCGGCCCGGTCTACCGCAAGCAGCTCTACCAGGGCGTTCCCCTGGTCTTCGGCTTGAACGGCCAGAGCGAGGCGGACACGATCCGCATCACTTGGCCCAACGGGCTGATCCAGAACGAGACGAAGCAGCCGGCCGGCCGCCTCCTCGCCTTCAAGGAGGCGCCGCGCCTCTCCGGCTCGTGTCCCATGATCTTCACTTGGAACGGCGAGCGCTTCCAGTTCGTCACCGATGTCCTGGGCGTCGCTCCCCTCGGCGCCTCGTCCGGCGACGGCGACTACTTTCCGGTCGATCACGACGAGTACGTCCAGATTCCCGGCGGCTCGCTGGTGCCGGTGCGCGGCACCTATGAGGTACGGATCACCGAGGAGTTGCGCGAGGTCTCCTACCTCGACCAGGTGCATCTGCTGGCGGTCGATCATCCGGAGGACGTCGAGATCTTCACCAACGACAAGTTCAAGAGCCCGCCCTTCCCCGACTTCCGGCTCTTCGGCGTCGAGAGGAAGGTGCGGCCCGTGGCGGCGGTGGAAGACGGCGGCCGCGACGTGCTGGACCGCCTCCTGGCCCGCGACCGGCGCTACCCGGACGGCTTCCGGCGCAACGCGGCGGGCGTGGCCGAGCTGCATCACCTGGACCTCGACTTCGGGCCCGAGGCCGCTCCTGACAACCAGGTCGTCCTCATCCTCTCCGGCTGGGTGGACTGGGCGGACGGCTCGACCTTCCTCTCCGCCGCTCAGGGGAGCCCGGGCGGCCTGGTGATGCCGCGCCTCCAGGTGAAGGACGCTACGGGGAAGTGGGTGACGGTCATCAAGGATATGGGCATCCCCTCGGGCAAACCGAAGACCATCGCCGTCGATCTTACGGGGAAGTTCCTCTCGGCCTCCCGCGAGGTGCGCATCGAGACCAGCCTCTGCGTCTACTGGGACGAGATCTTCCTCTCCGAGGACACGGGCGACCCTCCGGTGACTCTTACCGAGCGGGCTCCCACGGGCGCCGAGCTGCGCTTCCGCGGCTTCTCGCGGCCGGTGATCGACCCCGAGCGCCGGCAGCCCGAGGGCTTCGATTACCAGACGTTCATGCCGGTCTCCGAGTGGAACCCCACGCCTGGGCTCTACACCCGCTACGGCGACGTGCAGGAGCTGCTCGGCGACGTCGACGACCGCCTCGTCGTCATGGGCTCGGGCGACGAGGTCCGGTTGCGCTTCGACGCCGGGGCGCTGCCGCGTTTGCCGGCCGGCTGGCGGCGCGACTTCCTGCTCAAGGTGGACGGCTGGGCCAAGGACGCGGACGCCAACACGGCCTTCTCCCAGAGCGTCGAGCCGCTGCCGTTCCATGCCATGAGCCGCTATCCCTACCCTCCGGACGAACGGTTCCCGGACGACGAAACTCACAAAATGTACAGAGCGCATTACAATACGCGGCCGGCTTTGCGCTTGATCCGGCCTTTGCTTCAGGAAGGAAGACCATGAAAGGGATTCGTGCAGCTCTGTGGGTGCTTCTCGCTTTGTTGATTTTCCCGGTGGCCGGCTACTGTGGCGGCGCCTGGGTGATGGACCCCGGTAAAGTGGACGTCTACCTCGGCTTCAGCCGCAAGACGGCGAACACCTCGTGGAACGCGAACGGCGACTTCCTGCGCCACGAAACGACGTTCAACGGCCAGCGGGAGACTTCGAACCATGACTTCCGCTACACCTACCTCTCGGGCGAAATCGGCTTGCTGCCGCGCCTCTCGGGAACGTTCCTGATCAACTACCTCTACGGCCTGGAGGGACCCCAGGACAACCTGGAGAAGAACGTCGGCTTCACCGACTCCTGGTTCGGCCTCAAGTACGCCCTGACCAAGGGGGACTGGCCGATGGCGATCGACGCCAACACGCGGACGCCGATCCTCTACGACTTTCCCGGCCCCTACAGCCGCTACATCTTCGACAGCAGGGGCAACCGCATCGCCGTCAGCCCGAAGTGGCGGGGCCTGCTCAAGCATGACTACACCCTGGGCTACATGGTGAGCCATTCGTACCTGAAGGGCCAGGGCTGGATGAACTTTGAAGTCGGTTACACCTGGCGCGAAGGGGCGCCCGCGGACGCCATCCCGGTGACGGCCGAGGTGGGGTATCCGCTGCACTGGCACGGCATCGCGGTCAAGGGGGCGGCGACGTTCATCCGCAGCCTGAACAACGACTCGCCATCGCAGCCGGACGACCGCTTCGGCTCCAGCGCCACCTACAACTTCAACGACGCGAGCTACGTCAAAGCCGGCGTCAGCTTCATCGTGCCGCTGCCCAAGAGCTGCAACTTCGAGGTGGGCTACAACCAGTGGCTCTGGGGGCGCTCGGCGCGGCGTTACCGCGAGCCGTTCCTGTCGCTCGGTACGCGGTTTTAGGAAGGTGCCACCTCTAAAGTCGCCGAAACGTTCGCAGGAGCCGTGAGACCGCTCCTGCGGGCTCAATCGCAGCGAGCTCGATTCGATGGAGGGCGATCCCCAGAAGCCGGCTGTCTCCGGCTGCTGGATCCTGATCGCACGGGCGGGCCAGCTCGGAGACGCGAATACGGATCGAGTTGCCTTCTCCTGGGGGGCGCGCGAGGCCGCGGGGCACGACGGCGGTGAGGACGACCTGCCCCGCGTCTGGCGTCCTCTGAAGGCGAAGCCGTACATCGTTGAGGCGCACCTCGAGGTTCGGCAGGGAGTCCCATCGCATCGCGTGCAGCACGCCGAGCTTGAGGACGACTTCCCGACCCGGAGGAGACGCCAGCTCGAGGGTGGAGTCACAGCTTGGGCCCGTCCAACTGAACCACCGCTCCCCAGCCCGTTCCGGGGCATACCATCCGTCGCCGGGAATGGCACGGTCGAACGCGAAGACCGGCGCCAGAGACCGGTGTCCAGCTTCCTGGCGAGGGCGTGCGTTGTGGAGCTCCTGGGTCATCGCCCGGAGGCGGTGCTCGAACAACCGGCACGCAAAGGTATAGAGCTCGCGATCCTGAGCGGTGAGGTCGGTGAGCGCAGCCATCGTAGACGGGTCCAGCGCGGCGACCGCGGGGCGCCCACGGCTCCTGTTGGCCGTGCCGGCTTCCCCGAAGGGCCTGTCCCGCAACGCGTGGCCGAGAAGGTCCATCGACTCGCCCATCCGCTCCGTCAGTCCCACGAAATCGCAGGCCTCGAGATGCTCCTTGGCGCGCTCCAGGTCCGAGCCGGACACCGCGACTCTGTATTCGTCGTGGTACTCGAATCTCTCATGAACCTTCGGCGTGGAGAGAAACCACGCTTGAAGGTTTCCGAGGTGACGGGACGCGGCCAGAGGCTCGTGACGGATCAACTCGCCGATCGACATCCGGCTCGCCGCCGCGTAGTCCCGAGCGCGCGCGGCGGACACGAGCCCCGGAACCTGCCCCTGCATGTAGTGGAACGCCGAGACGGCGCGCTCCAGCGGGTCCCGAAGGATCGTCGCCACGAATGGACGGCGCGCGAACCGATCGGCCAGCGCGTAGGGAACGTGTCCATGAACGAATGGGTAGCGGTCGATCCGGGTCAGCTTTTCCTGGCGGCGCTCGGGCGAGTCCTCGCGCTCGAAGGCAAGGATCTCGGCCGGGGCGAACCGGGAGGAGAGAAGCTCCCGTAGCGAGGTGCCGGCCGTCTTGGGGATGTGGAGAAAGAACAGGCCGCGATCTTGAAGGGCGTGCATGCCCGCTGCTAGAAGGTGTCGCGCGTCGACACCAGCCACTGAATGGACTTGACGCCGACGCCGCCCCGGTCGAGGGGGTAGGCGATGTCGAGGTGCACCACGGCGCCGCGGGCCGAGCGGCTGGAGCCCAGGCGCAGGCCGAAGCCGATGTCGCGCAGCATTTTGCCGTAGGCGTTCTGCGAGGTCTGGAAGAAGCGCTCCAGCGGGTCGATGGGAGCGTCGACGAACCAGGCCCGGCCGGCGTCGAAGAAGATCGCGGCACCGGGATGGATCAGGTGGAACAGCTCGCGGTCACTGAAGAAGCGCTGCTCGACGGTGAACAACACCCGGCGGTCGCCGGCCTGGTAGCGCAGCGGGTAGCCGCGCAGGCCGCTGTCGCCGCCGAGCAGGAGCTGGTCCTCGCCGTCGAGCCGGTGGGCGAGGTCGGCGCCCAGCGAGGTGTAGAAGACGTTGTCCCCGAAGTCGCGGGCGTACCAGCGGATGCGTCCGCCGGCCACCAGGTTCTCGGCGTCGCCGCGGAACCACCGGCCGGCGGCTCCGACCTGCACCAGCAGGAGCTGCCGCGGCGTCGGCCGCCAGCCGTTCGACGTCGCGCCCTGGAAGACCCAGCGGTTGCCGAGGCCGCCGAAGGCCGGCGAGGAGTAGCCCATCAGCAGGCTCCACTGGCGGCCGAGGTTGAGGTCCTCCGAGCGCTGGATGCGGTCGAGGTCCTTCTCGACCACGTAGCGGTTCTCGACCGACTCGAAGCGCACCCACGGGTAGGAGAGGGAGCGGTCCTCCG
>Ga0134121_10000884_pt1 | contig 30688 bp, 23 predicted proteins | sample KB301_FD_96463 | JGI IMG/M metagenome (GOLD analysis project Ga0134121, IMG submission 96463) | Terrestrial soil microbial communities without Nitrogen fertilizer from Kellogg Biological Station, Michigan, USA - KB3-0-1 | ecosystem: Environmental > Terrestrial > Soil > Unclassified ... | reverse complement strand
CCGCCGCTCGAGCTGCACGCTGGCCTCCTGGAGCGCCTTCTGCGCGCGTTTCAGCTCGTCGACATCGACCGCCGTCCCGAGCCAGCGCAGGATCGGCCCGCCGGCGTCGCGGATCGGGTTCATGCGCGACACCAGCCAGCGATATGAGCCGTCGGCGGTCCGGACGCGGAACTCGTTGGTCATCGGCAGACCGGTCCGCACCGAGTGCAGCAGCAGCGCGGTGGCGGCATCGACGTCCTCCGGATGGATGACCCGCGCCCACATGAACCCCTCGAGCGAGCGCGGCTCGACGCCGAGCAGGTCGTGCGCCCGCCGGTTCACGTAGTCGCACCAGCCGTCCGGCCGCAGCGTGAAGAGGATGTCGGGGACCGTCTCCGCCATGGCGCGGAAACGCTCCTCGCTGGCGCGCAGCTCCTCCTGCGCGGCCTTGCGGTCGGTCACGTCGCGGGCGAACCCGCAGTGGAACTGCGTGCCGTCGACTTCGACGCAGTTCACCGAGATCTCGACCGGGAACTCGCGGCTGTCCCGGGTCCGCAGGCGCGTTTCGAAGACCCGCGAGCCGCGCCGGGCGATCTCCTCCCAGCGGACGTCCCATTCGTCGGCGCGCAGCTCGATGTCGAAGTCGAAGACGTTCCTGCGCAGCAGCTCGTCGCGGCCGTACCCGAGGGTGCGGCACAAGGCGTCGTTGACATAGGTGAAGCGGCCGTCGCGCGCCACCCAGAAGGCCATGTCGCCGATCCGGTCGAGGACCATCTGGGCGCGGAGCAGAGCGGCCTCGGTCGCCTTGGCGGTGGTGATGTCGCGCACGCTGCCGCGCCGTCCGAGAAAACCGCCCTGTGGGTCGAACAGCGGGTGACAGCGGTGCTCCATCCAGCGCAGCTCCCCGCCGGGGAGCACGATGCGATAGACCAGATCTCCCCACTCGCCGACCGATCGGACCATGGCGTTGTGATGGTCCATGACCGCCGGGAGATCGTCGGGGTGCACCAGCCTGGAGTCGGCCAGCGAGTCCTGCATCAGCGTCTCCATCGGGATGCCGGTGACCCGCAGGGAGGACGGGGAGCAGTAGATGAAGTCGCCGTTCGGGCTCGACCAGTACTCCCAGTCGTGGGAGCTGTCCGCCACCATGCGGTGGATCGCGGCGGGGTCGGGCCGGGCGGGCGCGGGCGCGTCGGCGCCGGGTCCGGGCGGTGCGGGGGAGTCGGAGTCGCGCTTGCCCATGCGGAGGCCTTTCTCGTCAGGGAGATTCAACGCCGGAGCAGGCCGAAAGGTCAAGCGCGGTCGGGGGCCGGTCCCGGGCGGGAGCGGGCGATGCGGCGCACGCAGGCGCGCTATCATCCCGGGACCAGCGCGGAGGAGCTCCGATGGACGAGACGAGAAGCGGCCACATGACGGCGGAGGAGTTCCGCCGCCACGGCCGCGCCGTGATCGACTGGATCGCCGACTACTACGAGCGGATCGAGACGCTGCCGGTCCTCAGCCGGGCGCAGCCCGGCCAGGTGCGCGCGCAGCTGCCGCCCGCGCCGCCGGAGCAGGGGGAGCCGTTCGATCGCCTGCTCGCCGACGTCGAGCGCGTCATCCTGCCCGGGATCACCCACTGGCAGTCGCCCAGCTTCTTCGCCTACTTCCCCGCCAACGCCTCGGGACCGGCGATCCTCGGCGACCTGCTGTCGTCGGGTCTCGGCGTCCAGGGGATGCTCTGGGCGACCAGCCCCGCCTGCACCGAGCTCGAGACGCACGTCCTCGACTGGCTCTGCGGGATGCTCGGTCTCCCGGATCGCTTTCTGTCGACCGGCCAGGGTGGTGGCGTCATCCAGGACACCGCGTCGAGCGCCGTGCTCTGCGCCGTCCTGGCGGCGCGCGAACGGGCCAGCGGCTTCCGCGTCAACGAGGAGGGCGCGGACGGCCGGATGGTCGCCTACGCCTCCGGTCAGGCGCATTCGTCGACCGAGAAGGCGGTCTGCGTCGCCGGGCTCGGCCGCAGGAATCTGAGAACGGTCGAGGTCGACGCGCGATTCGCCATGCGCCCCGACGCTCTGGGGCAGGCGATCCGCCAGGACCGCGCCGCGGGCCGCAGGCCGTTCTTCGTGACCGCCACCGTCGGCTCGACCGCGTCCGGGGCGATCGACCCGCTGCCGGAGATCGCGCGGATCTGCCGGGCCGAGGATCTCTGGCTGCACGTCGACGCCGCCATGGCCGGGACCGCGGCGCTCTGTCCGGAGCTGCGATCGATCCACGAGGGTCTCGAAACCGCCGACAGCTACTGCTTCAACCCGCACAAGTGGATGCTCACGAACTTCGACTGCGACGCGTTCTACGTGGCCGACCGGGCGGCGCTCATCCGCACGCTGAGCATCCTCCCCGAGTACCTCAAGAACCGGGCGACCGAGTCGGGCGCGGTGTTCGACTACCGCGACTGGCACGTGCCGCTCGGACGGCGCTTCCGGGCGCTCAAGCTCTGGTTCGTGATCCGGCACTACGGCGTCGAGGGTCTGCGCGCCCTGGTGCGGCGGCACGTCGCGCTGGCGCGCGAGTTCGCCACGTGGGTGGAGGCGTCGCCCGACTTCGAGCTGGCCGCACCCGCGCCGCTGAACCTGGTGACCTTCCGGCACCGCGGCGACGACGAGCTCAACCGCCGGCTGCTCGACCGGCTCAACGCCGGCGGGCGGCTGTATCTCAGCCACGCGGTGCTCGACGGGCGGTACACGCTGCGGATGTCGATCGGGCAGGCTCGGACCGAGCGGCGCCACGTGGCCGCCGCCTGGGAGACGATCAGGGAGACCGCATCCATGATCGCGGCCGAGGCCGGGAGCGGTTAGAATGAGCCCCTCACCGGCGGGGTGGATGGCGATCCGGCTGACGGTCCTCGGAAGCGGCAGTGGCGGCAACGCGACCCTCATCGAAGGAGGAGGGGTGCGGATTCTCTTGGACGCCGGCTTCTCCTGCCGCAGGCTGGTGCAGCGCCTGCGCTTCGTCGGCTGCGAGCCAGACACCATCGACGCGCTCCTCATCACCCACGAGCACGCCGACCACGTCGCCGGGGCGGCGCGCTTCTCCCTTTCGTTCGAGGCCCCCATCTGGTGCACGCGGGGGACGGCGCGGGCGGCCGGGTTCGAGCGGGACGGTCTCGACGTGCGGCCGGTCGCGGCGGGTCAGGCGTTCGCGATCGGCGATCTCGCGGTGCGGCCGTTCGCCGTGCCGCACGACGCCGCCGAGACCGTCGGATTCGTCCTCGAGGCCGGACGCAGCCGGCTCGGCTACGCCACCGACCTGGGGCACGGCCCCGACTCGGTGCGCGAGCAGCTCGCCGAGTGCGACCTGCTCGTTCTGGAATCGAACCACGACGTCGATCTGGTGCGGGGCGGGCCTTATCCCGAAGCCCTCAAGACGCGCATCCTGTCGCGTCACGGGCACCTCGACAACCAGAGCGCCGCCGATCTGCTGTGCGCGGTGGCGGGGGGCCGGACCCGGACCGTCGTGCTGGCCCATCTGAGCGAGACCAACAACCGCCCGTCGCTCGCCCTCGAGGCGGCGGGCCGCCGCCTGGCCGCGGGGGGCGCCGCGCCGCGTCTCCATGCCGCGGCGCAGGCGACCCCCTCGCCCTGGTTCGAGGCATGAGGACCGGACGCCGCGCCGGCGGGAGACCCCGATGATTCCGCGCTACAGCCGCCCGGCCATGACCCGCGTCTGGGACGAGACCAGCAAGTTCGACCGCTGGCTCAAGGTCGAGCTGGCGGTCACCGACGCGCTGGCCGCCGCGGGGCGCGTCCCGAAGGAGGCCGCCGCGGTCATCCGGGCCCGCGCCGGGTTCGACCTGGCCCGCATCCAGGAGATCGAGGCGACCGTGCAGCACGACGTGATCGCCTTCCTGACCAGTGTGGCGGAGAAGGTCGGCCCCGAGTCGCGCTTCGTCCACCTCGGTTTGACCAGCAACGACGTGGTCGACACGGCGCAGGCGCTGCAGATCGTCGAGTCGGTCGACCTGCTGCTCGCCGGTCTCGAAGGGCTGCGGCGGGCGGTGGAGGCGCGCGCCTTCGAGCACAAGGCCACGCCGATGATCGGGCGGACGCACGGCATGCACGCGGAGCCCATCACGTTCGGATTGAAGCTGGCGCTCTGGCACGACCAGATCCGCCGCGACATCGAGCGGATCACGGCGGCGCGCGGCCGGCTGGCGGTCGGCAAGCTGTCGGGAGCGGTCGGCACGTACGCGCACCTCGGGCCGGAGATCGAGGCGGCGGCGCTCGGCGCGCTCGGCCTGACACCCGTGCCGATCGCCTCGCAGGTCATCCAGCGCGACCGCCACGCGGAGCTGCTGGCGGCGATCGCGCTGGCGGCGACGACCATCGAGACCTGCGCCATGGAGATCCGCCACCTGCAGCGCTCCGAGGTGGGGGAGGTGGAGGAGCCGTTCGCGAAGGGCCAGAAGGGATCGTCCGCCATGCCGCACAAGAAGAACCCCGTCGGATCCGAGCAGATGGCGGGGCTGGCGCGGCTGATCCGCGGATACATGCTGGCGGCGTTCGAGAACGTGCCGCTCTGGCACGAGCGCGACATCTCCCACTCCTCGGCCGAGCGCGTCCTGCTGCCGGACTCCGCCATCCTGCTCGACTACATGCTCGACCGCTTCACGCGGATCGTCTCCGGCATGGTGGTCGACCCGGTGGCCATGCGCCGCAACCTGAACGCCTCGGGCGGCCTCATCTACTCCGGCAACGTCCTGCTGGCGCTGGCGGAGAAAGGGGTGACGCGCGAGCAGGCGTACGAGTGGGTGCAGGCGGCGGCGATGCGCGCCCGCAAGGAGGGCGCCGACTTCAGGAGCCTGCTGGAGAGCGACCCGCACGTGTCCGCGGCGCTCGGCGGGCGGGAACTGGCGCGCTGCTTCGATCTCGACTGGCAGCTCCGGCACGTGGACGATCTGTTCCGGCGCGTCTTCGGGCGCGCGTGAGCGGGCGGCGCCGGCGCGCGGGCCGCGGCCCGGCGGGACGGGCGGCGGACGCTGTGCTATCCTTCGATCCTTCCAGTGCGGAGGCCGATTCTTGAAGGCTCGCATCTACGTCACGCTGAAGCGGGGGGTCCTCGACCCGCAGGGGAAGGCGGTCTGCACCGGTCTGCACCAGCTGGGATACCGCGAGGTGACGGACGTGCGGATCGGCAAATACATGGAGGTCAGCCTCGGCGGGCTGCCGCGCCAGGAGGCGGAGAAGCGGCTGCAGGCGATGTGCGAGAAGCTCCTGGCCAACCCGGTGATCGAGGACTACCGGTTCGAATTCCTGGACGAGTGAAGGGCGGGCGGTGAAGTTCGGGATCGTCGTCTTCCCCGGCTCCAATTGTGAGCACGACGTCTATCACGTGGCCAAGCACGTCCTCGGCCACGACGCGGCCTTCCTCTGGCACAAGGACACGGCGTTCGCGGGGATCGATTGCGTGGTCCTGCCGGGCGGATTCGCCCACGGCGACTACCTGCGCTGCGGCGCGATGGCGCGCTTCTCGCCGATCATGGGGGCCGTGAAGCAGTTCGCCGAGCGCGGCGGCATGGTGCTCGGCATCTGCAACGGGTTCCAGATCCTGACCGAGGCGGGCCTCCTGCCGGGGGCCCTGGTGCGCAACGCCGGCTTGCGCTACGTCTGTCGCGACGTGCATCTCCGGGCCGAGCGCCAGGACACGCCGTTCACGGCGCGCATCAAGCCGGGGACGGTGCTGCGCATCCCGATCGGCCACGGTGAAGGGTGCTACTTCGCGCCGGACGCCGTCCTGCAGGAGATCGAGAAGAAGCGTCTCGTCGTGTTCCGCTACTGCGACGAGGCGGGCGAGATCACCGCCGCCGGGAACCCGAACGGATCGCTGCACGGCATCGCGGGTGTGTGCAACGAGAAGGGGAACGTGCTGGGGCTGATGCCGCATCCGGACCGCTGCGCCGAGGAGGTCCTCGGCAACGCCGACGGCCGGCGTCTGTTCGACTCCGCCGTGCACGCCTGGCAGCAGGCGCGCAGGAACCGCCTGTGAGGGCCGGCGCGACGCCCCGCGAGCCGGAGGTCACGCTCCGTCTGGCCCTCGAAGAGGGGATGACCGAGGAGGAGTACGGGCGGGCGGTCGCGCTGCTGGGCCGGACGCCGACCTGGACCGAGCTCGGCATCGTCGCCGTGATGTGGTCGGAGCACTGCTCCTACAAGAGCAGCCGCGTCCACCTCAAGCGGCTGCCGACCGAGGGGGCGGCCGTCCTGCAGGGGCCGGGCGAGAACGCCGGCGTCGTCGACGTCGGCGACGGCATCGCCGTGGTCTTCAAGATGGAGAGCCACAACCATCCGTCGTTCGTCGAGCCGCACCAGGGCGCGGCGACCGGGGTGGGCGGCATCCTGCGCGACATCTTCACCATGGGCGCCCGGCCGATCGCCTCGCTCGACTCGCTGCGCTTCGGCTCGCCGGACGCGCCGCGCATGCCGTACCTGGTGTCGGGCGTGGTCTCCGGGATCGCGGGCTACGGCAACTGCATCGGCGTGCCGACGGTGGGCGGCGACCTCTACTTCCATCCGTCCTACAACGACAACATCCTGGTGAACGTCTTCAGCCTCGGGATCGCGCGCGCCGAGAAAATCCACAAAGGCGCCGCGACCGGCGAGGGCAACCCGGTGATCTACGTCGGGTCGCGCACCGGCCGCGACGGCATCCACGGCGCCAGCCTGCTGGCCTCGGCGACGTTCGAGGCGGAGTCGGAATCGAAGCGCCCGACCGTGCAGGTGGGCGATCCGTTCACCGAGAAGCTCCTGCTCGAGGCCTGTCTCGAGGCGATGAAGACGCGCGGTCTGATCGTCGGCATCCAGGACATGGGCGCGGCGGGGCTGACCTGCTCGACCCTCGAGATGGCGGCGCGCGGCGGCTCCGGCATGGACATCGACCTCGAGCGGGTGCCGCTGCGGGAAGCGGGCATGACCCCGTACGAGATCATGCTTTCCGAGTCGCAGGAGCGGATGCTGCTCGTGGCGACCCCCGAGAGCGAAGGCCGCGTGCGCGCCCTGTTCGAGAAGTGGGACCTCGAGGCGCAGGTGGTCGGACGCGTCACCGGCGACGGCCGGGTGCGCATCCGCTGGAAGGGGACCACGGTCGCTGATCTGCCGGCCGCCGCGGTCGCCGACGAGGCGCCGCGCTACGAGCGCCCGGAGACGCGGCCCGCCTGGCTCGACGCCGCGCAGCGCCTGGCGCTCGAGCGCGTCCCCGAGCCCGGCGATCCCGGCGCCGTGCTGACGCGCCTGATGACCTCGGCCAACCTCTGCTCCCGCGAGTCGGTCTACCAGACCTACGACCACATGGTGCGGACCAACACCGTCGTGCGGCCGGGCTCGGACGCCGCGGTGATCCGGCTGAAGGGGAGCGCCAAGGCGCTGGCGATGACCTCCGACTCCAATCCGCGTTACTGCTATCTCGATCCGGAAGAGGGGGCGAAGCTGGCGGTGGCCGAGGCAGCGCGCAACCTGGCGTGCGCCGGCGCGACGCCCCTGGGCACCACCGACTGCCTGAACTTCGGCAACCCGGAGCGTCCCGAGATCATGTGGCAGTTCGCGCGCTCGATCGACGGCATCGCCGCCGCCTGCCGGGCCCTGGAGGCGCCGATCATCGGCGGGAACGTGTCGTTCTACAACGAGACGGCCGGGAAGGCGATCCACCCGACGCCGATGATCGCCATGGTCGGTCTGATCGAAGACGCGCGGGCGGCCTTGACCCAGTGGTTCCGTCGCGCCGGGGACGTGATCGTCCTGCTCGGCGAGCCGCAGGGGGACCTGGCGGCGAGCGAATACCTCGCCGTGGTCCACGGGCTCGAAGCCGGCCGGCCGGCGCCGGTCGATCTCCGGCGCGAGCGGGCGCTGCACGACGCTCTTCGCGACGCGCGGGCCGCGGGCCTGGTCGCGTCGGCCCACGACTGCTCGGAAGGCGGTCTCGCCGTGGCGCTGGCGGAATGCTGCATCACGGCGCCCGGCGGCGCCCTCGGCGCGGCGATCGCGCTGGACGCGGCGGGGCGTATCGACGCGCTGCTGTTCGGCGAGGCACCCTCGCGCATCATCCTGTCGACGACGCCAGAATGCCTGGCGCGGCTGGAGACGCTCCTGCGTGGCCGGGACGTGCCGTTCCGGGTGCTGGGCAAGGCCGGAGGGGAGCGCCTGACGATCACCGTGGGCGGCGCCGCGGCGGTCGATCTCGAGGTCGCGCCCTTGCGAACCGCCTGGCTCACGGCGCTGCCGCAGCTCCTGCACCGGTAGCGGCCCGGACCTCCCCCAAGCCGCCGCGCCATCCGCCGGGATCCGTAGGGATCCGTCGAGGTCCGCTCCTAGCCGGCGCTGATCGGCGTGCAGGCCCCGAAGACGCCGACCGCTTTCCCCTCGGCGGCGACCGCCGCGGACATCGCGCCGGTCTGCTCCATGATGACGATGCTGAAGGCGCGCCCCTTCTCGAAACCCTGGAGGATGATGGCGCCGTTGTCGCGCCGCAGGGTGTCGATCGGCGTGGCGCGGTTCTCGCCGCTGGCCTTGGTGGTGGACAGCTTCCTGGTCTTGAGATCGACCTCGATGAACTGCGGCACGTTCAGGTTCCACGGCAGATCGACGACGCAGTCGCCGGAGTCCTTGCAGGCGGTCACCTGGACCGCGGTGCAGAGAATCCGGTTGGAACCGGTCAGGTCGTCGGCGCGCGCCGCCGGCGTCGATGCCGCGAGCCCCAGGACGAACACCACGCCGAGCATCGGCCGCATGATCTCCTCCATCTGGTGCCGAGGCGTCGCGCCCGGCGATGAATACGGATGGCGCATCATACACGACGGCCACCGGGCGGGGGCGCCAGGTCTTCACGCGTATCCGCGCGATCACTCCGCGTCGATCAGGGCGCGGGCGCGGCGGAAGATCGCCTCCCACATCGGCCGGGTCAGACGGCCGGTCTGCGTGTTCTGCCGGCTGGGGTGATAAGACGCCAGGAGGATCCGGCCGTCGGCCATCCGCGTCTCGTGACCGTGGCCGAACCGCGGCCGCGCGGCCGCCGGCTGCGACGTCCAGTGGCCCGAGGCCTTCAGCCACGACTCGTGGCCGATCCGGCCGAGCGCGACCACCACCCGCACCTCGCGCAGCAGGGCGATCTCCGCCTCGAGGTAGCCGCGGCAGCGCAAGAGCTCCGCGGTCGTCGGCTTGTTCGCGGGCGGCGCGCAGCGCGCCCCCGCCGTGACGTAGCACCCGGTCAGACGCAGGCCGTCGCCGCGTCCGGTCGACCGCGCCTGGCTGGCGAAGCCGTTGCGATGCAGCGCCTCGTACAGCCAGTCGCCGCTGGCGTCGCCGGTGAACACCCGTCCGGTGCGGTTGCCGCCGTGCGCCGCGGGCGCGAGACCGACGATCAGGAGGCGCGCCCGAGGGTCTCCGAACCCGGGGACCGGACGGCCCCAGTACTCCTGGTCGCGGAATCGGCGCACCTTGTCCCGCGCGACGCGCCGGCAGTGATCGCGCAGCCGCGGGCAGCGCTCGCAGGCGACGACGGCTTCGCGGACGGCCCGCAGGGAATCGAGGACGGGAAGCGCGCCCCGGGCGGCGCGGCGACGCGCGGTCACCGGGCTCAACCCGGCAGCGTCTCGGTCCGCTCTACGACCAAAAGCCCGAGCTCGGCGAGGAGCCCGAGAACCGGCCCCGGATCGAGCTGCTCGGGCGACCAGACGCCGGGCCCCGGGACGCGGCCGCCGAGAAGCGCCAGCGCGCCGGCGGCGCCTCCGGTGCCGGTCAGCCAGGCGGTCGCCGTCGCCTGGTGCCGGCGGAACGCCTCGTCGTGGGTCATGACCGCGTGAAAGACGTGACGCATCCGGCGGCCGCCCTTCCGGCCCTCGACCTCGACCAGCACGATGGCGGCGCCGCGCACCCGGCCGCCGAGATCGGCCGGCTGCGGCAGCACGGCGGCAAGCAGGGCGAGCGGCCGCACCGCGGCCCCGTCGACCCGCACCGCGTCGCGCCGCGTCATGCCGATGCGGTCGAGGAAGGCGATCTGCCGCTGCATCTCGTCCGGGATGGCGAGCTTGAAATCGACCTGCCGCACGCCCTTGCCGATCAATCGCGGCAGCGTGTCGACCTCCTCGTGCGCCATGAAATAGATCGGCTGCGCGCCGACCGGCGGCGGGAAGGTGTAGATCTCCCGGCCCGACCAGGGCGGCAGGTCGCGGTAGGCGCCGTTCTCGAACACGCGCGACGGCGACACCGCCTCCTCGAGGAAGGTCTCGGTGGAGAACAGGCAGGCGAGCGGCAGGTCGTCGCTCTCGCTGAACTCGCCGTCGCGCACCCGGACCGTCTCGACCTGGTCGAGGAGGTCGGCGCCCCGGCGCGCCAGGACGTTGCTGATGCCGGGGTCTTCTCCCATGGCGTGGATCGCGGCGCATCCCGCGCGCGCCCAGGCGTCGTGGCGCAGCAGCTGATCCTCCTCGCCGCCGGCGAGGTCGAGATAGGCGCAGCCGGCCGCGAGCGCGGCGTCCATGATCGACCCGTTGAAGCGCGGCAGGACGGCGTTGACGACCAGCGCCCGTCCTTCGAGGGCGGTCTTCAGCGCCCGTGGATCGGCGGCGTCGAACGCCGCGACGCCGACGCGATCGCCCTGACCGGACGAGCCGGCTCGCGCCGCGAGGGCGCGCGCCAGGCCCTCGGCGCGCGGCGTGTCGCGATCGGCGAGGGTGAGACGCCGGACCGCGGGGTGCGTCACGAGATGCCGGGCGATGACGCCGCCGACCGCGCCGGTCCCCAGCAGCAGAACGTCCCCGTCGATCCGCGCGCGTGTCATCGGGTCTTCGTCCTCAGGCGGATCGCTTCAGGACGACGAGGGTGACGTCGTCCTGGTAGGAGAGCCCGGCGCAGTGGGCCGCCATCGCCTCGGTCACGACGCGGACGATGTCCTGCGGTCCGCGCGCGCGCTCCTTCGAGACCAGCGCGCCGAGCCGCTCCTCCCCGAACTCCTCGTCGTTGGTGCCGCGCGCCTCGCTCACGCCGTCGCTGTAGCAGAGCAGGACGTCGCCCGGCCGCAGCTCGACGGTGTACGGCTTGTAGGTCGACTCGAGGAGAAGGCCGAGCGGCGGACCGCTCTGACCCAGAGGCTCGATGCCGCCGCCCCCGCCGCGCACGATGCAGGGCGGGCACTGGCCGGCGTTGACGTAGGTCAGGCTGTGGGTCTGCGGATCGAGCACGCCATAGAAGAAGGTGACGAAGCGGTTGTCCGGCACCGTCTTGCACATCACCCGGTTGATCCGCGTGATGGTGTCGTCGGGACTCAGACCCAGCTCCGCCAGCGCGCGCAGGCTCGCCTGGAAGGAGGCCATCAGGAGCGCCGCCGGCATCCCCTTGCCCGCGACGTCACCGAGACCGATCCCGATCCGGCCCTCGCCGAGCTCGAGATAGTCGTAGTAGTCGCCGCCGACCGCGCGGCACATGAGGCTGGTGCCGAAGACGTCGTATCCCGCGATCGGCGGGCCGCCCGCGGGCAGGAGGTGATTCTGGATCTCGGCGGCCTTCTGGATCTCCTGCTCCATGCGCTCCGCCGCGACCGCCTGCTCGAACAGCCGCGCGTTCTCGATCTTGACCGCCGCGACGTTGGCCAGGTGGGTCAGGAGCTTCAGGTCGTCGACCGTGAACAGCCCCGCCTTCTGGCGGCTGTCGATGTAGATCAGGCCGATGACCTCCTTGTTGTTCCACAGCGGCGCGCACATCAGCGAGCGGATCTGCTGGATCTCGACGCTCTGGCCCGCCTTGAAGCGCTCGTCGAACTGGGCGTCGGAGGTCAGGATCGATTCCTTCAGCCGGATGACGCGGTCGGTGATGGTGCGGCTGATGGCGATCGAGCGCCCGGCCTCGCTGGGCGGCACGCGGACGACGTTCGCCTTGAGCGTGTCCCCCTCGAGGAGCATCAGGAGTCCGCGCTCGAACTTCACCGCGCGGTTGGCGAGATCCATGATGGTCTCGAGCAGCTCGTCGAGCGGCCGGTGGAACACCAGCTCCTTGTCGGCTTCGAAGATGATCGCCAGGGCGGCCGAGTTCACGCCGGCGGCCACCTGCTGCGGCGTCGGGTGGAGACGCACCGCGGGCGTCGAGACCAGGGTGCCCGGGCCGGCGCGCAGGGGGGGGGCTGTGCCCTGCAGCACCACCGACATGTCGGGGAGCGAGCCGCCGGTGCGGAGATCGTCGGCCGACAGATGGATGGTGCCGGGGCCCATCCCCATCGGGATGTCGGAGAACTCGACCTCGCTCTTCGGATGGCCGTTGAACACCAGCGTCGTGGTGCCGAGCCGGATGCGGTCGCCCGGACGCAGCGCAGTCGGCTGATCGATGCGCCGGTCGTTGACGAAGGTGCCGTTCTTCCCGCCGGCGTCGAGGATGAAGTACCCCTCGGGCCGACGCACGATCTCGGCGTGCAGCCGCGACACGTTGAGGTCCTGGAGGACCAGGTCGCTCGACGAGGAGCGGCCGAGCTTCACGTGCCCGGCGGCCAGCTCGAACTTGGACGTCCCCCCCTCCGGGAAGACGACGGTCAGGAAATCCATGGGCGGAATCCTACCATGCCGTCCCCGGCCGGGAACCGCGCGGGGCGCGGGGTCGGGCGGGGGAGAGGCCGCCGCGCCGGGGGCGTGGCGCGAGCGGCCGAAGCGCTACTTCCGGACGTGGATCTCGTCGTAGAACACCAGGACTTCGTTGGCCAGAGTCCTGAAGTCCTGCTTCATGTCGCTGTACGCCTCGAGCTTGATGGTCCGCGCCGCCTCGACCCGCGACATCCCCTTCTTGACCGCCTTCTCGACCGCGACGTCCACGTCCTTGAGGAAGTCGCGGAAGTGGCGCAGACCGGCCATGTCGGTCACCGGGCCGTGCCCCGGGATGACCTGCGTGTCGGCCGGGACGTTCTCCAGGACCCAGTCGAGGCTCTTGATGTAGCCGAGACCGCTGCCGCCGCCGTCGACGTCGATGAACGGCATCATGCCGTTGAACATCAGGTCGCCGGCGTGCAGGACCTTCTCCTTCGGGAACCAGACCATCGTGTCGCCGTCGGTGTGGCCCGGGGCGATGTGGATCAGGGTCACCGGCTCGTCGCCGAGCCACAGCGTCGCCCGGCTGTCGTAGGTGATCACCGGCGGAGCGGCGGTCTCGGGGCTGAAGTCCTTGAACGTGTCGATCATGAACTTCATGATGCCGACGTTCCTGGTGAGCGCGTCGCGGTACGGGTCGGCGGGGTCCTTGATCGCCTCGATCTCGGTCTCCAGCGACTGCACGCGCGCGGGGAAGGTCTTCTGCACCGTCATCGGGTACTCGAGCAGACGCGGGCGCACCGCGTCGTGCGCCACGATCTCGGCGATCGACTGGAAGACCGGGTTGCCGCCGGTGTGGTCGGCATGGAAATGGGTGTTGATCAGGTAGCGGATCGGCTTGTCGGTGATCTTCTTGATCTCGTCGAGGATCCCGGGCGCCATCTCGCGGTACTGGTCGTCGACCACGGCGACCCCGCGGTCGGTGACCAGGAATCCGACGTTGCCGCCCCGGCCGAACAGCGCGTACAGGCGCTCGCCGACCTTCTGGACCTTGAACGTCGGCGGCGGCTGTTTCTCGTCGGCGGCGTACTCCGCCCCGCTGTGGGCACGCGCCCTGCCCGCCGACAGGAGAAGGGCGATCGCCAGGGTGAGCGTGACCTTGAGGGCGGGCTTGCGCATCGTGCTCCTCCGCGAAGACGGGCGGCGCGGGCTACTCGGCGCGCGCGCCTTTCTCGAGAAGCAGCAGCATCAGGAGATCGCTGCGGCTGTTGGCGGCGAGCGCCAGAGGCGTGAATCCGCTGCCGTCGCGGGCGTTGACGTCCGCGCCGCGCTCGACCAGGAGGGTGGCCACGTCCACCTGGCTGTTGGCCGCCGCGGCGTGCAGCGGCGTGTTGTCCCGGGCCACCTGGTCGCTCTTCGATCGCGCGTTGACGTCGGCGCCCCGATCGAGCAGCAGGCGCGCCAGGTCGCGCTGACCGAAGAAGGCGGCGAGGTGCAGGGGCGTCCAGCCGTCGTGGCTGTACGAGCGGACGAGCGCCGGCTCGGCGTCGATCGCGCTGCGCGCCCCGGCCTCGTCCCCCAGCGCCGCCGCCTCGTGCAGGCCGAGCGTTGCGCCCGCGTCCACGACCTTGCGCGCCAGCGGGCGCTGCCCGAGGTAGACCGCCGCCATGAGCAGCGAATCGCCCCGGACGTTGCGCGCGTTGGCGAGGGCGGGCTCCTCCTGGAGCATCGCCTCGACGCGCTTGACATCGCCCCGCTGCAGGGCGCCGAAAATCTCCGGATCGCTCGTCATTCGGTATTGTCTCCCGCGAGAAGGCGCCCATGGTCTCACAGGCGACCGCGGCGCGGAAGTGGGGGTCGGTGAGGCCCGGGGGTCAGTGAGGCTTGGAGGTGGCGGGCTTGGCCGCGGCGGGCTTGGCTGCGGCGGGCTTGGTCGCGGCGGGCTTGGTCGCGGCGGGCTTGGTCCGTGCGGGTTTCTTCGGGGTGGCGTGATGCAGGTCGGAGCTCGCCACGCTGGCCTGCAGATCGCCGGCCTTGAGGTAGGGGAGGGGATTCACCGCCCGGCCGTCGCGCCGCACCTCGAAGTGCAGGTGCGAGCCGCGGGCGTTGCCGCTGCGCCCGACCTCGGCGATCTCCTGGCCGGCGCGGACCTGGTCCCCCTCTTCCACCAGGAGCTTGCTGGCGTGCGCGTACAAGGTCAGCAGCCCGTCCCCGTGATCGAGGACGACGCGCCGCCCGTAGCGGCCGTCGACGCCCGCCTTGACGACGGTTCCCGAGGCGGCCGCCAGGATCGGATCGCCGCTGTCGCCGTCGATGTCGATGCCGGCGTGGTGCGAGTGCTTGCCACGCGGCCCGAAGGCGCCCGTGATCGAGCCGTGCAGCGGCCAGCCGAGATGCTCGTTCGATCCGCCGGGCTCCACGCTCCCCGCGTGGCCGCGGCGGAACCCGGGGATCAGGATCGGCGTGTCGGCCGGGACCTTGGTCGGATCGGCGATGCCGTTGGCGTCGAGCAGCGTGTCGAGCCGCACGCCGTACATCCGGGCGACCGAGTAGAGCGTCTGGCCGTGACGCAGGATGTGATAGACCGCGTCGCCGGCCTGCTCCTCGGGCGCCTCCGGTCCCGGCGCCTCGTCGGCGCGATCGGGCGGTCCGTCGGCGGTCTCCAGGTCCTCGTCGGTGATCCCCTCGCCGCCGGAGGCGATGGTCTCGCCGCCCGGGGCGGGCTTGTCACGCGGAGACGCGCCGGCGTCGGGACGCGCCGCCGGAGCGCCGACACGCTCGGCCGGGTTGCTGGCGATGGGGACGACATCCCTGCCGCCGCATCCGACCACGAGCAGCAGCGCGACGAAGAGGACGGGACGGAAGCCTCTCATCGACGGGTAATATGACCGACACCGGCTCCGGAGTCCAGATCCGGCCCGAAAAAATCTGGCATACTGCGTTCCATGCCCGCGAAGTATCTGCGCGACCCGGTGCACGGCTCGATCGGCTTCGACGTCGCGCGCGAGAAGCTCGTCCTCGACCTGATCAACACGCGGGAGTTCCAGCGTCTGCGCCGCATCCGCCAGCTCGGCGCGCTGTTCCTGACCTTTCACGGCGCGGAGCACACGCGTTTCACGCACTCCGTCGGCGTCGCCTGGATGGCGAAGCGGATCTTCGATTCCCTCGACGCGCAGGGGCAGCTGCCGCGGCCTTCGGCGGCGCGGGAGCGGACGCGCCTGGTGGCGATCGTCGCCGCGCTCCTGCACGATCTCGGTCACGGACCGTTCTCGCACCTGTACGAGAAGGTGTTCGACGATCGCCGGCACGAGGAATGGACCGCGCGGATCATCCGCGACCCCGGCAGCGAGGCGGGGCGGCTGCTGCGCCGCGCCGGGTTCACCGAGGACGTGCTGGCGGTCTACGACCGGCGCTACAAGCCGGCGTTCGTCAGCGACCTGGTCTCCTCGCAGCTCGACGCCGACCGGCTCGACTACCTGCTGCGCGACTCGCTGATGACCGGGGTGGCGTACGGTCAGTACGACCTCGAGTGGATCCTGATCAACCTGAGACTGGCGCGCCGGGGGCGGGACGGCGACCTGCGCCTCTGCCTGAACGCGGCCAAGGGGTACCACGCGGCGGAGCAGTTCGTCATCGCGCGCTATCTCATGTACCAGCAGGTCTACTACCACAAGACGGCGCGCGCCGCCGAGCAGATGATCCGGATGGCGCTGCAGAGGCTGGTCGACGCGCACCGCGCCACCGGCCGCTTCCCCGACCCGTGCCCGCACCCGATCCGCCGCCTGATCGAGACGCGCGGCGACCTGTCGCCCGACGAGTATCTGCGGCTCGACGACTGGCTCTTCCTGTCGGCGTTCCAGGAGTGGGCCGCGGCGCCGCCGCGGCGCGTCGACCCGGTGCTGCGCGACCTGTGCGACCGGATCACCAGGCGGCGGCTGTTCAAGACGGTGCGCGTCACCACCGACGCGCGGCATCGCGCCTACACCCAGGCGATCCAGGCGGTGCAGGGGCAGTTGCGCGAGCTCGGCTTCGACCCGCAGTATTACCTGCTCGAGGACGATGCGACCGACCTGCCGTACCGGGATCTGGCCTACTCCGACCGGCTGGGGCGCGCGCCGGAGGACATCGGTCTGGCGCGCGACGGCGTGATCGCCGGATACATGTCGGAGCGCACCGTGTCACCCTTGATCGATTCGATCCGCAACGAGCCGCGCAAGATTCACCGGCTCTGCTTCCCCGCGGAGGTCCGCGCCATGGTCGAACGCCGTCTCAAGCCGTTCATCTCGATGGAGCGCCCATGAGGGTCCCTCGTTTCGCCGCCCGTCCGTCCGCCGCGGCGCTCGCCGCCATCATCGCGATCGTCCTGATGCCGGGCGCCGAGCCCGGCGCCCTGTGCGCGTCCCGGTCCCAGACCGAGCCGCCCGCCACGCCACCCGCGGCGCCACCGGCCACAGGGTCGCCCGCGGCCGGCACCGCGCCCGCCGACGGCGCGCCGCCCGCGGCGGCCGCCCACCCGGCCGGGGAGGATCCGGGCCGCACGGCGGGAAGCGTTCTGGCCTGGTTCATGGCGTCGCGCGACTATCACACCATCCGCGAGCTCAAGTCGGTGATGACGCCGACCCTGACCGCGGCGTACGACCACGACGCCACGCCCTTCTCCGGCAAGAAGGGATTTCGGCTCTCGGCGTTCGATTACCGCGAGCCGGCGCCGAAGCCGAGCTCGACCGCCTACACGGCCAGCGTGCGGTGTCTCTGGGACGATCAGGGGGAGGCGGTCGAGCTGCGTACCGAGAGCGTCCGGCTGACCCGCGATCACGACGCCTCCTGGAGGGTGGCGGGCCTGGAGAAGACCGCCAGCGAGCCCTTGCGCTACCAGAAATCGATCGCCGGCGTGACCTCGCTGCGCATGCTCCTGCGCGACTGGATCCGCCGCGACGTCGACGGAGCGAGGGGAATCCTGACCGACGCCTGCGCGAAACGGCTCGACGGGACCAGCGACGGGCTGGTGACGATCTTCGTGGGCGACCCGGGGTTGCGGCGTGCCGCCTATCGGATTCTCGAGCTGACGCCTGACGGGACCAGCAAGGTGAGGGCCAAGGTGCGCCTGTTCGAAACGCCGCCGGGGCGGCCCGCGAGCCTCGACGGGCTGGCCCGCGAGATCACGCTCGTGAAGAAGGGGCAGCGCTGGCTCGTCGACGACTGGAAGTAGGGCCGGTCCGGGCACGTCCCTCGCGCCCGGCGGCTCAGGAGTATAATGACGGCCCTTGCGAGGGACCCTTCAGGCCCCGGACCAGGCCCACGATGACACCGGACACGCGCGAACCAGACGATCGGGACGACCGCTTCCACGACGAGTGCGGGGTGTTCGGGATCTACAACCACGCCGAGGCGGCCAACCTCACCTATCTCGGGCTGCACGCGCTGCAGCACCGCGGCCAGGAGGCGGCCGGGATCGTCTCGTCGAACGGCCAGAAGCTGATCGAGGAGAAGGGGATGGGCCAGGTCGGGCGGGTCTTCAATCGCCGCAACCTGGTGCGCCTGAAGGGGAACCTCGCCATCGGCCACGTCCGCTATTCCACGGCGGGGAAGAGCAACCTGGTCAACGCGCAGCCGTTCCGCATCGACTCATGCAAAGGCGAGATCGCCATCGCCCACAACGGCAACCTGGTGAACGCCGACGCGCTACGGCGCGAGCTGGAGTCGCAGGGATCGATCTTCCGGTCCTCCTCCGACACCGAGGTGATCCTGCACCTGATCGCCCGGGCTCCGCAGGCCGACCTCGAGGCGGCGATCGTGCACGCCCTCAAGCAGGTGCAGGGGGCCTACTCGCTCGTCTTCATCGCCCCCGATCGGATCCTCGGCGTGCGTGACCCGCGCGGCTTACGGCCGCTGGCCCTCGGCCGGGTCGGCGACGCGCACGTCCTGACCTCCGAGTCGTGCGCCCTGGATCTCATCGACGGCAGCTACGAGCGCGAGATCGAGCCAGGCGAGATGGTGGTGATCGGCCGCGGCGGCGTGAAGTCGTACCGCCCCTTCCCGAAGGCGACGCCGGCGCCCTGCATCTTCGAGTACGTCTATTTCGCCCGGCCCGACTCGTTCGTCTTCGGACGCGGCGTGCAGGAGGTGCGCAAGCGCCTCGGCCAGGAGCTGGCGCGCGAGCGGCCGGTCGACGCCGACATCGTGGTGCCGATCCCCGACTCCGGCGTCTACCACGCGCTCGGCTACTGCGAGGTCTCGAAGCTGCCGTTCGAGTTCGGCCTGGTGCGCACGCACTACATCGGCCGCACCTTCATCGAGCCGCAGCAGTCGATCCGCAATTTCGGCGTGAAGCTGAAGCTCAACCCGGTGCGCAGCCTCATCGAAGGCAAGCGCGTCGTCCTGATCGACGACTCGATCGTGCGCGGCACCACCAGCCGCAAGATCGTGGCGATGGTGCGCGCCGCCGGGGCGAAGGAGGTCCACATGCGGATCTCCTGCCCGCCGACGGTCGGACCGTGCCACTACGGCGTCGACACGCCGCGGCGCTCCGAGCTGATCGCCTCCAACCACTCGGTCGAGGAGATCCGCCGGTTCATCGAGGCCGACTCGCTCGGCTACCTGTCCCTCGAGGGGATGTACCGCGCGGTCGGCAAGGGCGGGACGTTCTGCGCCGCCTGCTACACCAACGAATACCCGGTCGCGGTGCCGGCCGAGGAGCAGACCCGGATCGCCGCCAACCGCACCACGAGCTGACCTGGAGCCGACGCGACATGCCGACACCCGCCGCCGGGACCGATCTGGACCGACTCGCCATCAACACCATCAAGATGCTGGCCGTCGACGCGGTGGAGCAGGCGAAGTCGGGTCATCCCGGCCTGCCGATGGGGGCCGCGGACTACGCCTATCTCCTCTGGACCCGCCACCTGCGCTTCGACCCCGCGCGCCCCGACTGGCCCGACCGCGACCGGTTCGTCCTGTCGGCGGGGCACGGCTCGATGCTCCTCTACGCCCTGCTGCACCTCTCGGGATATGACCTGAGCCTGGACGAGATCCGGCGCTTCCGCCAGTGGGAGAGCCACACACCGGGGCACCCGGAGCACGGCTGCGCGCCCGGGGTCGAGACCACCACCGGACCGCTCGGACAGGGGGTGGGCAACAGCGTCGGCATGGCGATCGCGGCGCGCATGATGGCGGATCGCTTCAACACCCCCGACCAGCGCATCGTCGACCACCGCGTCTGGGCGATCGCCAGCGACGGCGACATGATGGAAGGAGTCGCGAGCGAGGCGGCCTCGATCGCCGGACACCTCGGTCTCGGGAACCTCACCGTCCTGTACGACGACAACCGCATCACCATCGAGGGGAGCACCGCGCTCGCCTTCAGCGAGGACGTCGGCCGGCGATACGAGGCCTACGGCTGGCGCGTCTGGCGCATCGACGGCCACGACCACGCCCAGATCGGCCGTGCGCTCGACGAGGCGCGGGCGGAGACGACCAGGCCGGGATTCATCGTCGCCCGCACCCATATCGCCAACGGCGCGCCGAACAAGCACGATTCCGCCGACGCGCACGGCTCGCCGCTCGGACCCGAGGAGACGCGGGCCACCAAGATGGCGCTCGGATGGCCGCTCGAGCCGACGTTCCTGGTGCCCGAGGAGGCGCGCGGCCCCTTCCGCGCCCGCGCCGCCGCGGGCCGCGCCGCGCGCGAGGACTGGGAGCGCCGCTTCGCCTCCTGGTCGAAGGCCAACCCCGAGAAGCGCGCCCTGTGGGACGCGATGAGCGCGCGCGCGGTTCCGGCCGACCTGTTTCAGAAACTCCTGGCGGCGCTGCCGCAGCCCGCCAAGTCCGACGCCACGCGCAACCTCTCGGGCAAGGTGCTGCAGACCGCCGCGGCCCTCGTGCCGGCGCTCGCGGGCGGCAGCGCCGATCTCGAGCCGTCGACCAAGACCTACATCAAGGGGAGCACGGCGATCGGGCGCGAGGGGTTCGCGGGACGGAACTTCCATTTCGGCGTGCGCGAGCACGGCATGGGCGCGGTGCTCAACGGCATGGCGCTCTCGGGGTCGGCGATCCCGTACGGCGCGACCTTCCTGATCTTCTCCGATTACATGCGGCCGCCGATCCGTCTCGCGGCGCTCACCGGGCTCCAGGTGATCTACGTCTTCACCCACGACTCGTTGTTCCTGGGGGAGGACGGACCGACGCACCAGCCGGTCGAGCAGCTGGCGTCGCTGCGCGCCGTCCCGAACCTCGTCGTGGTGCGGCCGGCCGACGGTCCCGAGACCGCGGCCGCCTGGACGCAGGCGCTCGAGCGGCGGGACGGGCCGACGGCGATCGTCCTGTCGCGACAGGAGCTGCCGGTCCTGGCGCGCGCCACCGGGTTCGACATGACCTCCATCCTGCGCGGCGGCTACGTCCTCTCCGAGATCGCGCCCGCGGGCGGCGGCGCGGCGGGGACCGGCGCGAAGAGCGAGCCCAAGGTCATCCTGATCGCCAGCGGATCGGAGGTCTCGTCCGCCCTGGAGGCGCAGTCGATCCTCGGCGGACGGGGCGTCGGGAGCCGCGTCGTCTCGATGCCCTGCCCCCAGGTCTTCCGCCGCCAGCCCGAGGAGTACCGCCGCGGCGTCGTCCCGGCGGACGGCTCCAAGGTGGTCATCGAGGCCGCCGTCCTGCAGGGCTGGGAGGCGATCGCGGGATCCGACGCGTTGTTCCTCGGCGTCGATCGATTCGGCGCGTCGGCGCCCTGGAAGATCCTGCAGGACAAGTACGGGCTGAGCGGCCCGCGCGTCGCCGAGGCCGTCCTGCGCCACCTCGGACGCGCCTGATCGAGGACGCTGCCCGGGCCATGTCTGGCGCAGGCCGGAAGGACGCGCGGCTCGCGGCGCTGACACGGTCGATTCTCGAGGGTCGGGCCGGCCCGCTCGCCGTCGCCCTCCTCGCCTTCGCCGCCTTCGCCGTCAGCCTCGGCAACGGCTTCGTCTTCGACGACGGCTACCAGATCGTCGGGAACCCCTGGATCTGGAGCCTCTCCGGTCTCCCCAACCTCATGACCCGGCCGGTCTGGGCCTTCCTGGACGAGCGGGCGACCAATTTCTACCGGCCGGTGATGTCGCTCTTTCACTTCGCGGCGGCGCAGATCTTCGGACGCCATCCGTTCGGCTTCCATCTGACGCTGCTCCTGACGCACGCCTGCGCCGCGGCGGCGGCGCTCCTGCTGCTGCGGCGGATCACCGGCGCCGGGCCGGCGCTGTTCGCCGCCGCGCTCTTCGCGGTGCACCCGATCCATGCCGAGTCGGTCTCCTGGATCTCCGCCAGCCCCGACGTCAACGCCACCCTGTTCATCCTGTCGAGCCTGGTCTTCTGGGATCGCGTCCGCCTTTCGGAGCGGCCGTGGCGCGCGGCGCTGGTCTCGGGCGCGGCGTGTCTTCTAGCGCTGCTCTCCAAGGAGATGGCCGTCGTCACCCCGGTTCTCGCGCTGCTGCTGCCGGCCACGGCGGCAACCTCCGCGCCGCTGCGCCGGCGCGCCGGCGCGTTCGCTCTGGCGTTCGTCCTGCCGTCGGCCCTCTACCTGGCGGCGCGGTGGCACGCGGTCGGAGCGTGGCGCCCCGCCGTGGCGCGCGCCGATCTGGCGGGCGCGGCCGGCCTGTTCACCGGCCTGGCGCTGGTGCCCCGCTATCTCGCGCTCGCCGTCGCGCCGATCCACCCGGCGCCGGATCGACCGGTGACGCCGGTGGCGGGTCCCGCCGACGCGGGGGTGCTCCTGGGGATCGGGATCCTGCTGGCGGCGCCTATCCTTTATATGTGGCTGCGCCGGCGGGCTCCGGCTGCGGCCTACGGTCTGGCGCTGTTCTTCGTCCCGCTCCTGCCGGCTCTCCAGGTCGCCTACCTCTCCGGCAGCCTTCAGGCCGACCGATACCTCTACCTTCCAGCGCTCGGCATCTGCCTCCTGGCGGCCGAGGTCGCGGCGGCGCTCTGGCGGCGCGCCGGTCCGGTCGCGGCCGCCGCGCTTCCCACGACCTCCGGGCTCGTCGCGAACGAAGGCGGGAGCGCGGCCCGGCGTCTTCTGGTCTGCGCCGGCGCGCTCCTGGTCGTGGCGGGGGCCTGGCGCTCGGCGACGGCGGCGATCATCTGGCGCGACAGCGAGACGCTCGGCCGTGCCGGCATCGCGCTCGCACCGAACAGCATCCTGATGCGCCTCGAGCTGGTGCACGCGCTGGACGTGGAGGGGCGGCGGGGCGAGGCGCTCACGGTCGCGGAGGAGGCCGCCGCGCTCGCGCCCGGCGAGCCGCGCGCCACGGCCGCCCTCGCTGGGCTGCGGGCCCGGGCGGCGGAAGAGGCGGGCGGCGACCCGATCGCCATCTACCGCGCGGCGCTGGCCTCCGATCCGTCGCGGGCGCATCTCTGGGTCGGGCTGTCGGAGGCGTACCTGCGCGCCGGGAGACCGGCCGAGGCGATCGACGCCGCCGAGCACGCCCTGGCGATCGAGCGCTACAACACCATCGCCCTCGCGAACCTCGGGACCGCGCGCGGGGACGCCGGCGACGCGGCGGGCGAGGAGCGTGAGGCGCGCCGGCTCCTGGAGATCGACCCCCTCTCGGCGGCGGGGGCCATGAACCTCGGCGTCGCCCGGATGTTGCAGGGCGATCTCGACGGCGCGGCGGTGGCGCTCTCGCACGCGGCGGAGCTCGACCCCGCCCTGGCGCGCGTCCACCTCTACCTGTCGTTGATCGCCGCGCGCCAGGGCAACCACGACGAAGCCCTGCGCGAGTCCGAGCGCGCCGTGGCGCTCGACGCACGCGACCCGGAGGCCTGGAACCACGCCGGCGCCATGCGGGCGGAGGCCCGTGATCTCCAGGGGGCGCGGGCCGCCTGGGAGAAGGCGCTGGCGCTGCGCCCGGACGATCCCCAGGCGCGGGCCAACCTCGATCGCCTGGCGGCCCAGGAGAGACGCTGACACACGGCCGTGGCGGCACGCCCGCGCCACCGGGCGCGGCGCGCGCCTTGTTCGCCGCGCCGGCCGTCTGGTAGGCTTCGACCCGCATGCGGGGCTACCGCAACACACTCAAGCCGCACAACATCCTGTCGCCCGAGGCCGAGGAGAAGGTGCATCGGGCGTCGATGCAGATCCTGCGCGATCAGGGGGTCGGCTTCGAGGACGCGCGCGCTCTCGATCTCTTCCGCCGCGCCGGGCAGAGGGTCGAAGACCAGGAGATGCGGGTCTTCATGGACCCGGAGTTCGTGCTCGAGACGGCGCGCCGCGCGCCCGCCTCGTTCGTCCTCGGGGCGCGCGATCCCGACTGGGACGTCACCATCGGCGACGGGCGGATCGTCTTCGCGCCGGTCAGCGGCCCGCCCTTCATCGCCGACCGCGAGCGCGGCAGACGCGAGGGGACGCTCGCCGATCAGAACGACCTGGTGCGCCTGTCGGAGACGCTCGACGTCATGCACCACGGCTGCCCCGAGGTGGCCTGCCGCGATCTGCCGATCGACTCGCGTCATCTCGACATGCTGTATCACCAGATCCGTCTCAGCCGGAAAGGAATGATCGGCGACGCCTGGAGCGCGGTGCGGGCGCGCGACCACGTCGACATGATGGGGATCTTGTTCGGCGGGAGCGGCGCCGAGCCGCGCGACGCGATCCGCGACCGCCCGGTCCTGGTCGGCATCATCAACTCCAACTCGCCGCTGCGCTACGACACGCCGATGGTCGAGGGGCTGATGGAGTACGCCGAGGCGGGTCAGGTCAACATCATCACGCCGTTCATCATGGCGGGCGCCACCAGCCCGGTGACCCTCGCCGCCGCGGTGGCGCAGCAGAACGCCGAGGCGCTCGCGGCCGTCGTGCTGGCGCAACTGGTGCGGCCCGGGGCTCCGTGCCTGTACGGTTCGTTCCTGACCGGGCTCGAGATGCGCACCGGGGCGCCGGCGTTCGGGCGGCCCGAGGCGGCGCTCGGCATCCTGGGGTCGGCGCAGATGGCGCGCCGGTACGGCCTGCCGATCCGCGGCGGCGGGGTGCTGACCAACTCGAAGCTCTCCGATCACCAGGCGGGCCAGGAGAAGATGAACATGCTCTGGCCACTCATCCTGGGCGGGGTGAACTACGTGCTGCAGTCGGCCGGCTGGCTCGACGGCGGCCTGACCGCCTCCTTCGAGCAGATGGTGCTGGACGCCGAGATGCTGGAGATGACCGCGCGTTTCTTCGCCGGGGTGCCGGTGGACGACGACCGGCTGGCGCTCGACGTGATGGTCCACGCCTCGGCGGCGGGTCACTTCCTCGGCGAGGAGCACACCCGCCGCCATTTCAAAACCGAGTTCTACTTCCCGACCCTCGCCGACACCGAGGCCTGGGACGCCTGGATGAAGAAGGGGGCGAAGGACGCCTCCGACCGGGCCACGACGCGCTGGAAAGCCCTCCTGGCGTCGTACGTCGAGCCGGTGCTCGACCCCGGCGTGGACGAGGCGCTGCGCGATTTCATGGCGCGGCGGCGGCGCGTCATCGAAGCCACGTCGTAGCTCCCCACCGTCCCGGCCGCCCGGCCGACCAGTTGCCCGGCCGCCGGGCCGCCCGGCCTCGTCCGGCGCCGGTTACGGAACCGGGATCGCCGCGGCCGCCGGCGCCGCGGCCGCGATGGTCTTTCGCGCGATCGCCTCCGGCCGCTTGAATCGATCCCCTCCGGGAGACAGATTCTCCAGGACCAGGAGCCTGGCGCGCGCGGCGATCCGCGCGGCGCCCGGCCGGCGGCCATCGTGGGGCGGATGAACACTATCGGGCGGTACGAGATCGAGTCGCTGATCGGCAAGGGCGCGATGGGTGTCGTCTTCCTGGCGCGCGACCCGCATCTCGGGCGGCGCGTGGCGCTGAAGACATACGAGCTGCCGGGAGGGATCTCCGAGGAGATGGCGCAGGAGTTCCAGACCAGGCTCCTGCGCGAGGCGCACGCGGCCGCCGCCTTGTCGCACCCGCACATCGTCACGGTGCACGACGCCGGCGTCGACCCGGGCCGCGGCTTCCCGTACATCGTGATGGAGTACGTGCCGGGGCGGAGCCTGAAGGAGATCCTCTCCGGCCCGCGGCGGATGTCCCTCGACCTCGGCCTGCGGATCATCGATTCCCTGGCGGACGCCCTCGACGCGGCGCACAAGACAGGCATCGTGCACCGCGACATCAAGCCGGCCAACATCCTGGTGCGCGAGTCGGACGGCGAGGTCAAGATCGCCGATTTCGGCGTGGCGCGACTGTCGGCCTCCGAGCTGACGCGGACCGGAACGCTGATCGGCTCGCCGGCCTACATGTCGCCCGAGCAGGTGCGCGGCGGGGAGATCGACGGACGCAGCGATCTGTTCTCGCTGGCCGTGGTGTTCTACGAGGCCCTGACGGCGCGACGGCCGTTCGCTGGAGACGATCTGCCGGCGGTGATGTACTCCGTGGCGCACGTGGTTCCCGAGGCGCCGAGCCGGCTGGTGCGATCGCTGCCGCCGGCGATCGACGCGTTCTTCCAGCGGGCCCTGGCGAAGGACCCGGCCGACCGCTTCCCGGACGGCGAGTCGTTCCGCGCCGCCCTGCAGCCGTTGCGCATGGCCCGCGGCGCGCGTCCCGCCGCCCCGCCGCGGGAGGCCAGATCGGCGCGCCGCGCCGCGGCACGCGCGCGCACCGCCCCCGACGAGGCGGACGCCGGGGCGCCGCAAGGCTTCGTTGCGACGGCCAGCGACGCCGCCGAACCCGTCGACCCGGCGTCCGGCGACGAGTCGACCGGCCCCGCGCCCGAGACGACCGACACCGGGTCCGCCGAGGGCGAGGTCGCGGCCGAGGTCGTGGCCGCATCCCGCAGCCTGGGCTGGCTGGGACGCACCTGGCTTCTGCTCATCGGCCTCCTGTTCCTGTTCACGCTCGTCGGCGTGCCGTACCTGTTCGCGACCCGCGGCGCCGAGCTGCGTCTCGAGGGCCGGAGCAGCCTCGGCGAGGGCACGCTGACGGTGCGCGTCGACGGACGGACGCTCTACGAGCGTCCGCTGGCGCAGGCCGCGGACGAAGGCGGCCTGGCGCGACTGATGGGCCACGGCGAGGAGGAGTTCGGGGCGGCGCTGCGGGTGACGCCGGGAAAGCACGAGCTGACGGCGGAGGTGGCGACGGTCGGCGAGAGCATCCTGACCGACTCGATCGTCGTCAATCTGCAGCCGGGCGAGAACCGGATCCTGAAGGTGACGGCCGGGCACGCTCTCGGCCGGACGATCCAGATCCAGATCGACTGAAGGTCCGGCGCGGCCACCGACCGCCACCGGACGGGGAGGAACGATGACGCGCAGCAAGGACGGCAAGGACGGGCAGGACGGCTCCGAGAGCACGATTCACGATCCCGCGCGGGCGCCACGCCGGATGAAGGCCGGCCTGGTGCCCGCCGACACCGGTCTCTACCTGCGTATCGAAAGCGGGCCGGATGCCGGCCGGGTCTTCATGCTCTCGGCCGGCGGCGTCTACACCCTCGGGCGCGAAGGGGCCGACATCGCGCTCGGGGACCCGAAGGTGTCGCGCAAGCATGCCGAGGTCGGCCTGTACGGTCCGGACGCCTGGGTGGTCCGTGACCTGGCGAGCAAGAACGGGACGACGCTCAACGGCCGCCGCGTGGACGACAAGACCAAGCTGAAGCACTGGGACGTCATCCAGATCGGCGACACGCAGATCCGCTTCGCGGTGGTCGAGAAGTCGATCAAGGTCGCCTAGAGCATCCGCCCGCAGGCCCGCCCCGACCCGCCGGCCGGAATCCGGCACCTCTCCCGGCCCCGGGAGACCCGCCGAGAGACCCCCTTTCCTGCCTGAATCCTTCCCGCCTCGCGGGCATCCAATGCCCGTGATACCTTCTGGTGGAGGTTCGCCATGAAAGACCCGAGACAAGCGAATCCGGACGCGCCGGACGGGAGGGGACCGGGCGGCCGGGCCGTCGACGTCGGCGCCTTGACCCTGGCCTTGATCGCTTTCGCCGCTGTGGCCGCGACGGTGGCCTGCGGCGGACGTGGCGGCGGCGAGGCGCTGGCCGAAAACCAGACGCCGGCCGCATCGACCCCGAACACCCCCGCGAAGGGAGAGCCGATGAAGACCTTCAGCAAGCCGACCGACGAGGAGCTCAAGAAGCGCCTCACGCCGCAGCAGTACCAGGTCACCCAGGCCGAGGGGACCGAGCCGGCGTTCCGGAACGAGTACTGGAACAATCACGCCGCCGGGATCTACGTCGACGTGGTCTCCGGCGAGCCGCTGTTCTCCTCGCTCGACAAATACGATTCGGGGACCGGGTGGCCCAGCTTCACCAAGCCGATCGATCCGGCCAACGTCACCACCCGGACCGACGACTCGTTGTTCATGTCGCGCACCGAGGTGCGCTCCAGGCAGGGCGACTCGCACCTCGGGCACCTGTTCGACGACGGCCCGGGCCCGACCGGCCAGCGCTTCTGCATGAACTCGGCGGCGATGCGTTTCATCCCGGTCGAGCGGCTCGAGGCGGAAGGGTACGGCCGGTACCTGCCGTTGTTCGGCAAGAGCCCCGCCTCGTCCTCCGCGGCGGGCGCCTCGCCCGCCCGGGGCGCGGCCGCGCCCGCGGCTTCCACCGGCGCGCCGGGGAAGAGCGCGGGACGCAAGGAGACCGCGCTGCTCGCCGGCGGCTGCTTCTGGGGAATGGAGGAGCTGCTCCGGAAGATCCCGGGCGTGCTCCAGACCGTGGTCGGCTACACCGGAGGCACGACGCCCGACGCGACCTACGAGGACGTCCACACGGGGCAGACCGGTCACGCCGAGTCGGTCCAGATCGTCTTCGATCCCGACGTCCTGTCGTACGAGGATCTTCTCGGCTGGTTCTTCCGCATGCACGACCCGACGACGATGAATCAGCAGGGGAACGACCAGGGCTCGCAGTACCGTTCGGCCATCTTCTACACCTCCGACGAGCAGCGCCGCACCGCCGAGAAGGTCAAGTCGCGTGTCGACGCGTCGGGGAAGTGGAAGCGGCCGGTGGTCACGCAAATCGTTCCCGCCGGTCCGTTCTGGAAGGCGGAGGAGTTTCACCAGGACTATCTCCAGAAGCACCCGGACGGCTACACCTGTCATTTCCTGCGCGACTGAAGCGCGCAGCGCCAACGCCGGTGAGCAGGCGCGGGAGCAGTCGCGGGCGCGGGGCCCGCGAGCTTACGGGGTGTCCGGGCGGGTGACCAGCCGGACGGCGTCCGAGGTGACCAGACCGACCGGGTAGAGGCCGATCCGATTGTCCCAGTAAGGGGAGCGGCGGTAGAAGAAGTCGAGCCTCGCCCGCGGGCTGGCCGCGAACTTCGGATCGGCGAGCGCCGTCTCGAACTCGGTCCGCAGCTTCGGATCGCGGTCGAGCATCTCCTGCGCCATCCGCTCCATCACGTACGGCTCGTAATACTCCTTCTGCTCGAAGATGGCGTCGAAGAAGCCCCACGCGGCGAGGGCGTCCGGTCCCTGCGGATCGAGCAGGTTCACCGCCAGCGCCGAGTCGGGCTGGTCGAGCGGCACGACCACGGTGCCGCGCGGGAACTCGCGCGCCACGCCGTCGGCGCGCGCGCTCTGGAACGTCACCATGTGCCGGCCCTCGAACGGCGCCTCCTGCCACTGCGGCTCCGAGAGCCGGTAGCCGCCGACCGCCGTGGTCAGCGGCTCCGACAGGCGCAGCAGGCGCAGACCGTGCGCCCGGAGGACGTCGATCACCTCGGTCCACTGCGGCGGCACCAGGTAGGCCCGCGGACGTTCCACCTCGACGGTCACCTCGAACTGGTCGAGGCGATCGACGGTGCGCGTGATCGGGTCGCGGCCGTAGACCACCTTGACGCCGCCGGAGACGGCGCTCGGCTCGCGCGTCCACGCGTAGCCCTTGAACTCGACCGGATGGGTGGCGGGCGTGACCCGGAACCGCAGCGGCGTGCGGCCGGGCCGGGCGGCGTCGGCATCGGCGGCGCGCACCGCCGCGCGCAGCCCCGGGGCGTCGCGACCGACCGCCTCGAGGAGGCCGGCCAGGGTGTCGTAGGTGGCGCGCACCCGGGTCGGGTAGTCCTTCAGCATGTGGGTCTCGATCAGGAACGATGGCCGGTTGCGCAGGACGGTGTATCCGGTCGAGAAGCGCGGGTCGCTGATCGCCCCCGCCTGGCCCTTGCCGGGGTCGGCGTCGTCGACCAGCTGGATGTAGGGAGCGACCTGGTGGCCGCGCGCCTCGAGGGCCGGCAAGAGCGGCGTCAGGAGCCGCTCGCGCACCCAGGCCGCCACCGCCGGCGCCACGTTCGGCCCGGTCTCGATCGCGTAGGTGACGTCGTACTGGAAATCGGCGCCGTCGGTGACGTGGCTGTCGACCAGGAGATCGGGCCGCCAGGCGTTGAAGACCTTGAGCCAGGCCCGCGTCTCGAGCGCGTCGGCCTTCAGATAGTCGCGGTTCAGGTTGAGATTGCGCGACGTGACGCGCCAGCCCATCTCCTTCGGCCCGTCCTGGTTGATCCGGTTCCAGGGGCCGAACCGCTCGTGGCCGTCGACGTTGTAGATCGGCATGAACAGCAGGACGACATGGTCGAGCAGCGCGGCCTTGTCATGGGTGATGGCGATGTCGCGCAGCAGCGCCAGACCGGCGTCCTTGCCGTCGATCTCTCCGGCGTGGATCCCCGCCTGCACCAGCACGACGGCGCGGCCCGACTTCGCCGCGGCGGCGGGATCGAAGACGCCGTCCTTCGAGGCGATCACCAGCACCAGGTCGCGCCCCTCGCCGCTTTTGCCGAACGATGCGACCCGGATCCAGGGGGAGGCGGACGCCAGGCGTTTGAGATAGGCGACGGTCTCCGCCAGCCGGGGGGTTTCCAGGCTGCCGGTCCTCTCGGACGGCGTGCGCCAGTCGGGGGCCGGTGCCGCCGCGAGGGCGCGGCCTAAAACACCGGCGGCGAGCGCCAGCGCCAGGGCGGGGGCCGCGCGCCGTGCTCGCGGGCGGGGGCCGCCCGGGATCACCGGCGGCCGCTCCGGCGTCGGCGCGCCGAGCTCCGACGCGCCGAGCTCCGACGCGCCGAGCTCCGACGCGCCGAGCTCCCGCGCGCCGTCCGCGCCGAGGGGCGCCGCGGCCGGCGGCGGGGCGGGCGCGCCGGCGGCTCGTCCATCAGGGTCGGGTTGGGCGGCAGGCCGAACACGCCGCCGCGGCGGTGGTAGTACTCCTGAATCTT
>Ga0134121_10000883_pt1 | contig 30748 bp, 27 predicted proteins | sample KB301_FD_96463 | JGI IMG/M metagenome (GOLD analysis project Ga0134121, IMG submission 96463) | Terrestrial soil microbial communities without Nitrogen fertilizer from Kellogg Biological Station, Michigan, USA - KB3-0-1 | ecosystem: Environmental > Terrestrial > Soil > Unclassified ... | reverse complement strand
CCCGATCGCGGCGAGCACGCCTGTGTCGCGACTCGTCAATAGCTGGCCTTGGCGAAGCACCGTCTCGCCCGCCGTGATGTCCGTCCCGGCAAACGAAATGCCACTGCCCGCTGTTACAGCACGGGATATTCGGACCTCCGACCCCACGGACTCGGCATGCTCCACCATCACCACAGCATCGGCGCCGCGGGGCACCATGCCGCCTGTTGCTATCGCCACGGCCTTGCCGGAATGAAGCACTGTGGTAGGAACAATTCCAGTGTGAATGTGCTCGTCAGCGAGACCCACCCGGCGCGGTACTTCCTCGGAGGCCCCGAATGTGTCTTCCGCGACCACGGCAAAACCATCGACGTTTGCGCGGTCAAACGACGGCACATCCACGGGGGATACGACGTGCTCTGCAAGGACTCGGCCGAGTGCAGCAGTTAATGGAACCTGCTCCATTCCACATGGCCTGAGGTCCAGTGCGGCGCGAAACCGCCGTTCCGCTTCATCGCGATCCAGAACTTGAAGAAATTGCTCTTGTTCAGCCATAAAGCCACACGTCCACGTCGGCGCCGGCGGCAAAACCTTCGCTATCGTCCCCGATGACTACAAAGCCATCCGCACGCGTGGTCGATGACAACAGGGATGCGCCTCCGACTGCGAGCGGTTCGACGACGCCGTCCTGAAATTTCACTCGGGCGTAATCGAGGCGGCCAATCGGAGAACTGATCTTACGGCTCAATCGGCCGCTGATTTTGCGGTAGGGCCATTCCTTGGTGCGCCCGCCCAGTGCGCGAATCGCCCGGCCCGCAAAGAAATCATAGGCGCACAGACTGGAGACCGGGTTACCCGGAAGCAGCAGCACAATCCGGTGACCCAAACGCCCAAGTCCGGTCGGACTGCTTGGCCGCATCGCTATTCCGTGAACCGCCAAATCGCCGTGCTGCGCAATAAGAGTTGGCGCCACGTCCTCAACACCGACGCTCGAGCCGCCGGAAACGAGGATGATGTCCGCGTCAGCCTGAAGGGCTTCGAAAATGGCTTTGGGATCGTCACGAACCAGTGCCGGAAATAAGACCTGGCCACCGTCGCGTTCGGTAAGCGCGGCGAGCATGGGACCGTTGGCATCGGCGATTTCAAAACCGTTGGGAGGCGTGCCGGAAGGAAGAAGCTCGTTGCCCGTTATGACGAGTCGCACACGCGGCCGCCGGATCACGTTCACCGCTCCTATGCCGACTGAACTCAGGACGCCGAGATCCTGAGGACGCAAAACCCGACCTGCCTCGAAGAGCGGAGCGCCCCGCACGATGTCTTCACCGCGCCGGCCGATGTTTTTTCCCGGCGAGACGGACGCGAGCGCGCAGATAGCAGGTTGTCTGCCCTCTGCTTGTTCAACGTCAACCCATTCTGCGGGCAACACGGCGTCGACACCTGGCGGGATCGGCGCGCCCGTCATGATCCGAACCGCTTCCCCGGAAACAACCGGGCCCTCGAAGGGGCGGCCAGGCATGGAATCGCCGACAACGATCAAAAGGAGCCGGTTGTAGCTCGACGCGCCTTCCGTGCTGCCGGCAAACACAGCGTATCCGTCCATGGTCGCGCGATCGAATCCGGGCACATCGAAGCCGCTGACAACAGGATTTGCGAGGACTCGCCCCGCGGCGGAACTCAAACGCACTTCTTCTGCAGGCAGACAGCGTAGCTGGGCATCGAGCCAGGCAAGCGCCTCGCTTACAGTGTGACGTTTTGCGAAGCCACGCATCCGCACATCGTTATTTGCCCCTTTGCCCTCCTGGTGCATGAAGCTTCATCATAGCGCCTGCGCCGCCAGCATGAAGCAGCAAGGAATTTTATTTCATACTCGCAACCTAAACGCTCAACACCTGCGCCCTTCTTCTTTTCGTGACGGTGAACGCTAAAGCGTTCGATGTTCCTCCGCCCAGGGTCGGATTAAACACCGTGACCTGGGCCGTTCCGCCGATGGCAAGATCGGTGCTCGGAATTGCTGCGGTGAGCTTGGTGTTGTTTACGAAAGTCGTCGTGCGGGGAGTTCCGTTCCATACGACTACGGCGCCTGCCGCGAAATTTGTGCCTGTCACCGTCAGGGTAAAGGCATCTTGCATGGCGCTCGTAGGCGAGAGTGAAGTGAGGACCATCGGCGCAGCGACGGATCCCGCACTCGCAGCCGCGACATAAACGTCGGTGGTGGATCCCATCATGTTGCTGTTGAAGGTAAACCGGCTGCCGTCGCGGCTGGAGGAGACGCGCGGTTGTCCATCGTATGTGCGGCCATCGCTTCGGTGATGGGCCATTCGGCGAACCTCGGTACCGTCGAGTTTGATCTGCAACACTTCGTTGGTGTACGCAAACCACGGAGACGAGGCCCTCGTGTTGTTGTTGGTTTCTACAAAGATCCAACCGCCTTGATCCGGCGCACTAACGTGAACCGAAAGGCTGAAATCGAGCTGAAGCAGGCAGGTCTGCTGAGTGGTTTCAAGATTGATCTTCACGAGAGCGTTCTGACAATTGGGAATTGGCGTGGGATCGGCAGAATTAGTTTGAACAAGCACCTCACTGCCATTCACGTCCCTGGTCATGTGTTTATGGCCGTCATTATTCGCGACTTGCCGGAGAAACTTCATGTTCTTGTCGTAGAGCTCTTCGCCCTGGAAGCGGCTGGTCCCATTCGTCAGCCACGCAATCAAGACATTGTTGTTGGGACTGATATAGATGGCATCCCAACCCCTCGGGTTCTTCCCGTTGGTTTCGAAGACGGGACCTTTGGTATCGGTACTGATGGTGTACACGAAGATCTGGTGTCCGTCGCCGGAGAGGACAATGTGATCACCGTCATAACTCAACTCCGACTCCCCGCGAGCCGTGATCGAGCTGTATTCGCTGAAGGTGTGGAGAAGTTTCACGACGTCGGTCGCCACGTTATACGTCTTCAGTTGATTGGAATTAACGGGATGAAAATAGAACAGGTTTGGATCGGTGCGGGACCAAAGAGGTTCGCTCGAAGCCGCGACTATCGGACCTACGCAGCAAAAAGGCTTGATTCGTTGCAGGGTAACAGCGTCGTACAGGCTGAAGTAACTGAACTCCAGCAAGAGCATCCTGGAATTATCCGTATTGAACGGCGATTTGGTGGAGTATTCGGCTTCCACATAGACCAGGGGCTTTCCATTATCCGCGCTGATTGTATTTGCTGCATCGCTGACTCGGGTGATTGTGGTACCAAACACGGGGTCGACGTAACTACTCCCGGCGGCTGGAGGGACAAAAGTGAGATAGTTCGGAGGAACGAGTACGTTGTTGTTCGTGACATACGCTTCGACAACAACTCCAGTGATCAGCATCCCTGTGACGAGTGCAACCCTGAAAGCATCAACGACTACGGATTTGCGCATAGCAATTCTTTCAAGGACACTCGCCCGCACCGTCGCAAAGATAGCAGCCTGAGACCTATTTCGTCATCGCACTTCATCGATCCTCCATAATTTAGCAGCCGATCTGACACCCTTTGCCGCCCGTGACACCCTTGGGCGGAGAACCTGCGCAGGAGTTTGACTTGCCTCAAAGTGATGCATTAGCATCAGATGTATGCGAACCACACTCGATATCGATGACGACGTCCTGCGCGCAGCAAAGGAACTGGCAGAGCGCGAAGGGCGGACGGCAGGAAGGGTTCTTTCCGATCTTGCCCGCCGTGGCCTGTCAAATCCCCAGAAGGGTGTCAGAAAACGACCCCGCCTTCGGAAAGGCGTACCGATGCTGGAGTCACGCGGAGAGATCGTCACCCTGGATCACATACAGAAACTGCGAGATCTGGAAGGCGTGTAGTGCGTTCGATCCTCGATGTGAACGTCATTATCGCCTTGCTGGATCCCGATCATGCCTTTCACGAGCGGGCGCACGAATGGTGGGCCACCAATGAAAAATTCGGATGGGCGAGTTGCCCTATCACGGAGAACGGTACGGTTCGAATCATGTCAAACCCGGGCTATAGCGCAAAGACGCGCTTCACACCGAATGATTTGGTCACACGACTGCAAACATTCGCTACGGGAACAAATCATGAATTCTGGCCCGATGACGTTTCGCTGCGCGACGCTAAGGTTTTTGCTACGGAGCGCATTCATGGTTCCCGGCAGCTCACCGATCTTTATCTTCTGGCGCTGGCTTCGAAACACAACGCAAGACTCGCTACCTTCGACACTGCGATTCCTCTTTCCGCCGTGCTTGCCGCAAGGCCCAGAAACCTCGCCGTTATTTAGTTCCAATCTACTGAAGCTTGCCGGCCGATCCCGTGCCTGCCCGGGCTCCCTTAAAATCTCGAATGGGCGCGTGATCCAGATCCGCAACTCGACGGCCGATCTCATAAACGAGCCGCACGATGTGGGACATTTTCTGGAAGTGGATCTTCTCCACAGAGTCTGTCACCTGGTGATAGTCCGGGTGCAGACCGGTGAAAAAGAAAATGATGGGGATTCCTTTGGCGGCATAACTGAAATGATCGCTGCGGAAATAGATTCGTTCCGGATCGGCCGGATCGTTCATTTCGAAGTCGAGCGTCAAAGGCTGCGTCAGGCCTTTGTTCGCATCAATGAGAATGTTATGGAGTTCCGTGCTGATACGATCGGCGCCGACGGCGTAAACGGTGTTCTCTTCCGAATCTTTGTTGTCGCGGTCTCGGCCGATCATGTCGATATTGAGTTGCGCAATAATGCTCTCAAGGGGAACGGGTGGATGGTCGGCCAGGTACTGGGAACCCCATAGCCCGCGCTCTTCCCCGGCGTGCCATGCAAACATCAGCGATCGCCGGGGCTTCGGAGTTGTCATGAATGCGTTGGCAATCGCGATGAGCGCCGTTGACCCCGAGCCGTCGTCATCCGCGCCGTTGTAGATCCGATCGGCCGTGGCACCGCCGGGAATACTTTGATTGATCCCCAGATGATCGTAGTGGGCGCCGAATGCTACATAAGTATTCTTCAGCTGGGGGTCGCGGCCTTCGATAATCCCGACGATGTTTTGCGTCATTCTTGTGGCTGTTACGCGGTAATCGGGGTCCAGGTTGAACGTGAGCTTCGCGCCCTTGAGTGTCGCCACCGGGAGATCCTCTCCCCGCTCTGCCTTCGCCGTCAGATCGGCGTAGTTCAAACCGGAGGCGCTGAACAAAAACTCGAGAACTTCGTCGGAAACCGTGACTGCCGGGGCTTTCGGGAGATCGAGACGCTGGGTTGTGGTGAATGTCGAGGTTCCACCCTCACGACCAGGACTCCCAACTCGACCTCCACCTGCCGGCGAGAGGGCCGCCGCTGCATTCATTTCGTCAATTGCAGTTGAAGAACGGCTGGCAAGCAAAAGCGGCGCCGATGTCCCTTCCAGGGAGGTTGGCGCCGAAAGGCCCAGCCAAACCACGGCCTTTCCCTGCACGTTGCGGCCGGCATAGTCATTGTGAGTGCGGCCGAGATTCAGGCCGTAGCCGACAAATTCGACGTCGTTCAGAGTGAACGTTCGCTTGACACCGATGTTGGCCGGAAAAGAGACGCCGTCCCCATTCTTGAAGGCGCGCGACTGTCCATTAATTTCAATAGTTAGCGTGGACTGGTTGGTGGCCTGGACAGTCTGGACTCCGACGTGTTGGAGATAAGACCCGTCGTCCCCTTTAGCTTTCACGCCAGCTCGTTTCAGTGTGTCCGAGATGTAAGCGGCTGCTTTGTCGAGGCCCGGGGAAAAGGTGGCCCGTCCTTCCATGTCGTCCGAGGAGATGACAGTGAGCCATTGTCGCAGGGCTTCGGGAGCCAGGGAGGGCAGCGAGTTCGAGTTCGTCTGACCGTGGACAAGTATGCCCAGAATCAGTGCAAACCCCAGTAAGGACGTAGGAATCAGAAGCCGCCGCTTCAACATGTAACCGCCTCCATCACCGCATCGTAATAATAGACTTAGATACAACTCGAAATGCGGAGAAAGCTAATGAAAGCATTGGTTTTTGCCGCTTGACGGGTCAGATCCCTAAAGGCATCATGATTTAGCAAAAAAACTCCGGGAGGTTCGATTTTATGAAGGGTAGAGTTTTGACGACTGCATTCGCTGTTATTGCTCTTATCGGGACCGCGCTGCCGTTGGCCGCGCACCATTCGTTTTCCGCAGAATTCGATGCAAACAAGAAAGTCAATTTGACGGGTGTGATCACCAATGTGAAATGGCAGAACCCCCACGTCTATTTCTACATTGACGTGAAGGACGAGAAAACGGGTAAGGTCACGAACTACGCATGTGAAATGGGCAGCCCGAACGCGATTTCAAGCAACGGCCTTGTCCGCAGCTTCCTGCAGGTTGGCATGGTTGCGAGCTTGAGTGGATCCATGGCGAAAGACGGATCGAACAAGCTCAATGCAGGCAACGTCACGATTAACGGGAAACCTTACAACGCGGCATCGAGCGAAGGCGTAACTCCGTAATTCTTTTTATCGTCAAGGAGGGTTTCCTGTGCGAAGCCGTTTGTTAGGCAGGTTTCTTACTATTTTTGTCGCTGGGCTGTTCGTATTTGCCATGGCGGTGTGGTCATTCAGTCAGGCCGCGCCGGCTCAGGGGCAGGGCGGCGGACGTGGGGGAAACCGCGGTGGCGCGGCAGCTCCAGCTGGGGCGGCAACCGCTGAACCAGGTGCGGCCGCGGCGGCTCCCGGCGGCCGGCAAGGCCGCGGCGGTGGCGGTGGTGGTGGCGGCCGCGGCGGTGGTACGGCGAGTGAGCCCGCGCCTCGGTTGCCTGACGGCACCGTGAATCTGGGACGCGCTCCGAATGATGTCGATGGCAAGTGGCGGCTTCCCTACACCCAAAACATGGCGAACGTCTCCCCGGACCGTCCACAGGCGGGCGGCGGCGGTGGTGGTGCAGGCCGAGGAGGTCGCGGTGGCGGCGGCGCGGCTGGAGCAGCGGCTCCTGCTGCCGGCGCAGCGGCACCGGCGGGCGGACGAGGAACTGCGGCAGCTGCAGCCCCGGATGCACCCGCAGCTCCACGTGGCGGCGGTGGTGGCCGTGGACTACGCGGCGGCGCAGCTTCCGAACCCTGGATTCCCTTCCTGCCGTGGACAGCGGCCGCATACAACTACACTTCCAAGAACGAATCGAAGTACGACCCCGAAGGTTATTGCCTGCCTCCCGGCGGACCGCGGTTGTACGCGACCCCGTATCCGATGGTCGTCATCCAGCAACCTGAGCTGAAGAGAATCTATTTGATCTTCGAAGGCGGTACTCACGTCTGGCGCGAAATCTTCATGGATGGGCGAGCCCATCCCCCCAAGGATGCGCTGGACGGTACAACATGGCTCGGACACTCCGTGGGCCATTGGGAAGGCGACACGCTCGTGGTCGATGTCGTCGGTTTCAATGAAGGCACCTGGCTGGACTATTTCGGCCATTTCCACACCGACCAGATGCACCTCACCGAAAGATGGACCCGGCCCAACAAGGCCACGCTTCATTACGAAGCAACAATTGACGATCCAGGCGCCTACAGTGCTCCATGGAGAACCGCATGGGACATCAACTGGGCCAACGATGGAATCAAGGAATACATCTGCCAGGAGAACAACCAGTACCTCAATCACCTCAAAGATGACTTTGGAAAATACGTCATCGATCACGGTGAGGACGACGAGAAGAGTCAGTAACAGAACCCGCTTGGAGGGCGCCCTCAGGGAGGGCGCCCGGACCTTCCCTCCTGACTTTCCTCCCAATGACAAATGACAATTGAACGTTGAACAATGACAAAGCATTCCTCTCCCTGCTTTCAAAGGGAACGGTGCTTTGCCATTGTTCAATGTTCAATTGTCATTGGTGAGACTGCCGGAAATTGGGCTCCGCGAGTTGGCGGCCTTTGGATTGCCGCAATGACTCGGAATGAATGGCGGAGACTCACTGTCAGATCAACTTGAGGAGCGACTGATCGAGTTTGCGGCGCGAGTCGTTTGGCTGTCGACAGAGTTGCCAAAGACAGCGGCAGGACGTCATATCGCAATGCAAATCCTGCGGTCTGGGACGGCGCCGGCCCCGAATTACGCCGAAGCGCGAGGAGCGGAAAGCCGGGCGGATTTCATTCACAAGCTGGGGATTGTTCAGAAGGAACTGAATGAGACCAGTGTATGGCTAAGGGTTCTCCTGAAGATTGTCGCGGAAAAGAAGGAAAACATTGTGGCGATTCTCGAGGAAAACCGAGAACTTGCAAAGGATTGTTACCGCGTCGGTGAGGACCGCTCAAAGAGGTCTGCGGGTCCCCAAAATGACAATTGAACATTGAACAATGACAAAGCATTTTCCTCCAGACTTCTCGGAAGGAATGCTTTGTCATTGTTCAATGTTCAATTGTCATTTGTCATTTTGGGGACCCGCACAAAGGAAAGGACTACAGTCCGTAGTTTGCCGTAACCTTGAAAGGACCCTTCTTCGATCCTTCCTGCCACGTTCCAGTCATGAAGCGCCGATAGGCGCCGAGATTCTCCAGGAATCCATCGACCGCCACGTGGACGGTCGCGCCTGCTTCATCCTTCATATCGGCTTCAAAATGGACCTGCCACGGCGCATCGGCGTTGGCGACTCCGCCACTCGGATAAACGACTTTCAGATTCTTCATCGGAGCAGCGTCCGGCCCCGGATTTACAGTACCCGTCAGAGTGCCGCCCTCTGCATTGATGCCGTATTTCCCTTCCCATTTGAACTGCAGCAGAATCCGATGCGTGGCGGTCAGATTCTCCCGCCACTCGCCGCTCCAGCTGCCCTTAAGCGGGTGCCCAAATTGTGCCAACGCCGGTATGGCAATCGCCAGGCATGCCGTCAGGCAAACCAAGCGTAGGCGTTTTCGTTGCATGTATCCCCCTAACAAATTTGAAGATGGCCGAAAACCTCGGGATTCTAACATGTTATTGACGGCTTCGCCGTATCGGCTTGCATTGGCAGCCGCTCATCCCCGGCGACAAACATGAATACGTATCGGTAGTTTGAAGGTTACACGCCTGACCTGACGCTTCTGCCGGTATAATTCCCCGTGAAATGGCTAATTCGGCATTACGTTACGATTGGACCCTTTCTGAGATCGAAGACATCTACAGTCTGCCCCTTCCCGAGTTGATTTTCAGAGCACAGGTGGCTCATCGGGCATACCACAGGAGCGATGAAGTGCAGGGCTGCGTGCTGCTCAGCGTCAAGACGGGCGGCTGCCCGGAAGACTGCGCGTACTGTCCGCAATCCGCTCACTACGATACCGGACTGGATGCGAATCCCCTGCTTGGAGTTCAAGAAACTCTCGCGGCCGCACGTAGCGCCAAGGAACAGGGCGCAACGCGATTCTGCATGGGCGCCGCATGGCGTGATATTCCCGAAGACTCCCGCTTTGACAGCGTTCTGGAAATGGTCCGCGGAGTACGTGCCCTCGGGATGGAAGCCTGCTGCACGCTCGGCATGTTGACTCAGGATCAGGCCGATCAATTGGCGGACGCCGGTCTCACGGCTTACAACCACAACCTCGATACGGCGCCGGAGTTTTACGAAAACATCATCAGCACGCGAACTTATCAGGACCGCCTGGAAACCCTTGCGCGAGTCCGCAAATCGGGAGTCACCGTGTGTTGCGGCGGCATTATCGGCATGGGGGAGAACCGGCGCGAGCGCCATGGATTGCTCCAGCAGATTGCCAGCCAGCAGCCGCATCCTGAAAGCGTTCCCATCAACATGCTGGTACGCGTCGAAGGCACTCCGCTTGCCGAGGAGAAGCCGATCGAACCACTCGAGATGGTCCGGACGATCGCCACGGCGCGCATCCTGATGCCCGCCTCGATGGTGCGCCTGAGCGCGGGCCGTCTTTCCCTGACGGATGAAGCCCAGGCGTTATGTTTCCTCGCCGGCGCCAATTCCATTTTCATGGGTGAGCGCCTCCTCACTACACCGAATCCGGAACTGGGCGCAGATCGAAACCTGCTCAACAAGCTCGGAATGCGGTTGATGCCGCAGACCGATAGCGTTCCTGTCCAGGGAGTCTGAGTGCCTGGATTCGCGCAGTTCGAAGAACGAATCCATCGTCACGTCCGCGCACTCGAAGACGCGGGTCTTCGGAGAAAGCTCTGTCCGCCTGCCGGAATCGATCTTTCGTCCAACGACTACCTGGGATTGGCTGCCCACCCACTGCTCAAGCAAAAGATGGCGGAAGCTGTCCTCGAAGAGGGCTGCGGCTCAACCGGATCGCGGTTGCTCCGCGGAGAGCGCGAGAGTCTCGAGGGAATCGAACGCCGCTTTGCGGCCTTCAAGAACACCGACGCCTCGCTTTACTTCGGCAGCGGCTACATGGCCAACATCGGGGTGCTTGCGACGTTCATCGAGCGACAGGACGTGGTGCTTACCGATGCGCAGAATCATGCCAGCATCGTTGACGGCATCCGTCTCTCACGGGCGAAGCGCGTCAAGTTCCGCCACTGCGCCATTGACGAGGTCGCGCAGAAGCTTCGAGCGTTACCAGATGACACTCAGAAGTTTCTTGTGACCGAGTCCCTGTTCAGCATGGACGGAGATTTCGCGCCGCTGGCCGACTACGCCGAACTTTGTCGAGAAACCGGAACGGTCCTCATCGTCGATGAGGCCCATGCGGTCGGCGTGTACGGCGCATCCGGAAGCGGGTACATCGAGCAAACCGGCACTGGAGGCGAAGTCTTTGTATCCGTAGATACGGCGGGAAAAGCGCTGGGGGTTTCGGGTGCCTTCGTTTCAGGACCCGAATGGGCCGTGGACTATTTGATCCAGCGCGCGAGGCCCTTCATGTTCTCTACGGCGCCGCCACCTGCGCTTGCGGCGGCGATGGACGCCAGTCTTACCGTGATTGAACAGGAGCCGCAACGAAGACGCCGTGTGCAGGAACTCGCGGGGTTATTGCGCGGCATGCTTGCCGGACAAGGCGTCGATATCGGTCGTTCGCAATCCCAGATCATTCCGGTCATGCTCGGTGGGAATGACCGGGCGAAATTCATCGCTGTCGAGCTTCAGCGAGAAGGGTTTGATGTTCGGGCAATCCGGCCGCCGGCAGTACCGCAAGGCACTGCGCGGTTGAGAGTTTCAGTCAACGCGCTGTTGGACGAATCCATACTTCAACGCTTCGCCTCCATTCTTCAGAAGGTGACTTTATGCTCCGCGGTGTCTTCGTAACGGGCACCGACACCGGCGTTGGGAAGACTGCTGTCGCGGCCGCGTTGATGCACCGTTATCGCGAGTTCGGCACGCTTAGATACTGGAAGCCGATACAAACCGGCGTTGAACAGGACGACGACACGGCCGCGGTCCGGGCTCTCGGTTGTCCGGAAAGCGAAATATTCCCGCCCGGAATTCTGCTGCCTCGTCCGCTTGCTCCCTATTTATCCGCGGAACTGAGCGGGATGCGCGTCGCGATTGCCGACCTGGAAGCCTGCATTGCGGAAGAACCGGACTCTGCACGATGGGTCGCCGAAGGCGCGGGCGGCGCGCTGGTACCTCTCAACGATTCGGAGTACATGATCGATTTGATGGCCCATTTGGGCATGCCAGTTCTCGTTGCCGCACGTTCGTCTCTGGGGACAATCAATCACACCTTGATGACCCTCGAAGTGCTTCGCAACCGGACCCTGAATGTCGCAGGGGTGGTCCTCGTCGGTGATCGGAATCCCAACAATCGCGACGCGATCGAACGATTCGGTGACGTGGAAGTGGTGGGAGAAATGCCCATGTTCCCGAAACTCACCGCAGATGTACTTGCCGGGTGGGCCACGATGGATTTCGATCCGAAGGCGCACCTGGCCAGTTGCTTCAAATGAGCGGAGCGAATGCAAGCCCGCGCGAAGCGTGAGCGCGGTAGCGCGAAACCTTAAGTGATATTGCGCAGCCATCAATAAATGACGACGCCGTCAAAACCGTCCAGGGACTCAGACCTTTCACTGCGGGACGTCGCCTGTATCTGGCATCCCTACACCCAGATGAAGGTCGCGCCGACGCCGCTGCCGATTGTTCGCGGCGCAGGGGTTTACCTCTATACCGATGACGGACGCCGGCTGCTCGACGGCATCTCTTCCTGGTGGGTCAACATCCACGGCCACTCGCATCCAAAATTGAACGCGGCGCTGATCGCGCAGGCGGAAAAGCTGGAGCACGTCGTGTTTGCCGGCGCGACACACGAACCTGCCGTTGCTCTCGCTGAGCAGCTGACAGCCGTTCTTCCGCCGGGGCTCTCGCGAATCTTTTACTCCGACAACGGATCCACGGCCATCGAAGTGGCCATGAAGATGGCCTGGCAGTATTGGCAAAATCGCGGCGAGCCTGAGCGGCAGGAGTTCATCGCGCTGCATCATGCTTTTCATGGCGATACGGTAGGGGCTATGTCCGTGAGTGAGCGGACAGGTTTTACGCAGGCGTTCGAGGGGCTGCTCTTTCCTGTGCATCGGGTTCACGCCCCCTATTGCTATCGCTGCCCGCTCGGACTGAAGCGCTCCGAATGTGCTATCGACTGTCTCGGGGACCTGGAACGGATGTTGGCGTCGCACGTGGGATCTGTCGCTGCAGTGCTGGTGGAGCCCATGCTGCAAGGCGCTGGCGGAATGATTGTATGGCCCGCGGAATTCCTGGCGGGCGTCCGCAGCCTTTGCGATCGGTATGACACATTGATGATTGCGGACGAAATCCTCACAGGCTTCGGCCGCACGGGCCGGATGTTCGCCTGCGAACACGCCTCGGTAAGTCCCGACCTGATGTGCTTGTCGAAAGGGCTGACCGGTGGCTATCTTCCGCTCGCGGTGACTGCCACAACCAACCGCGTCTACGAAGCATTTCTCAGCGACGACCGTTCCAAGGCGTTCTTCCATGGACACTCGTATACAGCGAACCCTCTGGGATGTGCCGTTGCGCTGGCGAGCCTGGAGTTGTTCAAAACGGAGAACACTCTGGAGCGCGTGAAAGCGATCGAAGTGCAGTTCCGGGGGCGTCTCCAACGGCTTCGAGAAATAAAGATCGTCGGAGATGTACGCGGCATCGGAGCCGTCGCGGCGATCGAACTGGTCACGGAAAGCGGCGGATATTTCGATTCTATCGGGCCGCGCCTGTACGAAGCGTTTCTGGATCGCGGGCTGCTGCTTCGGCCGCTCGGGAGTATCCTGTACTTCATGCCCCCGTACGCCATTACCCCGCAGCAAGTCGACTGGGCATTCGACCAGATCGCCGAAGTGCTGCGTGCCGTCGAAAGTTAATGCGAATCAGCGGCACGGGCTCAGCCATTCCCGAGAACAGCACGACCAATACAGAGGTCGAATCGCGTCTCGGCCTGGAAGCAGGCTGGATTGCGCGCAGAACCGGAATTGATCTGCGCCCGGTCGCCTCGCCTCATGAGGCTACATCCGACCTGGCAATACAGGCAGGCGAAACTGCTCTTAAAAACTCGCGCGTGAATGCCTCTGACATCGGGCTCGTCCTGCTCGCAACGAGCACCCCCGATCATTTGTTGCCGCCGACCGCGCCACTTGTGGCGCACCGCCTTAACCTCCGCGCCGGGGCAATCGATTTAGCGGGCGCCTGCTCTGGTTTTCTATACGCGCTGATCCTCGGAAGTCACTGGGTGGACGGCTCAGGAAAGCCTGCGCTCATCATTGGAGCAAACATTCTCACGCGACGCGTCAATCCACAAGATCCGGCGACTGCTGCGCTCTTCAGCGACGGAGCCGGTGCTGTCGTGGTATCGCCCTCTCAACCGACAGCTCTGCTCGGCTCTTACCTCGGCTCGGATGGGTCAAGCTATGGCGCAATGGGCATCACGGCCGGAGGCACGCGCGAGCCGCTCACTCTCGAAGGCTTGAAAAACGGCGAGAACCTGATGACCATGCGCCGGGGTGCGGCTTTGTTCAAGCACGCCGTTCAAGGGATGGCCGATTCGGGGAAAGAAGCGCTGAAGCAAGCGTGCCTTACCGCAAACGATATCGACTGGTGGATTCCCCACCAGGCCAACGCCCGAATCCTTCAAGACACCGGCGCACTGATCGGTATCCCACCTGAACGCACTATCAACGTCGTCGCCAAGTACGGAAACAGTTCGGCCGCTACGATACCGATCGCGATCACGGATGCGCTTGCTGATGGTCGATTGAAGACCGGCGACAAAGTATTGATGACGGCTGCTGGCGCGGGACTGGTGACTGCCGGTGCGGTTATTACCTGGTGAGTAGTCGGGCGCAGCCAGTAAGAAGATTTCAAGTTCCTTAGCGGCACAGACGGAGTGGTTCCGAACCCGAAGCTTTCAGAAATGCATTTCGACGAGTAATTCGGCGCCGAATTACTCGCTTAACTATTGCAACCCGTGGCAATCGCCAGGGCCCGGCAAACAGCGTTCATCTTCTCAGGACTTAGCGTGCCGACAAAGCGCTTCAGTCGCGATTTTTCCACGGTTTGAACGTGGTCCAAGTTCACCGCAGAGTCTTTCTTGAGCCCCTCGTCAATTCCAACGACGACCTCGCTCGGCGCACCTCGAATGGTGGATGTGATCGGGGCGACCATAACCGTATGCAGCAGTTCAATGACCTCAGGCCGCGTCAACACGAGAACAGGCCGACGCTTATCGGGACGCGAAAAATCGAACAACCAGATTTCACCGCGATTCAATCGTGCGGCCATTGCCCTTCATTCTCCCAACCGGCGAAGTCCTGTCCGAGACCAGGATTGCCTCCGTAGGCTCGTTGATAGCTGGCCGCAATGGTTTCATGCCTGCGCTTCTTCAGATATTCCGACACCGCCCTTCGCAGGACCGCGGAACGGCCATCCTGACTGGTTTCTTCATCGCGATCCAGGCGTGCCAACAGCTCCTCATCCATCGTAATTTGTATAGTCTTCATAGCTAGAGTTTATGTGGATTCAGGCGTCTATCGCAACGCTCTTTTCAGCGGAGAAATTCCCCGAAAACCCTTTTCAAAAAACACCGTCCATTGGTTCATGAAACTCCCTATGCTGTCAGTGCTTGCCGTTTTGACCGCGCTGCTAGTTGCTCCTTCGCCGGCATTCTCCCAGGCACAGTTCCATGTCTTTCCGCAGTTCGCGGATGGCCGCGCCTCGGATGGGACCTACTACCGTTCCACAATCACGATCCTCCCCTGGTCGGGAGCGGCGTCCGCCCCGAACTGTACGTTCGTGCTGTATGGGATGACGGCAACTTTCGATACCGGAGCCAGCGGCTACTACTTCACGGCCTACGTTCCACCCGGCACGATGCTCTCTGCGCCAACAAGCGGAACGCAGGCGCTGCAAACGGGATACGCAACGCTAAATTGCACCGACTACGTCTACGCGCATGTTCTTTACACGTATTATGCGCAGGACAGTCACAAACTCGGCGAAGCGACGGTCTTCTCTTCACCGGAGTCCGCACTCTCGCGCATGGCCTTTGATGTTCGCGGAGGCGTGCGGCAGGCTTTCGCGATCGCCAACAATACCGACTTCAACAGGAGCTATCTCGTTTCTCTCGGTTCGGGTGGCGTCACACGAAGCGCCCGCGTGGTGGTTCCCGCGCGGCGGAATCTGGCCAGATTCGCGGACGAACTGTTGTCTGTCGTGCCGGAATCGATTGGGATTCTTACGATTCAATCCGACGACCTGTCCTCGTTCTCAACAACAGGATTTCGCTATACAGGAGGAGTCTTCACAACGATTCCGCCCGGGAACTAGCCACCGACAAACCCCACCTTCGAGTTCCGAGCGTCAAAGTGTTAAATTCACTCGTGATGTCGAACGCGATTTCCGCCGTCGAAACACGGCTCCCCCTGATTCTGGAGCAGCAGAATTGGAAGGAACGCCGGCGAGCGCACCAGGCCCGCGTCAGCGCATGGACACATCCTCATAAAGCGCGGGCTTTGGCCGGCGAAAAGCATCCGGTCTACGACTTTCTCTTCAGCTACTACAGCTACCGTCCGGCGTGGTTGCTTCGGTGGCATCCGGGACATGGCGTGACTCTCGCGGGCGCCGAGACCGCGGAGTACCTTGGATGGCGGGGGTATTCTGCCACTGAACAGGGCGTCGCCCTCGATCATGCCTATTGGGCGTCCCGACGGCGCGAGTTCACCGCATGGGTGCGGGAATTACTCACGGCGATGCAAACGCGGCCCCCGTTCTTCAGCTGCTTCGGCGTGCACGAGTGGGCGATGGTGTATCAGCAGACCGCGGATCAGATCCGCCACAATGCATATCCTTTGCGTTTCCCGTCCGGCGAAATTGCGCGCATCGTCGAAGCAAGCGGCGCCTGCTGCACGCATTTCGATGCGTTCCGGTTCTTTACCGTTCCGGCGCGCCCTCTCAACCGCTACCAACCGACGCGAAAGACGTCGATCGACCTGGAACAGCGCGGCTGCCTCCACGCCAATATGGATCTTTACAAGTGGGCTTACAAACTCTCACCCTGCGCGCCGAGTGAACTGGTGGCCGACTGCTTCGCCCTGGCTCACGATATCCGCGAGGTCGACATGCGCGCCAGTCCCTACGACCTGCGAACACTCGGATTTGAGCCCATCCCAATCGAAACCGCCCAGGGTCGAGCCGACTACGAACAACATCAACGCAGTTTCGCGGTCCGCGGTGAACCGCTGCGCGCTCGATTGATTGCAGTCTGCAACTGGATACTGGACGGAGAGGCCTCGCGATGAACACCACAAATGAACCCGCCATCCAGGATTTGTATCCTGACGACTTCTCGCACTGCTTCGGTTGCGGGCGACACAATCCGAACGGACATCAGCTGAAGAGTTTCGTGGAAGGTGACGAAGTGGTAGCGCATTTTACCCCGTCGCCTCATCACATCTCTGTTCCGGGCTTCACCTACGGAGGATTGCTGGCATCGCTGGTGGACTGTCACGCCATGGCAACGGCGGCAGCAGCAGCAGAACAAGCCGCCGGGCGCAGGATCGGCGAAGGTCCGGCGCCGCGCTATGTCACGGCTTCTTTGAAGGTGGAGTATCTCAAGCCAACACCGCTCGGAGTTGAATTGGAGATCCGCGGCCACGTCACCGAGCGAAGCGAAAGGAAAGCTATCGTCGCTGTAAACGTCTCCGCGGCGGGCGTTGTCACGGTTCGCGGGGAGGTTATCGCAGTCCGCATGCCGAAAAGCATGGAACAGAATTCCTGCCAGTCCCTTACGTAGTCCATTCTTTGCTACAATCATTGTTCGCCTACGGAATCGGAGAACAATCTGTATGCCTACCTGGGAAGAGAAACTAGCGGACAGCCTGGATACCCAGCTTGCCGATGAAATCGACAAGTTTGCCACCGAAATCACCCTGCGCAAGCAGGGCAAGCTCGACGAGAAGGTTTTCGCCGAGACACGGTTGCGCCGGGGATGTTATGGCCAACGCTACGACAACGGGCACCGGCATGACGGAATTCGCTCGCAGGAACTGCACTATCCGGCCGATCTGACGAAAGGTCCTGAAACGCTCTGGGATGCCCCCGGGATGCAGCGCATCAAGATTCCCTTCGGCGGGATGAACCCCGATCAAATGGACGTGCTTGCGGATCTTGCCGAGGAATATGCCGATGGCGTCCTCCACGTCACGACGCGGCAGGACATCCAGTATCACTTCATCCACATCGACGACACGCCGGCGATCATGCGTCGGCTCGGCGCTGTTGGGATTACAACGCGCGAGGCGTGCGGCAACTCCATCCGCAATGTTACGGCGTGCCCGCTGGCCGGCGTCTGCAAAACCGAATCGTTTGATGTGGTTCCTTATGCGAAAGCGACCGCGAAGTTCATGCTCGGACATCCGGATGCGCAGAACTTCGGACGCAAGTTCAAGATCGCGTTTTCCGGCTGTCGCGAGGAGGCCTGCGGCCTCGTGAACATGCACGATATGGGCGCCATCGCCGCTATGCGCGTTGAAAACGGGAAGGTTCGGCGCGGGTTCGAACTTTATGTGGGCGGCGGCCTCGGCGCTGTCCCTCATGATGCAAAGCTCTTCGACGCTTTCCTGCCCGAAGAAGAGTTGCTTCCCTTTACTCAAGCCATTTCGCGCGTCTTCGCGCGCCTGGGTGAGAAGAAGCAACGCGATCGCGCCCGCATCAAGTTCCTCGTCGCGAAACTCGGCATCGAAGAATTCAAGAAGCTTGTTATCGAGGAACGGAAAACTCTGACGCCCGATCCGCGCTGGAGCGATTACCTGAGCGACGCGGAGACCTACAGCGAGAAGCCATTGAGGCCGCCAACCTTCCTCAACGGTCAAAAACGGCCGGAAGGTTTCGACGCCTGGTATTCCACGAACGTCTATCGGCAGAAGCAGGACGGTTACGTTGTGGCGTCCGTCACGCTGCCATTGGGCGACCTTTCCTCGTGGCAAATGCGCGAGCTCGCGAACGTCGCGCGGCGCTTCAGCGGTGACAGCATTCGCACGACCGTCGAACAAAACATCGTCTTGCGCTGGGTCAGCGAAACCGATCTTCCGGATCTCTATCGCGAACTCGCGCGCATCGGACTTGGCGCTCCCGGCGCAGGCACGATCGTGGATGTCACAGCATGCCCGGGAACAGACACCTGCAAGTTGGGCATCTCGTCTTCTCGTGGTTTGGCTGGAGAATTGCGCACGCGCCTGGCGGCGAAGTCCTTCAATCTCGACGACGCGGTGAAGAACCTGCGGATCAAAATCAGTGGCTGCTTTAATTCGTGCGGGCAACATCACATCGCGGATCTGGGTTTCTTCGGAACCACGCTGACGGTCGGCAATCGCAAGGTTCCGCATTTCCAGGTGGTGCTTGGGGGAAAATGGCAGGAAAACGGCGGGGCCTACGGGCTGGCGCTGGTTCGTGTTCCCTCGAAACGTATTCCCGACGTGATTGACCGGATCACGGATCGCTACGTCCGCGAGCGCGCCGTCTCGGAGAATTTCCAGGACTTTGTGAAGCGCATCGGAAAGAAGGAACTGCGCGGCATGCTCGAAGACCTGACGAAGGTTCCTCCTTATGAAGTGGATCCTTCGTATTACTCGGACTGGGGCGATCCTCGCGAATACACCATCGGCGACATGGGCACCGGCGAATGCGCGGGCGAAGTTATTTCGGCGGCGCAATTCGATCTGGCTTCCGCGGACCGTCTGGTCTTTGAAGCGCAGCTTCATTTGGACAGCGGAGACTACACGAACGCCGACCGGCTCGCCTATCGCGCGCTGATGCAGGCGGCACTTTCGCTGGTTCGCGCGCAGTGGCCGGAAGCTCCAGACGAGCCGGACACGATCACTCGGGAATTCCGAACCCGCTTCTTCGACACCAACATCTGGGGCGATCGATACGCGGGAAGCAAGTTCGCCCAGTACCTGTTTGCGCGCCATGCCGCCCCGCCCAAGGAACACACGCACGACCAGGCCCATCGCCTGGTGGAAGAAGCGCAACTCTTCGTCGAAGCCGTTAATAGGGGTCACGATATTCTTGCGGAACGCGGCCAAAAGTAATGGAACTCCAAAGGCTTGGCATCAAACTCTTTGCAGCCGATTCCGCGGCTGTTCGTGTGCGGGATTTCGTTCCCGTCTTCCACTCGTGGATTCAACGCCAATGCATGGACGGACACCTGCTCATTGACGTCCACGATTACAGCCACATCCAGAATGGGCCGGGAATCCTCCTCGTGGCCCACGAGGGAAACTTCTGCACCGACATGGCTGATGGCAGGCTGGGCCTGGTATATTTCCGAAAGCAGCCGGCGGGAACGAGTACGCAAAGTCATATCGAGGCCGCGCTGAAAGCGGTGCGGCAGGCGGCCTCTCTGCTCGAAAAGGAGCCGGTATTCGAAGGGCTTCGATTCCGCAAAGACGAATTGCTCGTGATCGCCAACGACCGATTGCTCGCTCCAAACGACGCCGCAACGTTTGCGGCTCTGAAGTCGCAGCTGAAGAAAATGTTCGGTACGGATGCGACCCTGGTCTACGCGAGCACGAATCCGAAAGACCGATTGACGGTCAGAGTCGCGGGAAATCCGCTATCCTAACGCCATGCTGCGTCCCCTCGATGGCATTCGAGTCGCCATCACTGAGCATCGATATCCTGAACAACTCGCTCAACTGCTGGAACGTCTTGGAGCGGACGTTTTCTCGTGCCCCCTGCTGAAGGAAACGCCGATCGAAGACTCTTCGGGGGCGCGCCGCTTCATCTCGCTTTGCGACAGCACCGCCATCGACTACATCGTGTTTTACACCGGTGTCGGCGTGGACATCCTCTTTCGCTCGGTGACGAGGCCCGAAATTATCGCGAACTCCAGAATTGTTGCTCGCGGCCCCAAAGCGGTGAACGCGCTCAAACGAGCGGGGATGCGAGTGGACGTCGTTGCCGACGCGGCCACAACGGACGGCATCATCAAAACGCTCTCGCGTGAGAACCTGAAAGGCAAGACCGTCCTTGTCCAGCTTTATGGTCAGGACAATCCGGAATTATCGACAGCGCTGCAGAAACGCGGAGCGACAGTGATCGGCGTCTCGATTTACAGCTACACGCAGGCGTCCGATACGCAATCGATCCATGACCTTGTGAATCGAATCGTCGATCGAAAGGTCGACGCGATAACGTTCACAAGTGCGACGCAGGTTCCCTTCTTCTTCAGCACCGCCGACGCGCTTGTCGATCCAGCGGCGCTTCGAAAACGCCTGAAGAAAGACGTCATCGTCGCATCGGTCGGAGAGGTCACGTCACGCGCCCTGCGAGATGCGGGCGTTGAGCCTCACGTGGTTCCATCCGAGGCGAAAATGGGTCCTCTGGTGAAAGCGTTGGGAGAGTTCTTCGAACGGAGAGCCCGCTAGTGTTCTATCCGCTCTTTCTCGATCTTGAGAATCGAGCTGTTCTCGTTGTCGGCGGAGGCGTTGTTGCCGAGCGAAAAGTCGAGTCCCTGCTGGGCGCAGGGGCGGCCGTGATTCTGGTTGCTCCAAACGTGAATGCTTCGCTGGCGGCCCTTGCGAACTCGAACACGATTCAGCTGCGGCTCCGGAAGTTCATCGAGAGCGATCTCGACGGCATGGTGCTCGTCATCTCCGCGACAGGCGATCCCGCGGCTCAAGAGCAGATAGCGGTTGCGGCGAGGTCTCGAAACATTCCCATTAACACGGTCGATCAGCCCGGATTGTGCGATTTCATTGTTCCGGCGATGATTCGCAAAGGCGATATCGTCGTTGCCATCTCGACTTCGGGCCGAAGCCCGGCACTGGCGGCGGCGCTCCGTGCCAAACTCGAAAGCGTGATTACAGTCGACGCCGCTCGCGCCGCTCGCGTCCTCGGCGAGGTACGAAACGAAGTACACTTGCAATTCCCAGACCCCGATCGCCGCAAGTACGTGTTCGAAAGCATTGTGGCTTCGGGAATCCTCGACTGGATTAAGGAATGCGACGATGCCGCCGCCCTCGAACGCGTACGCGGCATCATTGAGAAACTGGCATGAATCAGACCGGTTTCGTTTACATCGTTGGAGCAGGCCCCGGCAATCCGGACCTGATTACAGTCAAAGGCCGCAGATGTGTCCGTCAGGCCGACATCATTCTGCATGACCGGCTCATCAGCCTGGACCTCCTCGCGCAAGCGCGTCCGCAAGCTATCGTGATAGATTCGGGCAAACGATTCGGGCACGAGGACGAACAACAGGCTGCGATTCACAATCTCATGATCGACTACGCGCGCCAGGGCAACATTGTCTGCAGGCTCAAGGGCGGCGATCCCTTCATCTTCGGGCGCGGCGGAGAAGAAGTCGCCGTGCTCAAAGCGGCACAGATCCCTTACGAGGTCGTACCGGGAGTCAGCAGCTTCACCGCTGCGCCCGCAACGGCGGGAATTCCGCTGACCCATCGAGACTACACACACGGCTTCCTCGTGATTGCGGGGTCGAAATCCGCCGCCTTTGATACAGCGGAGTGGCAGGCCGCCCAGGGGTTGTTGAAGGCCGGTGGAACCGTCGTGGTCCTGATGGGCCTGGCCCGGCTGGACGCCATCGGCACAAGCCTTGTGGAAAACGGCTGCCCTGCCGCGACGCCCGCGGCCGTAATCGCCCGCGCCACGTGGCCCGACGAGCAGGTTCGCTTCGGCACCATCGCGAACATTCACGAAAAGGCGGCCGGTCTTGCGTCTCCTGCGATTCTTGTAATGGGTAATGTCATCGGCTTCGGACGAGGCGATGTTGCGGCTACTTGAGTCTTTGCGTCATCCATTGGAGGCGTAACAACTCCGCTCGGAGTTTCGGGAGGGACGCAAAAGAACGAGCGTCCACGATACGGTCCCTTTGGGTCAGAATCACCACAGCCAGCTCCGGGGCCAGGCGTTCCGCCGTGGTGAGAGTCTCCCATCCCAATTCCGAGGGCGTGATGCCTTTGAATTCCGATGAATCGAAACTCGACGATTCTTTACTTGTGGATTTAATCAGATCGAGAAAGTGGGCCGCGCTTTTCTCCATTTTTCGGGCCGGTTCTTTCAACGGCGCCTTGAACCCGAGGGCTTCGCTTAGCTCGGCGGTGGCACCTTGAAAGTCTTTCAAAGCTTGTCGCAATTGATCGAGCCGGTCCAGCCGGATCTTCTCTCGGCGCTGGTCCGCGGCATCGCGCGCAGCGGTGACGGCATCAGGGCCCGCGCCATCCACGTGTGCTTTACCCAATTCGTCGGAGAAACGCTCCCGTTCTTTCCTCAGCTCTTCGCTCCTTTGCTGCTCCCTCGCTCGAGCCAGCGACTCCTGGGCCGCCTCGCGGGCTTTCTGCGCTTGCGCATCGGGATCCTGCGCAAGGACGGCAGCACCGGACAACACTACCCCCAACAAGAAAAGCAGGATCAGATCGATGCGAATTCCTCTCCGTTCAAACATGATTAATTTTGTGATTAATTTGGGGTCAGACTACTCGAACCCCAAACTCGTAGTACGGGGTTTGGGGTTCGAGTAGTCTGACCCCAAATTAATCTACTTCAGTTTTTGCGTCATCCATTGAAGCCGTAGCAGCTCCATTTCCAGTTGGGGAAGAGACGACAGGAACTGGATGTCGGTGGTGGCTTCGTTTTCGTTTTGAATCACCGCGGCCAACCGCGGCGTGAGGCGCTCCGCGGTCGCGAGGGCTTCCCAGCCAAGTTGGCCAACTGTGAAATCCTTGAACTCCGATGAATCGAAGCGGGGCCGCTCCTTGCTGCTCCTTTTCAGGAATCCCAGAAAGACAGTCGTGCTCTTCTCAATATTTTTTGCGGAGTTTTTCAGCTTCGCTTTAAAGCCCAATGCTTCCCCCAACTCTTGTGTTGCGTCTTGAAAGGACTGAAACGCGCTGAGGAACTTCTCGTATTCAATCCCCCGTTCTCGCTCGCGCGTCCTGTCTGCATTGCTAACGGCGCCGGCGATAGCCACTCGGGGCGAGTCGGTCAGGAAGTCCTTCAGCGCCCTCTGGGACCGCTCTCGATCTTGCTGCTCTTGCTGCGCCGCTCTTTGCTCTGCCGCCCTCTGTGCCGCCTCAGCCGCGGCGCGGGCCCGCTCTGCTGCTTGCGGATCCACGTCTTGCGCCAGGATCACAACAAAAAGAGTCTCAATGAAGTAGCCGGTCATAGACATAAACGTTCATAGACGCAGGTTGCTACGAATAGTAATCCGGATTATTGTCTTGGCCGAGGACGAATTCCATGGACCAGAAATCGACGTTACGGCACCTCGCTCTCCTTGTGCTTATGGCTTTCTCCGGACCTGTGATCGCGCGGGCCGAAACCCCTAATCCAACGGTTTCGGGCCCCATTAAGGCGGCGGGGCTTCCCGGGGTTGCCGCGCACAACTATCCATTCTTTGCGACGAACCACGATCTCGCCTCACTCGGCTACGTTGAAGAAGAATTCTTCATCGAAGGAACGGCCAACCGTTACAACACGTCGGCCCAAACGACAGCTACGGTGATCGACAAGGACCATCCTTATAAAACACGGATCGTTGTCCGCCGACCGGCCGACTCGAAGCGATTTAACGGAACGGTTCTCGTCGAGTGGTACAACGTGACGAACAATTTCGACGCCGAAAACATGTGGTTCTTCGCATGGGAGCACATCCTGCGCGGCGGCTACGCATGGGTCGGCGTATCCACGCAGCAAGCCGGTGTCGTGGCGCTCAAGACCTTCAGTACGGAGCGCTATGGCACGATCGATGTGAACCGGGGCGGAACCGTCATGGCGGATGCGCTGTCCTACGACATTTTTTCTCAGGCGGGACAGGCCATCAAGCATTCGAAAGGCGTGGACGTGCTCGGCGGCCTCAAACCAAGCCACGTGTTGGCGATTGGAGAGTCGCAGTCGGCAAACCGTCTCTCGACCTATGTGAATTCCATCAACCCGCTTGCCGGTGTCTATGATGGCTTCCTGCTGCTGTCCTCGCTCAATCAGAAAATTCGGGCCGATGTGCCCGTGCCGGTATGGAAGCTGTCGGCGGAATTTGACGTCGCAAGCGGCGAAGCTAATGCCCGTCAGCCCGACACGAATCTTTTCCGCGCCTGGGAAATCGCCGGGACATCGCACGTGGACCAGCATCTGCGCCAGAGCCGGGAGCCTCTGGAACTGCGGGATATCGGAACTTCGTCGGAAGCCGCGATGTCGCCGCGTTGCGGGGTGCCCACGGTCGGGACGCGCACTCCCATGCACTACGTCATTGCCGGCGCGTTGGATCTGATGGTGCGATGGGTCGAGAAGAAAACACCACCACCGAGCGCTCCTCCGCTTACGATCTCGTCAACCGGAACACCCATCGTTGTCGCCCGCGACAGTCAGGGGCTCGCCCTCGGCGGCATCCGGCTGGCGGATGTCGCCGTTCCGATTGGCGTTAACAATGGCACCAACACGGGCCAGGGCGCGTGCGCGCGATGGGGCTACTATCAAGCTTTCGATATCGCAACGCTCAACAAGCTGTATCCGAATCATCAGGCGTATGTGAGCGCCGTGGAGCGCGTCACCAATGAGAACCTCAAGGCGGGATTCATTCTGAAGCCGGATGCAGAAAACATCATCCGCGTGGCGCGAGATTCCGCAATCGGCCGCCTCGACAGCGCCCCATAACCGAATACGAGGGATTTTGGCCAGGGATCACAAGGAGTGACAGGGAATTCGGGGCCGGACAGGGAATTCGGGGCCGTGCTACTCGAACCCCGATCTCTCGTAGTTCAGAGATCGGGGTTCGAGTAGCACGGCCCCGAATTCCCTGTCGAACTGTGAGTTTGGGGTTCGAGTGGTCTGACCCCCTCCTTGTCATCCCTGGCCAAAATCCCCTCGTCCCAGGGCAGGTTCGCTTTTACCGCTATAATTACCGTCGATGCTGTACAACACTGACGATCTTCGTATCAAACAAATCCGAGAACTCTCAACTCCGGAAGAAATTCGCAAAGAGTTTCCTCTATCGGAATGCGCAACCCAGGTCACCCATGAGACGCGGCAGGGCTCGCACCGAATTCTGCATGGCGCAGACGACAGGCTCATCGTTATCGTCGGCCCTTGTTCGATTCACGACCCTGAAGCCGCCCTCGAATATGCCCGGAAGCTAAAGACGGAAAAAGACCGGCTGGCCGGCGAACTGCTCATCATCATGCGGGTCTATTTTGAAAAGCCCCGCACGACAGTCGGCTGGAAAGGGCTGATTAACGATCCGCACCTCGACGGCAGCTTTCAGATCAACGACGGCCTTCGCATAGGACGGCAGTTGCTGCTGGCCCTCAACGATCTTGGCGTTCCCGCGGGCGTGGAGTACCTCGATATGATCTCGCCGCAATACATCGCCGACCTGGTCAGCTGGGGCGCCATCGGCGCGCGCACCACCGAAAGCCAGCTCCATCGCGAGCTCGCATCCGGCCTGTCGTGTCCAGTCGGGTTTAAGAACGGCACCGATGGCAATATCAAGATCGCCGTGGACGCCATCCGGACTTCTCAGCACCCGCATCACTTCCTGTCGGTCACGAAGACCGGACAGGCTGCCATTGTCCTGACGCGCGGCAACGAGGACTGCCATGTCATCCTTCGCGGCGGCAAGAAACCCAACTACGACTCCGCCAGCGTGGACACCGCCTGTAAGCAACTCGCTTCGGCAGGTCTCGCGCAACGTTTGATGATCGACCTCAGCCATTCCAATAGTGAGAAGAACTACAAACGTCAGGTGGACGTTGGGCGCGCCGTTGCCGCACAGATTTCGACCGGCGATAACCGCATTACGGGCGTCATGATCGAAAGCCATCTCAAGGAAGGCCGGCAGGACCTGCTGCCTGGCATAGAGCTTGTCTATGGACAGAGCATCACCGACGCGTGCATCGGCTGGGAAGACACCGAAGCCTTACTCGAAGAACTTGCCCAGGCCGTTCGCGTACGCCGGGTGAAGACCGAAGCCAGGGACTAATCTAGGACTACACTCCTATATCGATATTGATTTGCCGCCGTCCCTGATATAGATTCTCAAGCGTCGACTGTTCGAGGAATCAAAAAGAAACTCAGCTGAAAAATAGACAGCGACAATCCCATCAGCGAAATCATCAAGGCTTGAACCGAGAGAATTCTCCCCGATTGCTCTCAAATTCCAGGAGCTTAATCATGCGCAGATTTTTCATAACTGCCCTGTTGTGTCTTATTTTTTCCAGCATCGCCTTCGCTCAGTCCAGCACATTGAGCGGCACGGTATCCGACCCGTCAGGCGCTCTGATTCCCGGTGTGACAATCACGGCGACAAATTCAGCGACAGGCGTCACGAGTTCAATAATAACGAACGAGGCCGGAACGTATAACTTTGCAAGCGTGCAGCCCGGCACCTACAAGGTAAGCGCCGCGCTTCCCGGCTTCCAGACTCGTAACTACACGGATGTTGCAGTCGGCCAATCGATCGGCGTCCGCCTGAACTTCACCCTGGCCCTGGCCGGAGTATCGACAGCGGTCGATGTCAGCATATCCGCCGACGCGCTACTGTCCACATCGTCTTCGTCGATAGGTCAGGTCTTGCCGGAACAGAAGATCCGCGATCTTCCAATCGTGGGAAACAATGTTCTGGACCTGATCAACACCATGGCTGGCGTCCGGCTGGATGCGACGTTTGGCGAGTCTGGCCCGGGTGTCACTTTTGCCGGAGTCAGTTCCCTGCAAATCAACACCGTGCGCGATGGACTCAGCGTCAGCGACGGGCGGTTCAACAACGGCGTATTTGGAACCACCTTCCTGAATCCGGACCTGGTCGGCGAAATCCGCGTCATTCTTACGCCAGTGGATGCCGAACTCGGACGCGGCAACGGGCAGGTTCAGATTCAGACCCGTTCCGGAACCAACAAATACACAGGAAGCGCGGTTTGGAATGTTCGCAACAGCGCGCTGAACAGCAATACCTGGTCCAACAACCGCACAATTGATGGAGCGACCGGTGTCTGGAAGCCCACGGTTCCGAACTGGCAAAACAACCATCAGATTACGGGCAGCTACGGCGGCCCCATCCTTAAGAACAAAACGTTCTTTTTTGCCCTGTGGGACCAGCAGCTTAACTATCGCCGCAACACAATAACTGCTTCTGTCATGACAGACGCGGCAAGGAACGGCATCTTCAGGTACTTCGACGGATGGGGCAGCGGAAACGCCGCCGCCAACACTGTGGCGACGGGCACCGCACCATCACGGGCGGTAACAGATTTTCAAGGCAACCCGCTGACAAACCTGATTACAGCCTTCCCCAGCGGTGCGGCTTACGGCGCCGGCCAGGGGCTCAAATGCTTTAGCGTGTTCGGCAACATCAAAACGGATGGGACACCATTCACAGCGGCGGATTGTCCGGGTGGCACAGCTGTGATTAACGGCGCTTCGTGGGACGCTTTGCGACCCACCACCGACAGCACCGGCTACATCAAGAAGGTTCTGACGTTGATGCCGAAAGCGAATTTCTTCGGAAACGTCACTGGCACCACAATCGACGGCCTCAATCTGGCAGGTTACCAGTACACCGCAAGGCGGCGCGGTAACGGCGGCGGCGGACCGACGACACAGGGACAGTCGAGCGATGTGGATCGCAAGCAGTTCAACATTAAGATCGATCACAACCTAAACCAGAAACACAAAATCGCTGGCAGCTGGAGCATCGAAAACGATGCAACGGCCAGTGACATTTCGAATTGGCCTGGTGGACTCTCCTTCCAGACGGCACGGCATCCGCAAGTCTTTACGGTGAATGGCACGTCCACGCTATCGCCGACCCTCCTGAACGAAGCGCGATTCGGTATCCGATACACGAAGGAAGGCGTCGACGCTCCCTTCGAGATCGCCTCGATGAAGGATGAAGCTCAGAAGTGGATGTTGCCCGGCAGCAAAGGCTATACGGCGCTGGTTTCCCCGGGAGCGGGCAGCTTCGCATTCGGCGGCACCGCGAACGGCATCTTCAGCGTCAATCCGGGTCAATACAACGGCAATACCAGCTCGCTGTACAGCTACGGCGACACCGTCAGTTGGACACAGGGCAAACACGCTTACAAGTTCGGTGCCGAACTTCGCTTAACTTCCACCAACGGCTATAACAACGTTGCAGGAGGAGGCGTCGTATTCCCACCCCCAACCGTCCAGGGCGGAGCCGGAGGCAATATCTCCGCGCTCAACACGCCGGGAACCGCTGCCGGATCGCTGACCGCAGCGTCGTTGATCGCGGGTAACCGGACCAACGCCGTGAACATGCTCTATTTCCTGGCAGGTTCGGTCAACAACGTCCAGCAGCTTTACTGGATCGATCATCAAAGCGACGTGACAAACGGAACGTGGCAGGATGTGACGACCGCTCCCAATGGCCGGAAGTATCGCAACACCATCGAGAACGAGTGGTCCGGCTTCATGAAGGACGACTGGAAGACCACGAAAAACCTGACCCTCAATATCGGAGCCCGTTACGAGTTCTACGGCTCGCCCTACGTAAAATCCGGCTTAACGGCAACGGCCGCCGGGTTGGGCGACGGTTTATGGGGAACCTTCGGCGGTGGGAATCCGTTCGAACGGTGGCTCAGCCCGGGAAGCGTATACCTGACGGGATATGGACCGAACGGGACGCTGACGTGCGCAATGCCAACGTGCGACCCCTCGAAGATGACGACAGTGGAGTTCGTCGGTCCCGGAACGACCAATCCCAGCAAGAAAGCGGTTCCGTCCGATCGGAACAACTTCGGCCCCGCTGTTGGATTTGCCTACCAGGTCCCGTGGTTTGGTGAAGGCAAGACCACGCTGCGAGGCGGTTACCAGATCACCTACGGCGGCAGCGGCCGCGTGGTCGGCGGCGGATTCTCCAATACGACGGAGTTCATCATTGGAAACCCGCCGGGCAATAACAGCATCGCGAATCTTACAAACTACATTCTGGACCTCAATGGCCAGTATCTCGACCTTCGCAATGTGGCGTCGCTGGTGCCGGCCAAGCCCACAAACCCGACGGTTCCTGGGGGCACACTAGCCATGTATGCGAGAGCCAGTCTCTCCGCCTATGACGCGCATTATGTGACTCCTTACACGCAAAACTTTACGATGTCGCTGACACGAAGCGTCAATCGCAATGTGACCGTGGATCTGCGTTACGTCGGCACTGTCAGCAAGAAGCAGGACGGGCAGCTTAGTCTTAACCTCGACGACATCTACCACAACAAAGAGCTCTTCGACGCGATCGATGCCGCCCGAAGAGGCCAGGATCCCGCACTTCTCGATCAGATGCTGGCTGGACTGAACATCAATTCGACGGTGCAGGGTTACGGTCCGGTAGGAACCAATGTTCTTCAGCCGGCCGGCACGCCGCTTGCCGGACAAACGATCCTGCAAACCGGAGGATCCGCCCTTCGCCGAAATCAGGCGGCCAACCTCGCTAACGGGAACTATGTGGCAGTTGCCGACTTCCTGGCAGGCAACGGCGCCGGTTTTCCTGCAGGTACTGGCCCAGGCACTCTACTGGCATCACCCGCAGGCCTCTCTGGCGTGCAGGGAAGGTTGTTGCGAAACGGCTGCGATCGGCTTGCGACAGGTCAAACCACTGTCGGGCCGGCCAATCCCACACCGCTTCGATGCTTCTCGGAAAACTACATCTATGCCGTTCCTCAGCTCGGCATAAACGCCGGCGCCGGGCTGCAAACAAACACCGCCTACTCCAACTATCACTCCATGCAAGCCCAGGTTACTCTGCGGCCAATCCATGGGATCAGCTACCAGGCGACCTATACCTTGGCCAAGAACCTGGGAGTTCCGAGCGGAACCACAGCGTTTACGGATCCTTCGGACCGCCGGGCCGATTACACCTACACCAGTAGCGACCGCCGACATGACTTCCGGTCGAACGGTACATTCGAATTGCCGATCGGGCCGAACAAACTGTTGCTCTCTAACAGTTCCGGCTGGCTCGCTCGGGTTGTGGAACGGTGGCAGACGAGCATCATCTTTAACGCAACTTCAGGAGCTCGAGCCAATGTTGTTGCGTCCAACGGGCTGTACGGGAATCCCGTCCCGGATCTCGTGGGTTCTCCCGCCTATGCACAGGCATTAACCAGTGGAACTGTGCGGTGGAATGGAGCCAACAATGCAGCGGGTAACGCCCATGGCGGCACCTTCTTCAACAATCCGAGCCCGTTCATTGCGGTGCCCGATCCGCAGTGCCAGCTCGCGAACGTCACCGACAGGATGGGTTTCAACCTGGTCAGCAACGGCAGTTGCACCATCAATGCGCTCGCCGTTCGAAACTCAGACGGTTCGGTAGGGCCCATCGTATTCCAGAATCCACTTCCGGGAACGCGGGGGAATCTG
>Ga0134121_10000882_pt1 | contig 30755 bp, 30 predicted proteins | sample KB301_FD_96463 | JGI IMG/M metagenome (GOLD analysis project Ga0134121, IMG submission 96463) | Terrestrial soil microbial communities without Nitrogen fertilizer from Kellogg Biological Station, Michigan, USA - KB3-0-1 | ecosystem: Environmental > Terrestrial > Soil > Unclassified ... | reverse complement strand
TGCATTCGATCCGAATACTTTGCTGCCGCGCTGGAAGGCCGAGCTAATCGCGGCGTATACGGTTCATGAGTTGCTTCACACACTGTGGACTGATTTCGATGCAGTCAAACAGTCTACTATTGCCGGCATTCATTCTCTTGTGAACGCACTAGAGGATAACCGGATTGAATACCGCGCCATTAAGGGCGATCTAGTAAACGTCTCTGAGGCTTCGCAGCTGCTACAGATGTTGAATGCCTACATATGGGACCGCGACAGCAAAAAGCCGGGCTTTGATCTTGCCAATCCTAACAGCTTTGCTTTCGCGCTTAATCTCGTCATCTTTCATGAGCGCCACAAATACGTGTCAAACTTCCCGAAAGACTGGCGCAAGCGTGTTCGCCAGGACATGTTGCCGATGTTCGACTTGGCCCTGGCCGAATTTGGCAAGCTCAAGTCGACGGCCGATTGCCTTGCCCTGGCGAAGCGTTTGCAGGCCATGGCATCGGCATTGCCGCAACAGCCGCAACAGCCGCAGACGGATCGCCCGCAACAGGGGCGCCCCTGCCCTGAGGGCGAGGAAGGCGAGGACGGCGAGGGCCAGGACGGCGAGGCCGGCCAGGGCGAGGGCGAGGGCGAGGGCCAGGACGGCGAGGGCGAGGGCCAGGGCGCCAAGGGCCAGGGCGAGGGCGAGGACGCTGAGGGCGAGGGCGAGGGCGAGGGCGAGGGCGAGGGCGAGGGCGAGGACGGCGAAGCCGGCCAGGGCCAGGGCCAGGGCCAGGGCCAGGGCCAGGGCGCCAAGGGCCAGGACGGCGAGGGCCAGGAGGGGCGCCAGGACGCGCCCGCCAAGGGCCAGCGTGGCAGTCTCGGAGGGCGCCTTGTCGCCTATGACGTTTCGGACGTCGCGCAGGATTACGGCGAGGCGAGCCTAAGCGAACTCGGCAACGCCGCGCCGGAAGACATGGCGGCTCTCGACCAAAGCCTGAACGCCGCCCCGGCTCGCGTCGAGACCTTTCCCGGGCAACTGCCACAAGGCGGCGCCACGGCGGTCGCCAATGCGATTGAAAGCCCCATGCGTTTGCGGCGCCATCTCACCTTGGCCGTCAAAGCCCCTGAGCGTGTCGCGTTCGAACGGCACCAGATCAGCGGGCGGCTCGACCTGCGCAACGTCGTGGGTCTGGCAACCGGAGCCGAAACAGTTTACCGGCGCCGTATCGAGGACGAAGCAAAAGAGGCCGCAGTCACGATACTACTCGATATGTCCTCTTCAATGAATACTTCGGGGCGTTCCCTCGCTGCCCGGGCAATGGCGCTGCATATGGGTGACGCTTTACGTGCGGCCGCAGTCAAATTCGAAGTGGTTGCCTTCACGACAGGCGGCGGATGCATTGTCAGCGTGCCGAAAGCTTTCAACAAGCCCTGGAATGACGAAGCGAAGAAAGATATTGCCGCGCTGCGCGGCTATTCAGGCACGGCTATACTTCCCTCCGTCTCGTTTTGCGCAAAGCGTTTACTGCAACAGTCGCATGTCACGCGGCGTATCATCCTTGTGTTGACAGATGGCGACGATGGCTATCCTGCCGAAAGCAATCGCCTTAACTGCGTCAATTGGCGCCGCAAGGGAATTGAGGTTATCGGCATCGGCCTCATGGTCGACGATATGGCCGCCTGCCAACAGACCTTCGCAGGCCATGCGATTTACGTTGCCAATCCTGCGCAGCTGAGCGAAGCCGGGATCAAGGAACTCGTCAGGGTGCTCGATAGGGGCGCGCCCCGGGGCGCCTGACGCCCTCAACCCTTTCCCGGCCTGCCATGGGGCGCCCTTCCGGCCGGAAGGGCGCCCTTGGCGTTCCTAGGGGCCCTGGCGCCCTCAACCCCTGGCGCCAGGGGCGCCCTGGCCGCCGGCGGCGCCCTCAACCCCTGGCGCGCCCTGGCGCCTCGCCCCGTCTCTTGGAATGCCCTTTGCCGTGCGGCGGGGCGAGGCTACAGGCGAGTTCTGGCAGGCCCGGCTAGGGTGATGGCCGCCAGGGCCTAAAACCGCTGTACGGGGCTCCCGCACGCCCTGGCGTCGATTTGCCCTTGGCGCCCTCGCCCGGCTATCGAGGGCGCATGAGCATGACACGCGACGAATGGCGCCCTGGCCGCCGCAGCGCGAGCGCCCCGCCGCGCCAGCGAACATGGGGTGGCGCCGTGGAGCTCCCGCTGGCCCTCGCCCTGGCGAGGGCGAGGACGTGGATCGGGGCGCCAGGGGCGCGGCCCTGCGATCACTGCGGCCGCCTCGCCATGCGAGGGCTTGGCGTCTGCCGATGGCATGGAGGCGCCAGCGTCGTCGCCAGGGCCAAGGCGAGGGCGCGGCGCCAGGGCCAGGGCGCCCCTGGCCAGCCGGGGGACAAGCGAAGCTAGGTTTCCAGGGCGGGGCTGTGCTGGCGCAGGCACCGTGCCTCGCGCGCGCAGGCACGCGAGCGCAGGCACGCATAGGCGCATGCGCGCAGGCACGCGAGGGCGCGTGCGCGTGCGTGCCTGCGCCCGCGCGCGCGTAGGCGCGGCCGCGCAGGGGCGCGCGCGGGCGTGCGCATAATGCGCGCGCGCAGGCGCGGCCGCGCAGGGGCGCGCGCGTGTGCGCCCCCGGGGGTGTGCGCTCGGGCGCACGGGCTCGGGCCAGGCAGCTGGACCAAATTCGCCGTGTCTCAACTTTTCAAACTGTGTGCATTGTGCAAGCAGTCGGGGGCCGGAGAGGTGGAAGTGTGTAGTCGGCTAAGGGGACAGCGGCAGGGGTAGCAGGGTCTGTTGGGGTGACCCGGCGCTGACCCGATCCCTCTGCATCCCTGCCTCGGCCCGACTTTGCACGAGGTGAGATCGATGCATCGGCAGGTGGTTCATGCATGCCGCTGCCGCCGAAAGGGACACCGGACGGTGCTTTAGGGAACTCTATTGCAAGCCGCGTGCCAGTTATCCACAGAAATCTGCCCCCTGGAACGGCTGCGGCCGCACCCTATCTCTGTGCCTGCCGTGACAGGCAGGCGCTCCGGCCCGGACCCATCAGCCCCCAATGCTCGGCAGGCCGGGGCGCCTTTGATCTGGATCAAAGAACAAAGAACAAATCCAGAAAGCTTGCCTCCTCAGGCACGAAGCGTGTAGCTTTCGGCCGTCAGACACCATTGGCCGCTCGGCATGGCCATCCCCGCTCGCCCTCGTTTTTGAGGCACGCCGGATGACCGACACGCCGCCGCCCACCGTGAATGACCCCCCGACGCCCGACGATCTGGAGGCTCTGCGCCTCTGGTCCCTGGCGCGCCGCGCCGATCTCAGCGCCCAGGCCGACGCTGCGGCCGCAGCCACCAACATGATCTACAGCGGCACCCGGGTTATCGCCTCGCCCACGAGAGCACCGCCGGCATGACCATTCCCCAGCTGCCGAACCGCGTCACGGATTTCGACCAAGGCACCGTCCAGCCCTACCAGATCGGCGCTCAGATCGCCGAGCATGAGCGTTTTTTCAACGAGTTGCTGCAATTCCTTCGCACGGTGGTTCGGGACGACGGCATCGTTCGCAACGGCACCATTGGTCCTGAGCAACTGAGGCCCGACACCACGACGGCCCTCGCCAAGGGGGTGGTCACGGGCATGGAGGGCCTCCTCGCCGACATCCGCGCCGAGGCTGCCAGGGCCCGACAGGCATCCGAGAGCAGCAAGGCCATCTTCGAGGCCGTCGAAGCCTATGTGCAGCAGGTCAATGCCCAGGCACAGAGCGTCTCAACCACCTCCGAGGTGGTGCGCGCCAGGGTCGAGCGCCTCTCGAACCTGCCTGAAACACCCCAAATCCTGGCCCTTCCGGCGCCCAACGACCTTCCGGTGGGCAGCTTGGGGGTGAATGCGGGCGGTTTTTACGGTGTCGACCCCCAGGGAGCCGCCGCGACCGCCCAGGACTACGCCCAGGTGGCCATCGAGTGGGCCGAGCGGATGCCCGACGTCATCCCGCCCAACGTGCTCGCCCTCAACGCCATCACCGGCGAGCACTGGTCGAGCCGCTGGTGGGCCTATCAGGCCCATGCGGCCGTGGGCGGGATGCTGTATTACTTCTATTTGGGTCCGTATCCGGCTCCTCCGACTAAGCAACAGGACGGATCGGCCCTCGATATGGGCTCGATCTACTACGATACCACTCAACAGCAGATGTATGTGTGGAATGGAACGACTTGGCAGGAGTTTGGAACACCTACAAAGTCCGTCACGGCCTCTTTGTTCTATACTGCGACTGCCGGACAGACGGTTTTTTACACTTCAATCGCCGATATGTTCGGAAAGGCGCATGTTCTTGACCCTTCGGGCAATGAAGGCATCGAAACCTACGTCAACGGCGTCCGAAAGACGCCAAATAACGACTTTACGGTCGCTGCGGGGGCCTCCACCGTCACTTTGACCGCTCCGGCGACCGCCGGGCAGATCGTCAGCTTCGATATTCTGGTTCCGGCGTCGAAATTCGCCGCCGCGACCGTCCTGATCGCGAAAATCAAGCCCTGGACCTTCGACGGGAGCACCACGACCTTTGTTTTGCTGGATATGACCAGCGTCCAGCAGATCGCGACCGACACTTCACAACTTTTGGTGGTCCTGGACGGCGTTCCGCAAGAGCCCGGCGTGGATTTCACGCTCTCGGCCGACGGAAAAAGCGTGATTTTCGACAATGCGCCGCGTGCAGACGCGAAATCCCACTGCATCTTCTTTTTGGGCCCCTCCGACAACATCATCACGGGTCCGGTGGGCCCTGCGGGGCCGGTGGGCCCTGCGGGACCGACGGGACCGACTGGTCCTCAGGGTCTACAGGGCACTCAGGGGCCCAAAGGCGACCTCGGGCAGACGGGAGCCCAGGGACCACAGGGCGTTCCCGGAAATACCGGCGCCACCGGCTCCCAGGGGCCTGCCGGGCCGACCGGGCCGACCGGACCTCAAGGCATTCCGGGCCCTGCGGCCAGCGTCTCGCGAACCACCCCCGGAGACGCGAATTACACGGTCCTGGCGACGGATCGCTACGTCGTCACCACCTCGCCGCTCACGGTGCCCCGGACCTGGACCCTGCCGGCCGCCAACGCCGTGAGCGCCGGGCAATCCATCGTCTTCGAGGACGCGGGAGGCGCGGCCTCAGGCACCAGCACCCTCACCATCAAGGCCGCAGGCACCGACACCCTGAACGGGGTGGCCGCAGGCACCGTCGTGCTGGGTTCTGGTTCTCGCCAGGGCTTCACCCTCTATTCGGACGGCGCCACGGCCTGGAACCGCTCCAATCCGGCGCCTTTGGCCCTCAACGGCTCGACCATCAACGCTACGCCGATTGGCGGCGTGACGCCGGCGAGCGGCGCCTTCACAACTGTCCTCGGGCAAAGCGCGAGCGCCAACGCGCTCAGCGTCGGGCGCCAGGGCGTCACCAATCCCGGCCTCAATGTCGATGCCTCGGTCGCTTCATGCGTGACCGGCTTCAATGTCCGCTCGCTGGCCGCCGGCAGCGGTGCCTCGCTACAGGCGAGTTCGAGCGCGGCCAACGAAAATGCAGTGATCGACGCCAAGGGAACGGGCGTTGTCACTCTCGGCGCAAACTCGACGGGCGGCGTCAGCCTCGCCTCGGGCGGCGGCGCCACCACCGCCGGGCCGATCATCACGACGGCACCGCAATTCGTCGCCAGCATGGGCATCGCGAGCAACATCTCGATTGCGGCAAGCGTCGCCTCGAATGCCCTGACCGTCACCGTCAACGGGGCTGACGGGAACCCCCTCTCGGCCACGAACCCGGCCTATTTCCCGGTCCGCGACATCAGCCTCACGACATCGGTGCCGACCTGGGCGGTGCGGACCCTGCCGCTCTCGATCACCCTGCCGGCCGGGTCGACCATGGGCATCCCGGCCAACACCTATTTCCGGTTGTGGCTGGTGGCCTTCATCTCCGGCGGCGCCGTGTCGTTGGCGCTCTACCAATCGTCTGTCGCAAGCGGCACCTGGCAGATCAGGGCGCTGAAGCCGGGCCAGGATGTCGTCTCGACCACGCTCATCAGCGGGGCGGCGACCCTCGCCGGCGCCTTCTACGGCACGAGCGGCTTGTCCAGCCGCCCGTATTCTGTCCTGGGCTTCCTCGAATTCGCTCCGCAGGCGACGGCTGGCAACTACACGGCGGCGCCTTCCAAGATCGTGCTCTACCAGCCCGGCGTGCCGATGCCGGGCGACCGGGTGGGCTTCAGCGCCATCAACCAGGGCGCCGGCGGGAACTCGACCTCGGTCACGCCGGTCGAGACCAACGGCTCTCGCATCACCTATTCGATGCAGTTCCAGGGAAACTTCACCGTAGTCTCGTATGCGGCGGCCGCGAACAGCTCTGTCCTCGCAAGCACGAACACGACCTGCACGGTCGCCCTAAGCAAGGTCGGGGTCGGCAACCTCTCATCGCAGGTTGTTTCGGCGACCTCGGCATCGGGCGGCCTCGCCGCCCAGGGCGCGATCTCGATGCAGTCCATGGACCTGCCGAACAGCGCCTCGCAAGCCTATTGCCTGAACCAGAACACCAGCAACGCGAGCGCGGCCTGCGGCGTGGTCAACGTCAACGGCCGCGTCGAGGAGCTGATGGTATGACCACAGCCCCGCCGATCAGATGATCGGAGAAAGCGTCACATGACGAACCGGGTTCAGACGATCCGCTCCTCGGTGGCCGGCAACCGGCCGGCATCGGGATCACGCACGCCGGGCGAGCTGTATACGAACTGGCCCGATCTCCAGCTGGGCGTGATCGACGGCTCGAAGAACCCCCTCGACCTGATCGCCATCCGCTTCTTCTCGGCCGGCGCCAGCTACGCCATCGGCGCCTATGTGGTGCAGGCGGGCAATCTCTACCGCGCCAAGAGCGCCGTGACGCCGGCGGCCTTCAACGCCGCGCAATGGGACCGCATCGCCCTCGTCACCGACAGCTTCCCGCAATACCTGCTCCTGACCGGCGGCGTGCTGTCCGGGAGCCTCACGCTCCCGGGCGCGCCGGCGAACCCCAACGAGGCGGCCACCAAGGCTTATGTGGACGCGGCCATCGCCGCCACCATCCCGCCGGTGGCCTCGGTGCCTGCCGGCGCCATCATGTTGTTCTACATGGGCGCCGCGCCCACGGGCTGGACCAAGATCACCACCCAGAACGACAAGGCGCTGCGCGTCGTCTCCGGCTCCGGCGGCGTCGCCGGAGGCACCAATGCCTTCTCGGCCGTGATGGCGCAGACCAACACCGGCGGGCACACGCTGAGCGCCGCCGAGATGCCGACGAGCCTCCAGACCCAGGGGAATGCCACCATCACGGTCTACCCGGGGAATTCCAGCTCCAACTACTTCCCCACCTCGCCTTCCGGCTTCGGCCTGGCGCAGATGCGCAACCAGTTCAATGACGGCCCCTGGTACACGCCCTACAGCTCCAGCAGCGCCATCGGCACCGTCAACTTCAGCCAGGGCGTGAACAGCATCGCCGCCGCGATCAGCAATGGCGGCAACGCCGCCCACAACCACCCGCTCACGCTGGCGATCCAGTATGTCGACGTGATCCTGGCTCAGAAGCAGTGATGATGACCCCGCGCGCCCTGGAAGGCCAGATTTGCCCTCTGCATCAGAAGGACGTGTCGAAGGTATGCCATAAGTGCCCGTGGTTCACCCGCGTCATCGGCAAGAACCCCCAGAGCGAGGAGTTCGTGGACAACTGGCACTGCGCCATCGCTGTCCTTCCTATGCTCCTGGTCGAGAACGCTCAGCAGGCACGCGCCACCGGCGCAGCTCTCGAAACCTTCCGGAACAGCACCGTCGAGGCGGTCGTGGACGGCATATCGCAAGGCATTGGCCGGGTTGCGCAACAGAGGCTCCGCATCAATGGCTGAGACCCGCAGCAAGATCGACATCAACGTGCTCGACGACGCCATTACCATCGACGGCAGGCACGGCACGCGGAAATTCGATGCCCTGCGAGGGATGGGCATCTCGGCGCTCCACTGGGATGGTTCCAAGGGCGAAGGTGTCATCGAGTTCATCGGGCACACCAGGCCGAACCTGATCTTCGACGAGTTCCCGCCCTATGAGGAGTTCACCAGGGACGTGAAGTGGAGGGAGCCTCCAGTAGAGCTTCCGGAAATCCCCACGCAGCAGGCACCGCAGGCACCGGCGCCAGGCACCGCGGAAGTGAGCCTGAACGACGTCCTTCTGGATTTCGAGAACCGGATACGCGCCCTGGAGAGCAAGGCGCCCCTGACCATGGCCGATTTCATCGACTGGATAACCCATCGTGGCCAGTAACGGCGGCATCACGGAGGTTGCGACCTCCACCATCGACGCGATGAAGAGCACGCCGCTGGCGGTGGCGCTCCTGGCGGTGAACATCGGCTTCCTCGGCTTCACCACGTATCTGACGAGCGAGGCTTCCAAGAACGCCCGCGAACGTGACAAGACGCATATGGAGCTGGTGCTCGCCATCCTCAAAGAATGCGCGCCGAGCGCCGTGGGAGGCACGAGAGAGCCATGACCAAGAAGACCAAGGCACCGATGGCCATCTCCGACGACGGGCTAGACGTCTTGACCGAGCGCGAGGGCTGCAAGCTCACGGCTTACAAGGACAGCGTGGGCGTCTGGACCATCGGCGTCGGGCACACCTCTGCGGCCGGGCCGCCCAAAGTGGTCTCCGGGATGACCATCACGGAGAAGCAGGCCGCCGAAATCCTCGATCAAGACCTGGATCAGTTCGAAGACTGCGTGAACACGAGCATCCACAAGCCGATGACGCAGTTTCAGTTCGATGCCTTCGTGTCGATCTGCTTCAACATTGGTCCCAGCGGCTTCGCCGGCTCGACCTTCGTCAAGAAGTTCAACGCCGGCGATCTGGAGGGCTGCTACGAGGCTATAGGGATGTGGGATAAGCCCCCCGAGATCGTGCCTCGCCGAAACGGCGAGCGGGTGCAGTTTGCTGGAGGATACGTGCCTCGCATCAAGACCCTCTGAACACAGGAGAACCACCATGCCGTTTCCGCCCAGTCTTCCCGGGGGAGCCGGTGCCGGCCCCGGCATCTCGCAGCTTCTCGCAGGGCTGGCCGCCTCTCACGGAGCGCCGGCGAGTTTGACCATGCATCCTGGTGGCATGAGTGGCGGTGGGGGTCCGCCGCCGCTGCCGCCAGTCTCTGGGGGCGGGGGTGCTCCGGGAATGATGGGTGGAGGCGGGCCGCCACCCCCCGGATTGCCGCCTCCAGGGGGAGGGGGTCTCGGGGCGCCTCCAGCCTTGAGGCCCCCTCCGGGGATCGGGCCCGCCGGCATGGGCGCGGGGCCGCCGCCCATGGCGGGGCCCAAGATCGGCGCAGGGCCCAGGAAACCGCCCGGCAAGGGCAAGATGCGGGTGAAATCCTCACCCGTCCGCGTCTCCTGAGGAGGTTCTCACATGGCCGTGAAATCCTATGCCTGGTCGCTGCGCCTGCACGATGCGGTCGCGGACGGCGCCACCGTGGACGTGCCGACGCCGGGGTTCCTGAACCCGCAGAACTACGACACCGCCAACACCGGCCTGGTGCTTGACGGGCGCGTGCTCAAGGACACCGAGGCGAGCAGTGCCTGGGCCGGGGATTTCTCGGCGGTGACTGTGACCAACAACATGGGCGCCGCGTGGAACGCCGCGCAGACCCTCTACGTCACGGTCGCCGGCGTGCAGATCGACCCCGGAGATATTCAGGCGAGCTTCGACCAGCTGGCGCAGCGCGTCACCAACTGCGAGAGCAAGGACACCGCGCAGGACACCCGCATGGACAACATGGACGGGACCATCGCGGGCCTCGATGCACGGATCACGGCGCTGGAGGGCGCGGTCTCAGGGGCGGCCTCGGTGGATAAGAACACCGGCAATCACGCAAAATATGGCCAATACCGTAAGGAAGACGAGGACCACGACGAGGAGCACTCCAACCGGGGCCACAAGAAGCCGAAGTGACCTCTGCATCCACCACAAGGCTCCTGCTGCGCAAGAAGGCGATCCTTCGGGCGCGTGAAGACCTTGTGGCTTTCGCCATGTTCATGTCGCCCGTGCCTGACGACCGCGACGACGTGACCATCAGCCTTTACCGGCCAGCAAGACATCACCGAGTGCTGGGCGCCGCGCTGGAGAAGGTGGAGAAAGGCGATTTCAAGCGGCTCCAGATTTCCATGCCTCCGAGGCACGGAAAGACCCGTCTGGCCTCGCACATGTTCGCGGCCTGGTTCGTCGGGAGGAACCCCGAGAAATCCATCATCGTCGCGACCTACTCTGAGAAATTCGCCTGGGATCACGGCCGCGCGGTGCGCGACCTGATCGAGAACCCCCTCTTCCAGCAGGTCTTCCCCGACGTGAAGCTGAAAGCCGGCTCAGCGTCGGTCGACCGGCTGGAGACCGAAGCCGGTGGCGTCATTTTCTTCCTTGGTCGAGGCTCTGGCGCCACCGGCAGAGGTGCCGATGTCATTCTGCTTGACGACCCTACCAAGGATCGGAAGGAGGCCGACAGCCCAACCATCCGGGAACAGCTTTGGTCTTGGTATACCCAGGTCTTGCAGACGCGCCTGATGACGAAGGCCGGAAGTATCGTCATCATTCAGACGCGCTGGCACGAAGACGATCTGATCGGGCGACTGACGGACCCACAGAACCCGTGTTACTCCTTGGCAGAAGCTACCAAATGGCATGTCATCGACATGCCCGCCCTGGCCCGCAAGAATGACGTCATGGGACGCAAGGAGGGTGAGCCTCTCTGGCCCGAACGCTTCGACAAGGATTATCTGGATAGCATCCGCCAGACGGATGTTCGAGGGTTCCAGGCCCTCTATCAGGGCCGCCCAACCCCCGAGGACGGGAGCTTCTTTAAGGCCGTCCACATGCGCACCTACCCGCGCATGGATCGCATACCACCCAAGGATCGACTTCGCTTCTACTGTGCTTCGGACCATGCGGTCTCCCTCGAACAAGGCCGGGACAAGACGTGCTTGATGGCAGTTGGGGTCGACGAGCACGATCAGATGTGGGTGATGCCCGACCTGTTCTGGAAGCAGGCCGACACCGCGACCGTGGTCGAATACATGATCCTGATGATGGAGAAATACCAGCCATTGTTCTGGTGGGCCGGCAAGGACCACATCTCGAAGAGCATCGGGCCTTTCTTGCGTAAGAGGATGCTGGAGAAGCGGGTGTTCTGCTCCATCGAGGAGCTGCCTCCGATTGGGGACAAGCAACAGCGCGCCCAGAGCATCCAGGCACGCATGTCGATGATGAAGGTGGTCTTCCCGGTCTTCCCGGCCTGGTGGGCCGAGGCACACGACCAGATGCTGAAATTCCCGCAAGGCTCGCATGACGACTTCGTGGACACCATCGCGCTCTTCGGGATTGGCCTCCACAAGCAAAGAGGCCAGCGTGCCTTGAAGAAGAAGGCCGAGGCACCGAGGCACATGACCATGGGCTGGGTGATCGACAGCGCCGCTCGCGAGCGCAAGACCGAGCGTGAGCATCGCACGGTTGGAGGTTGGTGATGCCCGTCGAGCAGTCCCCTCTTCAGCAGGAGATCGAGGCCGCCTTCCTCAGTGGCAAGGCACCATTGGAACTCCTCGCCCAGCAGGAGGACACGCAGCAGATCAACCGCGAGGAGCCCGATGTCGACGAGCCCCGCAAGGAGCTGGTCAACAAATGGTCCGACCGCATCAAGCGGGCCAAGAAATACTGGGCCCCGGTCTTCGAGCAGATGCGCAAGGACCAGGACTATGTGACGGGGCTGCAATGGTCCACGGACGCCAAGGATGACCGCTACGTCGCCAACCTGACCTTGCGCATCGTCTCGCAGCGGGTGGCGTTCTTCTACGCCAAGAACCCCAAATTTATCGCCTATCGGCGCAAGCGGATCATGAACACCGCCTGGGACGGGGATCAGAGCACCTTGGTCGCCCTTCAGCAGAGCGCGGCGCAGATGATCCAGCAGCAGTCGATGGGGATGATGGACCCGGCCGCGATGGGGGCCGCGCAGGCGACTGCGGCGCCCATTCTCCAGGACGCCGCTCAGGTGAAGGAGATGGAGCAGCAGCTCGACAAGATCGCCAAGACCCTGGAATACCTGTTCAGGCAGAACATCGACCAGCTGCCGCAAGACTTCAAACAGATGATGAAGATGACGGTGCGCCGTGCCTCGACCACTGGGGTGGGCTACGTCAAGGTTGGCTTCGAGCGGGTGATGCAGAAGAAGCCCGAGATCGAGGCACGCATCGCCGATATTTCCAATCGCCTCGCTACCCTGGAGCGGCTCTCGGCCGACATCGCCGACAACGAGACTGACCCTAGCTCAGCGGAGGCCGAGCAGATGCGCCTGCTCCTGAACGATCTCTCCACGCAGGTGGAGGTGGTGGTTCGGGAGGGCCTGACGATGGACTACCCGACCTCCATGAGCATCATCCCCGATCCCAAGACCATGCATCTGCGGGAGTTCCTGGGCGCCGACTGGGTGGCGCAGGAGTTCATCCTCTCTCCCAACGATGTGAAAGAAATCTACGAGGTCGACGTCGGCAAGAACTTCAATGCCTATCGAGGCACGGATGGCGACAACACCAGTGTCTCCAACCGGGGCGGCTACACCATCATCGAGGACAAGGGAGGCGGGGCGAAGAGCGACACCCGCGAGGGCAACGACGCCCGCTCATGCTGCATTTGGGAACTCTACAATCGTAAGGACGGGATGGTCTACGTCCTCTGTGACGGCTATCCGGATTTCCTTCGTGAGCCCGCTGCTCCCGAAGTTTATACCGACAGGTTTTGGCCCTGGTTCGTGCTGACGCTCAATGACGTGGACCATGAGACGAACATCTTCCCGCCCAGCGATGTGAAGCTCATCCGCGACATGCAGTCGGACTACAACCGTGCTCGTCAGGGTCTCCGCGAACATCGTCGGGCCGCGCGTCCCAAAACCGTCGTCTCGTCTGGCAGTCTCGACCAGGAGGATTTGGACAAGCTCGAGAGCCATCCGGATAATGCTGTCATCGAACTCAACGGGCTTCAGCCGGGCCAGAAAGTCGATGACCTTCTGCAATCGTTTAGGGGGCCACCCATTGATCCAAATCTCTACGAAACCGAGCAGCTGTTCGGGGATATGATGCGGGTCTCTGGTATTCAGGACGCGAACATCGGCGGCACGAAGGGCGGCATGAACGCCACCCAATCGAACATTGCCGAAGCCTCCAGGGCCACCGCGATGGGCTCTAACATTGACGACATCGACGACATGCTAACAGGGATCGCCCGCTGTGGCTCGCAAATACTCCTCCAGGAGTGCAGCGTGGACACGGCCAAGCGCGTCGTGGGGATCGGGGCTGTCTGGCCCGAAATGAGCCGTCAGCAGATCGCTGATGAGGTGTGGGTTAAGATCGAAGCCGGAAGCACGGGCCGCCCGAACCAGGCACAGGAAATCGCCAACGCTGAGCGGCTCTTCCCTATCCTGATGCAAATCCCGGGGATCAAGCCGGAGTTTCTGGCCAAAGAGCTGATCAAGCGCCTGGACGACAAGCTGGACATCACGCAAGCGTTCCAGAGCATGCTGCCCTCGATCATGGCGCTGAACGGCATGGCGTCGCGGGCGGCTGCGGGTGTCCCAATTCCACCGCCCGGGATGCCTGGGGCGGGGCCCGCGCAAGGGCCGGCGGGCGCCGCTAACGCGCCTCAAGGCCCGCCGCCAGGAGCCCAAAGGCCAGGCGATCAAACAGGACGGCCGCCGCCAGCGGGACCAGCAGGACCGCCAGGAGGCGGCCCGCCAGGGCTCCATATCGCCAGTGGGGGACGGGCCGTTGCCTAGAAGCACGAACATGGAGGTGCGCCATGATCGAGGGCCTTCTCGCTTTAGTGATCTACATCGTCGTGCTTGGCCTGGTGGTCTGGCTGCTGCTCTACGTCGTGGCGCAGCTTCCGCTGCCGGCGCCCTTCCCGCAAGTCGCCCGCGTGGTGATCGTGGTCGTCGCCTGCATCATTTTGATCTACCTTCTGCTAGGGCTGCTGGGAGGCACTCCGTCATTGCGACTGAGATAGGAGATTGCATAGCTGCTTGAAGGGTGGCGACCCGACGAGCGGCTTAGACCAGGGTCTGAGCCTCTGATCCCGGCTCCCTCTGGTTGCTCCCGGCGCGCTCTCGCGAGGCGCGCCGGGCTTGCCCATGAAGAAGTAGGAGGCACCGATGCCGTCAAAGACGCCGAAGCAGGCCAGAACCATGGCTGCGGCCGCACACGATCCGAAGTTCGCCAAGAAGGTCGGCGTCCCCCAGAAGGTGGCGAAGGAGTTCAACAAGGCCGACACAGGCACGAAGCGCCTGTCTTCTGCAATGAAGGGAAAGCGAGGCAAATGATGTCGACGAAAAAGGGACAAGGCGGGGGCAAGATCAAGCGCGGCGGCGGGGGCCGCTGCTAAACATACTATGGCCAGGCAAACGCGGAGATGTGCGCAAAATTTGCGCGTGCCTGAAATCTGATGCTACACAAAGACAACAGGCCAAGGCCATGGCCTGAAGGTGCGGACGTTAAATGGCAGACGATGTAAGCTCGTCACCTGCCGACACATCTTCCTCGCATGTTCCCGACGCAGGCACCCAGCCAGCGACCGAGGCACGCGAGGGTGCAACCGCGACCACGACCACCGACGCGAAAGCCTCCCCGTCAGAGGCGCAGGGCGAAACCAAGGAGACGCTCCTCGAAGCCGTCATGAAGGCCGTCAAACCGGCCGAAGACGACGACGAAAGCGGCTCAGCCGAGAAATCGCCGACCTCGGAACGCGCAGATAGCTCCGGACCCGGTGCTTCCAGCAAGGAAGACAAGGGGCCAGACCTCTCCAAAGACCCGACGCCCGAGGAGCTTGCCAGCTACAAGGCAGGCACGCGGCAACGCATCGAGCGTCTGCTCGGCGAGCGCAACCACTTCAGGGCCGATGCCCAGGTCACGCAGGTGCTGCGGGACTTCCTTGTCGGTAACGACATCGCCAGGGAAGACTTTCAGCTCACGCTCGATCTGGCTGCGGCCATGCGGCGGGGCGATTTCCGTGCCTTCCTGGAAGGTGTGGCTCCCTACGTCGAGCTTGCGACGAACGCATTGGGGCTGACGCTCCCGTCCGATCTTCAATACGAGGTTCAGGCCGGGCGCATCACGCAAGAGCTGGCGGGTCAAATCTCCCGTGATCGGTACGCGAAGGCATTGTCTGACCAGCGCGCCACGCGCGCCACGCAGGTGATGACCGACACCACCAATCACCAGCAGCAGCAGCAGTTCGCTCAGGCTGTCGAGCAGACTGTCTACAACTGGGAGCAGGGCATCCGTCAGACCGACCCGGACTATGGGCGCAAGGAAGAAACCGTTCGGAACTTCCTTTGGGCCGTCGTCCGAGAGCAAGGACCGCCGAAGTCTCCAGAGCACGCCGTTCAGATCGCGCAGGAAGCCTACGCGCGGGCGAACAACGTCTTCCGGCAGGCAGCACCTGTTCCACGCGCCACAAGGGCAGTCCCGAGCAGCACCAACCGCTCTGCGGCACCTGGCGCGCGTCCGGAACCCAAGTCGATGATGGAAGCGGCAATGTTGGGATTGGAGCGCGCTCGCGGGGCATAACCCTGACGGAGCAAGCTCGTGGCTTTTACAGCCGGTGAAATCGCATCAATCGCGAATGCGTCTTTGGACTACTACTTCAAGAAGGGGGGCGTCTTCGACCAGACCATCCAGGAGCGCCCACTTCTGAAGCTCCTGGAAGACCGCAAGAAGACTTTCCCAGGCGGGAAAGGGAACATCTCGCTCGCAGTCGTCGGCGCCTATGGCGACGGCTCCGGGAACGATGTCGTCAAGGGCTACACCCACAACGACACGGTGAGCTTCTTCACGCCGGCGAACATCAAGCGGGCGAACTACCCCTGGCGCGAGCACCACATCGGCCTGACGCTCACGCATACCGAGCTGAAGATCGACGGCATCTCCGTCGTCGACACCAACGGCGAGAAGACCACCGAGCACTCGAAGCGTGAGATGACGGTGCTTGTGAACCTGCTGGAGCAGAAGCTGTTCTCGCTGGGCGAGCAATATGCGCGCAGCATGAACACCCTGCTCTGGACCGACGGCACCTCAGACGCCAAGGCCCTCGCCGGCATCGCTTCGATGATCAAGGCAAACCCATGCGTGGGCACCGTCGGCGGCATCGACCAGACGGCGGCGACGGGCTTCACCTGGTGGCGTAATCGTGCGCGCACGGCGGCCATGGCCACCCAGATCGGAACGGTGCCTGGGGACGCCATTTCTGGAGGTGGCCCTGTCACCTCCAGCCCGACCAACGGCGGGGCGCTGCTTCAGGCGCTTCAGAAGGAATACATCCAGCTGATCCGCTACGGCGGCAAGCCGTCGATTGCCTTCTGCGGCTCGGACTTCCTCGATGCGCTGATGGTCGAGAGACGCGCCAACGGCAACTACTCGCAGACCGGCTTCGCCAACACGCAAGATGTGTCGGTCGGCGACACCGTTCTCGATGGAGGCACCAAGGTCTATTACGACCCGACCTTGGACGATCTCGGCTTCAAGAAGAGGATGTATTGGATCGACCCCAAGAACGTCTTCCTGATGGCCATGGAGGACGAGTGGCGCAACGACCATACCCCGGCGCGCCCCTACAACGTGTTCGTGCTCTACAAGTCGATCACCTCGACGGGGCAGATGGTCGCCTCGCAGCTGAACTCTTCGCTGGTCATTGACATTGCGTGATTGAGTGAAGGCGCGGCGCCAGAAGCGCCGCGCCACTCTCTTTGACCCCCCAGTGGGAGAGCCGTCATGGCAAAGGATAAAGGACACGCTTCCGACACGCATCATGCTTCCTCCGGCAGCAGCAGCAAGAAGTCGTCGGCGTCCGGGGAGGTGCATCACGAAGGCACCGAGTACGAGAGCGAGCGCGCCGAAAAATCCGTGGTGCGTTCACCGACGCTCCCGGTGGAGCCCAAGACCCCGGCCGGCGAGCCCGTCGGGCCCGCGAGGCACGCCGAGACGGCCGAGGAGGTCGCCAAAATCCAGGATATGGAACGCTCGAAAATCCCGCCTCCGGGGAGCCGCAACTACGTCGCCGGGCAGCCGGTGAACGAGGAGGAGTTCGAGCAGACGCAGGCTGAGGCCAACCGCCTCGCGGATGCCGGCAAGGCGCAACGCTCGGAGGCCGAGAGGCGCGTCGCCGAGAATAACCCCTTCGACCCCGATTACCATCCGGTGGACCCGGATCACCCCGACACCAGCAAGTCCAGAGGCTGATCGTAACACCACGCGGGTCATTCCCCTGTGCTACCTCTCCCGCGTAGTGCCTGGCTCCCGGCGGTCCCGGAAGACCGCCGGGGTCAGTGCCTCTGAACAGGAGAACTTGCATGAGCAGCAGCAGCCGCGACCGAGACGACGAAGGCTACATGAAGCAGCACGTCTGTGCCTGCGCCATCGACATCGCCGGAGAGAAGCTCCAGGTCGTGCATCGGGACATCCACGACCCGGTGCCCTGGACCGAGATCAGGGTGCTACAGGAAGTCCACGGGGAAGAAGCCGTATTCGACATCCGTCCCGTGGCGCTCGTGCCCCGCGACACAGCTCCCCGCGAGAAAGAGCGCCTGGTCCTGAAGTATGGGCGCGACCCGGTGGAGGCCGTCTACGCCGGCAAGACCTTCAGCATGGAGTGGTTCGTGCCTGGCTGGCCGGTCGATCCCACGAAGGCGAAGCGCAAGCCCCCGAACGACAGGCCCACGCCGGTCCAAATCCATAAGCCGCCGCGAGAAGATGCGGGCAATGCGGGCGCGGTAGACACCGCGATCTGAAGGGCAAGCCATGACACCGCGCTCGATGCGAGTGGGGGTTCCTCTGAGCCAGCTGCGCAGCGAGCTGATGGCCGAGACCTTCCAGTCGATGACGCCGGCACAAACCACGTCATCGACCCCGTTCTACAACTACCAATTGGCCCGCGTGCAGCGGGAGCAGTGGGATTTGGTCGTCTGGCCGCATCTGACGCTCTACAGCGACATCGCGATGGTGAACGGCCAGCGACTTTACCCCTACCCGCCCGAGCTTCCCTTCGACAGCATCACCCGCATCTGGGGCCCGTCAGGCACCGACTGGGTGCCTCTCGCCTACGGGATTTCGCCGGCTACCTACGCCACCTATGGCGGCGAGAACAACAAGGGCTGGCCGCCCCAGAAATGGCGTAACGCGCCCGTCTACACGCCGGGCGCCACGCCCACTCTGACCGTCGCGTCGCAGTTCGAGATATGGCCGATGCCGAACGGCACGGTGGGCTCGGTGCGCTGCGAGGGCCAGGCACCGCTCATGCCGCTGGCGGTGGACACCGACACCTGCGTGATCGACGCCACCCTGATCGTACTGATGGCGGCCGCCGAAATCCTCTCGGTGCAGAAGAGCGAAGGCGCCGCGATGAAGCTCCAGAAGGCCAACTCCTACCGGCGGATGCTGGTGGCGCGCCTCGGCGCCCAGCAGAGGCCCATGAGGTCTCTCAGCCGTGACGGCGGCCATATGGGGCCGGTCGCGGGCTCGGGGATGCCGACCCCCTATATCGACTACATCCCGGCGACCTCGTAAGCAGCGATGGCGAAGGGCATCAAGACCGCTTCTCAAGGGGGCGGCGGCAACATCCTCTACTACGAGATAGCCTCGTTCATGAACGGCCTCGACACCCGCAAGGATGTCCTGACCGCGCCGGCAGGCACGCTGCGCACCCTCCAGAACTGCCATATCACGCAAGGCGGCGAGATCGAGAAACGCTCGCGCTTCGAGCAGAAATGGGCCATCTCCCCCACGGGCTTCTGCGGGCTGGCGGCGATCAACAATTACCCGGTCCTCGTCTACAACCAGGGAGGTTCCGGCCTGGTCCCGCCCGGTGCCGGAGGCACGGGCCAGGAATACGGGCGCATCACGCACACGGCCCCCTCGGGAGTGACCCTCGCCGAGATGACCGATTGGGACATCTACAACGGCAAGCTCTTCATATCGTTCCTGGGAACTGCCGGCGGCGCCACGGGCGTCTATTCTTACTATGACGGCATTTACGTGCCTGAGGCCGATGGACGTGCATATTCCGTGCGCACTTACAAAGAGAAAGTCTATGGGTTAAACGGCCGTTACCTGTTCTTTTCGGCGCTGGGCGACCCGACCAAATGGGTCGATCCGCCACCCGGCACCGACGGCACGGTCGACCACAACGGCTCGGGCTTCATCTCGCTGGGCGCCACCGACAGCGACAGCGAGAACATGATCGCGCTGGAAGTCTACTACGACAAGATGGCGCTGTTCTCGTCGCTGGGCGCGCAGCTCTGGTTCCTGGACCCCAATCCTGCGCTGAACCAGTATTATCAGACGCTGCGGGACGCAGGCACCTTGGCCAGGGCCAGCGTGCGCCAGTATGTGGCGAACGACGTGTATTTCCTGGGAAGCCACGGCATCAGGTCTCTGCGGGCACGCGACCTGACCACCACGGCCGCCGTCGCCGACGTGGGCTCGCCCATCGACGAAATTATCCAGAACCTGATCGCGACGCGCGGCTGGAGCGGCGCGGCCAACGACATGGGAGGCACGCAGGCGGTCTTGTCCCCCAGGACAGGCCGCATGTGGATCGCCTGCTATGACACCATTTTCGTGCTCTCGAACTTCGCCTCGCCCAATATCGCGGCCTGGAGCACCTACCTCCCCGGCTTCAACATCGCGAAAAATGGGATGGCGTTTGCGGACCCCTACATCTACCTGGCCGACACCTCCAGCAACATCTGGCGCTTCGGCGGCTATGGCGCGCTCGTCTATGACAGCTGCCCGGTCCAGGTGCTGACGCCGGGGCTGAGCTTCGAGAAGCCGACGGCCTTCAAGTTCTATCAGGGCTTCGATGCCGTCTGCCGGGCGCAGGCCGGCTCCCCCTGGAACATCCAGATGAGCTTTGATCCTGCGCAGGACAGTCCTCCTTTCGATCAAATCTGCACGATGGAAGGCCCCACGCCGATGGGCGGCCGCATCCCGATCAGCGGCCGAGGCACGCATCTCCAGATCAAGGCGACGCACCAGGCGCCGGGCCCCGCCACTCTCAGCAAGATGGTCGTCCACTACGCGGCGAGCGACAGCTCATGATCCGTGTGACCGGCGTCACCATGCCGCCCTTGGTGCATGTGCTGGAGAACCTGAGACCTGCGGACCAGGAGGAGATGGAGGCCGTGCATGGCTCCCGCTACTCGGTGCCTGTGCTCGCCGACGTGATCTACCGCCTCACTGCCCAAAGCTCTGGGTGGTTGTTCTGGGACGACGGCCCGGTCGCGGCGCTGGGGGCCTATGCGATGACCCCGACCTGCGCAGGTGTCTGGGCCTTCGGCACGCCCGGCTGGCCCCGGGCGGTGCTGCGGATGACAAAGCATGTGCGTCGCACTATGGTCCCGATGCTGCTCGGGGCCGGGTTCCACCGGGCAGAATGCCGGGCGCTGTTCAAGCGTTCCGACACCAAGCGGTGGCTGATGGCCCTTGGTGCAGAGCCCGAGGCCGTCTTGTCGGAATTCGGCGCCCGACGCGAAGATTTCATTCTCTTTGCGTGGCACTCCGATGAACAAGCCAATCACCCTTCGAGACCTGAAAGAAGAAGTCACCTTCCGCTTCGCAACGGGGGATGATCTTCCTGAGCTGATGGAGCTTTACAAGCTCTTCTACGAGGAGGCCGTCTACAAGGACTACCTGGAGTTCGATGAGGAAGCCGTCACCAACACAGTTTTTGGAGGCATCATCTCTGATGAACGTCCTCATATCCTCGCCATCGTCGATGAAAGCATTGTCGGCTTCGTCTCGTATTGGTTCGACCGAACCTTCTCCAGGAAGCCCTGTCAGGTTCTTCTGGAACTCTATGTCCACCCTGATTTCCGACGTTCCGCCATCGGGCGAGGGCTCGTCGTGCTTGCCGTCCAGGAAGGACAGCGAGCCGGAGCTGGTGCCTTCCATGCCCCCGTCGCCTCCGGAATGAAGGAGGTGCGAACCCTCCACAACCTGTTCGCGAAAGCGGGCTTCATGCCCTTCGGCGTCATGTTTCGAAGGAAACTCTGATGGGCGGCAAAGGCAAATCCGGACCGGTCTCGACCAATGACCAGATGGTCCAGATGCAGATGCAGCAGGCGGCTGAAGCCAAGCAGGCGAACATCGAACGCTCGGCCCGCCTGGAGCAGGGGCTCTCCCAGATCACCGACATCTTTGGCGGGCATCCCTCCGACGCCACCATGCTTGATCTCTCGGGGATCACCAGCGGCAAGGTGCCTGCGATCCCGGCCGGTGCCTCGTCGACCACAGGCACCTACGGCAACTGGGGAGGAGGCTCTCCGCAAGCCTGGGACGACGCCACCAAGAGCTGGGTGGACGTCGGATCGTCGCTGGCCGGCGGCTACACCTGGGGCTCCCTGCCCTCCAGCGGAGGGGCGCAGCAATACGGCATCTGGGACAGCAGCGGGAACCTCGTCACATCCGCCGGCTCACCGGACGATCTGGCGCAGCGTCAAATCTGGTATGGCGGCACCTCCGACAAGATGGTCGGCGGCTTCGAAAACACCATGTATGACAAATTCCGGCAGGCCACGCTCGATTACTACCTGCCGCAAGAAACACAGCAGTATTCGGATGCGCGCTCCAAGCTCAGCTACGATCTGGCGAGAGCAGGACAGCTCAACTCCTCGACCGCCAACACCAGCGTGGCCCAGCTGGCCAAGCAGGACGAGCTGAACCGGGCGCAGATCGCCTCGCAGGCCGACACCCAGACGGCGGGGCTTCGCAAGCAAATCCAGGACTACCAGCAGCAGGCCATCAACCAGCTCTACGCGACCGAAGACCCGACCACCGCCGCGAACACGGCGCAGAACATGGTCGCCAACGCGCAGCTCACCACGCCGCTGCTGAACCCGGCCGGGGCGATGTTCGCGCCCATCGCCGTCGGCACCGCCAACCTCGCCGGTGCCTTGACCAGCCCCTACAACTTCTCGATGGCGCAGGGCAACACGACCACGACGCCCATCAAGAACCCTGACCAGGGCACTGGCATCACGGGAGCCGTGTAATGTGCGACCCCCTCGTCGGCGGGTTGATTTCGGGCGGGCTGGCCATCGCTGGGGGCATGAAGGCCGCCGGCGACCAGCAGGCCGTCATCGACGCCCAGAACAACGCCAACGCCCAATGGGTCGCCTACCAGACCCAGATCCACCAGGAGCAGACTGCCGAGGAGAACAAGCGCCGGCAGCTGGCCGAGAACGCCCGCCAGGACACCCTCCAGAAGGTGTCCCCAGCCGCCTATAACCAGGTGCAGCAGACCGAGCAGCAGCGGCTGAACAACCTCTATCTCGCGCCGGGCCCCCAGACCCACGACCCGAACGTCACGGCGTCGGTGGCGCTCTCGGGCCAGAGCAGCGACCCGACCTCGATCTCCGGGAGCGATCTCGCCAAGCAGGTGAGCGCCGCCAGCTCGCAGGCACGCCAGCGCATCGCGGCCCTGGCGACCGCGAACTCCTTCGGAGGGTCCACCTACGGCGCCGGCACCGAGATACCGATCCGCTTCGCCCAAGGGGGCAACCAGATCAATCTCGAAGGCAACATCCGCAACGCCGATCTTCAGACTTACAGAACCGAACAGCAGGTGGAGCCGGAGCACTTCACCATCGGCCCAGGCACGCAGAGCTTCGCCGACATATCCAAGACGCTGGGCGGTCTCGCGGGCTCTCTGATCGGCAGCGGCATCTCGAAAGCGCAGTGGTGATGACATGCCCGTTCTGAGGATGCAGGACAACTCGATGTCGGAGGCGCTGAGCAGCCTCGCGTCGCAGCTCGCCAACAACTTTAGTCCTAAGACTAGAGCGGAGGCTTACCTGCTCCAGCAGCGCATGTTCCTGGAGCAGCTCCAGGTCGAGGAGAAGCGCAGGCAGATGGCGGCGGTGCAGGCCGCCACCGCCTCTTTCGGCAGGCTGGTGGACAACGACCCCAACAAGGTCTCGATCATCGCCAACCACCTCCTCCATGGTGGTTCGGCAGAGGACGCGCTGAAGCTCGCCATCAAGCTCACCCCGGAGAAATGGGACGACCGCGACACGCCGGATGCCTGGCAGCGCAACGCTGCGCGTCTGGCCCAGGCAGGTGTCCCCTGGGACAAGCCTTATCCGCCGGCCGTCGGGCCCGTATCGGCCAAGGCACAAGCCGATTTGATCGCGGCGCAGGAGGGCCAGAAGTCGCAGGCACAGGAAGGCGGAAAGCTCAAGGCGGGCGAGGAGCAGCGGGGCCGCTACCAGTATGTGGACGACCCCTCCCCGGCCGGGAGAAAGGCCAACCTCGACAAGTGGTATATGACGCACAGCGAGCCGCCTCCCAAGGGTGTGGTGGATGCCGGCCCGGCGACGCGCCAATACATCGACAATCGCGATCTGGGGATGAGCGAGGCCGAGGCCCTGGCCAAGGCACGCGGCGAGACCTTGGGAAAACCCCAAGAGGGCAAGATCATCGACCCCAGCCTTCTTCCCAGGGCGCCGACCGCGCCCGACCCCAATACGGGAGTTCTGGCACAGCCGCAGGCAGGGGCGCCGGCGATGCCGCCAGGCGCCACGCCCACTCCGGGAGGCGGCTGGAGCGTCACCCGTGCCTCGCCGCTGCCAGGCACCTACGCGCAGCCCATCCCGGAAACCAGCTACACCCCGGGCGTCGGCACCAGGATCACCGAAAGCCCAACCGATGCAGCGGCGCGCGGAAAGCGCGACGAGCAGGAGCAGGCACGCTTCGCCAGATACGCCGACGCCGAGAAGCCCATGGCGCAGCTCGACGACCGGGTGTCCCAGGCCATTCTGCTCGCCCAGTATCGGAACCTGAGCAAGACGGCTCCCGATCAGGCGGTCAACCTCGCCAACCGGCTGCTTTCGGAGCACAAAATCTACGTCACAAACGACGCCATGGCGCGCGACGCCCTGAACCACCTGCTCCAGGCCGAGCTGCCGGAACTCGTTAAAGAGGCCAATGCCAGGTTCGCCGGCCCCGAGATCAAGCCCTTCGCCGCGATCACCGGCGACGCCGACCAGCCCGCAGCGGTGCTTCTGAACAACCTCGCGCGGCAGCAGGTCTACGCCAAGCGCGCCATGGAGAGCGCCCAGGAGGCCGCCCGCGTGCTTGGGCGCTACGGGCCCAACGACATCCTCAGGCCCGAGGAGTTCGACACCCGCGAGCATGGCCGCTGGCAGACCATCAAGGAGGATGTCGCCAAGAAGCAGGGAGAGCTTGGCGGCATCGGCACGATCATCGCGCCCAAGGTCTCGCCGTCAGGGCCACCCGGTGCGGTTCCAGCCCCAGCTCCAGCAGCAGCTCCAGCCCCCGCCCCAGGAGCCATCGCCCCACCGCCGCCGGCAACTTCGCCGGCGATCTCGGAGCCAGCTCAGGCACCGGCTCAGGCACCGCAGGCACCAGCTTCAAAGCCTTCCTGGATACTGGTGCCAGGCGGACCTGGCGGCCAACCCATCTACGTCCCCGCCCCGGCTACACCAGGTAGCTAAGAGGTAAGACATGGCCGAAGACACGCCGAGCGTCTGGGGAGCGCCGCCACCGCAAGCGCCACCGCCGACGAGTGGCGTCTGGGGGGCGTCACCACAGGGTCATGCGCCAACGGGCATCTGGCAGACGCCGCCGCAAGCAGGGTCGCAGCCTCCCCCGCCAGACCCTCTGCTGCCGCATGATTTCACGCTCAGTGGAGATGGCAAAAAGCTCCTTCCGGACGATCCCGGTCGGTATAGGCCCGAGGATTTCTCGGCCGATGGCGGCTGGTCGAGGATGTCGCTCAGCAACGGGCACTTCTTCAACTACCCGAACAAGCAGATGAGCCTCGAAGAGGCAGAGAAGCACCGCCAAGGCATCGAGAACCTCCTGCACGCGACCTACAGCGAGCAGGCACAGAAGCAGGGCACCCCCTACGAGACGCCGGGCTATGTCTACAGCCCCACCATGCACTACGAGAAGGGCGCTTTCGGGCGCCTGGCCGCCAAGGCCGATTTCAACCCGGTGGTTGACTGGCTCGAACGACGCACCGGCGAGTTCAACAAGGTCAAAGTCCCCGGCACGGACATCTCCATGCAGGACATCGGCGAGACCGGGCTTCGCGTGGCGCCATATGTCGCGGCTCCGCAGCTGGCCGCCGTCGATCTCGCCGCGCACGGCTACAACGCCGCCAAGCACGGCATCAGCCCCGAGAGCGGAACAGCCGGCGACATCCCCGTGCCTGGGCAGGAGCTCAGGAAGAGCATCAGCGCGCCGGAGCTTCCCCAGGACGCAGGCATGCTGCGCGAGATCGCCGAGGCTGCTCTTGCCGGCAAGCCGGTCGCCGCGATCACCGGCGTGCTCGGCAGTCACGCCGGCGGCGACATCGCCGCCGCCACCCTGGGCGAACGCTGGCGCGAGGCCGGGTCTCTGGCCGGCGGCGCCGCCGGCTCCAGCGCGCCCGGCGCGGCCAAGACGAAGATCGTTCGGGCGACGGCAGCGGACATGCGCACCCCGGAAAGCCGTGGGCTCTTCGATGCCGGCGCAGAGCTGGCCAAGGACAAGTATGCGCGCGAGAAGGGAGGAATGCCGGGGGCTCCGGCTCCGGGCCTCATGGGCGTTCCATGGGGCGCCACGCGCCAGGAAAGGGAGATAGCCAACCTCCCCAACCTCGCCAGCACGCGCGCGATGGTGAACCCGGAATGGCAGTCGATCATCAACTGGCTGCGCTCGCAAACGGGGGTGGGGCGCCCTCTTCAGCGTGACGTCGACCGCCATTTCGCAGCCACTCAGGAAGCGCGCGACGCCAGCGTCAACGATCTGATGAGAGGCAGGGGGCCGTTGCCCACGGTGGGGACCAAGGAGAGCGTCGGCGACCTCGCGATCACGGCCGCGCGCGCCGCCGTGCCTGTCATCAAGAGCATGCAGAGCGAGCCCTATGATCGGTTCTACGGGCGGGTTCCGCTCGACACCGAGACGAACGTCACCCCGATCCTTCGGGGCGCCGCAGAAGTGATGGCCGGCAACCAGCTGCCGCAGCCCCAGGAGCGTGCGCTCGCAAGCACTGTGCAGTCCAACATCGAAAGCGCGACGCCCTTCGGCTCGAACTTCAGACCAAACCAAAGACCAGCCGTCTTCATGGGGCAAGACCCGCGCACTTTCGTCGGGCCGCCGGCGTTGACCGTGCCTCTGGGGCTCCTGAAGAGGTTCCTCTCAAGCACCACGGCCCAGATGGGCCCGGACGCTTTGACCGCCGGCAAGGAGAACCTCAGCGTCGTGAAGAGCGGGACGCTGGACGCCATCCGGGAGCTGGCGCGTCAGAAAGGCGGCCAGCCGCTCGCCGACCAGTTCGACGCCGCCCGCTCGAACTACAAGACGCAGCAGCGCGTCCTCGACATGCTCTACGGAATAGGCGGCGCGCCCACCCACTACGAAAGAGGACAACCGCAATGGGGCACCCGACCCAAGGAAGGGGATGCCGCAGACGCCGCCGTCTACAGCAACCGCAATAGCCCCAGCGGCTACGAGCCCTTTGCCAACGCCCTGACACAGGCCGGGCTCGGCAATCTTCGGGGGGCCATCGGTGCGCATGTGGCGGCATCGCTGGGGCAGTCCAAGACTGCCGGCGGCGGCTTCAGGCCGGAAGACCTTTCCAAGGACTTGAACTACTGGTCGCCGGGGATGAAGGACCAGCTCTTCGGAGGGGTGGCCCCGCAGGCACCCGGCTCCATGTGGCCCCTTGATCGGCTGGAGACCGCCGGCAGGCTCGGCGAGCACTTCGATACCCCTCCTGCCAGGAGCGGCCTGGTCCACAGGATCGGCATCGGCTCCATGCTCAGGGGGTTCGCCGACATGTCCAAGCAGGCACTGGGCGAGAAATGGGGAGCCCTCACATCGGCAGGGGCCATCAGAGGCTTCGCGGGCAAAGTCACAAGCCCGGAGATGAAGCGGGCCATAGCCGGAATGCCGCCCGGCTACTGGGATGCGCTCATGGGGCGCGTTCCGACCGCCGCCATCATCGCCAACGAGCAGGCCGAGAAGAACTACCGCTTCCCGCCGGGGGCGCCCCGGCCTGATCGCACGCCCTTCATCGTGGACGTGCCCATGACGCGCAGAGGCACGAGGCCGCCTCCGTGACCGACGCCGAAGACCGGGCATATCTCTCGTCCCTGAGCCAGCATCCGGGGCGGCCCTACGACGTCTCCGAGATGCACCCGGCGATGGCGAGCCGGCTCGCCGGGGCCATGCGCGACGCCATCGCCCAGGGAATTCCAGTGAGGCTTCTCAGCGGCGTGCGGCGCGAAAGCGATCACCCCTCGGCCTATGACGTCTCGGGGAAGTCCTCGCATCTCTACGGGGGAGCGGGCGACGTCACCGGCATCGGCGCGGCGGGGTCTCCGACCGCCAAGCAATGGTATGACATCGCCACCTCGCACGGGCTCTACAACCCCTACGGCTACCAGCACCCGTCCGAGTTCAACCACTTCCAACTTACTCCTCAACCCCTGGAGACAACGCCCCAGCTCCTGGCGAGCCTGACGCAGGCACGCGCCACCGGGAACCCCCAAAACGTCTGGAACGCTTACGCCCAGGTGCAGCAGCCGGCCCAGCAGATGATGGCCGCGCAGCAGCAGCAGCAGCAGCAACCAGCCTTCGTCATGCCGGCCAACGCCCCGGCGGGGATGCGCAACAACAACCCGCTGAACATCAAGTATTTCCCCGGCGCCGAGCGAACCTATGCCGGCGTCCTCGGGCCCTCGGTGAACACCGACCAAGGCACGCCGCAGATCAAGTTCGCCTCGCCGGAAGCCGGCTGGGCCGCAGGCTATGCGCTCCTCAAGAAGAAATACGATGCGGGCCGCCTGACCCCGAACGACATCATCGCGGCCGATGGCGGCTGGACGGGAGGAAACTGGGGCGCCGCCAGGCACGTCGCCCAGCTCGCCGGCCTTCGCCCGGACCAGAACATCAACTTCAACGACCCGGCGAGCGCAGCGAGGTTCATGCGCGCCCTCGTGGTCCAGGAGCAGGGCGAGGCCGGCAAAGCCTACTCGCCGGTCATGATCCAGGCGGCCATCGAGGGCAAGAGCGCAGGCACGGCATCGGGCGCCGGAGGCACGACCTCTTCCACCGCAGTCGCAGCTGCCGCACCAGCCGCCACGCCCTCCGGCACGCCCACCGTGGTCGCGGCGCAGCCCTCGCCCTGGGCGAACCTGGGTGCCTCGCTGGCGTCGTCCTTCGGAGGAGGCGGCAGCAGCTCAAGCGTCGTCACCGACACCTCGCAGGACGCGCACCCCGTCACCCTGCCCATGCCGGCGCCGAGCCAGGCACCCAACGCGCTGCCTCTTGAGTATCAACAAGGGCACCCGGGGCTCGGGGCGCAGCTCGGGCAGCTGGCATCGCAGCCGATAGGCGACGCCGTGATCGGCGGTATCACCCCCGACAGCATCACGGCTGGTGCTCCAGGGATGACGCAGCTGCTCGGCGCCATCGGCACCAGCGCGGACTTCAACTACCTCGACCCGCGTGCTGCGCAGCCCGTGCCCACCACCATGAAGCGACCGAGGCTCGCCTAATGCCCAATCTCGGCATCACCAACGACTTCTCGTCGATGCTCGGCACGCAGACCCCGACGCCGGGCGGCAAGACCATGACCCTGACCTCCTCGGGGAAACAGGGGTCTCCAGGCTCGGGCGCCAAGCACTCCCCAGGCATGACCTCGGCGCAGGTAGCGGCCGCCGTGGCGCCTCCGAAGCAGGCACCGATGAAGCAGCCCAGGCCCCCCAAGCCGGGGATGTCCCAGAGGCCACAGTTCTCGGCGAACAACCCGCAGATGATGGTGCAGCCGCCACCGGTGCCTCACCCGGGGGTGCGTCCGCCCTACCCGGACGCCAGGTCTCAGCAGCCGCAGCTCATGCCCAACGGAACCCCCATGCTGCCGCTTCCCAGGGGGTTCCCGCTGGGGAGCACACCGCCGCACGTCCCGCTTTCCTTCATCCCGGGGATGACCGGGCTCCTGGGGAGATAACCGATGGGTGATCGAGGCGACAGCGCCATCGCGAGCGACCTCTCGCAAGTCACGCAGCCAGGGAGGACGTGGCCGTCCTGGGTGCAGATGCCGCCCGGCGTGAGCATGTCGCCGCCGACGCCGGTCTCGCCGCCGGCGCCGCAGGCACCGCCCGCCTCCGACGGGACGCCCTCGCCGCCACCGCCCCCGGTCCCGACGATCCCGACCTACATCCCGCCCGCCGATGGGCATGGCGCGGTCTACAACAGCTGGGCAGGTGTTCCCACGCCGCCCGGCTACCACTGGGACACGCACACGAACTCTTACCAGCTGAACCCGGATTATTTGGCGGGCAGCGACGGCGGCACGACCTTCCCGGTCGGCGCCATGAACCAGCTTTACGGAGGATGGAATGGTTGATGACCGCTACGTCGCGTCGTCGCAGCAGGGCTGGCGCCAGAAGCTGGGGCTCGCCCCGGACCAGCCCATCCCTCGGGATTATGTGCGCAGGGCTCTGGGCATGGGCCCGGCCCCGCCGCCGCAGCCACCGCAGCCACCGCAGGCACCGCTGGTCCCTTCCGTCGGAGCGGCCAACCGCGCCGACGAGCCCTGGCGCGCCGGCCCGGCGGCGGGCGCCTTCACCTCCCCGATCCGCAGGTCGGGGCCTGGCGCTCCGCAGGTCATGCCGCAGCAGGCACCGCAAGTCATGCCGCAGCAGGTGCCTCAGGTGCCTCCCCCGGCCCCGACGCCGGCGGCGCCTGGCAACGTGACCCAGGCGCTCAGCCGCGACGTCTACTCCCCGGTGCCTGGCGCGGGCGCGCCCAGCATCTTGTCCCTGAGCCCGTCATTCTCCGCGGCGACGCCGGTAGGCCCGACCCCGACGCCGGCGCTGGCGCCCCAGGCGGTCGCGGCGGCCACGCCGCCCGCGCCGCGCCTCAACCCGAACAGCATCCCTGAATTCACGCAAGGCGCGGGAGGACAGCTCCCGCCGGCCGGCGACCCCAGGCTGGGCGCGCAGCCACTCGGCAACCCCCTGCTCGGCAACCCCTCGCCGTCCACGCCCATGCTGACCTCCGGTGCGCCCTACGTGGCCCCCGGAACACCCCCGCAGCGGCCGCAGCCGCCCATGGACCCCACGGCGCCTCCGGGACCGGGAGCCGTGGCGCCGGCGGCGCCGGCGTCAGGCGAGAGGGTTCTGGCAGGCGGGCAGCAAGACCCCCGCTTCACGCCCTATCCGACGGTGCAGGCACCCATGCCGCCATCGCGGCCGGCAGGGTTCGGGGTGGCGCCCATACCGCCGTCGAGGCCCCCCGGCCTCGGGGCGCAGGCACCGACGGGGCCCATCGCGCATGTCCAGGGCCCGGACTTCCTGAGGAGGTTCTTCCTGGCCGGGCAGCCTCCTCCTACCGGAATGAGCGCGATGATCGCGCCGCCAGACCGGCTGGAAGGGGACAGGGGAGGCAACCGCTAACAGAGGAGGTGCGGATGGAAACGCCGGGTGCGGAGACCAGGCGGCGGGTCAATGAAATCTGCGAGAGGCACGGGCTGCCGATGGAGGCGGTGCGCGGGCCCAGCCGCTGCCAGAGGGTGATCCCAGCCAGGAAGGCCGTGGCGCGCTTCCTGAGGCACGAGAAGCACATGAGCCTGTCCCAGATCGGGCACTTCCTCGGGGACCGCGACCACACCTCGATACACTACCTGATCCACGGCCGTGCCCGCGAGAGGCGGGAGG
>Ga0134121_10000881_pt1 | contig 30760 bp, 23 predicted proteins | sample KB301_FD_96463 | JGI IMG/M metagenome (GOLD analysis project Ga0134121, IMG submission 96463) | Terrestrial soil microbial communities without Nitrogen fertilizer from Kellogg Biological Station, Michigan, USA - KB3-0-1 | ecosystem: Environmental > Terrestrial > Soil > Unclassified ... | reverse complement strand
TGCAGGTATCATGCGCCATGTTTTAAATGCTTCCTGCGCGCCCAGGATGATGCTTTCATAATCATCAGCAGTTGCTTGCCTGATTTTTCCAATCAGCATGCCGTCAGCGGGAGAATAAGATTCAATGATTTCTCCACTTGTCTCAAACCAATTTGTTCCAGTGCAGGCGCCATCATTGATCTCTGAAATTCCAAGTGTTTTTAGCGTGGCGGCTATACCATAATCTTTACCTGTGAGGGTATCTGTCTTCATTTTTCTGAATATTTGGAGGCGAAGTTAGTTGTTTAAGTTCAACTACATTTGGCAGGCATGCAAAGAATTGTCGGCAGAATAAAAAATGAAAGAACCTTTCTACTCGGTTCATTACTTTATGCAGCCGGAATTGCCTTCGTATTTCCTTACCTGCGGTTTTATGTTGATAACCCGGATACCATTTCCTATATCACCATTGCCAGGAAGTATGCCCATGCCGATTTCCCCAATGCCGTGAATGGTTACTGGAGCCCACTTATTTCATGGATGCTGGCGTTGCTGATGAAGCTTCAGCGGGATGAAATTATCACGTTCAAGCTATTACAGATACTTATAGGCTGGTTTGCGCTTTATCATTTTGTAAAGCTCGCTCATTCGTTCATTCATTCAAGTGGTGTTCGGGTTATTGTCTCTCTTGCCTTCATCCCTTTCCTGCTGAGTTATTCTTTGCTGAACCTCACGCCGGATTTACTTTTTTTGTCTGCCATTTTATTATATCTCCGTTCAGTATCTGAAAAGGAATTCTTCAACCATCGCCATTTTGGCCTCATCGCAGGAGTGCTGGGGGTGCTGATGTATTTCTCAAAGGCATTCGGCTTCTGGTTTTTCCTGGTGCATTTTACGATCTTATCCCTCAAGAATATTTTGCAAACTAAGGAGTATGCATTTAAAAGGCACCTCCGTAAAAATTATTTCCAGGCGATGGTTTGCTTCATTGGCATTGCGTCTATTTGGATTTACCTGGTCAGCTACAAGTACGGTCACTTCACCATCAGCGAAAATGCTTCCTTTAACCTGAGCAGGGAGGTGGCCGCAGGACCGGGGGAACAAAACAAATTACCTGTTCTCTCCGGGGGACTCTATCAGCCTGTGAACACTACTGCAGTGAATGCATGGGAGGATCCGGGTTTTCTAACTGTCACGCCGCTTCATCCGCTATCAGTTGCTGCAGACATGAAATTGTATCGTGAGGTGTTAAAGAGAAACCTGCTTACCATTTATTACTTTGACTTCAGAAGGCAAACCGGAATAGTTTTTTTTATTCTTCTCGTTGCCTTTTTATTCTCCCGGAAGCGAAAGAAAATATTGACGGACGATTATTTATTTTCTCTCTTCTTTGCCATCCTCATTGTCTATAGCGGATTTGCGCTCATCCTGGTTCACACGCGTTATGTGTGGATTTGCACAATCTTGATGCTTCTGCTTACCTGCCGGCTCTTAGAGGAACTGTTATGGCAAAGTAAATCGCAGAAGCTGATAGCAAAAATCTTATTCGTTTGTTTTGTACTCCTTTCAATTAAGAGACCAGTTAAGGAAATTTTATTTTCCGGCGACAATGAAATGTCTGCATCAGTTCTTTTCAATTCTATCATTCATCCTGTTGAAACCATGGGAATGACGTATGCGCCAGACGTTCAACTAAGGGACGTAACCCGGCGTATGAAACCGCTGGTGCGCCCGGGGGCATCAATTGTCTCGATCATTGATTCCAATACGATGCGGGATGGTTATACGAAGGCTTCCCTTTTCGCGCTTGGCACAAATGCAAAGTACCTGGGGCAGGTATCTGAAGATGATCCTGTCCTCCAGGACCAGTCCATGAAATTCAATTTTGATTATCTTATTTATTTCCCGGCGAAAATACAATTGCCCGATACAATCCACTGGAGCCTGCTCTTTAGCAGCAGGGGCTTTCCTATGAACATTTACTCCCGAAAAAAGTAGCTCAGCTTAGTTCCCGGAAATTGATTCCTTTATCACATCGCCGAAAGCCGGAAAATTTTTGGCCATGATATCCCCGATCTCATTTGAGTTGGATGGGAATTTCACGGTGCTGACATCGCCATAAAGCTGCTTGCCCTCCCTGTCAAATACAGCATAGTGCATCTTAAAATCTCGTTGGTAAATATGAGATTGAAAATCGATACAATCTTTTGCATTGGTTTTAATTTCCACCTGTGTGAGGAAAACAATTAAGTCAACACCGTATTTTTCGGTCAGCATGGCCACCAAGCCCGGATCAAGAATTTTTACGTTCATGTACTTCACGTCACCGGTTGCCGTGCGTTTTTCCAGCTCTTTTTTTCCGGCCTTTTTTTCATTCCATCTTCCTTTTGCTTCATTGCTGTCGGGCCTTGGATGAAGGATGGCATAAGACGTATCGAAAGAGTAGTCGATGGCCGAATAAATACGGCTGAGTTCCTGTACAGCTTCCGGACGTAAATCCTGGAGGAGCGAATAGGTCTGGAAGGAGGACTGTAACCGTGTGTTTATTTTTTCAGTAAGCCCTATCCGGAACATGGCGCGGATCTGCATAGGACTTCTTTCCGAATATTCTGAAATATCAAGATCGGCATCAGAAAGATGCATGCTCGGCTCATAAGGGATGATCAGGATTTTTTGCTGCCGGAATTGCTCCGTTGAATCGCGCCCGCCACCGGTGGCAGTTTGGGTGGACGAAAACAGGAGCAGGCAAACCTGTACACAAAAAATCTTCCGGAACATGGATGGAGAAATTTACTCCGTGATACGCATCGAAAGTTAACAGGTTGCTGATCCTGAGAATTTTTAACCCTGGTATCAGCGATAGATGACCAATCTTAAGCCTTCAATACTGAAGCGGCCTTTTTGTTTGTTCCAGAAATAAACTTTTACAATTTCCAATGGATTTTGAGAGGCAGGTATTACAAACTGGAACATCATTTCTTGCCACCCTCTTGAATCGGCTATGTAATCATGCAGCTCAAAGCTAAAGTAGCTGGAATTCTCCTCTCTTTCACTGACGGAGGCAATAAGCTGGGGGGCACTTGCCACGTCAACGAGGATTTTACAGGTGATCAGGATTTTTGCAGGCTGCCTTGACTTCAGGTTAAGCGCCGGACCAGAGAAAAGGTCTTTGAATTCTGAATTTTCATCAACAAGTATTGAATCGCTTTTGGTTTCATTGAAAAGAATTGTCGAAGTATCAATGCCAAAAAATTTATCAAGGGTTTGATTTGAATTATTTTTTTTTCTATAAAAGCTGACGAGTCCGTTGTCGGCAATTTTTTCGAGACGGTTGATTATTCCAGGATCATTTTTTACAACGTCACTGGCAACAAAGGAATTCTGAACCGCAACGAGGTCAAAGGGCTTCAGCATCCCTTCTTCAATGTTTTCTTTCGTAGTCCAGTTCACGGTCCATCCTTTCCTGTTCATCAGGATGAGCGGTACATTGGTCGTGTATCCATCAAGTACCAGAATTTTTGCATCCCCTCGAACGCCAATCGAGTCCAGGTATTTTTCTGCGCCTGTAAAATTCTTCCTTGTAATTTCTACCCTGTCCCACGGACCTGACTCATATCTTTTGTGAAGGGTTTCATTTGCACTTTTAAACGACTGAAAAGTCAGCGCAGCCAGCAGAAGTACATACGTCCCTTTCAAATATTTATCGCTGAAAGAAAAATGAAGGAGCAGGACAAGCAACAAAATTACAATTGGGTAAAAGGCATCAATAAAATAATAGTCGTGGTCAGGAAACTGCTGGAGCATCACCAGGAAAAAAAGGACGCTGCCTGCAAATGCAATCAGGGCTTGCAATGCAAGGTCTGTCAGCTGAAATGCTGCTGTTTTTTTTATAAGTACAAAGAAGAAAGCTATCGCAATGAGCGAACCTAAAATGAGATAATGAGAAGGCGTTAAATATTCGAACCGCCACTGCAACCATGTATCACTGATCCACTCCCGCATTTGCGCAAGGCTATGCGGAGGTAGAAAGGTTACAAGGAACTGGGAGCCATATTTTTTTCCGAGGTAAGAGTTGTAAATCTGGTAGCTGCCAAACGCGGCGAATGCAATTCCGAAGGGAAGAACCTCCTGCCGTTGAATTTTTTTGTTTTTGAAATATCCAATTACCTGCTGACAAAAAATTGAAACCAGGAAAATAAAAAAGGGAAGCCTTGCAAGGGCAGCAATCGTGAGAAAGAGAATCGCCAGCCTGAAATCGCGCACTTTCATTTCTTTTTTATACCTGAAATAAAAATAGTAACCGATCAGGAGGTTTGAAAGAGAAGGGATGCTTGGAATAAACCCGTCAGCGTAATAGAGGAAAACGGGACAGGAAAAAAGAAACAGCACAACAAAAATGTTTTTTAAATAAGATTGGTGAAACAACCCGCTGAGGCGGAACAGGAAGATCAGCCCGGCAAGTGCGTACAAAAGCACGTATACTCGGAAGACAACGGGGTTATGGTTACCCGTCAGCTTCATGATGATGGCAACGATGTATTCATGAACGGGAAAATCCACCCTGGTTATCCCTCCTGTGGTAGCGAGGTTAAATGTCTGGGGATGAAAAAAATCAAAACCATTATTTAAAAAGCCGAGCGCCAGCGCATACCTGTCGCTTTGCGTCCATGCATGAATGAATGAAGGGAACAACGCAATGTTGGCGTGAAAGAAAAATACACTCAGCGAGGCAAGGAGGGCAACAAGAAAAATAATTTTAATGCCTTGTGATTTCTGATCAGGAGCCATCGTTCACAAAGCAACGAAAATTTACTGTTTTACTTCCGGTTCTTCCGGGACAGCTTTTTGTTCCGGCCGCATTTGAGGGAAAAACAAAACATCCTGGATCGAATTCTGATTTGTCATGATCATGCACAGGCGGTCAATTCCGATTCCCAGCCCGGCTGTAGGCGGCATTCCGAATTCCAGCGCACGAAGAAAATCCTCGTCAAGGACCATCGCTTCTTCATCACCACGTTTACCCAATTCAAGCTGCTCTTCAAAACGTTTCCGCTGTTCAAGCGCATCGTTGAGCTCACTGAACGCATTGCATATTTCCTTCCCGTTGCAAATGGCTTCAAAACGCTCTACCAATCCGGGCTTGCTGCGGTGTTTTTTAGCAAGCGGACTCATTTCAACTGGGTAATCCGTAATAAATGTGGGCTGGATCAATTTTGGTTCTACGTGTTCACCGAAAATTTCGTCGATCATTTTTCCCCGCGCCATGGTCTTATCGATGTGCACGCCTAATTCCCGGGCTTTTGACGCAAGAATTTTTTCATCCATGTCGGTGATGTCTACTCCGGTATAGTGCGCAATGGCCTCATACATGGTAAACCGTTTCCATGGACGTTTGAAGTTGACCAGGTGTTCTCCTACCTGGATTTCCGTTTTACCGTGGAGGTCGAGTGCAACTTTTTCGACCATTTCCTCGACGAGGTTCATCATCCAATCGTAATCTTTATACGCCACATACAATTCCATCTGGGTGAACTCTGGATTGTGGAAGCGGCTCATGCCTTCGTTGCGGAAATCCTTTGAGAACTCATACACGCCATCAAATCCTCCCACGATCAAACGTTTCAGGTAGAGCTCGTTTGCAATCCGCAGGTACAAGGTCATGTCAAGCGTATTGTGATGCGTCTTGAAAGGTCGTGCGGCGGCACCGCCATAGAGCGGCTGGAGGATGGGCGTTTCAACTTCGAGGTACCCTTTAGCATTCATGTAAGAACGCATCGAGTTGACCAGCAGGGTTCTCTTGCGGAACACATCACGCACCTGCGGGTTTACGATCATGTCAAGGTAACGCATGCGGTACCGTAATTCGGGGTCCGTGAAGGCATCATGTATGTTTCCATCGGCATCCTGCTTCACCGAAGGCAAGGGGCGCAATGCTTTTGACAGGAGGGAAAATCCATTCACATGGATGGAGATCTCCCCGGTTTTTGTCCGGAAGGCATATCCTTTCACGCCGATGATATCACCGAGGTCAAGCATTTTTTTGAAAACAAAATCGTACAATGATTTGTCTTCGCCCGGACAGATCTCATCGCGTTTCACATAAACCTGAATTTTGCCGAAGCTGTCCTGCAGCACGGCGAATGCCGCTTTACCCATGTCACGGATGCTCACGATGCGACCTGCGAAACAGATCTGCTTCAGTTCATCCGGCCTGGTTTCAAAGTTTTCAAGAATGTAATTTGAAGTATGCGTGATTTCAAAAAGTTCGCCGGGGTACGGATTGATCCCATGCTTTTGAAGTTCTTCCAGCTTCTGCCTGCGAATGATTTCCTGTTCAGTGAGTTCCATAGGTTTTTAAAAACGGAGGGCAAAGATAAAAAAGGACTTCAGTGTGGAGCAGAATCCCTGAAAACCCTGATGAATATCTATATTTGCGGCCCTAAATAAAATTTCAGCAATGAGTGATATGAAGCAATTGGTTGAAGGCTTTCCGGATCAGCTAAGGGAGGCATTGACAATCGGGGAAGGCTTTCGTCCCCAAGAGGGCAACTCTGACTTTTCATCAGTCCTTATAACAGGCCTGGGAGGCTCTGGAATAGGAGGCACTATTGTGTCAGAAATTGTTTCAGGCGAATGCAAGGTTCCGGTTTCAGTAAACAAAGATTATTTCCTTCCGGCATTTGTAAAGAGCACCACCCTGGTGATTGTGTGTTCCTACAGCGGGAATACAGAGGAAACGCTTTATGCCATGGAAGAGGCGATGAGGCGTAAGGCAAGAATCGTTTGTATCACATCAGGAGGAAAAATTGCTGAACTCGCAAAACAGAATAACTGCGACCTGATTTTAATTCCCCCGGGAATGCCGCCGAGGGCTTGTCTTGGCTATTCGCTGACACAATTGTTTTTTATACTGAATAAATTCAACCTGACAGGGGATCATTTTAAAAGCCAGGTTGAGTCGGCGATAGCGCTCCTCACAGGGGAAGAGGCTTCCATTAAGAAAGAGGCTATGGCCATTGCAGAGTTCCTGTATAAAAAATCTCCTGTGATTTATGCTGTGGATGGTTACAATGGTGTGGCCACCCGCGTGCGGCAGCAGATCAATGAAAACAGCAAGATGCTATGCTGGCATCACGTGATCCCTGAAATGAACCACAATGAATTGGTTGGATGGGCTGGAGGTTCGGAAAAAATTGCGGTGCTAATCCTCCGCAATAAAAGCGACTTTACACGTTCGCAGGCGCGCATAGAAATCAATAAGAAAGTTTTCTCAAACTACACCCCTCATGTATACGAACTTTGGTCCAAAGGCTCTTCGCAACTTGAACAAAGCATTTACCTGATCCACCTCACGGATTGGATGTCTTGTTACCTGGCAGATAAAAACAGCGTGGATGCGTCCGAGATCAATGTCATCAACGACCTCAAAGGAGCACTGGCTAAATTATAATGCCTAATCAGTTGATGGAGGCCACGGCCGGATCGATGGCGCCAAACTTTATTTTCATCGGCGCTTTTACTTCAATTCTTATTTCGGAGGCGATCTTCTTAAAAAGCACTTTCGGAACTTCGATGTTATGGTCTTCAAGCGGCACGTTGAACTTTGCCTGGATCACCAGCAGCTGGTCTGCCATGAATAAATTCACCAGGATTGTTCTTTCCTTTTGAACACCGTGTATTTTCAAGATTCCGAAAACTTTGAGTGTTTGCATTCCTTTTTTCAATTCACTGAAATCATAGGGTAATTTCCCTGTAAATGTTGCATCGGGATATTTTTCACTCTCCATAAATTTTTCATTGAACTGGTCATGCTGCATATCGCAATTAAATCCACTGAAGGTGGCAATTGGGATCTTAAACGCGAAGGTTCTCTTGATGGGATCCAGGATTCCGATGGTCTGGTCAGACGTTGCTGAGATGAGTTCAAGCGGGGCGTCGGATGTAATGGACGTTTTGCCGGCAGAAGTGAAATAATATCTTTCGCCTACATTTGCATGAAGGGTAAGCGCAAAAAGAAGCAGAAGTGACGAAAACCATTGTTTCATGGGATCGTTATACTAAACCGGGTACAAAAAGTTATTCCTTTACCCGGGAAATTAATTACAGTGCGCAGACTTCCGGATGATCATGGTGAATCGTGAGGTAATATTTAAGAACCTGGGACTTATCTCCTACAAGGAAGCCTGGGATTTGCAGGAGACACTGCATAAAGAAATTGTCGACCAGAAGCTCCGGAACAGGGCCGGGGCGGGTTACGACACAAGTCCTTCCAATTACCTGCTCTTATGCGAGCATCCGCACGTGTACACGCTCGGCAAGTCGGGTAAGGAAGAGCATCTCCTGGTGAATGAAGATGAGCTCCGGAAAAATGATGCAGAGTATTTTCATATAAACCGGGGCGGGGATATTACATACCATGGTCCCGGACAACTGGTGGGATACCCGATCCTGGATTTGGAAAATTTTTTTACCGACATCCATAAATACCTGCGTTACCTTGAAGAAGCGATCATACGCACTTTAAATGAATACGGAATTGAAGCGGGAAGGATCAGCGGCCTTACGGGCGTTTGGCTGGACACGGAAGACAAACTCAAAGCACGTAAAATTGCAGCGTTTGGCGTGCGATGTTCAAGATGGATTACCATGCATGGTTTTGCATTCAATGTAAATACGGACCTGAGTTATTTCGAAAACATTGTTCCCTGTGGTATCGAGGACAAGGCTGTGACTTCTCTTGAGAAGGAATTGGGAAGAAAAATTGAAATGGAGGAAGTGAAAGAGAAGGTGAAGAGGCACCTGGCGGAACTTTTTGAGATGAAGTTAGTAGAGATGAATGAAAAGAGTTATTGAAAACTTCTTTGACCTCAGCTCGTTTTTTGCAGAATCATTTTTAATTTTCCCGAATGAACAAGAAATACAGGTGGTGGGCAGTCCCTTTATGGACGTTTGTCATTCTATTATTCAGTGCAGTTGTTGTCATCCAGGTAACGGGAAACAGCTATATCTATAAGGCACTTGTTTATAATTATGTAAATATTGACGACCTGGATTTATTCCCTGTGCGTAAAATAAATTCGGGAACACCGCAACCGTGGCCCGTTTCGGCCGCATATAACAGCGCAAAACTTCCTGATACTGTCCGCGCCGAGCTTGAAAAACTTGAAACAGTTGCTTATCTGGTTATCAAGGATGACTCCATCAGGTATGAAGAGTATTGGGATCATTATTCGGAAAAATCACTGAGCAATTCTTTTTCCATGGCCAAGAGCGTGATAGGGTTGTTAACAGGGATTGCGCACGATGAAGGAAAAATAAAATCCCTGGACGAGCCGATCGGAGACTACCTTGAAAATTATAAAGATGGTCTTGCTGGAAAAACCACGATCCGCGATGTGTTGATGATGAGCAGCGGAAGCAGCTGGGACGAAAGTTATTCGAGCCTGTTTTCCATCACCACCAAAGCATATTATGGAAATGACCTTGAGAAATTGTTGCACAATGACGTGAAAATTGTAAATGAACCCGGGAGGATCTGGAATTACAAGAGTGGTGATACACAGTTGCTGGCTTTTATTCTTGAAAAAGCAACGGGCATGCACGTAGCCGATTATGCTTCTGCAAAATTGTGGATTCCACTTGGCGCCGAACAGCCCGCGCAGTGGTCGCTCGACAAGGAGGACGGCCATGAGAAAGCATACTGCTGTATTTATTCCAATGCACGGGATTTTGCACGCCTCGGCAAGCTGATGCTGGACAGCGGTACCTGGAACGGCCGCCAGGTTGTTTCCAAAGATTTTGTGCGGGAGGCATTGGCACCGAACAACCTGTTGTATGATGATGATACCACTTCACACGTAACCACCTATGGTTACCAATGGTGGCTTATGGACTATAAAAATCATCCCATTTTTTACATGCGGGGGTTATTAGGTCAATATGTATTTGTAATTCCTGATGAACGAATGATTGTGGTGAGGCTCGGTAAGCAGCGGGAGAAAATCCAGGTGAAACGCCACCCACTGGAGGTAGAATATATCCTTGAAGGTTCGCTTTCAGTTTGTAAGTAACCCGGCATTACCTGTATGCTTTTTAATTCACTGTCATTTCTTATTTTTTTTCCCGTTGTCACGATTGCGTTTTTTTCGCTGAAGCATAGGTACCGCTGGGCATTGCTGCTGGCAGCCAGCTGTTTTTTCTATATGACTTTCCGGCCGGTTTATATTCTCATCCTGGCCCTGATGATTACTGTCGATTATTTTTCTGCGATTGAAATTGAAAGGTCGGTTACGCAGCAGCGAAAAAAATTTTTTCTTTTCGCCAGCATATTTGTGAATGTAGGCATGCTCGCATTTTTCAAGTACTATGATTTCCTCAATCATTTTGTTTCGCGGATTTTTATGTATGGTGAAGCAGACCCGATGCTTCCTGTATTTTCATTTGTACTTCCTATCGGGTTGAGCTTTCATACTTTTCAATCCATGAGTTATACGCTCGAGGTCTATGGGGGAAACCAGCGAGCAGAAAGGCATTTCGGAATATTCTCCCTGTATGTGATGTTTTACCCGCAGCTTGTAGCAGGTCCTATCGAACGCCCTGGGCACTTGCTTCCGCAGTTCCGGATTCACCAGGAATTCGATTATGCAAGGGTGAGCAGCGGCCTGCGCAGGATGTTATGGGGTTTGTTCAAGAAGATGGTGATTGCGGACAGGCTGGCTTTTTTCGTGGACGCTGTTTTTGGCCAGCCTCATTCATACAGCGGCTTCCCTGTAGTGTGGGCTGGGTTGTTTTATACTTTCCAGATCTATTGTGACTTCTCAGGATACTGCGACATAGCCATCGGTGCAGCGCGCGTGATGGGGTTCGAGCTGACAGAAAATTTTGTGTCTCCCTTTTTCTCGAAGTCTGTAAGCGAATTCTGGAAGCGGTGGCACATTTCACTTACTTCGTGGTTATTTGATTACGTCTATAAACCCATTTCATTTCTGAAAAGAGGCTGGGGGAAATGGGGAGCCGTGTATGCCGTGATGATTACTTTTTTTCTTTGCGGACTCTGGCATGGAGCCCGCTGGAATTTTATTGCCTGGGGATTGCTGAACGGGCTTGCGCTTTCATTTGAAATCGCAACGGACAGGTTCAGAAAAAAAAATTTCAGGAATGGAAAATCATTTTGGCCAGGTGCTGTCTCACGGCTTCTTACATTTTCTTTTATCTGCCTGGCATTTATTGTGGCGCGCGCCCCGTCACTTCCTGATGCCATTCACATGCTTGGCAGTATTCCGGATTTATCAATGCATAATTTGATAGGGCTTCCTGTGATCACCACTTTTTCATTCATCATGAATTTTGTTTTCATCATTTTTTTAACCGGTGCAGAATGGTTTTTCCTGAATGAGGGAGCAAAAATAAATGCACGCTTTGTGAGCAGTGTTCCGACTCATTACGCCCTCAGCGCATTTTTATTAATTATGATTTTGCTTTTCGGTGTATTCGAACAGCAGGCATTTATCTATTTCCAGTTCTGATGAAAAGAATAGCGCTTGAAATTTTCGCCCTTATTGTTTTCCTGGTCATCATCTTTATGGCGCTTGAATTCCTGTTCCGCGATTACCGGAACGCCGTTGACCATGTGATGGATGATTTTTTCAAGAAGAAGAAAAGTGCAGATGTATTGCTTGTTGGTAATTCGCATACGGTTCCGTTCTACTATAGTTTGAGAGGAGACGACAATTCCAATGTAGCCTGTCTTACCATTGCCGGGGATGACCTGTTCTGGATGCAGGCGCTGGTAAAAAGGCAATTGCGTGAAATGCCCCGCGCCAGGTATGTGCTCCTGAACTGTGATGATGAATTGCTTGGATTCAACCAGTCATTGTCAGGCCTGAAGTACATGAACAGGATTTTATACCAATACGCCGACACGATGTATGGAAATAAATTCACGGACATCCTGCTTTCAAAAAGTAATTTCTTCAGGTCGAATCGTGACATCGGCTACCTCATCAACAAGCCGGCGAATGAAAATATAATGATCGCCAATACCATGACGGGAAGCCCTGGATTTACAGATGAAGAATGCAAAGCGCGCGCGATTGAAATTTCTGATAAAAGATTTCATCAGAAATTATTTACTGAAAACCTGGGATACCTTGAATCCATTATCGGGGAAGTCAAGCGTTCGGGGTGCAAGCTTTTTATTTTAAAAATGCCAAAATGCGATTGCCTTAAAGCATCTGTTGTTGAGCAAAACCTTGCAGCCTCGCGACAGAAACTCGATTCAATTTTTGCAGCCGGGAAGGTTGAGGTTTTGGACTTTACCAGCGACAGTTCTTTTCATCGGAATGATTACGGGAATCCCGATCATCTTACGCCAGCGGCTGCTCACAGGCTTTTGCAAAAAGTGAATGAAAGAATTTTTGCCGCTTGCGGGGAGTACCCTATGAATATCGGGCGCTGATCCTTTCCCTTCGCAGTTAAATACTTTGTAACTTCGCTTCGAAAACAGGAGGCAATGAACAAATTTTCTTTTCTCGGCGGTGTGGATGTGGGCGAAATCGAAAACCTTTACCAGCAATTTCTTTCAGATCCTGCACTGGTAGAACAAAGCTGGAGAGATTTTTTTGAAGGCTTTGAATTTGCGCGGACCTCCTTTGGGGAGACGAAGGGAACGATTCCTGAGCAATTGCAAAAGGAATTCCGTGTGCTCAACCTGGTGAATGGTTACCGGAACAGGGGGCATTTATTTACGGATACGAACCCCGTGCGGGAACGAAGAAAATATTCTCCCACGCTCGCGATTGAAAATTTCGGATTGAATGACCAGGACCTTGAAAAGGTTTTCCAGGCAGGCACAGAGATCGGGATCGGGCCGGCAAAATTGAAAGACATCATTTCCCATCTCGAGGAAACATATTGCCATTCAGTCGGCGCTGAATACAAATATATCCGCACGCCGGAAATTATAGAATGGCTGGAGAAGAAAATGGAGAGCAGCCGTAATTCAAGGTCTTTTTCCATTGATGAAAAGAAGCGGATCCTGGTAAAGCTGAATGAAGCCGTTGCCTTTGAAAATTTTGTGCACACAAAGTTTGCCGGGCAGAAAAGGTTTTCACTTGAAGGATGTGAGACATTAATTCCTGCGATGGATGCGGTGATTGAGCGCGGGGCTGAACAGGGTATTAAAGAATTTGTGATCGGAATGGCGCACCGGGGACGGCTGAATGTGCTGGCCAATATCCTGGGAAAATCATACGAGGAAATATTTTCTGAATTTGAAGGATTGGAATATGAGCAGATGACATTTGCCGGAGACGTGAAATACCACCTCGGATTTTCCAGCAATGTTGAAACTTCTTCCGGAAAAAAAATTCACATCAGTGTGGCGCCCAACCCGTCGCACCTGGAAGCGGTAGATCCCGTGGTGCAGGGGATTGTCCGCGCAAAGATTGACAATACTTCGGGCGGCAATGAAAACATGATCGCACCGATCCTGATCCATGGGGATGCAGCAATTGCAGGGCAGGGAGTTGTGTATGAAGTCATCCAAATGTCGCAGCTCAAGGGGTACAAGACCGGCGGAACAATTCACCTGGTCATCAACAACCAGGTTGGTTTCACCACCAATTATATGGACGGGCGGTCATCAACATATTGCACGGACGTGGCCAAGGTCACCTTGTCACCCGTGTTTCATGTCAATGCCGACGACGTGGAAGCGCTGGTGTATACGATTGAGCTGGCCATGGAATTCAGGCAGAAGTTTCACCGTGATGTTTTCGTGGACATCCTGGGCTTCAGGAAATACGGGCATAACGAAGGTGACGAGCCACGGTTTACACAACCGCTTTTATACAAGGCGATCGCTGCACATCCGAATGCGCGGGAGATTTACAACCAGAAATTGTTGTCGCAGGGTGAGGTGGAAGCCAACCTGGCTAAGGAAATGGAGAAATCTTTTAAGGACCAGCTCCAAAAAAATCTCGACCAGGCAAAGCAGAAAACAAAAACAGAGATATCCCCCTATCTTGAAGGATCGTGGAAGGGTTTGCGCATTGCAACCAAGGAAGATTTTGAGAGTTCCCCGCCTACGGGTGTAGATAAAAAAATCCTGCTTGACATCGGAAAAAAAATAACCTCACTTCCAGCCGACAAAAAATTCTTCAATAAAACAGTCCGCCTTTTCAATGACCGCAAAGCCATGCTTGCCAACGACAAGCTTGACTGGGCCATGGGTGAGCTACTGGCATACGGCACCTTGCTGGATGAAAATTTTCCTGTGCGCTTCAGCGGGCAGGACGTGCAGCGCGGAACTTTTTCCCACCGCCATGCCGTGGTGAGTCTTGAAGACAGCGACGAACAATATGTTCCGTTGAGTCATATCAAGGACGGCCAGGCGCCATTCAATATTTACAATTCTTTACTGAGCGAATATGCAGTGCTTGGATTTGAATACGGATATGGTTTATCATCCCCCAATTCGCTCGTGATCTGGGAAGCGCAGTTCGGCGACTTTATGAATGGTGCGCAGATTATCATTGACCAATACCTGAGCAGTGCTGAAGACAAGTGGAACAGGATGAATGGCCTGGTGTTGCTGCTGCCTCATGGATTTGAAGGACAGGGGGCAGAACACAGCACTGCGCGCCTCGAGCGGTTTTTATCATCGTGTGCGGAGTTGAACATGCAGGTTGTGAATTGTTCCACACCGGCGAATTTTTTCCATGCGCTGAGAAGGCAACTGAAAAGAGAATTCAGAAAACCACTTGTTGTGCTTACACCCAAGAGCCTGCTCCGGCACCCGCGTTGCACGTCTGCAGTGGAGGATCTTGCAACAGGAAAGTTTTTGGAGATTATGGATGATGCCACCTCTGAAGCCGGCCAGGTGAAACGCGTGGCACTCTGTTCCGGAAAAATTTATTACGAGCTGCTGGAGCGAAAGGAAAAAAACCAGGCAAACAACGTCGCGCTTGTGCGTCTTGAACAATTGTATCCGTTTCCTGAAAAGCAGTTTGCAGATATTGTTGCAAAATATAACCAGGCAAAAGAATGGATCTGGGTGCAGGAAGAACCGGAAAATATGGGAGCCTGGAGTTACTTGTTGCGGATACTAAAAGATCATCCATTGAAACTTGTTGCCAGGGAAGAAAGTGCAAGTCCTGCCACCGGCTCACATCATGCGCATGCGCGGGAGCAAAACGAGTTAATAAATAAAGTATTTGAAAGCTGAGGCCGTTGCCCCTTCGAATAACGCCTGCCCTGACCGGGGTCATTCGGGCAGGAATAAGGCAATCGAATAAACGTCCCGATAGCTATCGGGATACGAATAGTGGCAGAAAAATTATTTTGCACCTATTTTTTTAATTTTTCCTTCCTTCAAATAATTTTCAAGTTCGCGCAACGCATCAGTGGCAATCCACTTTGAAGACGGGTCATTTTTCTTTTGAATTGTTTTGGCCACGGCTATTGCTTTTTTGCAAAGACGCTCATTCCTTTTACCAATCTGCCGCAATGCCCAGTTGACCGCTTTGCGGACAAAATTGCGCCCGTCAGAAGATTCCCGTATGATGGGCTCAAAGAACTGCTCCATCAGTTTATCCTCTGCTTTCTTATCGTGGACGGCAAGTTGTGCCATCATGGTAAATCCTGCGCGTTTTTCAAATTCTTTTTCCCGCTTTGTCCATTCCAATGCTTTTGAATAGGCACCAGGAATTTTTCTAAACAAGTAAGTGCATGTTCCGTCAACAGTATCCCATGAATCAAAATCCTTGAGCCACGCCTCCACGAGTTTTTCTGTAGTGAGGCTGGGATCGGCGATGAGTGCGGCGATGTGACGGGCTTCATGGACCTTGGTTTTCCAAAGTCTTAGTGCAAGCTTATGATTGGTGCCTATGGTTTTTGCGATCGCCTTTGACTGCGGCGTGGTTAACCCGTAGCTCTGCCCGGTTGAAATTCCAAAGTGCGCCTGTTTTGCGATTGCCTTTGAGGAGGAGACACGCTTCATCTCCTTTAGTACATCATCTACTGTTTTCATTTCAACTTAACTGGTCGGCGAGCAAACGCATTTCGATGCGAGGAGAGATTTTCTCATAAAGCACCCGGTATACAGCGCCTGTGATCGGCATCCTGATATTGAGGCGGCTGTTAATTTCGTGGATGCAGCGCGTAGCATAATACCCCTCTGCGACCATGTTCATTTCGAGTTGGGCAAACTTGACGGAATATCCTTTGCCTATCATGGTGCCGAACATCCGGTTGCGGGAGAAAGACGAGTAAGCGGTAACGAGCAAATCCCCGAGGTATGCAGAGTCGCTGATGTCTCGTTTAATGGGGTGTACAGCGTCGACAAATTTTTTAATTTCCTGGATGGCGTTGCTGATCAAGACAGCCTGGAAATTATCACCGTAACCGACACCGTGACAAATACCGCTTGCTATGGCAATTACGTTTTTAAGTACGGCAGAATATTCAGTGCCGTAGATATCGTCACTCACGGTCGTTTTAATGTACCTGCAATTCATTTTCTCAGCGAGCAAAGCAGCGTTGGAAGAAGTCTGGCAGGCAATGGTGAGGTAGCTGAGGCGTTCCATGGCTACCTCTTCTGCATGGCATGGGCCTGTGATCACACCTATGTTCCCGATGGGAATGGAAAACTTTTGCTGCATGTATTCACCTACGATAAGCAGCTCATCGGGAACGATTCCTTTGATGGCAGAAAAGACAACCTTATTTTTAAAATCTTCAGCGGTTAATTTTTCAATGGAAGCTTTTAGAAAAGCCGAAGGCACGGCAAGGATGATGATGTCAGCATCGGTAACTGATTTTTTCAGATCGTTGTTGACGTTCACCCTGTCAAGATTGACTTCCGCATCGCTGAGGTAATTGGGGTTGTGCTTGTATTTCCTGATGAATTCTGCAGTTTCAGCTGAACGCACCCACCAATGAATATTGTCAACATTGTTGGATAATATTTTTACGATAGCTGTGGCCCAGCTACCGCCTCCGATGACTGCTATCCCGGGTTGACTATTCATTCAGCGATTTGTAGTTTGGGAACAAAGAAAAGAATAATGTGGTGATTTGAACTTCATAAAGTTCGAACCATGGCTTCGAACCGGCCTTTCGTCGAATTTTAAATTACATTAAATATTTTTCGTTGATAAGAGTTCATATAGTGAACGGGATTGGGCATATAAAATTTTTACTTTTATCCCGTTCCCACGAAAGCATTTTTGCAATAACAATGGCAGGAAAACCAAAGAAAAAGAAAAATTTTAAGAAATATGTATGGGCATTGTGGCTCGTGGTTTTGCTGCCGGTGCTGGCGCTTGCCTGTTTTATATGGCTTGCATCGAGCGGATACATTGGCGAGCAGTTGCCGACTTTTGAAGAGCTTGAAAATCCGAAGACCAATTTAGCCAGCGAAGTCATCAGCAGCGACCAGGTGGTGTTGGGGAAATATTACGTAGAGAACCGCACCAACGTGCACTACTATGATCTTTCTCCCAACCTGATCAATGCACTGAAAGCTACAGAGGACATCCGGTTCGAACAGCACAGCGGGGTTGACCTCCGGGGACTGCTGCGTGTACTTTTCAAAACGGTGTTTGCAAGGCAGGAAAGTTCAGGCGGCGGAAGCACCATCACGCAGCAGCTGGCAAAAAATCTTTTTCACGACCAGCCTCATACTAAAATGGAAAGGGTCATTCAAAAATTCCAGGAATGGGTCATCGCAGTGCGGCTGGAAAAGAATTACACGAAAGAAGAAATCATGGCCATGTACCTGAACACGGTGGAGTTCGGGAGCAATGCTTTCGGGATCAAGTCTGCTTCCCGGACTTTCTTTAACAAGATGCCTGATGCGTTGAACATACAGGAAGCAGCAGTGATTGTGGGTTTGCTCAAAGCCCCGACGTATTACAGCCCGGTGCGCAATCCGAAGCGCTCGCTGGAGCGGAGGAACACTGTGCTGGCGCAGATGAACAAGTACAATTACCTGACGGATGCGCAATTCGATTCGCTCAAGGACATCCCCATCAAGCTGAATTTCCAGAACGAGGATCACAATTTCGGTGTGGCGACATATTTCAGGGAGAGCTTGCGGGGTGAAATGATTGACTGGTGCAAACAGCACATCAACAATTCCACAGGCCGGCCTTACAACCTCTATACAGACGGGTTGAAAATTTACACCACCATCAACAGCAAGATGCAGCAGTATGCGGAGCAGGCGATGGCCGAGCACATGAAAGAGCTTCAGAAAAAGTTCAACGAACACCTCAAGGGCCAGGAGCCGTGGAAGGAGCATCCGGAAATCATGCAGCAGGGAAGAACGCGCAGCGAGCGTTATGCAGTCCTGAAAAATGCAGGGGTCAACCCGAAGGAGATCGAAAAAATATTCAACAAGAAAATCCCGATGCAGATTTTTTCCTGGAAGGGTCCGATTGATACCGTGCTCTCTCCCAACGACAGCATCAAGTATTATAAGAAACACCTGCAGTGCGGGTTCATGAGCATGGAACCGCAAACCGGGTTTGTGCGCGCATGGGTCGGCGGAAACGATTACCGCTTTTTCAAATATGACCATGTGAAGGAAGGCAGGAGACAGGTCGGGTCTACCTTCAAACCGTTTCTCTACACAGTGGCCATGCAGGAAGGATTTTCTCCCTGTTACAAAGTGCCGAATGTGCGCGTTGTTTTTGATCTGCCCACGGGTGAAAAATGGAGTCCTGAAAATGCAGACGCGAAGTACGGCGGCATGCTTACATTGAAACAAGGGCTTGCAGAGTCCGTGAATTGCATCTCAGCATTTTTGATGAAACAATTCGGTCCGCAGGCCATGATAGAAATCTGCCGGAAGATGGGAATTGAGGGACAGATCGATGCCGTGCCCGCAATTTGCCTGGGGACGCCGGATGTTTCAGTGTATGAAATGGTGGGAGCATATTCTTCGTTTGCCAACAAAGGTGTCTGGACGCAACCGATTTATATGACGCGGATAGAAGATAAGAACGGAAATATTTTACAGGAGTTTGTTCCCCGCAAAGTGGAAGCCATCAGCGAAGAAACAGCATACCTGATGCTGAACCTGATGCAGGGTGTTGTGCAGTTCGGTACCGGAGCGCGGCTGCGTGGACAATATAAGTTCACCCAGGCGATTGCCGGAAAGACAGGTACTACACAAAATCAAAGTGACGGCTGGTTCATGGGCATCACACCGGAACTGGTTTCCGGATGCTGGGTGGGATGCGAGGACAGGATCGTGCACTTCCGCACACTTGAGTTGGGACAAGGCGCGCGTACAGCCATGCCGATCTGGGCTTTGTATATGCAAAAAGTATGGAAAGATTCCACGCTGCATGTGTCGCAGGGAAATTTTGAGGCGCCGAAGGAACCGCTCAGCGTGGAGCTGGACTGCGACAGGTATAAGCAACCTGGTGAAGACAAGATAGGTGTGAAGGATGACTTTTAATTCGTGTTTATTTTCCAAAGGCCAATTAGTACATTCGTAGATATTCGTATTTAGTACCATGATAAATAAAGTAGTAAACTCAGCAGAAGAAGCCATTCGTGGAATAGAAGACGGCATGACGCTGGCGCTTGGCGGCTTTGGACTTTGCGGCATCCCGGAAAATTGCATTGCCGCGCTCGTGAAAAAAGGCGTAAAGAACCTTACCTGCATTTCGAATAATGCCGGTGTGGATGATTTCGGACTCGGGTTGTTATTGCAGGGAAAGCAGATCAGGAAAATGATCTCATCTTATGTGGGAGAGAATGCAGAATTTGAACGGCAGATGCTGAGCGGTGAATTGCTGGTGGACCTCATACCCCAGGGAACGCTGGCTACGCGACTGATGGCAGCCGGTTATGGCATGCCGGCCATCTTCACACCTGCCGGCGTGGGAACAGAAGTGGCCGAAGGAAAGGAAGTGCGCAGGTTCAAATACAACGGTGTCGAGAAAGATTACCTGATGGAATACGCATTTGAGCCTGACTTTGCGATTGTGAAAGCATGGAAGGGTGATACGGCAGGCAACCTGGTGTTCCGGCTGACGGCAAGAAATTTTTCTCCCCTTGTGGCAATGTCAGGTAAAATTACTATTGCGGAAGTGGAACAGCTCGTGGAACCCGGGGAGCTGGTGGCCGACCAGGTTCATGTGCCTGGTATTTATGTGCACAGGATTTTTAAGGGAGAGAAATATGAAAAGAGAATTGAGCAGCGGACGGTGAGGAAGAAGTAAAATGCTGAATTAGTATGTTTTTTATTATTTCTACCGTTTAAACCGTCAGGGTATTTTATAAAGTTAAATATGTTTGTTTCATGTTTAATATATTAGTATTGAAATAGAAATTTTATGCTTGATAAAAACGCCATCGCGAAGCGGATCGCGCGCGAAGTAAAAGACGGAATGTATGTGAACCTCGGCATCGGAATCCCTACGCTGGTAGCCAATTATATCCCGAAGGGAATCAATGTGGAGCTCCAATCGGAAAACGGAATACTCGGTATGGGCCCGTTTCCTTTCGAAGGCGAAGAAGACCCCGACCTGATCAATGCAGGGAAGCAAACGGTGACGCTGCTGCCTGGCTCATCGATCTTTGATTCTGCAATGAGCTTCGGTATGATCCGCGCGCAGAAAGTGGACCTTACAATCCTTGGGGCCATGGAAGTGAGTGAGAACGGCGACATTGCCAACTGGAAAATTCCCGGCAAGATGGTCAAGGGCATGGGGGGAGCCATGGACCTGGTGGCTTCCGCAAAAAATATCATCGTTGCCATGCAGCACGTAAACAAAGCCGGTGAGTCGAAACTCCTGCCGAAATGTTCCTTGCCGATTACCGGTCTCCGGTGCATTAAAAGAATCGTGACAGAACTGGCTGTGGTGGACGTGCTTCCGCAGGGCGGATTTAAATTGATTGAGCGCGCACCTGGCGTTTCAGTGGAACAGATCAAAAATGCCACTGCAGGAAAAATGACTGTAGAAGGTGACGTTCCCGAAATGGTACTTGATTAGCCTTCGCGGCATAACAATCCGGTATTTTATAATATGGATCGCACAAACGCGAACAGGGTGTACGGACTGAAATTATTTTTTACAGGTTCATCAAAGATTTTACATTTGTGAGTTCACACAACCTTTCATCACTTGGCGCAAACGCTGTCTATTATTATTCCGGCTTACAACGAGGGCCCGACCATACATTTTATTCTTGACAAAATTATTGCGGCAAAACTTCCGGGCGAGGTAAGGAAGGAGATCATCATCATCGATGATTGCAGCAAGGACGATACGAAGCAGGTCATTGAAAAATACCTTGCGAGTCATCAGCAGGAAAGATTCATTTTTCACAGCCAGGAGACCAACCAGGGAAAAGGAGCTGCGATACATAAAGGGATCGAGCTGGCTACGGGGGATTACATCGTGATCCAGGACGCAGACCTTGAATATGATCCCGATGAATATGCTTTGCTGCTGAGACCTGTTCTGGACGGATTTGCAGATGTCGTTTACGGTTCCAGGTTCATGGGCGGCAATCCGCACCGCATACTTTTTTTCTGGCACTCCATCGGAAATAAATTTCTCACCTCTCTTTCAAATGCATTTACGAACCTGAACCTGACAGACATGGAAACAGGGTACAAACTTTTCAGAAGTGAGTTCCTGAAAAAAATCAGGCTAAGGGAAAAGCAGTTTGGATTCGAACCCGAAGTGACTGCTAAAATTTCAAGGTTACCGGGCATCAGGATTTATGAAGTAGGAATTTCATATTATGGCCGCACCTATGAAGAGGGAAAAAAAATAGGATGGAAGGACGGCTTCCGCGCCATGTGGTGCATTGTCAGGTACAATACCTGGAGTCGATGAAAGCAAATGCGGATGAGAAATTGAATCGGAGTTGACTTCTAATTCCCGAAAGAAAATTCAAAATCATCGATGAGTATTTCTGACTGACCTTTATTCCAAAAATAAATTTTCAGAAGGTCATCAGCGCCCAACCCTTTCGGCAATACTGCTGCTCCTTTAACCTGGTACCATTGATTGGGTGATTTGGCAAAATCTTCCACCGCAAATGAAAAATAAGACAACGTCTTGCCTTCATTTTCAATACTGAGAACATAAGCTCCCTTTGCTGAAGCCTCTGAAAATTTAACCCAAAGACTCATTTGAACATTTTTGACCGGCAGATTACTCAATTCTGAAAGTTTGCGGGAAAAGGTCAGACTGTACACTGCAGTTGAGGGGTTGGTTTCGCAGGCATGCTTTCCTGAATGGGCATCTTTGGTGGTGAGATTCAACCCGGAAGTTCCGATCCAACCCTCATAAGATTCCAGGTCGTTATGATAGTAGTTTTTGCGATTCTCCTCAGATCGGTCTGAGCTGCATGAAGATAAAAAAAGGCCAGCCAGGAGAACGTGTGTAAGTACCCGTTGCTTTTGCATAAAAAATTTTACCATGTGAGTGTTTTTCTCTTTGTTTGTCAATCAAATAGTGCAGGCAAAAGTAATTTTTATTTAAAAAAGATATCTTTTTTTATCATGGACCTTTCCATTATTATTCCGATATACAATGAGGAGGAGAACATTGCTATTCTTTTCGACCGCCTGCAAAGTGTATGTTCACAACTGGAAGCGCGTACGGAATATATTTTTATCAATGACGGAAGCACTGACAGATCAGTAGAAATTATAAAGAAGTTAGCGGTGGCGCACGGGGAAATCAGGTTTATTGACCTGGCGAGGAATTTTGGCCACCAGATTGCCGTCATGGCGGGACTTGATTATTGCAGCGGCAAGGCAATCGTGATTATCGATGCAGACCTCCAGGACCCTCCCGAACTGATTAAGGAACTCTTCCACAAGTGGAAAGAAGGGTTTGAAGTTGTATATGCGAAGCGAAGGGCGAGGGAAGGAGAAAGTTTTTTAAAGAGATTCACTGCGAGGATTTTTTACAGGATACTAAAAAAAATCACTTCCATCAACATCCCTGTAGATACGGGCGACTTCAGGCTCGTAGACCGGAAGATTGTAAATGTCCTCAGGCAGATGCCTGAACAGCAGAAGTTCCTGAGGGGTCAGATCTCATGGATAGGTTTCAGGCAAACTTTTGTTGAGTACGACCGTGATCCACGTCATGCAGGCAGCACGGGTTACACGTATAAAAAGATGATCCGGCTGGCCATGGACGGCATTACTTCTTTCTCCAACCTGCCTTTGAAGTTCGCTACCATCACTGGATTTCTTGTCTCAGGGATCGCTTTTATCATGATCCTGTATGCACTCTATTCGCGTTTTATTTCAAGGCATTATGTTCAGGGATGGACTTCATTAATGCTTGCCGTACTTTTTATCGGAGGTGTGCAGCTGATCAGTATTGGAATCATCGGTGAGTACATCAGCCGGCTAAGCGCAAATGTGCGCGGCCGACCTCTTTATATTGTGAATGAAACCAATATTCCCAATGAGGCCGTTAATGCGTAATAAATTTCTTACGCCGTTAGTTGCTGCTTTACTTGTATTTGGCTGGATGTTCTTTTTTTTTCATGATGTTTTTCTTCATCCCAATGCCCACCTTTTCAATGAGCAAGGTGATGGGATCAAAGCCTTTTATGCCTTCGCTGATCATATCAGGAATGATGAGAGCTATCATCAGTTCAGGAACATGAATTACCCATACGGACAGACGCATATCTACACTGACGGACAAACCGCCATTGCTGACATTATGAAAGTGCTCGCTCATCTGACACCTTTTTTTCAAACCCACAGTATTGCGATCTACAATTACCTTATTCTCTTCTCATTTGTCTTCTGCGGATTTTTTATAACGTGCATCCTTCAACGCTACCAGCTCCCCCTGCTTTTTAAAATAGCCGGCGGTTTTTGTATCGCCATTCTCTCACCCCAGATCGGACGTATCAGCGGGCATCCGACGATGAGCTATGCATTTTTTTTTCCGCTTGCATGGTATCTTTTATTGTTGGCGTATGATTCGGGCTTCAATTGGAAATATGTCCTCGCCGGATTGGTAAATACTACTTTCTGGTTTTTTGTTCACCCTTACCTGGGAATGATCATCGTTTTCTTCTACTGCGCTTTCCTGGTGGTTACGCTTACACGTCGCAAAGGAAGGGAATACCTGACCAGGAGAAAATTCATTGCACTGTCCGCCCTGATTCTTTTGCCGGTTCTGTTTGTGAAACTTTACACATTTGCATTTGACCATCATACCTTCAGATCAGAACATCCCTGGGGCTTCTGGGATTTCTATACTTCACCCGCACAGGTATTTTTGCCACACGGTCCTCCGTTTGGTTTCCTGGTGGATTATTATGTTGCAGATACGCAGCAATGGGACATGGAAAAACTTGCATACGTTGGTTTAGCCGTTGACTTCATCCTTGTGCTTGCACTTTTCAGAATTTTCCGTCATCTCCTTCGACGAAAATATATTCGTTCCGTTAACCCTGCGTTACCATTAAATCTGAATACTTCTTTTTGGGCTTCCGTGCTTGTGCTGCTCTTTGCAATGTGCATCCCGTTTAAGTTTGGTTTGCAGTCACTCGTCGAACATGTAGGGTTCTTAAGGCAATTCCGTGCATTGGGACGGTTCGCATGGGCGTTTTATTATGTGAGCGCTGTTTACGCAGTCTATTTGTTTTTCCTGGCCTCCCGGTTTCTGAAGATGAAAAAGCTGAACCTGCTTGCGAATTCCATGGTATTCATTTTCTTCTCCCTCTTCATTGTGGAAGCTCAAGCTGATTATCGTGAACGTTCCCATTGGGCCTTGATGCCAAAAAATCTTTTTAATGAACACCTGCTTCCCGGGGAATGCAAATCACTCATCGATGAAGTAAATAAGGTAAAGGACTCCTATCAATGTATAGTCACGCTGCCATTCTACCATGTGGGCACTGAAAATTTTGGCATTGATTTCACGTTAGAAAATATCAGGATCAGTTCACTGGTTTCATATTGGTGCAATGTTCCCCTGCTGGCATCATCTGCAGCGAGATCGCCGATCATCGAAGGGAAAAACATCATGCAGTTTTTCTCTCCGGGCCTGATGAAAAAAGCGATTGAGAAAGACCTTCCTTCAAAAAAAGATTTCCTCATTCTCTATGATAAGGAGCCCTTGAATGATGATGAAAAGCGCCTGCTTAAGAAATCAAGGAGTTTGTTTGACAATGGTAAATACGAACTCCTATCTGTGCGGTATGATTCCATTTTTGCCGACAACTCTGCTGATCTTATTCAACAATATGCATCGGTGAAGGATTCACTCCTGCATAACGGAATTTTTGAAACAGGCGGAAGTGCCGATGTGCTGGAATACAAAAGTTATGATTCACTTACATGCGACATTACCTATAAAGGAAGCGGCGCCCTGAAGTCAAAGAAAAAAGATGAAACCGTGTTGTATGCATCCGCCGGCAAACTGACGGCGAACCAGGAATATACTGTGAGCTTCTGGTATTACAACAAGGATGAATTGCGAAACCAGATCTTGTGCCTGCTCGAGGAATGTGATGCCGACGGCAACAAATGCAGCTGGAGCAGTTACTGGGATCCGCGCAAGTGCATGCAGATCGATGGCGACTGGTCGCTGCTCGAAAAAAAATTCACCATTAAGGATTCATCAGAACGCATACGCATCTTCCTGAAGGGATATGATAACGGTGACCAGGATATTTATATTGACGAGTTCTTATTGCGCCCTTCTCATGTTGATGTTTATTCAAAAATGAAAGCGGGAAGCGAATCGTTTTTGTTTTACAACAACTGGTGGATACCGACTGCCGGTTTGCAACCTTAGATTTGTCTTGAAGTTTGCGCGTGATCTTTTATTTCATCTGGTAGACGCGTACATAATCGATCTCATACACGTAGGGAAACTGTGTATGGACAGGATCAAAATTGTTGCACCGTCCGGACACGGGTGCGTTTACATCTATCAGCATCGTGAGGTCAACCAGCTTATCGACCGGAATTTTAGGATTGTCCTGCACTGTAAAATACAACGAATCATCCAGGTAAAACTTTATAAATTCAGGAGTCCACCATGCCGATGCAATATGCCAGGCAGTATCTCCGAATAATTTATTCCCGATCGCTTCGGAATGCACGTTGGGCCGCCTGGCCATTTCTTTGTCTGCGTAATGAACTGTGGATGTGTACCTGTTGGAATCTCCCCTGGCCGGGTTCATTGCGATAATTTCGAAGATGTCGATCTCACTTGTAATATTAACAGGAGGTTTGTTTCCATACAACCAGAAATTAGGACCGAATCCCTGGTGTGAGTATGGAGCTGCGGGCGGAGATGGAAGCTTAAATCTTATTTCGAAGTAACCATACCTGAAGGTTCGCTTCGAATAAAGCATACCGGTAGTGTATTTGAAATCAAGCTTTTCAACTGTCCAGCACCTTGGCCGGTTATCTCCTCCTCTCACTTTGCATGAATCCTGGCACTTGATTCCATTGATGCCATAACCAGGATGATCGGGATCACATGGCGGCCAATTGGATACCTGGCCTTTGTAATTTGTTTTGCTGGTGACAAGCTTGCACGTTCCGTTACTCACTTTTACAGTTGAAGAATCAGCGGGGTTTTTAATGATGTAAGCCCTGTCCCAGAATCTTGGTGTGGTGTCATCAGGAAAACACCAGGCAACATTTTCAGTCATGTTGCTGCTCTGGTTCCAGGGAGGCGTGCGTGCCCATAGCTTGCTGTTGACAACTGAACCAGGAAATAGGCTATCAAACTCATCATGGAAAACTAACTTATAATCCGGGTTGGAAGGAGGTAATTGGGCAAGTAATCTTTGGGGACCAGAAAAGACGACGATAGCGAGCAGGAAAAATATTTTACGGGGCATGATGGCAACACATTTCCGGATTCATGATGTTAAAGATACAAAAGGATGCCAAAATTCAGGGAGACCTGTAACCCTGGTTTATTTTATGAAAAGCGCTTACTCTGCTTTCAGTATTTTTCCTGTCCAGACGTTCGACCTGGTTTCAATTGTTAGAAAATAGATCCCTTTTTCAAACGCTGATACATCCACAGAGATGGAATGTCCGGTGATATTGTCAAGTTCATAAACAGTTTCCCCGATGGTATTACGAACGCTGAGGTTAAACACGCCTGCATTTTTTTTCAGGTAAACATTCATTATATTTTTAACCGGATTCGGAAAACACATGATGTCCTGTTCAGGGTTGAGTTCTTCAACTTCGTCGGGGTTAAAAATGCCGTACATGTTAACCTTTCCGGAAAAGGTAGACATGTATACCCTTCCATTGGCAATGGTGGGAGCAACAAATTTTGGATAATTTTTTATAGAATCTCTTACCGCATTCATTTGAGAATTCCAGATCTCGTGAGTGATATCAGCAGCGTCGAAAGCACGAAGGATACCCGGGCGGTTGGCCACTCCGGCAGTTGCCCAGTCCAATGGAACGTTGGCCCAAAGGATACCTGTCCCGATTTGGCTTCCGTTTGCTGACAAGGATAAAATTCCACCAGGCTTCACTTCATTATTCATGGTGCTTTGCTGCAGGGAAGTCTCGTCCAGGGTTCCGTTAGAATGATCCACTGTATATCTGAGAAGCGGTTTTTCCCATGAAGGCCACAGGTATACATAGTCTCCGGAATCACTGTGCCAGTACACGCTGCCGCCATTGCAATCTGTCTGGCCAACGTCAATCCGCTGGCGCACATGATCCACTGAGTCCACACCGCCCATTGAATCCCTGTCGGCCACATAGAGGTAACCCTCTTTACCGGCGGTAAGTGCCATGTCAGTACCAGGAATAAGCATCACTGAACAGGTTCCCATATCCTGGTCCACGTCGTTGATGAAATTCCAATTGTATGGTGTAAAATAACTTGCAACCTGCAAAGTGGTATCTGCACGGGTGAGCTTGAGCATGCTTTGTCCACGGTTGCTGAGGTTTGTCGGATCGTTGCCGTCTCCCACCTGTCCGTTGCCGGTGCAGAGGTACAGGTTCCCGGATTCATCCGCAGAAATTCCACCACCGCTCATCCATACGCCGGCAGCCCATCCATTGGGTGCTGTACTATACGTTACAACTTTATCTAATGTATGGGCATCATATCCAAGCACCCATCCGTTGTACGGCGGGAAGTCGCAGAAGCCGGCCCATGTGATATAAATCACACCATCGCTCAATATTAAAGCTGCGCGTTGATTTTCATAGAATGCATCGAAGTACATGACGTTGTTGATGTTGCCGTTGCCATGTCCGGGCATGGAAGCCTCCATCTTCACAGGGCTGAATGGTTTCTCACTTCCATCCCTGATATCCAATGCGTGCAGCCATTGCTGGTATTCGCCTGACAATGTTACCCTGTTTTTCGTAAGCACGTAAATCGTATTGGTAACCGTGTCAATCACGGGAGTGCTAACGATTCCCATGTTCCCTGAAAAATCACGGTAGTCTCCGCCGCAAGCGCCGGCCATGCTGTAGTCAAGCGCACGCGGTACGCGCGATCCTGCAGGAGTAAGGTTTACAACCCAGTAAGGGTTTACGATCAGCCTGTCGTCGGCATCGTAGGCGTAGACAGTATTGTTCACCGTTGCCAGGTACAATACATTCCTGACGCCATAAGAAGGCATATTAATTCCTGCTACAACCAGCGGCTGTGCATACACTTCATCGTCCACCAGCCGTTCGCATAGCAACCCGAAGTGAGCTGTATCCACGTTCGAAATGTTTAAGGTCGATTCGACCGTATTCGCTCCTGTGCGCATGTTGTCGTTATGCTGTGTGAGCACGCTTACCTGTGCAAAGGCCGTATGGATGGCGACAGTAAAAAATATGAAACCTGTCAAAAAATATTTAATCATTTTAGCTCTCTTATCCGGCAAACATAAAGCAATGTTAACAGAAATGAAACTTTTTGTAAGGCGATGCGCCCTGTCATTTCCGATGATGGAAAATGTGTTTTTCTCAGCTATAAGAAGATCCAGGCCTCTGAAAAAATCATATTGTAGAGGTAACAATTCCAGAGGATTCCGCAGGCGATGAGCACAGCATAGCCCGGGTATAGATAGCGGCTGTTAATTTTATCACGCAGAATAAAGAATAGTAAATTCAGGATAAGGAGAAGAAATCCAATTTTTGAAAATCCCCATCCGGACACATAGCCACTGAATATAAAAAATAAAGAGCATGCAATAAACAGGCATGCTGCCAGGGCAATCGTTGAAGAAAGCCGCATGGATTTCATATTATTCATGTGCTGAAAGATGATCACATAAAAGAAGGGCGAACAGAGGGTGTATCTGTACAGGCTATGCAGCGTTCCGCCCTGGAAAAATAAAACATAGACGCAGGTTCCAATGAGAAAGATCCATGAAAAATAATACCATTGATCAAAATCGTTTTCTGCCCTTTCTTTTTTCAGCAAACCAGAAATTAAAACAGCGCCACCGAAAATCAAACAGAAAAATAAAGCCCACACGTTCATTCCATATCCTTCCCTCGACCAGTCATTGATCGTTTGAGGGATCCTGAAATAGGTATCCCAATGTTTCTGGACGGTCATAAACTTAAAAAGCGATTCCCTGTGGTATGAAAACTGGAACAGCGAAACCAGGAAGGTGACAATGGTGACGGTGCCTGTGAGGGTGAGCACTTCTTTGAAATCGGTTTTTCCTGTCCGCAGGTAGCGGTAAACTTCTGCTGCGATGGCTCCGCAAACGAATAATAAAAATACGGGGCGGGTCGCTGAGGCCAACGCCAGTCCAATGATGTAGAGGTTTCTTTTATTGTTCTTGTGGGCCCACAGTGCAAGGCTCACAAAAAAAATGAACATCCCTTCTGTATAGGGAAGGAAAAAAACCGTCAGAGTTGGAAGGGCTAGGATTGTGACGGCCGCAAGCTGGATTTTATTTTTGCAGAAGGCAGAGGCCAGCAGTAGAATGGCTGCAAAGTGCAGGAAGAAATTGAGTGTGATGATGCCCAGGGAAGAGAAAAATTTCCAGGTGATTGGAAACAATGGAAAGAACCCGGAGCTGTATTTTGATTCTTCCAGGGCCGGATCCACACTGTACATGTGATCCCTGATGTAGGCATAATGGGATGCATCCATCACCAAGTATCCGTTCTCCGATATCTTAGCAAAAGGTTTGTGCACCAGGTTGATCGAACCGTTTTGGTTTTCGTACGTCGGCATGAAAGAAGAAAAAAAAGTGTTGTATATTTTTTCTTTTTCCAATGCCTTATAGGTCAGCTTGAACGCGAGATAATACCCGGCGGCGATCAAAAATAAACTGAAGAGAAATTTGCGGCTCATTTGGAAATTTGCTGCAATAAAGGTAAAAATCAGGTAATTGGCCAAAGCAATTCCCGGAAGGATTCACAAACTGTTTTTTATTTAAAATTTGAAAACCATGAATAAAATCTCCCGGTTAATGTGAGTTGATTTATTTCCAGGCCATCAGTTCAATTGTAAATCATCTGCCGCCCTTATTCAATCGTCACTTCATAAATCTCACCCACGAGATCATTTTTAGGAAAAGGAATGAATTGCTGCAGGTACGGCGAACCCGGCCACCAGTTTGTATTGTGCCATTCCTGTGTGATGATCAGCAGCATCTGGTTGTTGGGAATTGAAGTAATGCTGTTGTCCATGTAACCAACAACCCGCATCAGGTCAGGAGATGGCCCCAGGCGCCAGATGATTTCCGTCGGCTCCCAGTCGATTTCAAAATAATAAAATGGCGATCCGAAGAGTGTGTCATCCGGTTCCGGCGTCCT
>Ga0134121_10000880_pt1 | contig 30789 bp, 24 predicted proteins | sample KB301_FD_96463 | JGI IMG/M metagenome (GOLD analysis project Ga0134121, IMG submission 96463) | Terrestrial soil microbial communities without Nitrogen fertilizer from Kellogg Biological Station, Michigan, USA - KB3-0-1 | ecosystem: Environmental > Terrestrial > Soil > Unclassified ... | reverse complement strand
GGATATTCCGCCTTCTCATCCTCCCCCGGTCGACACCGCCACTGTGCCGACGCCTCCTGCTGCGGCGATAGCACCGGTGCCGCCCCCACCTGCGCCTGCCGCGATCCCGAGATCGCAAGCAACGACGCCGGCGCCGCAGGCCGCCAGCAAGGCCGCCCCGCCTGTTGTGAGGGCGCCCTCCCGCATTGCGCCAGCGCCGCAACCTGCCGCACCGCCCGCGCAGCCCGTGACAATGGATTTGAGCGCGCTGACAAAGCGGCTAAAGGAAACCAAGTCCATCGGCCTGTTCAGCAAGATCGCGCTCAAGAACCAGGTCAACGACCTGATGGGTCAGTTCCGCAAGTACTACCAGGGGAAGAGCAAGATCGACATCGCGGAGTTGCGCCAGTCCTTCAACCTGCTGATGATGAAGGTGCTCTCGATGCTGCAGGACGAAGACCAGAAGCTAGCGGCCGCCATCGTGTCCTCGCGCGAGGCGATATGGGACTTGCTGTCGGACCCGAAAAAATTTGCCACCCTCGAGATTTGAACCCAGGAGATTGCATGAACAAACGCACTATCGCACGAACCCAAACGCTTTTCCTGGCAGCGCTATTCGCTGTGCGGCTGTCTGCCGCCGACGACGAAGCGCTCAAGAAGGATCTGACCTCGGTGATCGCGCTTCAGGGATTGCCATGCGGCCAGGTTGTTACCGTCAAGACGCAGGCAGAAAACGATTACGCCGTGACGTGCAAGGACGCAAACAAGTACCACATCTTCCTGAATGCAGCGGGGCGTGTAATGGTCGAGAAGCAGAAGTAGCCGCTAGCGCTCCACTGTTGCGCGCTTGTTCGTCGCGGATAAGTACAGAGGATTCCCTTACTTCTTGCCCGCTACGAGAACGACGATTCCGGCAACAAGCGCTGCCGCTCCTGCGATAGGCGGCAGCAGCACGTTGTGCTTTTCGTCACGAGTGGCGTGGATCGGGCCAATATCGATGACCTTCTCCTTTGTGGTGTACGTAAGGGTTCCCCAGCCTAAGCAGAGAACTCCGATCACGATCAAGAGGATCCCAATCCCTTTGTTCATAGTCTCTCCGTGCAGTTGCGATGCCCGGGTTGCGGGCTCAACTTTGAAATGTTCGGCAAATTGTGCGCCCGCAGCGCAGACTACTTTTCAAACACTTTCTTGATCTGCCCGACTTTCTGTTGCACTTTGCCCACAATCTTCTCGGACTCGCCTTCAATTTCAAGGTCTGGGTTGTTTGTGGCTCGTCCCGCCGCCTCTTTCGCCTTGCCTTTGAGTTCGTGGAGGGCGCCTTCGATCTGTTCCTTCGTGCTCGCTTTCATTTTTTTCTCCTCTGGGTTTGAGTCTGAGCCACCGCAAAAACAAAGTCTGCTCACTATTGGACACTCTTCGGACATTGCGCTTCCGCTTGAACTCCGCTTGGTCTATAAAGGCTGAACAGAACAAAGGAGCTCGTGGAGAGTGACGCGACATTTGAAGTGTCTGATCGTTTGTTTCGCGCTGCTGACGCCCGCGTATGGCCAGGCTCGATTGACGGGCGTGATCGACATCCATGTTCACAGCGGCCCTGACAGCACGCCACGATCTATCGATGCCATCGATCTCGCGCGGCTCGCCAAAGAACGCGGCATGCGCGGACTGGTGCTGAAAAACCATTACGAGTCGACCGCTGCCTTGGCATATGTCGTCCGGGAGCAGGTTCCCGGCATCGAGATCTTCGGCGGGATCGATCTCAATCGATCGGTCGGGGGCATCAATCCCGCGGCCATCGAGCGTATGGTTTTGATGAAGGGCGGCTACGGCCGGGTTGTCTGGATGCCTACGTTCGACGCCGAAAATCAGGTGCGCTACTCGAAGGAGAACCGCCCGTTTGTTTCGGTAGCCAGGAACGGCAACTTGCTCCCTGAGGTCGAAGAAGTCATCGCGCTCGTGGCAAAGGAGCAATTGACACTTGAAACGGGCCATTCTTCACCTGAAGAAGGCCTGATGATCGTCCGGGAAGCGCGGCGCCAGGGCGTTGAGCATGTTGTCGTCACGCATGCGATGCAGGCACCGGTGGGAATGACGATTCCGCAAATGCAGGAAGCTGCACGAGCGGGCGCATACATCGAATTTGTTTACGGCTCTGTTCTGGGACGCAACCCCGCGTTTCAGATTGCAGACTTTGCCAAAGCGATCCGCGCCGTGGGCCCGGCATCATGCATTCTCTCCAGCGATCTCGGCCAACCTGGAAACCCATTGCACCCTGATGGCCTCGCAGCGTTCTTCGAGGGACTTCGAAAAGAGGGCTTTTCCGAGGCGGATATCGACCTGATGTCGAAGACGAATCCCGCTCGGGTCCTCGGCCTTAAATAGCTGCTAGAGCGGGAAAACCCTGACGTCGGGAACCGTTTCCTGCGCCAGGGCCACGACGTGAGGATGGCAGGTAAAGAGCAGAACCTGATGCGTTTCTGCCAGCTGCCGCGCCGCATGGAAGGTGTTGCGCGTGCGGTGGGGATCGAAGTTCACAAAGACATCATCGAAAACAATGGGCAACGGATCGACATGATCCGCATAGTCGCGGACGAGCGCGAAACGCATCGCGAGGTACAGCTGTTCGGCAGTTCCGCGGCTCAGCACGTGCGGCGCAAGCCGAACGCCATCGTGGCGCTCCACCTGAATATCGGTGCCGTCGAGCGGGGCAATCACCCGAAGATACCGGCCTTCGCTCATCACCTTGAAGAACCGCGACGCGTGCCGAAACACATCAGGCTGACGGTCGTTCTCAAAAACCCTCCGCGTTTCGTCGAGCAGCGTCTTGCACAGGGTCACCACGGCCCACAATTCCGCCGATGCATCAATCTTCGCCAGCACCACTTCCTGGCGCGCCAGCGCGCGCGACCGCTCCTCGCTTCGCTCCATCGCGGTGATGCGCTCCGCGACGCGGCCAGACTCGTGACGCGCCTCCGCGAGGCGCCGCTCCATGTCCGTGAGTTCCTTGCGGACTGCTTCATACGCTTCTTCTTCGTTCGCTCGAAGATCGAACAACAGCCCCGGCTCGGGCGGATCCACAGGAATGCGTTCCAGTTCGGCGATGAGCTGCTGGCGCTGCTTGAAAATATCCGCGCGCTGCAGGAACTCTTTTTCGTCCGCGGCTAACGCTTCCGTGAACAGGCAATCGATGCCGTCCTGAACTTCCACCCTTCGGCCGGCCAGCCGCTCCACATCGGATTCCAGTCGCTCGATGGATTCCTCCAGCCGGCGCAGATCCTCAAAGTATTTGGACAACTGTTCCAGATCGGCGACGCGGGCGTCGATGTCTTCCGGGGAAATCTCCGTCTTGCCGGTCAGCTTTCGCAAATCGCCCTCGATCCGGCGAGCTTCTTCCTCCACCTTTCGAACTTGTGCCGTGCACGCCATCAGGCGATCCGAACAAGTATCGAACTGAAGCCGCATCGCAGCGGAATTAATGACCCGTTTGCGAAACCACAGAATTGGCAGAATCGTCACCGCGAATAAGCCCGCCGCAACATAGGGATACCCGGAAGCAATGAATCCGAAAGCTCCGGCAGCAAGCAGGGCGAGAAACGCGAAGAACGCCCCCTGCGAGGGCGGACGCATGCTGTCCATCGCGGCTTCGACGGCGGCCTGTTCCTGTGAGATCGCGCGGAGTTGTTCGACCGAGGATTCGTAGACGCGCCGAGCCGCGTCCATTCGCGGAGCAAGATTACGAAGCGAATCGATCACCTGCGCGCGGCGGGCCTGCTCTTCCGGATCCGCGAGGACCTGCAGTTCCTTTCGCCGAACCCGCCGTTGTTCTATTTCGCGGCGCAGGACATCCCGCTCTGTCTCAATCCCCTGCAGTTGCTTGCGCAGCAAATCAAATCGCTCGATGCCGCCTTCCGGAAAACTCTCGACCATGGGAATCGACTGCAATTTCGATTCGATGGCCTTGCGGCGCTCGAGCAATGGCCGGGACTTCAGCCGCTTTTCGTATTGCGATGCCCGTTGCTTGAGATCAACGACAACGTCCTCCAGGCCGGCCAGCTCCGCAGCAAGTCGTGTTCGCGCTTCCTGAGCCGACCAGTACTCTTCGGGCTGGTGTTCGGTTCGATCAAGATCGTCGCGCACGGACTCGAGTTCCTTGAGCGCGACGTTGATGGCTCCGCTCTGCCCACGGGAAAGAAACAGCGCATTCTGGCGTCCTTCGATATCGCGCTGAACGGCCGACCAGCGCGCGGCTCCAATGCCGAGCGCGGCTCCGGAAATGTGCCGCGCGATTTCCGTGTCCTGCAGCGTGTGAAACTGTTCGAGTTCCTCGAGACCGAAAGCGTACACGTTGTGATACAGCGTGCGCGTTGTCCCGCCCAGCAGCTTCTCCAGTTCCTCATCGCTTCCGGTGGCGTCGCCGTCGTACACAGTCACGGTGCCGCGAACATGGCGCCCTGCCTTGCGTTCGATGCGAACAATGCGATCTCCTATGCGGACATCCAGCCAGCCTCCGTGAGTTCCGCCGTTCAGCGGTTCATAGCGTCGAGTTTGCCCGCGCCGATCCAGTCCGAAAAGGACAGAGCGGATGAACGCCATCAGCGTGCTTTTGCCTGTTTCGTTGGGGCCGTGGAAAACATTGAGGCCGGGCGAGAGGGGCTCCCAGGTTTTATCGTTCCAGATGCCGAAACCGTCGACATGGAGGCTTTCGATCTTCATTTAGCTTTCCATCAGGAGATCGATGCCCATGGCCGTGGCGCGTTCGATCCACTCGCGGAGCTTTGCGTCATCGGGAGGCAGCATTTCGCGCCGCCGGAAGAGCGGATCGAGACTGTCAGAAAGCTTCGTCCGCAGTTCCGGATCTTCGAGTGCACGATCCGCAAGTTTAAGAAAATCGGCAATCAGAGTTTCCGTTCCGGCGAGCGCGGCGAAATCCAGTGCCTGTCCGGTGGCGATGCGGACGGATTCCACAGGCAGAACGGATTCGAGTTGTTCGCGAAGTTCGTCAGCCATGCCGTCACGCTGCAGGTCCGCATGCAGAGGGCCGTGTCCGCGCAGAGTGCACCGCGCCACAACCGGTCCGTCGAACGATGCCGCGGCCGCGCGGCCTTCTTCAAGAAGCGCGCCTACGAAGGTGTCCATCCGCGTGTGCGTCTGAATCGGAATGTCGAGATGCGTCCATCGCGCGAGGTTTGTTTCGACGAAACCCAGTTGCACCGCACCGTTGCGATCCACATCCACCTGCAGACAGCCGCGCGGACCGGGTTCGCGTGGATTACGCCCCTGTGGATTTCCGGGATACACGACCGTCGACGGCGCCGACGCGAGTACCGAGCGCGTGTGCACATGTCCCAGCGCCCAGTAGTCGAAACCCGAAGAGGTCAGTTCGTCGAGAGTGACCGGGGAATAGTCTGCATGCCCCGTCTGCCCCCCGACGTTGGCGTGCAACAACGCCACGGAATACGGCGAGTCCGATTCCGCCAGCATCGACGCCGCGAGATTCTCCGTGACGCGCTCGCGCGCATAGCTCACACCCGTCACGCGCGCGATCTCTTTTCCTCGTCGGATGACCGGTTCCGTGTTCGGCTTTCCCGTGAATGTCGTGACATTGGGAGGAAGCTGAAACTCACTGCCCCAGCCGTTGAGCGGATCGTGGTTTCCATGGACGATATATACCGAAATGTCGCGTTCCGCGAGGCGCTCCATCTGGCGCCGGAATGCGACAAGCGCACGCAGGCTTCGGTCTTTCGAATCGTAAAGGTCTCCCGCGACGACAAGGAAATCCGCCTTCGATTGAATCGTGTGATCGACGATGCGCTCGAATGCTCCGAGCGTCGCCGCCTGAAGTTCCTCTCGAAGTTTCGGAGCAGAGTTGCCAAGTCCCCGAAAGGGGCTGTCCAGATGAAGGTCCGCCGTATGGATGAACCGTAAAGAGTCCATGTATGAGGTTTTACAGAGAGTTACGGACAAGTCAGGTCCGATCGACGACGAGAATTTCGACACAACCACAACCAAGGTTGGCCGGCGGCGGGAATTCAGAGCCCAACCAAGGTTGAATTTCTGAACAGGATAAGTTTACCGGACTTCAAAATCCATCGACTGGGCTGCAATTCGATTCTTTTCGGTTGCCAGCTTATCGGTGACGATCACCTGCAGCACGTAGTCGCCAGGAGGCACCTGCGTCAACTGAACACGGCCGACGCCGAGCAGGCGTTGCGGGTCCTGCGGGGCTTCGCTACCTGGGCTGGCCGGCGCGGATGGCGATCCCACGGAAACCTGCTGTCCATCGCGGAATAGCCTCGTCTGCGTTTCCAGTTGGGTCTTCTTGTTGCGGTCCACGTGGGCGTTGAAGATCTCGTAGGCATAAACCACTGCGGTTCCCTGACTGAAGATGCGCACAGCCGGCGTCGGATTCGGATCCTTGCCGCCGAACGCGCCCTCCGCAAAATCTCCGGCGACAGGTGTCCGGGCCTGATCTGATGCCAACACAATTCCTGACAGGGTCAGCCGCCCTTTTTTCACATCGGGAATCTCAACAAACTGTGTGGCGCTTCCCAACCTTTGGCTGCCATCATCGCGCAGCACCACGCGCATCTGATATGCACCGGCCTTTTTCACGGGGACGTGCATCGTGTAGACGATTCCCGTGGCCAGCACCTCTTCATAAGCCTCGGGTGTTAAACGAAACCTCCATGTCTTATCCGCGCCATCGACTTGACCGCCCTCCGCGTCGAACGTCACCGCGGCGATATCCACCTGTGCCGTGCGCGACCCATCGGACTCCTTCGTAAACGTCAGATCGTGCACGTCAAAGTACAGAAGTGCATCGATAGACGATCCCTGCTTCTCATTATGCGAAAACAATGCCGTCAGGCGCACGCGCACGTCCCCGGTTGCGAACGGAGAGGATAGCGCCCGGGTAATCTGTGCAATCGGCGTGCGGGCCGGAGGTATTCCGCGATCGGGCGTTCCGAAGAAGCCGGTGCGCGAGCGGACGGTGAGACCCGGCCGCCTCAGGCGCACGCTGATGGAATGAAACTTCCCCACGGCCGTCTCGAACGTGGACGCATCAGGGTGATAGCCGAGCAGATAATAACCATTACCATCGTCCACCGCCTGGCGGAGCGAAGCTGCAATGTCGTTGTTGTCATGAACGAAGAGGCCGCCCGTCTTCTGGGCCAGTGTCTCCATGCCTTCCCGCGAGAATAACAACTGGTTGGTACGCTGGCTGCCGACCTGCGAGACTTGCCGCTGAGAGAGGCCGCTCGTGTTGTCCTCCGCGGTGAGTCCGGTGTAGGCGACGCCGCGTGGATCGACGCCGTAGATCACCACCGAAGAACGATTGGCCGCGTCGCTCAGGCGCCTCAGCCGCTCTTCTACTTCCTGATTGCGCCCGTCGGGAAACGAGAGCTGCATACTCTCGCTGAAGAGGATCAGGCTTTTGCGGCCTGGAACATCGCGCAAGCCCTGCACGACATACTGGACGGCGCCCAGACTGCCGACGCTGTACATTTGCGAAAGTTCCCGATCGAAATTCGCAGTGTCGATCGAGCCGGCGGGAGTCGCCCCCGCCAGTGGCGCGAAGCTCGACGATCCAACCCTGCCCACACGAAAACGGACAAGTTCGATCGCCGCGTGGAGGAGCCGCTTGTCGGCGGTGAACTGCTGCAGGGATCCCATCCCCGCGCTGGTGCGGATTACCGCAACCAGATCCCCTGGCTGCATTTCGTTATCGACCCATTTCTTCAGCGAGTCCCGTACGCGGGTGATGCTGTCAAAGGAGAGTCCCAGATCGTCGACCACGAGCGCGATCGTGCGGCGGATTTGCTGCGGCCGGAGCACCCTCGCCGGCGCAGGTGGCGCGGGAGGACCGCCCCTGGGTTGAGGCGGCGCAGTTACCGGTGGTGCGGTGCGCACTGTCGCAGCCTTGACGTCTACAAACTCGAAACTGGTGATCGTCTGCGGCTTCCCATCCTGCAGGACCTCGAAATCGTCGGCCGTGAGATCCGTCACCGGTTTGCCTTTGGAGTCCGTGACAATAGCGTCCACCTGCACCAAATTGACATTGATCCGGATAACAAACGGCGACGGAGGAGCCTGGGGAAGTTGAGGACTCTGGGAAGTCTGGGGAGCCCGCTGCTGCGCTGAGGATTGCGCGGTGAGGACCCATACCAGTGTTACTGGAATCGCGATCCATCGAAAGACTGTCATGACGTTTTTACATCCTACTAACATCCTACCACGCTGCTCCTGCCACCCCAGCCTGGTCGCCCCTCGAGATCGATTGCGCGGAATCCTGCGTCCCGAATCCAGTTATGATTAAAGGGTGCACGATCTCGTCATTGTCGGCGCCGGGCCCGGCGGAATTGCCCTCGCGGCAGAAGCTCATGCGTGCAGCATCGAATCGAATCGGACGGTCGTGCTCGAAAAGGGCCGCGCTCACAATTGGGCAATCCGGCAGTTCTATCCTGAACAAAAGCTGACAACCGCAAACTACAAGGGATTCCAGGCGCGGTGCGAAGGCTTGCTTTGCATCCACGACATGACGAAGTCGGAAACGCTCGACTACTTCGATCGTGTAATCGCCACGTATCGAGTCGATATCCAGTACAACACCGAAGTGTTCGCTGCCCGGCGCGTGGAATCGGAATCGGGCCCGTTGTTTCACGTTGAAACATCGAGCGGGAATTACGAGAGTAAAGTTCTCGCCATTGCGATAGGCATCCTCGGTCGTCCGAACAGGCCGAAAGACTATCCCCTGCCGGTCTCCCTGAAAGACCGTTTGCTCTTCGATATCACGTCTCAATCTATCGAGAACGAAGACGTCCTCGTGGTCGGTGGTGGCGATAGCGCCGCGGAGTACATCGAGAACCTCTTCAAGCAGAACAACCGGGTGACGCTCTCCTACCGGAAAACGGAATTCACGCGTCTCAACGATCGAAATCGCACAATGCTTCTCGGGATGGAACAGCGCGGTGAAGTCCGGATTCTGCGCGAGTCGAACATCGCGAAGATTGAAGACGAGGGCGGCCGGCCACGCGTCATCTATAAGGAAGACCCTTACCCGCCGCGCGCCTTCGACCGCGTCGTCTACGCACTGGGAGGCACGACACCTTCAAACTTTCTCCGTACGCTTGGCGTTACATTCAATGAAGACGGTCCGATCTTCGACGCGGACGGCGAAACAAATGTTCCCGGGTTGTTTGTGCTCGGCGATCTCGTTGTCGGCCCGAAGGGCGGCAGCATCATCACGGCTTTCAATTCTGCCGTTCGCGCCATGCAGCGCATCTGTGATGCCTACTTGCCGTGTGGACCCTGCGGCCAAGCGGCCCAGACGGGGGTTCATGACGATGCTGGAACGAAAACTTAAACTGCCGCTCCTTCGCTGGCGTCCGGACAAAAATCCCCGGCAATGCATCATGGAACAGGTGGAACGGCCGCACTCCCGTTCGCTTCTCCTCCTCGACAAGGCATCCTGAGAAGGGTCGGGAGGGGGTTGATTCGGACAGGAATTCGGGGCCGTGCTACTCGAACCCCGGACAGGAATTCGGGGCCGTGCTACTCGAACCCCGGACAGGAATTCGGGGCCGTGCTACTCGAACCCCGAATTCGAAGTTCAGAATTCGGGGTTCGAGTAGCACGGCCCCGAATTCCTGTCCGAATCAACCCCCTCCCGTGTAATCCGTGGCTAATTTCCCCGAATTCTGTCTTACGATGAAGAACCATGATGAAGCGGATTGGGATATTGACCGCAGGCGGCGACACCCCGGCACTGAACGCGACGATTCACGGGGCGGTCGTGCGTGCCAATCAACTGAAAATCGAGTTGTACGGATTTATCAAAGGCTTCAACGCGTTTTTTAATCCGCGAGTTCCGCACGTACACTTGAACCCGCTGTTTCAGAACATTCCAGAACTTGATCCCACAAAGGGAGGAACACTTATCGGGTCCTCGCGCGATTATGTCGACCCGGATAATAAGACGGAGCTCGACCGGATTGCGATGCGCCTCGAAAAGCTCGGCATCGATGGGCTGATCGCCGTTGGCGGCGATGGAACGCTGAACGGGCTGCAGCCTCTCGCCGAGCGGCTGCCGACAGTTCTTGCGCCAAAGACTATCGACAACGATCTCGGACTGAACTATCCCAGCGAGCCTGACGAATGGTTGCAGGTGAAAGATCCCCTTGCGCCGCATGGCATCCATTACAAGCGCACCGCACCGGACGTGGGGTTCGACCTCAACCAGATGGTCAACTATGCCACGCCCGGCTACGCCACTGCCGTCATGGTTACCGCGCAGGGCATCGAGCGCGTTCGCACCACAGCAGAAAGCCACCGTCGCATCGCGATCATAGAGGTGATGGGCCGGCAATCCGGGTATATCGCGCTCGGAACAGCCTACGGACAGCCCGATATCATCTTGATTCCGGAGTCCGCGCTGAACATCGAGCTGCTTGTCGAGAGGGTGAGACAACTCTACGATCTGCAGAAAAACGTCGTGATCGTCTGCGGCGAAGGCATCGTGGACGAAAACGGATACGAACTCGGCGCCATATCCAAATCGACGGACCCCGCGGGCAATGTCGCGTTAAGCGGAGCGGCCGAAGCCCTGCGCGCAAAACTGATCGAACGATTAGGCGACCAGTATTTCCAGCTTTACCGGCGCGGCAATTCGGCCAAGGAAGCGATCTTCACCAGAAAGGTCGGACACACTCAGCGCGGCGGCCGGCCTATTCTCTTCGATCGCTTTTATGCTGCCCTGCTGGGAGCAAAGGCTGTCGAACTGCTGGTCGAAGGGCGCAACAATGCGGTTTCCGTTCTTCAATACCAGGCTCAAAAGGGCTTTCACGTGGAAGGTTATGATGCGAATCGCTTCCGCGACCGCTGGGGATTGATTCATGCCCGTTACATGCATCCGTCATTTTACGATCCGAAGTTGATGAAACCTTCGAAGCTCGGCATCGATTACCTCCTGCCGATCTTCACGGATGCCATAGGCAACGACGATGCCGAATACATGAGGCAAACGGTCTTCGACCCCGGCAACCTCGCGCAGCCTTACCACTCCGTCAATACGGACGTGAACAAGCGAATCCACTTTCTGGACGCCAAAGACTGAGCGTTCCCCTGAGCGTGATTTCGGCAGACGCAAAAATTGCTCTCTGTCCCGTATTTCCTCCCGGGTTACAATCAAGAGTTGATCTAATCGTCTTTGTGTAGCCTGGGAGTCATCTTTCAATGCAGCTTTCCGTCAATAATGTGTCCATGCGCTTCGGCGCCCTCATCCTTTTCGAAGAGGTTAATACCACCTTTATCTCCGGCCGCCGGTACGCGATTACCGGGCCTAACGGCGCCGGCAAGTCCACGCTCATGAAGATTCTGACCGGTGAACTCGAGCCCGAAAAGGGCTCGATAGGGCGGCCAAAGAAGATGGGAGTCCTCAGCCAGGATCAATTCGCCTTCGATGCGTATCGCGTCATGGATACGGTGATCATGGGCAACCGCCCGTTGTGGGATGCCCTGCTGGAGCGCGAGATTCTTTATGCAAAAGATCCCAAGGATTTGACTGACGCGGACGGCATGCGCCTCGGCGAACTCGAGGGCATTGTCGGCGACGAAGGGGGATATACCGCGGAAGTCGATGCCGCGATTCTGTTGGACGGCCTGGATATTCCCGAAGAACTTCACGACCGGAAGATGAGCGAGTTGCAGGGAGGCCAGAAAGTTCGGGTTCTGCTGGCACAGGCGTTGTTCGGCAATCCGGATGTGCTGCTGCTCGACGAACCTACGAACAACCTCGACCTCGATTCTGTTCACTGGCTTCAGAATCACCTCCGCGCCTATGAGGGATGCCTCATCGCCATTTCGCACGACCGCCATTTCCTGAACGAGATCTGCACTCATATTGCAGACATCGACTATCAGACGGTCATCACCTACACCGGCGGCTATGACGATATGGTGCTCGCGAAAACCCAGGTGCGTGCCCGGATCGAAGCCGGCAACGCCCAGCGCGAGAAAAAGATCGCGCAGTTGCAGGACTTCATCGAGCGATTCGCCGCCGGCACCCGGTCGTCACAGGTTCAATCGCGGAAAAAGGAAGTAGAACGTCTTCAGACCGCGGAGCTTGCGAAATCGAATATTCAGCGGCCGTTCATCAAATTCGACGTTGCCAAGCCGTCCGGAAGACATCCCTTCGAGGTCAAGAACCTCACCAAGGCGTACGACGGCGCAACCGGAAAGACCCTGGTCTTCGAAAACTTCATGGCAACGTTGAGCCGCGGAGAGAAGATCGCTCTGATTGGGCGAAACGGCGCGGGAAAGACCACGCTTCTAAAATCCCTGATTCGCAATGCCCCGGGTTTCATCGACGATGCCGACAAGGAGTTCCCGATCGATTCCGGGACAGTGACATGGGGTCACGAAGTTTCCGTTGGCTACTTCGCGCAGGATCATCGGGAGTCCATTCCTCACGGCGTCACTGTGATTGAATGGTTGCACAGTTTTAATCCCAGCGCCTCCCAGCAGGAGTTGCGCGGACTGCTCGGCCAGATGCTGTTCAGCGGCGACGACGCGCTCAAGCGCACGGAGGTTCTTTCCGGAGGCGAAGCCGCGCGGATCATTTTCTGCCGCCTGATGTTGCAGAAACCTAACTTCCTGGTCCTGGACGAACCGACCAACCATCTCGACCTGGAATCGATCAACGCCTTGAATATTGCGCTACAGAAATTCCCGGGCACCCTGCTGCTGGTAACGCACGATCATGATGTCGTCGATGAAGTCGCAAGCAGGATCTGGTCCTTCCATGATGGACGGATTCAGGACTTCAAGGGAACCTACGAGCAGTACCTCGCTCAAGCCACTCAGTTCGCGTAGGCACTCGCGCTCGTGAATCCACTGGAGCTGCTCGGCGAGACACGAACATCCGACGGCGCCGACTTGAAGCTGACCCGCCGCGGCAACGAATACATCATTCTCGCAAACGGCAAGAGTCTGATGTCCAGCCGCATGCACGGCTCCGAGGAAGCGCTGGCCCAGTTCGGTTGCCGTCGAGCACGATTGCTGGAGCGGCCGTGCGTGCTGGTCGGAGGGCTCGGGATGGGTTACACACTTCGGGCCACGCTGGATCTCCTGCCGGCAGACGCGGAGGTTGTCGTCGCGGAATTGGTGCCCGCCGTCGTGGAGTGGAACCGCGGCCCGCTGGGTCCGCTGGCAGAACACCCGCTGAAGGACAAGCGCGTTCGAATCGATATGCGGGATGTTGCGCTCACACTCCTGTCGAGCACAGCCCAATTTGACGCCGTGTTGCTCGATGTAGACAACGGTCCGACTGCCTTCACCGCGGACACCAACGCGGCAGTGTATGACGATCGAGGCCTGGCCGCCGCTCGGGCGGCCTTGAAACCCGGCGGAGTTCTGGCCGTGTGGTCTGCCCGTGATGATCGAAAGTTCGAACAACGCTTGCGGTATAACGAATTCAAGGTCGAAGTGGAACACGTCCGCGGCCGCCTGAAGAAGGGCGGTCCCCGCCACATTATCTTTCTAGGGTACAAGTGAGCGGCGACGTGTTCGGGCGTGTCCCCTCCTCAAGAGGGGGGGTGGCCGAAGGCCGGGGTGGTCAGGCCGGCTAAACTTTTCGCATGCCTGACCACCCCGTCTGCGCGTCAGCCCGCTGGCTGTCGCGCAGCCACCCCTCCTCAAGAGGAGGGGACACGCCCGAACACGTCACCCATTTCCACCCGTTTTCACATCAATTGACTTAACTGCGGAGCTATGTCTATAACAAGGAACCAACCGCCTGATCTCAAATGAAGGAGGTGCCCGATGAAACGTTTCGCGATGGTGTTCATCCTGATTGTCCTCGTCTCTCTGGCCGGCGCAATTGTTGCACAACGCGGACCGGGACCGGCCGCGCCGGCAGCCGCAGGCAATACCACGGCGAAGGCGGTCACAGCAGCGAACGAATTCCTGACGATGCTGGATGCGGGCGAACGCGCAAAGGCCGCGTTTCCGTTCGTCAGTCCACAGAAGACCAACTGGTCCAACCTTCCTGGCGGGATTTATCAACGCAATAGCCTGCGCCTCGGCGATCTCAATCCTGCGAAACGGGCCGCGGCTCTCGCGGTAGTTGCAGCCGTGCTCAGCAGCGACGGCTATCGCAAGGTCACCGACATCATGAACGGCGATGAAGTTCTTCGGGGAACCGGTGGAGGTCAGACTGGTGGCCGCGCCGGCGCGCCACCTCCCGGTGGTCCGGGCGGCCGGGGCGGTGGCGGCCGCGCCGGTGGAGGAGGAGGTGGTGGTCGTGGCGGTGGCGTTACGTTCGGTCGGGACGAGTACTACATTGCCCTGCTTGGCTCCCCCTCGACAACAACTCCCTGGATGGTTCAGTTTGGCGGTCATCATCTTGCGATTAACGTCACGATCGTGGGCAGGAACAACGTGATCACCCCGAGCCTGCCCGCCGCCCAGCCCGCGAAATACACCCTGAATGGCCAGACGATCCGACCGCTGGGCAAGGAAAACGATAAAGGTTTCGCGCTGATCGGCGCGCTCGGTGCAGAACAGCGAAAACAAGCGATCCTAAATTATCGGGTGAGCGATCTGGTACTCGGTCCGGGCGCGGATGGTAAAACAATCATGCCCGAAGGCATTCTCGCAACAGCGTTGAACGACAGCCAGCAAGCCATGCTCCTTGACCTGGCGCACGAATGGGTCGGCATTCTCAATGACGAAGGGGCGGCGGCGCGGATGGCGGAAATCCGGACGAATCTGCCTCGTACTTATTTCGCCTGGAGCGGTGCCACCGAGAATGGCGGTCTCGCTTATTTTCGCATTCAGGGGCCAACGGTTCTGATCGAGTACGCTCCACAGCAGGGGGACCTCGATCACATCCACACCATCTATCGCGATCCCACCAACGACTACGGCGCCAGGTTGGTCACCCCATGAGAAGACGTGCCTGGCTTGTCGTTTTGCTGGTATGCGCGGCAATTCCGAGGGTTGCCGACGCTCACCGGTCAGATGAATATCTTCAGGCGACGCGAATCTCCATCGAGTCCGACCGCATCGCGGCGGAGATTATCCTCACACCGGGCGCCGCCGTCGCGGACAATGTCTTCGCGGGAATTGACCAGGACCGCAACGGCGAGATTTCTGCTCCAGAAGCCGCAGCCTATGCCGAGTACGTCGTCAAGTCCCTGTCTCTCGATATCGACGGCCACTTGCATCCGCTCATCCTCGACACATACTCGATGGCGTCACTGGCGGATATGCGCCACGGTGAGGGCATTATCCGGCTGCGTGCTTCGGCAAAAATGCCGTCAGCCCCGGCTGGCCGCCATCGGCTCACCTTTGCAAACACCCACAGGTCCGACATCGGGGTGTATCTGATCAATGCGCTTATTCCTGAGGACGAACGGATCCGGATTACCGGACAATCGAGGGATCTGCTGCAACATGAGTTCAAAATCGACTACGTTGTGTCCGAACGCGAAAGCGGTTTTGGGCTGGCTGCCGCGCTGCCATCGATTTTGGGATTGGTGTTAGCTGCAGGTTTCTACGCGATCGCCAGACGATTCAACTAGCGAGCTTCCGACCGTCCGCTGCCCGGAATTACATACCGTTGCCTGCGCGCCGCCTACTCCTTCTGGCGTTCCTGAGGGCCATCGTCCTCGTAATGAGCCAGTCCCCAGAGGCGTTGATACTCGGTGCGAACACTTCCATCCAATCGATCTGCCAGTTCAAGCGGCAGATCGAGAACGCCAATGAGGTCCTGAACATCGACCAGGTCCCTCATGCGATGGGGGGCCGAGAGACCCGATGCAATTTTGAGCTCGATCAACTTTTCAAGCGTGACAATCCAATATCCGTCCCGATCCTGACGAGCCATGGCGGGATCGGGAAAAACCACGGCCTTGGGTTTACCATCCCCGGGGTACTCTCCCGCCGTGATGACTTCGACTTTCACCTGCGTTTCCGCGTACCGGAAAGTTTTCGCAGCGCCGGCAAAAGCCAGTACATACCCGCGTCCGACCAGGCGATTTCGAAACTGCTCGAGCCCTTCCCGTGTTAGGAGGATATCGACGTCAACAGTCTCTCGGGTGTACCCCCAAAGATTCAGGGCCATACCTCCGATGACGGCATAGGGTATACCTTCTTCTTCCAGATCCCGGGCGAGTCGCTTGAGTGTGGTGTGAACCTTTCCTTCGTTCATGAAAAAGGCCTCCGATTCCTTAAGGATTTCGTCAGCCGGTCTCAAGGACAGTGCCTGTGGGTCGAATCCGGACTTCGTCATTAGCCGGATTATAGCGCTATCACCGAAGGAGGTCGTGCCAGAATGGCCCGAAATACACGGCTACTGTGCGCGACTGCCCTTGAACAAATAGAGACCCAAGATCGCGAACAGAATCGGGACCGAGATGATCGCGAACGAGGGGCTCAAGCCCTTTTGCCTGCCCAGCGCGGTTTGGATCGTCCCCCATGTGATGTACGAAAAAATGGCGACGATATTCAGCTTCACAGCCGACATCATCTGCTTCGAGAGGGTGTACTGTCGGCGGGCGTTCGCCTCGGTAATCGGCCAGGGGTAGTTGAATATATGCGGGAAGCGGGAGACGACGGTGAGACTGACATACATGACGACACACGTCACGGGCGTCAGGAGCAGTCCTCCCTTGCCACTCCAGCCATCCGGCTCTCCCCTTAGGTTAAAATGCCGCGGTATGGAATCCGGCAGGTGAGGATAGTAGTATGCCGGCATCGCGACAAGGAATACGATTCCGGCAAACGCCAGTACCTCCAGGATGACCTCAATCCTGGAGCGCTCCAGGTCGTGAAGAACTGGCCGGCTCGTCCGCATCGCGCCGCATTATATGCAATTGCGCGCCTGGTTATCGGCTCGTTGAAGCACGCAGGTATGATATTTTCCTGGCGCGGGCCGTCCGAATAAAGGAGGGAACATGACCGGGTTGAACACGATTGTTTTCGTGGTGCTGAGTCTCTCCCTCATTTCGCCGGTAACCGCTCACGCCCAGTCCCCGCTGGGAGCTCTGTCGCCCGCCAATCTGGCGAAACCTCGGCCCGCACCGCCATTCAACCTCACAGGGACGTGGCTGCACGACAACAGCACAGGAGCGAACTCGTGGAGATTCGTTCCACCCACGTTCAAGCTCACGCCGAACGCGCAGGAACACTATGACGCCTCGCAGAGAGCGGCGAAGGAAGGGAAAGTATATCGCGACGATATCGGCCAGTGCTGGCCCGCGGGAATGCCGCTGATCATGACACGTGTGTGGCCGATCGCCATGGTGCAACTGCCCACGGTGATTTACATGACCAGCGCTTTCATGAACAGCATGCGGATTATCTACCTGGACGGCCGACCTCATTCCGATCCGGATATCGTAGTGCGCACGTTCAACGGGGAGTCGATCGGACGCTGGGAAGGCAATACTCTTGTGGTCGATACCCAGTACTTCGTCGACGACCACCATTGGATGGATCAAGGCGGATCTTCGATTCCGGCAAGCGACCAGCTCCATATCATCGAGCGCATTCGGCTGATCAATGACGGGGCGGCGCTGGAGATCGAGTACGCCATGACCGATCCGAAAAGTTGGGAAGGCGAGTGGAAGATGACAAAGCGCTGGAAACGAGTCGATGACACGGACATCACGGAAGTCGAGTGCCTGCCGGACCTGAACGATCATATCCGCAGCACGTCGTCGAGTTCGCAAATCCGTTAACCGAGGTCCTATGAAGAAAACATTGATTCTATGCCTGTGTGGACTGTGGCTTGCGATCGCAGGTTCAGCTCTGGCTCACCACTCGCCCGCGATATTCGATCGCACAAAGGAAGTGAAGCTGGTCGGGGTCGTCAAGGAGTTCAAATGGTCTAATCCCCACTCGTGGATCGAACTGGATGTGCGCAATGACGCAGGAATCGTTGAAACGTGGTCGGCTGAAATGAATCCCCCGACCTATCTCGTTAAGGCGGGATGGAAATCTACAACCATCAAGGCCGGTGAAATGGTAACGATCATGGTCAACCCTTTAAGGACCAGCGAGAAATCGGGGAAATTCGTTTCCATCACTCTGCCGAACGGTCAGGTCCTTACCGACACGCCACCAGCCGCTAAATGATCTGCCGGGACAGGTCACCCGCGACTGCGGCGAGTTCCTGGGGCTCACCGCTAGGAATTCTTTAGCGCTATTGTCAGTCGTATTCCGGACGGCGGATCCAGGTTCGCAACGCTAACCGAAGCGCCGAACAAGGAAAGAATCCGGGAGGCCACGGCTGGGCCTAACCCCAGATCCCGGCCTGCAGTGTTCGCTTCTCCGATAGAGAAGAGATCAAAGAATTTCGGCAGGACCTCACTGGGAATTGTTCTGCCATGACTCTCGATGACAACCCTTCGTGAACCCGCAATAACCTCATAGGCCAGCCCGACCGTCTCTCCCGATTCAGAAAGTTTTACTGCGGTCTCGAAAAGTGCGCCCAACGCTCTCACCAGCAGGTCCTCATCTCCCACGACCGTACCAGGATCCGCCGACAGCGGCGTGAATGTCACGCGGGAGGATTTGGCGAACTCCGTCGTGTTCTCGATCGCCCGGCACAGAGCCGTATGCAGGGAAATCGGAGCAGGGCTAAACTCCTCCCCGCTCACATCGATTTGAGTCAGGAGCAAGGCATCGTCCAGTATCGAGAGAATTCTTCGGCGGGATTCTTCGAACATCTCCAGGAGTTCGTTATTCTGTTCACTGGAGGGCATTTCCTGCAGGATGAGCTCGCCGACGCCGAGAAGCCCGTTGAGGGGCGTGCGGAACTCGTGCGAGATGAGGTTCAGGAACTCGTTTTTTGAACGGTTGAGGATCGTCATCCGCTCGTTCGCTTCGGCAAGTTCACGCGTGCGCCTGGCTACAGTCTCCTCGAGATGTTCGTTCTGCAGCTTCAATTCGCGCTGGAGATCGTGCAGTTTGAGATGGGTTTCGACACGGGAGCGGATTTCTTCCATTGCAAAAGGCTTGCATAGGTAGTCCACACCTCCGGACTGGAAAGCCCTCACCTTGTCCTCCGTTTCGCCCAGGGCGCTGAGGAAAATGACAGGGATATCCGAAAGCTCTGGGGCGGACTTGAGGCGTTCGCACACTTGATAGCCGGTCATCTCGGGCATGTTGATGTCCAGGAGAATCAAATCCGGTGGATTCTTCATCGCCGCAGCAAGCGCCAGCCTCCCCAGCGGAAACGAGCTCACTTCATACCCTTGCTGCGTCAACACGTCTTCCAGCAATTTGAGATTGGCCGGATTGTCATCCACGATCATGATGTCGCCTTGAGCCATGGCCACACTCCTCTATCAAACTTTAGAAAAATCAAGTCCGGAGGTTCCTGTTCCGCCCCCGCAAGCGCAAGCCTGCCGCGTGGAAACGCCCGTACCTCGTACCCGTACTGGCGAAGCATCCCTTCCAACAGATCGAGGTTCGCGGGGCTATCATCGACAACCGTGATGTTGCCGGAAATGGACCGCTCCGTTAGTGCAGACATGCTGCCCCCAGTATTCGTGTCAGCGTGTCGTATTCGTACTTGTCGGCCAGGCTCTGCAGAGCGTTTGCGGATTCCGCATTTCCGGTCGCGCGCACTTTGACGATCAGTCCATTCAAAACCTTCTTGTTCCCGGTCAAGGTCGCACGATGGAGTTCTTCGACCAGCGTCAGCGGCAATTGCGCCAGGCTTTCCGTGCCAAGGGCTGCCAGAATCGCAGGAGCTTTTCCTTCAGGCTCACTCAATCCCTCGTAGTCATAAGAAATATTTAGAAGGACGCTCATTTTTTCGAGTAGCTCATCCTCTTGGCAGGGTTTCGCGAGGAAATCGTCGGCGCCACTTTCAGCGGCCGCGCGGCGGTCCTCATCGAGGGCGCTGGCTGTCAGGGCAATGATGGCGGTCTCTTTTCCGCGAGGATCTTCCTTTATTCTTCGATTCGCCTCCAGCCCGTCCATGACCGGCATATGGATATCCATCAGTATCAACTGCGGATTCCATTCCTCCCAGCGTCGGATAGCTTCCTCGCCGTTATTCGCCTCTCGCACAGAAAAACCAACGGCAGATAGAACCTTCATGAGCCAGTCCACATTCTCAAACTGATCGTCGACAATGAGGATTCGGGGAGCTTTCGTTCCTGCACTCAGGCGAATGACGCGGCGAGAAGGGCTGCGCCTGATGGCGCCTACTGCATCGCCACGTTCGATCGGGATCTCGAGACAGAATATCGAACCCCTGCCAAGTCTGCTGGTAGCCGTGATATCGCCTCCCAGCAATCGCGCGTAGCTGCGGCTAATGGCCAACCCCAGGCCGGTTCCCTGCTGGGTGTTAAGAACACGCTTCGCCTGGCTAAACGGCCTGAACATCTTTTCCAGGTCGTCATCCTCAATGCCCAGGCCGGTGTCCTCAACACGGGCCGACAGCCATAGCCGGTCGGCAATCCTTTGGTCCAAAGTGACGTGCATCGTGATCTGGCCCTGCGCGGTAAACTTGATTGCGTTTCCGAGGAGGTTGATCAGCATCTGGCGTATCTTGCCTTCGTCGGCCGTCACGTAAGGCACGTTTTCCCCGTCGACCAGCATTTCGAAATGTAAAGCTTTTGCCTCAGCCCGCAACTGGAACATCGCTGCAAGATCGTGCAGTAGCCCGGAGAGGTTGAACGTCACGGGATTAAGTTCGATGCGGCCCGCCTCGATCTTCGACATGTCTAGAACATCATTGATGAGTCCCAGCAGATGCGCGCCGCTTCGTCCGATGATATCGAGATTCTTCTTTGCATCTGGTCCCAGGCTCGGGTCCCGCAACATTAATTGGGCGTAACCGAGAATGGCATTCATCGGAGTGCGGATTTCGTGAGACATGGTGGACAGGAACGTGCTTTTGGCCCGGTTGGAAGCGTCAGCTGCCGCCGCCGATTGTTCGAGTTGCCGGTTGAGACTCAGGATTTCCTGTTCCACTCTTTTCCGGTCCGTGATGTCACGAATGGCGCTGGAAACCAACACCCCCTCTTCGGTTTGCAGCGGGCTGAGACTAATCTCGACCGGGAACTCGGTTCCATCCTTGCGCAACGCATAGAGTTCGACACCGGCCCCCATGGCCCGGACCCGGGGATCGCCGAAAAAAGCCGTTCGGTGTCCCGGATGTTTGCCGCGGAAACGTTCCGGCACCAACGTCTCAATGGTGTGCCCTAGCAGGTCTTCTCGCGCATATCCAAACAGCCTCTCCACTTGCGCGTTGACCAGGACGACCTTCCCCTCTCGATTCACGACCACTACGGCATCGGGCGCTGCATCGAGTAGCTCTCGGAACTTTTCCGCCACGACCAGCTTCCTGGTGCTCGCCAGCAGATTCTCCTCTGCTTGACGGCGTTCGGTCACGTCCCAGGTGACACCGGTGAGCCGGCGAGGGCTTCCGGCTGCGTCGTCATAAATCTTTCCGCGCGTAGCCAGAGACCGGACAGCGCCCTGGGGCCACACGACACGGAATTCCGTGTTGTACTCTGCGGCCCGTTCGACAGCCGCTTTGACTTCCTGTCGGACACGATCGCGGTCGTCCGGGTGCACCAATCCTGCAAACCCCTCGACTGTTTTCGGGAACTGACCGATTTGGAGGCCGAAGAGAGCCGAGCACGGCCCATCCGCCTCGACGATATTCGACGCGATGTCCCAACTCCAGACGCCGATCTCCAGTGAACTTACCGTGAGTTGCAGTTGCTCCTCTGTTTGCGCGAGCGATTGCATCGCTTGCCGGAGATTTCGGCTACTCTCCAGGCGTGCGGCCCGCATTAATCCGCCGAGGACGACAATCCCAACGCTCATGCCGACATGCAAAACGATTTCCCAATACTGCTCTGCGCCCTTAAGGCCAAAACCGCCAACTGGAGGCAATAGAAAGTAATCCGCAGAAAAAACACTGAGTATGACCGCCAGGAATGCAGGTCCGACGCCCCCATACCAGACGGTAACCAGGACGGCGAAGAGTAATGTGGCGAAGTTGCTACGGTCGTCGAGTATCGGTTCGAGCCGAAGGCGCGCCCATGTCGTGAGAGCAACACTGGCGACAGCACAGCCGTAACGGAGCAAGAAAGTCCGGGAGAGTTCCGGCCTCTCGTGCGGACGATTCCCAACGTTTGCCATGTGTCATCCCCGGGCTGCGGGCCCTTAAGGCGTGAACTTGAAATCCTGGGCATCGAGAGAAGAGGACACTCGGACCGGAGCAGGTCCACATCACGAGAGTGCCTCGACTGGTCATGCGGTGCATTGTTCTGAAACCCGTGAGGTCTTCGAACGGAAGCGGGCAATAGCACTCGCCCGGCATTTGCTCTACTGAAGCAAGCTTGCAGCCGATTGTTCCTGCGAGCACCATGAAAAATTCCTGGCCAGAGAAAAAGTGACGCGTCCAATGGCCAACGCCAACACGATTCTTCTCTCAGCACCCTGTTTCGAGGGTCTGCACTTACTGTGGTTGCCGTTCTTCTGTGTCTGCGCCAAAGGGCAACCCGGATCTGTGGCAATGACCCTACGCCGGTTTGACGTAAACCTCGACCGCAACCACCTGCCCGCCACCGCCGAGCGTAACCCCCTTTACCGGCGTGACGTCGCCGTAATCGCGGCCCCAGGCCAGCGTGACATGACTATCGGAAACCATCAGGTTGTTGGTCGGATCGAAATCCACCCAGCCGATTCCGGGAATGAAGACGGAGACCCACGCATGCGAAGCCTGGGCGCCCTGAAACTTTGCCCCGCTACGGACATAACCGCTCACATACCGGGCCGACAGGCGCAGAGACCGCAGCGCGCCAATCATGACGTGCGCGAAGTCCTGGCAGACTCCGCGCTTCTTGCGAAGCACTTCGGGAAGCGGGCTGTCAATCGATGTCGATTTCTGGTCGTAGAGAAACTCTTTATGGATGCGGTGATTCAACTCCTTGACCACATCGAGCAACGGCGCGCCCGGATCGAAGGTCTTTCGCGCAAACTTTGCCATCTCGGAGAATATGGGGACATAGGGCGAGTTGTAGACAAATTCCGAGGCTTCCAGACAGGCATCGTCCGCTTGCGCATGGAGCGCATCGCGGGCGCTCTCCCATGACATCAACGAAACCGCCTCTGCCTCCGGTTTCACCTCAACGGTGCTCTGGGCCGTGGCCGTGAGCTTGTCGTGCTTTTCGAAAACCGCGAAAACGGAGACGTCGTTGCCGAAGTAGTCTTTGCGATGATGAAGGAAAGCCGGCGCCGGATCGACCGTGATGCTGGTTTTGGGAACCAGTTGGGTGAGGAGCGCACGCGGCGTCAGGCGCACCTCGTTGAGACACTGGGAAACCGGCGCCTCATAACTGAAGTGAGTGGTATGTGTGACTTCGTACAACATTTTCTTTATGGCTGCGCCCTATCGGGCTTGCATTCGCAGCCGCTCATTTTCTTTATGGCTGCGCCCTATCGGGCTTGCATTCGCAGCCGCTCATTTTCTTTATGGCTGCGCCCTATCGGGCTTGCATTCGCAGCCGCTCATCGCTTCTACCAGGACGCCGTCAGGCGCGACGCCTTTACCGGGCTCAGGTAGCTCGCGGTAAGCGCATCGGAGATTTCATAGAGCGAAAGTTTCAACTGGCTGACAAGCTCCTCCAGCGCCTCAAAGCGTCCGGCGGAATTCCGCTGCGCAATGTGGGTCATCCGGGCTTCGCGAAGCGTCGTCAGGACTTTCGCCGTGAGATCCCGCTCCGGGCCTTCATAGTTTTCCGGATTCAATTCCTGAAGACGGCTGAGCTGGTGGAAAAGCGTGGCGATCTGAAAAGCCACCGCTCGGGGGTTCGTTTCATCGGTGAACAAGACGTCCAGCACCAGATCAGCCTGCAGCACCGTGGGATAACGTGTTCGATAGGTGATCGAGCTGTCTGCAATCTGAAGCAGGACCTGCAAAAACGGCTCAAGCTCCGTGGGCGCGGCAGCAAAGCTCGATCGCAACAACTCCGCACTCTGCAAGGCCCGCTCCAGGCGGCGCCCGATTTCAAGGAAGCGCCACCCATAACCGCGGGTCGTGTTCTCCATCAGCAATCCTGCAAACGCCGACAGACTTACGATGACACCGTCCAGGAGATCCGTGCCGGCGGCGACTCGCGCATCCGCACTCGAGGGAACGAAACCTGAGAACTGCGTCTCCAGTTGCTGGAGCACACGCCAGGTGTCGGCAGAGAGCCTTTCCTTCAAGTGCCATGCCGTACGCCGCATCTCTTTCACGTTCCAGCGAAGGCTCGACATCTGCGAAGGGTCGTACACCATTTCCGTCAGCGTGCGCTGAACCTGCCACCGCTGCTCTCCAATCGATGCGGAAAGAGTTTCCGGGGGCAGATAACCCAGACCGGCCAGAAGCCGCACCGCCGTTTCAAGCGAGATGGCGGCACCGTAGTCCTGTTCTCCGGACAGAGCGGGCAGCATGGCGCGCACGAATCGCACTCGCAATTCAACGCGCTCCGAATAGCGGCCGAGCCAGAAGAGATTATCGGCAACACGGCTGGGCAGATCTCGTCGAGCACCCTGCGGCGCGATGGGCACCGTCAATTGGCGCCGGCTGGAAGGCGCATCCTCGGATTCTCCGAGCACCCACGTGTCTTTGCTGCCTCCGCCGAGCTGCATGGACACAATGAACGAAGAATCCTGCGTCGAAACTCGCGTTAGTCCCCCGGGCAACACAGTGTAGGCGCTGCCATTCCACGCTGCGTAGAGACGAAGCATGACATGGCGCGGGACCAGACCTTTCTCCGCAGGCACAGGCACCGTGGAGAGGGCCACGCGCTCCTGAGCGACGAATTCCTCTGGCTGTGCTTCGATTCTGCGGACGAGGTCTTCGCGCTGCGCATCCGTCATCGAGTCCGGGAATTCCGGATGACGGCCATGGCGCGGAAAAGTCGACTTGATCACGACGTCATTCAGGTGATCGATCACATAGCGTCGAGGTTCTTCCTGCCCACACCACCAGGTCGCCACCGACGGCATCGCCAATTCCTCGCCCAGTAGAGACCGGCACAGGCCGGGGAGAAATGCCATGTGCGCGGCAGTTTCCACCAGTCCGCTGCCGAGTGCATTGTCGATCGCGATGGAACCACTGCGCGCCGCATCCACAAGACCGGCAATCCCGAGCAACGAATCTCCGCGAAGCTCCAACGGATCGCAGAAACTGTCGTCGAGACGGCGGAGAATCAAATCGACAGGCTTTAGCCCGCCCAAAGTCTTCATGTACACGCGCCGGTCCACGACCATCAAATCCGCGCCTTCAACCAGCGTGAACCCCCACTGTCCGGCAAGGAACGAGTGCTCATAGTAGGTTTCATTGTGCGGTCCGGGCGTAAGCAAAGCCACCGTGGGATTTGAGCGTTGCGTTGCAGCCAGTGAGAGAAGGGATTCGCGCTTGGCATCGAAAAAGCGCGCCAGCTGCCGCACATGGGCCTGATCGAAAACGCCAGGCAGCGTGCGCGCACTCACGAGTCGATTCTGGAGTGTGTATCCCATTCCGGATGGCGCTTGCGTTCGATCCGCAACAACCCACCAGCGGCCATCCGGCGATCGCGCAATGTCTACGGCGTAACTCTGAAGATGCACTCCCCCGACGGGCTCGATGCCGGCACAGGGCCTGAGAAAATGCGGATTCGCGAACACCAGCGCCGAAGGGACGAGACGTTGATGAAGCAACTGCTGGGAGCCGTACAGATCGGAAAGGATTGCATTGAGTAGAGTCGCCCGCTGGATAACTGCACTCTCGATCGAAGCCCATTCCTTTCCGTTGATTACCAGCGGAATGGGATCCATCGGCCACGTATGTTCGGTGCCTTCAGGAGTGTTCGCACGGTTATAGGTGACGCCTTGCGATTGGATCAGCTGCTGGCCGCGTTGCCATCGGCGGTTGAGTTGAGGGAAACCGAGGCGGCCGATTTCGACGAAGAGCTTTCGATAGTGCCGTCGAGGGTAACCGGAAGGCAGGAGCGCTTCATCCCAGTAGCCTTCCGCGCTCGTGTACTTCCCGTATTCGGTCGGGATAGTGGCAGTCTCTTTCGTCATCTCTCTCAGCGAACGCCCTTTCGCAGGTCCAGAGTGGCTGGAAATTCCGGGTCCATTTCCGCCTGGCGCACAGTCGCCGGTCCCGGAGTGTGCCCAAAGCCGAAGAATCTCGCGATCCGGCGCGCTTCAGCTTCGTTGGAGTTTACCGGGAACGTGTCGTAGCTGCGTCCCCCGGGATGAGCCACGTGATAGGTGCAGCCCCCGATCGAACGCTCGTTCGGAATATCGACGACATCGAAGACAAGCGGCGTGTGCACGGGAATCGTCGGATGCAGACAGCGCGGAGGCTGCCACGCGCGATAGCGGACGCCGCAGACAAACTCGCCCTGTGTCCCGGTGGACTGCAGAGGCAGTCGTCGTCCATTGCACGTCACGGCAAAGCGTTCGCTCATTAGTCCTCGGATTCGAACTTGCAACCGCTCAACCGAGGAATCGACATAACGCGTCGTGCCGCCGGCGCCCGGCTCCTCGCCCAGGACGTTCCACGGTTCAATGGCCTGGCGAAGTTCCACATCGACGCCTTCATAGCAAACACGTCCATACACGGGGAAGCGAAACTCCACGTGCGGCGCGAACCAGGATCGATCCAGGCTGTACCCTTCGCGGTTCAGGTCCGCCACAACGTCACGAAAATCCTGCTCGACAAAGTAAGGAAGCAGGAAGAGATCGTGAAGCCGCGTGCCCCACCGCGTGAGCTTCGCTTCGTACGAATGCCGCCAGAACCAGGCCACCAGCGCGCGGACAAGCAGCTGCTGCACGAGACTCATGCGCGCGTGCGGCGGCATTTCGAATGCTCGAAGTTCGACCAGGCCAAGGCGGCCGGTCGCGCTGTCCGGTGAGTAGAGCTTATCGATGCAGAATTCCGTACGGTGAGTATTCCCCGTTACGTCCACAAGAAGGTTGCGGAAAATCCGATCCACGAGCCATGGCGGGCACTCGCCCGGATTGGAGCGCTTCAGCAGGTTGAACGCGATTTCCAGTTCGTACACGGCGTCCATTCGCGTTTCGTCCACGCGCGGCGCCTGGCTTGTCGGGCCGACAAACATTCCGGAAAAGAGATAGGAGAGCGAAGGATGATTCAGCCAATAGCCAAGAAGGCTTTTCAACACTTCGGGCCGCCGTAGAAACGGACTGTCCGCCGGCGTCGGACCGCCGAGCACCACATGATTGCCGCCACCCGTGCCGGTGTGACGTCCATCGAGCATGAACTTCTCAGTACCGAGGCGCGTTTGGCGAGCCTGCTCATACAAGACGGTCGTGTTCGAAACAAGGTCGCGCCAGCTCGCTGCGGGCTGCACGTTGACTTCAATGACGCCGGGATCCGGCGTGACTTTGAGACTCCTCAATCTCGAATCCGCCGGCGGCGGATAGCCTTCGACAAGGACAGGCGTCTTCAGCCGGGCGGCAGTCACTTCCACGGCTGAAAGCAGTTCGAGATAATCCTCCACCGAAGCCGTCGGCGGAAAAAAAACGCACATGCGCCCGTTCCGGGCTTCGACAGTCAATGCCGTACGCACAACCGATGGCGACGGAGGGGACTTGGGACCTCGCTCAGTCTCCAGATGACGCTGACGCCCCGCATACACCGGCAGGGGTTCAGACGGCGCCATTGGATCTACCATCCATAACTGGCGCCTCTGATCCACCGGTTCCCAGGGAAGACTCGGCATGGGTAAACGAAACCCCACAGGAGAATCCCCTGGAACCAGGAAGAGATGGCGTGCGCGCAGCATCCACAATCCTGTCTACCACTCGGGACCATCCTTGCCATACCCACGCTGCAATGGAAGAACGAACCCCACCGGCTGCCCAAGGCCGCGCTCGTAAACTCGCCGAAGACGCTCGCGTTCCTCAGGATCGTCGAGATTGTTCTTCACCGGATCCACGTTCACCGGAAGCAAACGCTCCTTGTGGACGTATGCCAACGGATCTTCATAAGCGGTGACGACGTAGACCGGATCGATCGCAAGAGCGCGCGACAACTCATGAGCAAAACACTCCGCAGCCTTTGCATCGAAGCCGTAGTCGCGCGAGGGAACTGCAACCCACTGCGGATCGTCCCAGAGAGGAAGCCTGTCGGCGCGCCAATAACAGGTGAAAGCCCAGCGCGGAAGCGATTCTCCGGGGTACCACTTGCCTTGTCCGTAGTGCAGGAAGCCGCCGGGCGCAAAGCTATCTCGAAGACGCTCAAGGAGTGCGGCGCTGAGACGCATCTTGTCGGGCCCCTGCGCGGCAGTGTTCCATTCTTCACCCTCCATGTCGTCGATGGAAACGAACGTGGGCTCCCCACCCATCGTCAGCCGAACATCGCCGGCAACTAGCTCAGTGTCGATGTCGTCCCCGAGGCGGCAAATCGTTTGCCACTGCGCATCAGTGTAGGGTTTGGTCACACGCGGATCTTCGTGGATCCGCGTTACGGTCATCTCGTGCGAGAACTCCACTTCGCAGTCGCTGACGTTGCCGGAAACCGGCGCGGCAGAAAACGGATCGGGCGTCGCCGCCAGGGGAATGTGTCCTTCCCCGGCAAACAACCCGGACGTCGGATCAAGCCCGATCCATCCGGCACCCGGGAGATAGACTTCCGCCCAGGCATGCAAATCCGTGAAGTCATCGGGCGGTCCTTGCGGACCCTCGAGCGGCTTCTCATCGGGCTTGAGTTGAATCAAATAACCGGAAACGAAGCGCGCCGCCAACCCAAGGTGGCGCAGCACCTGAACGAGGAGCCAGCTCGAGTCGCGGCAGGAGCCATTCGCCAGTTCGAGCGTCTGTTCCGGCGTTTGTACTCCGGGCTCCATCCGGATGCTGTATTGGATCTCCCGTTGCAACCTCTGATTGAGGGCCACCAGGAAGTCGATCGTGCGAACCTCGCTCCTGTCGATGGATGCGAGCAGCTTTTTCTCCAGGGGACCGGGTGGCGGCGCTTCCAGGAAAGCGCGGAGTTCCCGCTGCTCCAACGTCGAGTAGGTAAATGGGAACTTATCGGCGTACGGTTCAAGAAAAAAGTCGAACGGATTGATCACGGTCATTTCCGCAACCAGGCTCACTTCGATCGAAAAGCGCCGGGTCTCATCGGGAAGAACGATCCGCGCGAGAAAATTGCCGTGAGGATCCTGCTGCCAGTTAATGAAGTGCTTCTGCGGTTCAATGCGCAGCGAGTAGCTCGGAATAAACGTACGGCTGTGCGGCGCCGGCCTCAGCCGTACGATCTGGGGAGAAAGTATTGCCGGCCGGTCATAGTTGTATGCCGTCTTGTGGTGTAACGCAACGCGGATCGCCATCAGTGGAGTGCCTCAGTTCTTATCGTCTGTTCGACAGGCCGCCATACAAAGAAGTCATGGAGCAACCGGTCATCGACCGCATTGATCCTCGTCTGAAGTCCGTCGAGATATTCGTGAAGGCCCGGCAGGAGTATGCCATCCACAGACGTATGGCCCAGATCCGTTTCGAGGGCTTCGAGCAAACGCTCGGACTCGTGTTGCGATGAACCGGGACACGATCCGGTAATCGCGCGAAGGGATTCGCTGGCAGTGCCGATGCAATGATGAATCGCGCGGGGAAACTCGCGGTCCATCACAAGAAACTCCACAATATTGCGTGGAGAGATCCGCCCGTGCAGTTTCCGGTAGAACTCAAATCCGCTGACAGACTTCAAGACCGCGGTCCAATGCAGGTCGTCGTAGGGAGTGCCGACGTTCGCCGACTTTGGGAGCAGGATGAAGTACTTCACGTCGAGGATACGCGACGTCTTGTCGGCGCGTTCCATCATTCTTCCCAGGCGAAGGAAATGCCACGCTTCGTTGTGACTCATCGTGGCGTCCGTGATTCCTTCAAACATGTGACAGGCAAGCCGTATTCCACGCAGCATCTCCGGAAGGGCTTCATGCTGCGGTGTCGTGCGCTGCAACTGGACCTGAAGGTACATGCTGTTGAGCTGCTCCCACATCTCCGACGAGATTGTTTCACGCACGGAACGCGCATTTTCGCGTGCGGCACGCAGACAAAAGAAAATCGAATTCGGGTTTTCCTGATCGAACATAAGAAATTGAATCACCTTTTGTTCGGTCGCGTCGCCAAAGCGCTCCTTGAAGGATTCCGTATCTCCCGCTGTATCGATGAGAGGCTGCCATTGGTACGCGGGCTCAAGCGGCAGATCGATCTGCAGGTTCAAATTGACGTCGATGAATCGCGCCACATTTTCCGCGCGTTCGATGTAACGCGCCATCCAGTAGATGGAGTCCGCCACCCGGCTGAGAAGAGGGCGGAGGGGCCGCGGAGCGCTACTCATGCGGCGCCTCCCTGACTCTGGCTCTGGCTTTGACTCTGACTTTGCCCCTGACTCTGATACTGACTTTGATACTGCGAAGGCGGTTCAAGCACCCATGTGTCTTTGCTGCCTCCGCCCTGGGAGGAATTCACTACCAGCGAGCCTTTGCGTAGCGCCACCCGCGTGAGACCTCCGGCCATGACGTGAATGTCCTTCCCATAAAGAATATAGGGACGGAGATCGACGTGACGTCCTTCGAGGTGATCCTCGATCAACGTGGGCACGCGCGAGAGCGCCAGTGTGGGCTGCGCAATATAGTTTCTGGGATTGGCTTCAATCTTCGCGGCGAACTGCTCGCGCTGCTGGGCGGTTGAGTGAGGACCAACAAGCATGCCGTATCCTCCAGCCTCATTTGCGGCCTTCACGACCAGCTTGTCGAGATTCTGCAGGACATGTTGCCG
>Ga0134121_10000879_pt1 | contig 30801 bp, 27 predicted proteins | sample KB301_FD_96463 | JGI IMG/M metagenome (GOLD analysis project Ga0134121, IMG submission 96463) | Terrestrial soil microbial communities without Nitrogen fertilizer from Kellogg Biological Station, Michigan, USA - KB3-0-1 | ecosystem: Environmental > Terrestrial > Soil > Unclassified ... | reverse complement strand
GTCGAATCAGTGGCCTGGGCAGCAGAGAGGAAAGACCTTTTATATGCAATGTTTTATCTCGGCTCGCTGATACTTTATACCCGGTACATCAAGTCCGGACAAAAGATGAAATTCCTTTTTTTCGCATTTCTTCTTTTTACTCTTTCAATTTTTTCAAAGGCCATGGCTGCTTCTCTCCCGCCGGTGCTGGTCCTTATCGATTATTATTTTTCCAGGAAGCTGAACTTTAAAATTGTCCTGGAGAAAGTCCCGTTCTTTGTGATCGCAATTTTGTTTGGTTTTATTTCAGCTGAGACAGCGGCGTCTACAGGACAGGTTTCACTTTCAATATTTTCCCTGCCCGAACGGATATTGATTGCCAATTTCAATCTGGTGGCATACGTGCTAAAGCTTGTGCTCCCCGTGAAACTTTCATCTTTCTATCCTTATCCTGCAAAGGTTGACGGTCACCTTGCCTATTATTTTTACATCGCACCGGTGGTAATAATCGGATCGCTTGTACTCGTCATTCGTTCCGCAAAAAAATCAAAAGTGATTTTGTTCGGAGCAGGTTTCTTTGTGGCGTGTATCTTCCTGGTGCTCCAATTGTTCCCTGTGGGTCCCACGATCATCTCGGAACGCTATTCATACCTTCCGTCCATCGGTTTCTTTTTTGTGCTTGCCTGGTTTATTCAGAGAATGATCACCACCCGCCCGGCCATGAAAACGTTTACGGTGGCGGCACTTTCGCTATACTGTTTGTTTTTGTCAGTTACAACTTATGCCCGTTGCGACGTGTGGAAGGACAGCCTTACACTCTGGAACAATGTGCTGGAACAATTCCCGAATGTGGGCATGGCCCTCAATAACCGCGGGAACATCTACGGCAAAGAAAAAGGTGACCTGGACAGGGCTTTGGCTGATTTCAACCGTTCTATTCAATACGATCCCATGTATGAAAACGCATACGTGGACCGTGGAATTGTATACTGCCTGAAGGGGAAATTCGATCTCGCCATACCGGATTTTAACAAAGCGCTGGAGCTGAAGCCGGATTATTTTGACGCGAAATACAACCGTGGCCTGGCCTATACGCAAACCAATCAATTCGACAAGGCAATTTCGGATTTCAATTCCATCGAACGGGGAAACGAAGGCGACGAGCGCATTTATTTGTCAAGGGGTCGCGCGTATGCCCTCAGCAAACGATATGATGAAGCGCTGAAAAATTTTAACAGGGCCATAGAGCTGAATCCTTCTTATCCAGAGGCATATTATAATCGTGCTTCGGCTTTATACAATACCGGGAGATATAAGGAAGCTTATGCTGATGTGCAGGAGGCAACCAATCTTGGTTTCCAGGTTGACAAGAATTTTTTTGAAACCATCAAAAATGCAGCAGGAAAAAATCCGTCCTGAGAATTCAGAATACCGCGAGGATTTCAGTTTCTTCTCTGTTAAAAATAAATGTTTGCCCTGCTTTTTTTCCGGAAATCAAGCCGGCCACGGGGGCACTGGGAGAAATGAAAATTATTTCCCGCTCTCCTATGCTTGCAGTCCCCAGTCCAAGTGAGATGAAAAAAGTTTTTTGAGTGCATATCACCACGCTGCACGTTGTTACGATTTCCGTAAGCCTGGATGCTTCCAATGAATTGATAAATGCAAGGTCACGGCGGGCTTCTTCCAGCTGTTTTGCATTCATGTCGCGGCCGAGTTGTCCCATGGCCCTGGATGTTTCATACTTGTCGCCGGCCGAACTTTTCTCCTCGCTGTTTGCAGCTTCCTGGGCTTCATTCATGGCTGCCTGCGCAACGGCAATTCTATTTTCAAGTACAGACATGCAGTGCTGCCTGAGGCGATGCTTCAGTTTAATTTTTTCTGAATCGTTTTCCGGAAACATTAGTTTTTGAATTGATGACTCAATGACCTAATGACTAATGACTAATGACTCCCTTCAAACCTTCAACTGCAAGTCTGTAAGAGTCCAATCCAAATCCTGTGATCACTCCTTTGCAGTTTTTTGCAATCAATGAGTTGTGCCGGTATTCTTCCCTTGCATGGATATTTGAAATGTGTACTTCAATCACCGGCGATTTTATTGCAGCAACAGCATCAGCGATGGCGACAGATGTATGCGTGTAGCCGCCGGCATTCAGGATGATTCCATCTGCCTTGAAACCGTCTTCATGAAGTTTATTTATGAGTTCTCCTTCTACATTGCTTTGAAAATATTCGAACGTGATTTCAGGGTATCTTGATTTCAGCTCGTCGAAGTAAGCTTCAAAAGTTTTTGAGCCATATACTTCCGGTTCGCGTTTGCCAAGCAGGTTCAGGTTGGGGCCGTTGATGATGGTGATGTTCACTTTTTTATTATGCCTCGCAAAGAAAGCAATAGAAACTCTGATTTCAACATGACCGGCCTGTTATTCCATTTTATTCCATCATTCTGAAATTCCATTTTTCCAATCCCGGATGTGTATAAATCTTTTGGTGAAGGTGGCCGGGAGCCTTGATTGTCCGCATATTCGGCGATCCTAGTTTGTTAATTTTTCTGATGTCGTGGCAGGGTTATATCAATGGTTTCAAAAGTTACCTGAAGTTGGAGAAATCGCTCAGTCCAAACAGTGTGGAGGCATACCTTCATGATATATCAATGCTTGATAAGTTCCTGGAAATTCAGAAAATGAAAATAGCTCCGGCTGAAATAAAACTTAGCAACCTGCAGCATTTCATTGCATGGATCCACGAACTCGGCATGAGTGCTGCCAGCCAGGCACGAATCATCAGTGGCATCAAGGCATTCTTTAAATACCTTTTGATGGAAAGCCTCATCGTGAATGATCCTTCGCAATTGCTGGAATCACCAAGGTTGGGAAGAAAACTCCCCGATACGCTTACAGTTCACGACATCAATAACCTGATTGAAGCCATTGACCTCAGCAGCAAGGAAGGCATGCGCAACAAGGCCATGCTTGAAACCTTGTACAGTTGCGGCTTGCGTGTAAGTGAACTGGTGAACCTGAAATTATCCAACCTGCATCTTGAAATAGGATTTGTAAAAGTACTGGGGAAGGGTGATAAGGAACGGCTTGTGCCGATCGGTAACGTGGCAATAAAATTGCTTCGCATTTACATCACAGAAGTCCGATCAATGCAGCAAATAAAACCCGGGAACGAAGATGTGGTATTCCTCAACAACCGCGGAACCAAACTCTCGCGCGTGATGGTGTTTACAATTATCAAAAGGCTTGCGGTTAAAATCAATCTGAAGAAGTCCATCAGTCCGCATACTTTCCGGCACTCCTTCGCTACGCACCTCATTGAAGGAGGAGCCGACCTGAGGGCTGTGCAGGAAATGCTCGGCCATGAAAGCATCACTACGACTGAAATATATACCCATCTTGACCGCGATTTTCTGCGTTCAGCCATCATCAGGTTTCATCCACGTGCACAGGCTAAATAACGATTAACAAAGTGAGCTACCTTTTATCAGGAAAGAAATGGATGACCGCTGCATCAGATGGAGCATGCATGCTCGCCATGTTTTTTTTCCTTCAGTCGTTTTCAGCCGGCAATGGAATAATTTCTTCACCGATGTATGCAACAGACTTTTATTCAACAGGCGACACACTGATCTTTGCCGGGTATAAATGGGTCACCAAGGAAAGCAATGAACGCCATACCGGGCCGGGCCGGAATTTTTTTGCCGGTGGTAAAGAAAATATCTGGGTGGATGAAAAAGGCAGGATGCATATCCGCATGACGCACCGCAATGGCCGCTGGTATTGCGCCGAGGCGCGCCTCGCAGAAAGCCTCGGATATGGCAAATACATTTTCCAGCTCGAAGCCAATCCTGCCAGGCTCGACAAGAACCTGGTTGTTGGTTTCTTTACCTACGATCACGACGACACCCTGAACCATCACCGCGAAATTGATATAGAATTCTCCTCATGGGGAAATGAAAAAGAGCTCAACTCACAGTATGTGCTCCAGCCGTTTGAAGTGTCAGAAAATGTACATCGCTACCAGACGGACCTCTCACAAAGAACACAACATGAAATCAGCTGGAAAAAGAAGTGCATCGGGTTTTCATCCAGCTATGTGAACCTCCAGAACGACAGCATCGTTCTCAACAAGTATGCGGAATGGACCTACAAGCCACAAAAGAAAGTGAAACAGCACCTCGAAAAATTTTCCATGAACATCTGGCTTTTCAAAGCTGACTTCCCCAGCGACTTCAACGACTATGAATTCATCGTTTCCAAATTTGAATTCATACCCTATAAACTGGAAAAATATTTATGAAGGAATTAAAATTTGAATCAAAGGGCGTCATGATCTTTCCCTGTTTGAGAATAACGGATAACCGATAACGTCGCTCCTTGAAAACATTCCTCTCCATTTTTTTGCTGATCGTTTCTAACTTCTTCATGACCTTTGCATGGTATGGTCACCTTCAGATAAAAAAATGGAACATCCTCCAGGATGCAGGTTTGTTCGGGATCATTCTCATCAGCTGGGGTATCGCCTTCTTCGAATACATTTTCCAGGTTCCGGGAAACAGGATCGGCAGCAACCAATATGGTGGGCCGTTCGACTTATTCCAGTTAAAAATGATCCAGGAGGCCATCACACTGAGCGTCTTTTCAGTATGTGCGGTTTTTATTTTTAAGACGGACAAGTTTGCATGGAACTATATTGTTGGCTTTGTGTTCATGCTCCTGGCCGTGTTTTTTGTTTTTAAGAAGTGGTAGGGAAGCAGACGGGGGATTGGTTGAATGGTTGATAGGTTAACTGGATTTCGATTCCCACAAATAATCACAATCTTTATTCGCAGCCCGCGTCTCACATCTCATGTCTCATATCTCATATCTCACGTCTCATATCCCAAATCTCATTTCTTGAATTATCTTCGCCCTCCCAAATTAGTAATTGGTAAAAAGGAAAAATTGGTAATTGGTAGAATATGAAGATAACATTCCCAGACAAAAACGTCCGCGAATATCCCGAAGGCACCACGGCACTTGACATTGCAAAGAGCATCAGCGAAGGGCTGGCGCGCAACGTACTTACCGCAAAAGTGAATGGCGTGATCCAGGATGCAACCCGCCCGATCAACGGCGATGCTACGCTTGAGCTTCTCACCTGGGATAGCAAAGGCGGCAAGTCAACGATGTGGCACTCTTCCGCACACTTGATGGCTGAAGCATTGGAGAGTTTTTATCCCGGAATTAAATTCTGGGTTGGACCGCCGGTGGACCATGGCTTCTATTATGACGTGGACCTCGGTGAGCATAAAATTTCTTCCGAAGACTTTCCGAAGATTGAAAAGAAAATGCTGGAGCTCGCACGCCAGAACAACCCTTACGAGCGGAGCGAGATGAGCAAGGCAGATGCAATAAAATATTTTACTGAGAAAGGCGACCAGTATAAACTGGATCTTTTGCAGAACCTTGAAGACGGTTCTATTACCTTTTACAAGCAGGGAAACTTTACTGACCTGTGCCGCGGTCCGCACATTCCCCACACCGGTTACATCAAGGCTGCAAAGCTGATGAACCTTGCCGGCGCTTACTGGAAAGGCGATGAGAAGAACAAACAGCTTACCCGCATTTACGGCATCACGTTCCCGAAACAGAAAGAGCTGGATGAATACCTGGCCATGCTGGAGGAGGCAAAGAAGCGCGACCACAGAAAGATCGGCAAGGAGATGGAGATTTTTATGTTTGACGATGAAGTGGGTCCCGGACTTCCTTTGTGGCTGCCCAATGGCGGCGTGATCATCGAAGAACTGGAAAAGCTGGCGAAGAAAACAGAGAATGACGCCGGCTACCTGCGCGTTCGCACGCCGCACATTGCAAAGGAGAGCATGTACCTCACCACGGGACACCTTCCGTATTATGCCGACAGTATGTTTCCTCCCATGGAGATGGATGGTGAGAAGTATTATCTCAAGCCGATGAACTGTCCGCACCACCATAAGATATTCGGTGAGATGAACCCCAGCTACCGCGACCTCCCGATTCGCCTTGCTGAGTATGGTACCTGTTACCGTTACGAACAATCAGGAGAATTATTCGGACTGATGCGTGTGCGCTGCCTGCAGATGAATGATGCGCACATCTATTGCACCAAGGAACAGTTCGCCGATGAATTCCGCGCCGTGAATGATATGTACCTGAAGTATTTCAAAATATTCGGCATCGAAAAATATGTGATGCGCTTCAGTACACATGCACCTGAAAAATTAGGAAAGAAATACCTTAACAACCCTGAGATTTGGATCGAGACTGAAAACATGGTCCGGAATGTTTTGATTGACTCAAAAATTCCTTACGTGGAAGTTGCCGACGAAGCCGCTTTTTATGGACCCAAGATTGACGTCCAGGTTTGGAGCGCCATCGGAAGGGAATTCACCCTCGCTACCAATCAGGTCGACTTCGGAGTTCCTGCCAGGTTTGGAATTACCTACAGAACCAGCGAAAATACGCAGGAAACGCCGATTTGCATCCACCGGGCGCCGCTTGGAACCCATGAAAGGTTTATTGGATTCCTGATTGAACACTTTGCAGGTAATTTTCCTTTATGGCTGACACCCAGACAGGTAGCTATTCTTCCCATCAGCGATAAGTATGAGGAATATGCGAAGGATGTTTTGAAGGTTCTGAAAAATTACGATATTCGCGCCCTCATTGACGACCGGAACGAAAAAATCGGCAAAAAGATAAGGGATAATGAGATGAAGAAGATCCCCTATATGCTGATTGTTGGAGAAAAGGAGATGGAGGACAAACAGGTTTCGGTTCGCAAACATGGCGGACAGGACGAAGGGAAAAAGAGCGCTGAAGATTTCTGTCGTCAGATTCAAAGTGAAATCAAAATGCAACTGAGCTAAAAAATTCTTAGCGAGGAAGCTTTATCTTCATTAAGTATTTTGAGATTCGTAATTAGTAGAAGAAGTTTAACCCTCAAAAAATAAGCCCATAGCAACACAGTTTACACCCAGGCCACGGCCACCGTTCACCCCTCGTCCTTACGGACGTTATGGCGGACCAAGAAAGAAAGAAGCGGAGCATCGCATCAATGAATTGATCAAAGCCCCGCAGGTTCGATTGGTTGGCGACAATGTTCAATCAGATATTTATCCGATTGAAGAAGCGCTTAGAATGGCCAAGGAGCTGGAGCAGGACCTGGTGGAAGTGGTTCCGACCGCTGACCCGCCGGTTTGCAAAATCATAGATTATCAAAAGTTCTTATACGATAAAAAGAAAAAAGAGAAGGAGTTTAAGGCGAAGCAGGTAAAGCAGGTTATCAAAGAGATCCGTTTCGGTCCAAATACAGATGACCATGATTTCAATTTCAAGCTGAAGCATGCCATCAACTTTCTCGAAGAAGGAAATAAAGTCAAAGCATACGTTCACTTCCGCGGAAGGGCCATTGCCTACAAGGAGAAAGGGGAAATCATCCTTCTCAAGTTTGCACAGGAACTCGCAGAATACGGTAAAGTGGAAATGATGCCGAAGCTGGAAGGGAACAGGATGTTTTTGTTCCTCGCCCCGCTTCCGAACAAGAAGAAAAAATAGAATTCGTAACTATTCGCAATTTGTATATTAGTATCAATTAGTAATAAGTAGATCCAATGCCTAAGCAAAAAACAAACTCCAGCGCCAAAAAGCGTTTCAAAGTTACAGGAACAGGAAAGATCAAGCGCAAGCATGCGTACAAGAGTCATATCCTTACAAAGAAAACTACCAAGCAAAAACGGAATCTCACGCATGCTGCTCTGGTCAGCACAGCTGATACTGACAGGGTGCTGAAGATGCTTGTAATGAGGTAGAGAACTTTCCGTTGATTTTAATCCCGGGATGGCTGCTCAAATTTTAAATCTTAATTATTTCATCTTAAATATTATTAACCCGACAAAAAGCATTTAAGATCCCGAACCATCGGGACGCTTTCGTCAAAACCCAAAAGTAAAATGCCAAGAAGTGTCAATTCAGTCGCCTCAAGAGCGCGCAGGAAAAAGCTCTTGAATCTCGCCAAAGGTAACTGGGGATCTAGAGGAAATGTATTAACCGTTGCCAAGCATACGGTTGAAAAAGGTTTAACGTATGCGTTCCGTGACCGCAAGGCCAAGAAACGCACCTACCGTTCGCTGTGGATTTCCCGTCTCAATGCCGCCGCCCGCGAGCACGGCATGAGCTATGCAGAATTCATGGGGAAAATTCATAAAAACAATATTGCACTGAACCGTAAGGCGCTTGCAGATCTTGCGATGAACCATCCGGATGCATTCAAAGCAGTTGTCAATTCACTCAAATAACTACGCCATAGTTTTTAGTGGTAAGAAGGGAATCCATCGCGGTTCCCTTTCTTATTTTTGCATTTGGCAAATTTTGATTCCGTCCAGACAAATTTTGTGAACAAATAAGTGTCCGGCATGATCGGGTTACTGCCTTAGTTAAGCGACGCTTTTGCTTGTGAATGTTCTTAGAACCAATATCGGTTGATCCTAAAATGAAAAGAGAAGACCTGTTGCAGAATTTTTTTTATGCCGCATTGCTTTCGGCATTCCTCGTTCTCTATTTCATTCTTTCATTCAATAACAGGCTCGCTGCTGACGATTATTATTTCCTGTCAAATTTTAATGAGTTCGGCTGGTGGCAAAGCATGGTGATTTCCTGGCATTCATGGGTTACGCGATGGGCCGGCGTGCTTTGGCTCAACAGTATATTCATCCTCTATAAGCTGACGGGTAATTTTCTGTTCTATCATATCATGACACTGCTGATGCTTTGCTTTGCATTGAACAGGCTCGCCTCGGTTTCTATTCTTTATTTCTCGAAACAGCGGATATTCAGCAGCAGCATCATGACGGGAATTGCCGATTTACCGGAGCACTCCCGGTTTACCGTTTCCCTGGTTATCTCATTTTTCTTTATGAGCGGTAACATCGGGGAAACATTTTTCTGGATTACCTCTTCCTCCATGTACCTGTGGAGTTTTATGGCGCTTTGCTTCCTGATTGCTGAAGTGTTGAGAGGAGAAAACGGTATTTCATCCCTGCTGGTTTGCACAGCAGCTGCTGCATTTGTCGGTGGTGCAGCTGAAGCCATTTCCATTCCTGCCGTTTTATTGTTGTCGGCGTTTTTCGTTTATCAGCTGTGGAAGAAAAAACTCAGGATCACGACAGCGCTATCGATTGCAATGCTCCTGGCTTCAGTTCTTGTAAGCTTCTTAGGTGAAGGAAGGGCTATCAGGCAAGAGGCATTGATACATCAATCGGTGCTGCAATCGTTGTGGATTACCCTCAGGTCGCTTGCACATATTGAAAGTTACTTTGCAATCAACAAAATCCATTGGGCCATGCTGTTCTTTATCGCCTGGATGGGTTTCTCTGAAAAAATACCGATCCGCATCCGCCTCCGCCCGGAATTGATTTTAAAAGCGCTCATCATTTACCTGGTGGCCTGCTTTATTTTAATTTTTCCATCCTGTTATTTATTGGGAGAAGTTCCTCCTCAGCGCACGTGGATATTACTTTCTTTTCTGAACTGTGCCTGTATTGCAGTGGCGGGAATAGCTGCAGGCAAATACCTTCAGCAGGCCGGGCTGTTGCGGGCGATTTCTTCAGCCGGACTTTTGATGCTTGCAGTTTTTATTGTTAGGACTGTAGTGATACAGAAGGAAATTACGGGAACCTATACACGGGCTTTAGACGCAAGGATGCAGTTCCTTACCACCCTGGTGGATCCTCAAGACAGCGCAACAATTATTCTTGATGGACTTCCTGCGTCAGGAATGCTCACGTCGGCAGAAATATCTGTGGATACCTCTGATTTCAGAAACAGGCATTTGAAAAGATACCTGGGGATAAGGGGAGCAGTAATGGTGAAATAAGAAATACTCGCTAAGAAATCTAGAGGCAAATTTCCGAATAAGAAGTATAAGCGCTCCCGCGTTATTCCGTAATTTAAAACCGGTTTTATTGGATGATTAGCGGGAATTTATTTTTGAGTTTTGGCCGAAAGGGGTAACCCCGACGAGGTTCTAAACCTCGTCGGGGTTACCCCAAAATCCAAACTCATGAGTCTGCAACGAATCGACCTTGAAGCCGGCGGAGTTTATCATATTTATAATCACGCGGTAGGACGGGATAATATTTTTAAAGAGGCAGAGAATTATTATTTTTTTCTTCGCAAAATTTCCAGCCGTATCAAGCCATTTGCCGATGTGCTGGCTTTTTGCCTGATGCCAAACCATTTCCATTTTGCCATCAGGATAAAAAATAAAAAAGAACTGGTAAATTATTGGAACAGGAAAATTCCACAGTTAAAAAGCAGGAGGGAAAAAAGGGGCTTGAAAGAAAATGCCGACCACGTTTTGCTCGATATTCTGATAGTTACGGAGTTTGCGAATCTTTTTAATTCGTATGTCCAGGCGTTTAATAAAAAATATAAAAGAATGGGGTCCCTGCTCAAGGAAAGTTTCCAGAGAAAAAGAATCGACAGCGACCTGGGCCTGATAAGGCTGATAAGCTACATACATAACAACCCCGTGGAACACGGCTTTGTATCATCCAGAGAAGAATGGAAATACTCTTCTTACAAGGCTATCTTGTCAGGGAATGCGAAAGATGCCCTGAGCCATGAAGTCATCAAAACCTTCGGCGGAAGGGAGAATTTTATTTTCCTCCACGATCAGAATCTTTCAAACAAATTTTGAAATTGGGTCAGGAATTGTTTACAGTCAACAGATGAATTTAAATCATTCTCATGGTAAAAGAACAAATGTTTTATTTACAATTGCAAGCAAATGGAAAGAAGGGATTTTATTAAAACAGGATGCGGTTTCTGCACAGGGTTGGCTGCCCTAAGTGTACTTGGCCTGTTACTGGAAGGATGCAAGCCATCGGATTTAATTTACAAAACGGAAAGCATAAATGGCACGATCAGCGTCCCTGCAGAAAAACTACTGGATAAAAAATACCTGGTAATACGTTCACAACAATTGGAATTTGATTTGTTGCTTGTAAAAGAAAATGAAAACTCATTTCATACACTAGCCATGCAATGCACGCATCGCCAGCAACCACTTGTAGTTACCTCAACAGGTTTGGTATGCAACGAACACGGAAGCCGTTTCGACCTCGACGGCAACGTGACCCAGGATCCCGCTACGCGACCTCTTCCGAAATTTAAAACCGAACTGGCAGGGAATAATGTAGTTATCCATTTGAGCTGAACTTTAACCTTGCTCAAATCTAAAGTCTTACATATTTGACTTTCTCACTCTGTAGCTGATTTGCTAAAAATAATGTACCCGAAATGAAACAGTAACGAAAACGGATTCTTCCGTTCATGGTAGTAATTAAGAGCCAATGAGATCGGACCAAGCGGACTGTGAAAAACCATGGCTGCGCTTCCGATGTAAAATTGTCTCGCAAATTCCTTTCCGTATTCTGTTTCCAGGTTGGCTGTTTTTACAAGCTCGCGGTAAGGCTGGAAGACGTATCCTTCCAAACGGAAATCCAGGTTGTTCCTGATCATCCATACATTCCTGAGCCCCGCACCACCATATTGGTGCGCATGAAAATCGGGAAGGTAAAGTGTTTGCATCTCAGAGACAGGCTCAAAAGATGGTGAAGCCAGGATGGTGCTGGTATAGTTCGTAAAGAAAGGCTCATTGCTCCATACCGCTTCAGCAATGAATCCGAGTTTCAGATGCCCCCTTCTCTTGTAATAATTTTCGTACGAAATTTTTCCCTGCAGCCATTGCCGCCCGTCATTTTTTTCCTCCCTGTCGACAGAAGTGGAACCGGGAATGGTATACTCCACGCCATTGATGTACCGGAGTTTCATGCTCAGGAAGGTTCCCTGGTTGGCGTACATTTTCCTGTTCAAAGTATTCCGCTCAAACAGCACGTACCCGGTTCCCCCGAGAAAAATACTTTCGTCTGCCGTATCCTTCTGAATAAATTCTGAGGTCTGATAATAGTTATCCTGCGTGCGGATGTAGCTTCCCCCGATAACCAGTTTGCCTTTGTTGCGTGCAGGTATTCCTCCATTCATACCGAAATTGTAATCGCTCTGAATAATGTAACTCGGCTTCTGATCATTAAAAAGTGCCGTGCTGCTCTTGTAAAAATCGTATTGGTTGAGCGTAGCCTCTGCTTCCAGAAAAAAAGGAAGGTTCGAAGGCGAGTCCATCCTTATTTTCAGCTGACCGCTGGTATATAGTTTTCCAAAGTAAAGATTGGTAAAAAAGCTATATGATTTTTTTCTCCAGACATTGTATTGCGCTCCGACAAACACTTCGCTGATGGGACGTGACGAAATGTTACCGCCGAATTGCGTGATCAGGTCTTTCTCGCGGTTGATCCTCAGGTACAGGTCATAAAGCTTGGTCTCCGTATTATACTTCAGCTGCGGATAGATTGATTTTACGTTCTCGTCGGCCACCAATTGAAAATAATTCCCCTTGAGCCGCTCGATCGGTATAGGCTGGCTGCCGGGTTTAATGATCCTCCGCACGTATTCAGCCTGTCTTTCGTTGATGCCTTCGACGTTGACCTGGTCAACCAGAATTCGCGGAAGGTCGCTGCGGAAGGCGATGCGCCTGTTCCTTAAGTCAACCGAATCAACCCTTCTTTGAATATTGAAAAGAATGTCTTTCATTTTAGCTTCAGCCGCTTCGTGTCCTGCGTCGATGACTTCAGGCAAATGGTCAAAGTCGAACAGCCCGAAGCGGTCCGTGTTCACATTGATCAATATTCCGTTTTCGCAGAGCACGGAAAAATTCGTCGGTGTGGTCAGCATGGTTCGGATTTGCGAAACAATATTTCCTTCAGTTGTAGGCGTACTGCTGCCGCCTGCATTGACGCCGATGATAATGTCAGGCTGAAAATCGTTCAGCATGATGTCGGCAGGAAAATTATTGTACATCCCCCCATCATATAAAATTTTTCCGTCAAAGATGATGGGCTTGAAATAAAACGGGTAAGCGCTCGACGCCCTTACGGCTTGTGCCAAATCTCCTTTGCGGAAGACGACTGTTTGCTTGTGCTCAATGTCTGCAGCCACACAACGGAAGGGAACAAAAAGTGAATCGAAATTAAATTTTGCTTTGGCAATGATCGGAGCAGTATTTTCCATAAGGGAATAATCGGCCTGCACGGAACTTACCAGGTTCGTCGGCAAGGAGGTGGTAATGATGGAATCCAGCGAGAACCGTAAGTTGATCCAGCTCGCATTTTCATCTTTCTTCCGGAAGTAATAAGTGTAGTCCTCATTCAGTGTACCCGTAGCCCAATTCAGGAATTCCTCTGAGTTCACGATGCTGTCGATCTGGTCGGCAGTGAATCCCTGCGCATAGAGGCTTCCGATGACTGCTCCGGATGAAGTCCCGGCAATAAAATCAATCGGGATGTGATTTTCTTCCAGCGCCTTAATCACGCCAACGTGCGCCATGCCGCGCGCACCACCGCCGCTCAGCACCAGACCAACTTTTTGCCCATAGGCAGGCGGATAATTGTTGAGCGTAAAAAGAAGAAGAGCAGGGAGTAAGAAACGGAATTTCACAAAATGGAAATTGGCTGTCGGTAGAATTGATTGGTCTGCGAAGTTACTTCACAGTTTCAATCTGTTCAAATAGTTTCAGAAAATATCCGGGCGCGTATTGCAGCCGTGACCCATACCATGAGAACAATTCACCATCTACACAAATTACCCTGGATGATGAGAACCTTTGCCTGAATTCATCCACGTGCTTTTGCCCGAACGGAAACGGTTCGCTGGAGAGAAAAATGACCTCCGGGTGGCGTGCCATCACCTGCTCATCAGTGACTTCTGGGTATCGGTGAAGGTCGCGAAAGGCATTCCTGTATCCTGCCGCATTGATCATCCTGCTGATGAACGTATCACCGCCCGCCACCATCATCGGTTTGTTCCAGATAAAATACGCAGCTTCCAAATGGTTCACCTCCTTCATTGCCAGATTCAATTCATCAAAGGACAGGTCAATTTTTTTCAGCAATGAAACAGCTTCGAAAAAACGGTTTGTCATTTCTCCGATTGAAAGTATCATCTGCTTTGCCTCCTGCAACGTTTTTATATTGCTGACCCAAACGGGAAATTCGCCCGACAATTGTTGTACCTGCGCTTGATCATTTTCTTCTTTATTGGCAATGACGAGGTCAGGTTTCAGCGAGCGGATCAAATCAAGTTTCAGCTCCTTGGTGCCGCCAACTCTTGTTTTGGACCGGAACCATTCTTCAGGGTGGATACAAAATTTTGTGATGCCCACCACTTCTTCCGTAAGCCCCAGGTCGGAAAGAAGCTCAGTTTGAGAGGGAACCAGGCTGATGATACGCCGAGGTGAATCGGGAATGGTAATAGTTTGCGAAGTCTGGTCAACGAAGGTGCGCACGTTGCAAAAATACCTTAAACCATTTTACCGGATTTAAAAAAATCAGTGTTTTACAAAGGAAAATAATTCGTTTTGTCATGCTACTTTCGCAATCTTTACCGCCAGAATCCACTCCGCCATGAAGATCCTTTTTCTCACTTCGAGATTCCCTTTTCCACTTGAAAAGGGGGACAAATTGCGGGCATTCTACCAGCTTGCTGAGCTCAGCAAAAGGCACCAAATCATACTGGCTTGTGTGAGTGACGAAAAAGTTCTGCCGCAACATATGGACGTGCTGAAGCCGTTTTGCCGCAGGATCCTGGTTTATAACATCAGCAAGGGAAAACAGGTACAGAACCTGGCCCGCGCATTTTTCAACGGGAAGCCATTCCAGGTTGAATATTTTTATTCAGCGGAATTCAAAAAAAAGATTCACAGGATCATCTGGGAGGATAAACCGGACGTCATTTTTTGCCAGTTGGTGCGCATGGCGGAATATGTGCGGGATGTAAAACAAATTCCCAAAACCCTCGACTACCAGGACGCTTTCAGCAAAGGATACGAAAGGCAGGCACAACGTGAAAATATTTTCAAAAAAATTCCTGTCATGATGGAAGGAAGGAGGATGAAGAGGTACGAAGGGAAAATTTTCAACGACTTTACCAATAAGATCATTATCTCGGAACAGGACAGGGAACTGATCAATCACAAAGACCGCAGCAAAATTGAAGTTGTGCCGAATGGTGTTGACTTCAACTATTACTCTCCGCAGCTCCGCGATAAAAAATATGACCTGATTTTTTCAGGCAATATGAATTACCCGCCAAACATAGAAAGCGCCGTTTACATCGCCGAGAAAATTATGCCTTTGCTCAAAAAGAAAATGCCAGGAGCAAAGCTCGTCATTGCTGGAGCAAATCCCGCCGCCGAAGTCATGAAATTGCAAAGCGACTCAGTAAAGGTAACGGGCTGGGTGGATGATATACGCGAACCATTTTCTGAATCGAGAATTCATCTTGCGCCCATGCTCATCAGCATTGGTTTACAGAATAAAATACTGCAGGCGATGGCTATGAAAATTCCATGCATCGTTTCTTCCCAGGCAAACAATGCCATCCATGCGCCAACGGATGATTGCCTCCTGATTGCCGACAGCCCCGAAGATTATGTGAACAAAATCCTCATGCTGCTGCACGACCAGGCACTTTATAATAAAATTGCCGACCATGCATTTCAGTTTGTGAGAAAGAATTTTGACTGGGGCGCAATGAATTCCAAATTGGAAAGCGTACTTGCCGGCAAATAAATAAGTTGACGGAGTTAATTAAGTGATTGCGGATGTACCGGATTAACAGTTCAATCATAAAACACAAATGGTTCCTTAAAAGTGTACGGCTGCTTTCCAATTGACCACTCAACGATTCAACCAATCAACGAAATTGACTGACATAAAGTCTGCTAGGTCCGGGCAGGTATGGTTTTCGACAAGCAATGCGTACTTTTACCCACGAATTTTTACTTTTTAATCAAATTTGCCGTACAAAATGAACGATGACGAATTGAAGTTTCCACGTGTTGAACTCAGTAACGTTTTAGATGACGACACGGAATTTATTCCGCTGCTTACCACAGAGGATGAAGAGAGCATGCATGCGCAAAAGATTCCTTCGCAGCTTTCGATTCTACCTCTTCGAAACACTGTACTATTCCCCGGTGTAGTAATTCCGATTACGGTCGGACGCGATAAATCCATCAACCTGATCAAAGACGCTTACAAAGGCGATAAGATCATCGGGGTTGTTTCCCAGAAGGATACAAATATTGAAGATCCCAAGTTTGAAGACCTGAATAAAATAGGAACTGTTGCTCACGTGCTCAAAATGCTTCGCATGCCTGATGGAAATACCACCATCATCATCCAGGGTAAGAAACGTTTCGAGCTGAAAGAATTGATACAGACAGACCCTTACATCAAAGCAACTGTCGAAGCCATAGCAGAAAAAATTCCTGCGAAAGGAGACAAGGAGTTTGATGCGACGGTGCAGAGCATGAAAGACCTCGCGCTGCAAATTATCCAGCACAGTCCGAACATCCCTAGCGATGCCGCCTTTGCGATCAGGAACATTGAAAGCAATTCATTCCTCATCAACTTCATCTCCTCCAACATGAACCTGGATGTGGTGAAGAAGCAATCATTGCTGGAGATCGGTGACCTGCGCGAGCGGTCTACAAAGGTGCTGGAACATCTCACCAAGGAATTGCAGATGCTGGAGTTGAAAAACCAGATCCAGAATAAAGTAAAGACAGACATCGACAAGCAGCAGCGGGAATTTTTCCTGAACCAGCAATTAAAAACCATACAGGAAGAATTGGGCGGCCAGACCCCCGAGCGCGAAGTAGCGGAATTGCGCGAACGTGCAAAAGGAAAAAAGTGGAGCAAGGAAGTGGCCGATACTTTTAATAAAGAGTGCGACCGCATCATGCGCATGAATCCTGCGTCGGCGGAATATTCTGTAGTGATCAACTACCTCGAAGTTTTGCTCGACCTTCCGTGGAATGAATTTACAAACGACAACTTCGATCTGAAGTTTGCCCAGAAGGTGCTGGAGAAAGATCATTGGGGTTTGGAAAAAGTAAAAGCCCGCATCCTGGAATACCTCGCTGTGCTGAAACTGAAGCGCGACATGAAATCCCCTATCATGTGTTTGTACGGCCCCCCCGGAGTTGGTAAGACTTCTCTTGGTAAATCCATTGCACGTGCCTTAGGCAGAAAATATGTGCGCATGTCGCTGGGCGGCCTGCGGGACGAAGCAGAGATCCGCGGACACCGCAAAACATACATCGGCGCCATGCCGGGACGGATTATTCAAAACCTGAAAAAAGCCAAGAGCGCCAATCCCGTTTTTGTACTCGATGAAATTGACAAGCTGGGAAATGACTTTCACGGAGATCCTTCTTCGGCATTACTTGAAGTGCTTGATCCCGAGCAGAACAATACTTTCTATGACAATTATGTAGAGATTGATTTCGACCTCAGCAATGTGTTATTCATTGCCACGGCCAATTCTTTGAGCACCATTCAGCCTGCATTGCTCGACCGCCTGGAGATCATTGAAATCAATGGTTATACGGTGGAGGAAAAGATCCAGATCGCAGTGCGTCACTTAGTTCCCAAGCAGCTCGAAGCGCATGGATTGAAAAAAGACCAGGTGAAGCTCTCTCCGAAAATGATCGAGCTCATCATCGAACAATACACTCGCGAAAGCGGCGTGCGCGGCCTGGAGAAAAAGATTGCTTCCCTGATCCGCGGCATTGCGAAGAGCGTGGCCATGGAAGAAGAATACGACGCTGTTGTGAATGAAGAAGCCATCAATAAAATTCTTGGAGCGCCGATTTTCCAGAAGGACAAACTGATCAAGAACGATGTGGCAGGAGTAGTTACAGGTTTGGCCTGGACTGCTGTTGGTGGAGATATTCTGTTCATAGAAGTCAGCTTAAGCAAAGGCAAAGGCAAGCTTACACTGACCGGAAACCTCGGAGAGGTTATGAAAGAATCTGCTGTGATTGCCATGGCTTACCTGAAAGCGCATTGCGATCAGTTGAATATCGACCCGCGAGTGCTTGACCAGTGGGACGTGCATATACATGTACCTGAGGGCGCTACTCCGAAAGATGGTCCTTCTGCGGGTGTTACCATGCTGACTGCTCTGGCCTCAGCATTTACGCAGCGGAAAGTAAAGGAGCATTTGGCCATGACCGGAGAAATTACGCTGCGTGGAAAAGTATTGCCTGTGGGAGGCATTAAAGAAAAGATCCTGGCGGCCAAACGCGCAGGTATTAAAGACATTATTCTTTGCATCGACAACAAAAAGGATATTTTGGAAATCAAGAAGGACTACATCAAGGACCTCCGTTTCCATTATGTGGCTGATATGATCGACGTGATCAACCACGCTTTGCTGAAAGAAAAAGTGAAGAAGCCGATTGATATCACCTATCACAAGAACGGGGAAGCGAAGAGGAGCCAGAAAGTAGAAGAAGATTAGAGATCTCGGCGATCCTGCAGCGCTGGCGGCAAGCTTTTGACGGCCGAAGGATAGCTTCCGGGATTGAATAATGCAAACGTACTTACGAATCAAAGCCCGCAGCTAATGTTGCAGGCTTTTTTAGTTTAATGAATAAAGTATCTTTGAGTGAACCCAATTTTTTCAATGTGCGTCTCTTAAATTCTTTGATATTCTTTATCCTGTTTGCGACAAAAGTTTTTTCCCAGGCGGCTCATTGGGAATGGGGAAGGGGCGCTACTTCAATTTCTACAATAGCGTGGAGCGAAGGTTGGTGTGTGGCCACGGACAAATTCGAAAATGTTTATATCGCCGGAAGTTACAAAGACACAGTTACATTCGGACCGTTTACTTTCATCACGCCTTCTCTAAATATTTACCTTGTGAAATATGATTCATCAGGAAATATACTTTGGGCTAAGAGTGCGACCGGGCAAGGTAACGGTTGGGCACAGAGTATTGCGACGGATAATTTTGGAAATGTTTTCTTGACTGGAAAATCGCATGTTTATCCGATCATATTTGATTCGGATACTTTGATTAATTCAGGTTCTAATGACATTTTCATTGTAAAGTTTGATTCTTCAGGGACAGAGCTTTGGGGTTGGAGCATTGGAGGTTCTTCAGATGATGCACCAAATTCCATCGCTACGGATTCTCTTGGGAACGCTTTTATCACAGGATATTATCAATCGGACTCCCTCACGTTCGGAACTCATACCATCAATAATCTTGGTAATGGAAATATTTTTCTAGCCAAATATGATTCAGCCGGTAATGCAATTTGGGCAAGGAATGCAGGGGGCACATTGTTCGACATTGGTTATGGAGTTTCCACTGACATGGAGGGAGATATCTATGTAACCGGCGGCATAGAAAGTTCAATTGCTTATTTTGGAGGTGTCGGTGTCATTAATTCAACTGGAAATACTTGCTTTCTCGCCATGTATGATTCCGGAGGCAACGTCGTATTTGTTAAAACCGGCATAGGAGGCGGCGAAGGATTATGCCTGGCTACAGATCCATTTAAAAATATCTATGTTGCCGGAATATTTGGTTCGAATATAACTTTTGACTCATTTAACCTGACGGGCACGACTGCAAATAATGTTTTTATCGTTAAGTATGACGCACAGGGTAATGTTCTCTTTGCAAAAAATGATGTTGGGTATTCAAGTGTTTATAGCATAGCAACCGATACTTGTGGAAATGCTTATATCTCGGGAACTTTTTTATATAATACTACTCCGATTTCATTTGATACAATTGTATTACAACCACCGTTGACATCGCCTGACGCAATGTTTCTTGTAAAATATAACGGCTCAGGGGATGCTGAATCCGGCTTTGTTTTACCGAGTGGCGGTGATGATAATAATGGAATCGCTGCAGGTAGATCAGGCTGCATTTATCTTACAGGGGATTTGGACATGTATCCTTTTATTATAGGGCCAGATACGTTGAATTATCCGGGTACAGAAATAGCTTTTGTAGCCAAACTGAAAAATTCAGTTGAATGCCCGAACATCCTGGTAAATGAAATCAATAACTCCGCGCATTTTTCTCTATTTCCGAATCCTTTCACTTCTAACCTCACCCTGAATTTCTCCACTTCCCTAAACTCAAATGCGGATCTCAGGATTTTTAATTCGATTGGAGAAATGATTAGAGAAAAAGAAATCATGCTCGAAGACCAGACACTCAACCTCTCAACATTGCCGCAAGGAATTTACCTGGTTAGCGTGAGTACAGAAAAGGAAATTTGGACAGAAAAAATTCTAAAGGAAAACGTTGAATGATGAATTTCGAATTTTGAATAATGAAGGATTTAAACTTCAACATTCATTATTCGATTTTCCGGAGCACCTCCCAATCCCCGTTTTTCTTCGTCTCCGCTTCTTTCAGTTCTGTGAATGATATTACTTTCTGATAACTGCTCCCGCTTCTTTTTCGAATACTTCCATCAAACGACTCATCACCTTATCAATCGTCTTGTCCGTGAGCGTCTGGCGTTCATCCAGCAGAATAAAAGAAACTGCATACGATTTTTTTCCTGCTTCAATCTTATCCCCTGAGTAGACGTCGAAGAGGTTAATTTCCTTCAACAAGTTTCTTTCGGTGCGAAAAGCAATGTCACGGATCTGGCCGTAGGTAACATCTGTATTGATAACCATGCTCAGGTCACGCTTTACCTGCGGGAATTTTGGAATCTCTGTAAATCGTACTTTGTTAGATGCTGAATTTTTAAGGATTGCTTTCCAGTTGAAATCGGCATAAAAAACCTCGGAAGAAATATCGAAATGTTTCAGTTGCTTTTTGGAAACAGAACCGAACGTTACCATTTCTTTTTCATTCAGCTTCCAGGCGACTCCATAAGAGAATGCAGATGAGGCGCTTTCTTCCTTCATTTTTAAAAAGTCACATCCTGCGCGCAGCAATACGTTCTGAACAAAAGTCTTCAGGTAAAAGAAATTGGTTTCAACCTTTCCACCGTTCCATGATTCGTCCTGTTTACTGCCCGTTAAAAAAAGAGATAGGTGGGGACGTTCATCATAACCTTTTTCTGTCTTTCCATAAGTGGTTCCGAATTCGAAAAATTTAAGGTCGGAATGCTGTCTGTTGCGGTTGTATGCAATTGCTTCAAGTCCGCTGTAGAGCATGGTTTGCCGCATCACCCCCAAATCCTGGCTCAATGGATTCAGGATCTTTACTGCCTCCTCTTCATTTGCGCCTCCGAGCGTAAAATATTCAAGCCGGCTTAAAGAGTTGTTCATCATCTCCGAAAACCCTGCATCGCTTAAATAGTTGCCGGTTTTTTCCTGTAGTTCATCGGCATCATGCTTTGGAAAATAGGATAGTGCGGCTGAAAGCTTTTGCGGCACCTCCACATTGTTGTATCCATATATGCGGAGGACTTCCTCCACGACATCCACCTCGCGCGTCACGTCCACTTTGTAAATCGGTATCTGCAAAAGCAAAGCTTCGTCACTTTCCTGCTGAATGGAAATATTCAGCGAGGAAAGGATATTTTTTATTTCGTCTTTATTAATTTCTTTTCCGATCAGCGTCGTGGCGCTCCTGAAATTGTACTCAACATTTTTCGGGAGGATTTTTACAGGATAAACATCAACAATGTCGCTCGAAATGGTTCCACCGGCAATTTCCTTGACCAGGAGTGCGGCGCGCTGCAAGGCAAAGAGCGTAATTTCCGGATCGGTACCACGTTCGAAACGGAATGATGCATCGGTCCTCAACCCGTGCTGCTTCGACGTCTTGCGGATGGAAGCAGGATTGAAATAAGCGCTCTCGATAAAGATGTTCTTCGTCTTTTCACTGATGCCTGATTTGATCCCGCCGAAAACACCTGCAATGCACATCGGCTCGGTCGAATTGCATATCATCAGGTTGGAGGCAGAAAGTGTGCGTTCAACACCATCCAGGGTAACAAACTTTTCACCTGGATCTGCATTGCGCACGACAACTTTATTTCCTGTAATCTCATTGGCATCAAAAGCATGCAGCGGCTGGCCGCATTCATGCAAGACGTAATTTGTAATGTCAACGATGTTATTTATTGGATGTACACCTATCGCTAGCAGCTTGTTCTTGAGCCACCGTGGAGAGTCCTGAACCACCACCCCGGATACAGTAATTCCCGAATACCTCGGACATGCAGAGGTGTCCTTAACTTCCACATCGATTTTGAGTTCATTGTTGTCGATCCTAAAATGATCGATAGACGGATACACAATGTGGTGCCTCTCCTGGTTCTTTAACCTAAGTTCTTGACTGTTTTCAAGGACTGCTGCCAGGTCGCGCGCAACTCCAATATGCGACGCTGCGTCTGCGCGGTTCGGTGTCAAGCCGATTTCAAAAACGGTGTCTTCTTCGACCTTGAAAAATTCTTTGGCAGGCATGCCGGCCTTTGCATCGGGCGGAAGCACAATAATCCCATCATGAGATTTTCCCAGGCCGATTTCATCTTCAGCGCAAATCATCCCCTCCGAAACTTCTCCGCGGATTTTAGATTTTTTAATCTCAAATGATTCGCCTTCTACCGGAAACAAGGTAGCGCCGGTCAGTGCAACCACCACCTTTTGTCCTGCAGCTACGTTGGGGGCACCGCAAACAATATTCAGCAACGTGCCCGTCCCGACATCTACGGTGGTGAGGCTTAACTTGTCTGCATTCGGATGCCTCGAACATGTTTTTACTTCCCCGATCACGATGCCTGCAAGTCCTCCTTTCATTGATTGAAAAGTTTCCATGCTTTCAACTTCCAGCCCGCAATCTGTGAGCAGTTGCGCGACCTCAGCGGCGTGAAGCTTAACGTCAAGATAATTCCTGAGCCAGTTGAATGAGATCTTCATAAGAAAAGCAGTTCCTGTGTACGGCCGCAAATATAAGGTTAGAAACGTGCCGGAAGCTATGCCCGGCGGAAAACGCATGACAATAAAAAAGAGCAACACTGTTTGTATTGCTCCTTCTCAATTCATTAAACTATTTTTCAAAAATCGTCATCGTCATCCATTTCGTTGGCAGGAGACGTGTCATCCATATCCTTGAGGTCATCAAGAGGCATGGCATCCATTCCGTCATCATTATCGAGATCCAAATCCTGTGGAGGAGGTGCTTCAATGATCGTTTCAGTTTCTTCAATCAGGACAGGAATTGCTGCTTCAATGACTCTTTTCGGCGCCGGTTTTTTTGCCGCTGGTTTCTTCGCTGCAACTTTCTTTTTAGGTGCTGCCTTTTTTGCAGCAGGTTTTTTCTTTGCTGCTACTTTCTTCTTCACAACTTTTTTCTTTGCCGTTTTCTTTTTAGCGGCGCCTTTTTTGGCCTTCTTAGGAGCAGCTTTTTTCTTTGCTGTTTTTTTAGCTTTTGATTTTTTAGCAGCTTTTTTCTTGGTTGCCATGATTAATAGTTTTGAATGATAGTGCAAACTTAAATTGTCGATTTCAAATTTACAATAAGTTAATCGAGGTTTCCAAAAAAAAATTTGTGTTGGTTTCAGCTGTCCGGCCAACCCTTTAACTCTTACTTTTGCCGCCCGAAAGCTATACTCAAATGACAGGCACAAGCGACTTTCTTCACCTCAGGATTTTTGGGAACACGATGGAAAGTTACCTGTGGTTTGCAGGTATCCTCCTGGTCGGAATTCTCTTTAAACGTTTCATTTCAAAGCTAATTTCGCGGTTGTTGTTCGCCTGCTTCGGCAGGAAAACCAGGGCTGTCGGGGTCGAGAAATTTCTTGAACTCCTTACACAGCCGGTCTCTGTTTTTGTGCTGATCATTACTTTTTACCTGGCATTCGACCGACTGGAATTCCCGGGGGAATGGCAACTGGACCCTGAGAATGTCTTTGGCGTAAGGATGGTCATCTTCCGCCTTTTCAAAGTGGCCATTATTATCTCCGTCGTCTGGATCATACTGAGGCTGACTGATTTTATCGCCCGCGTTTTCCTGTATCGCGCCTCGCTCACTGAATCCAAAATGGATGATCAGATGGTGCTCTTCACAAGGGAAGTGATAAAAGTAGTGCTTGCCGTGATAGGTCTTTTTGCAGCGGTGGGCGTAGGCTTCAACCTGGACGTGGTTTCGCTGGTCACCGGGCTTGGCATCGGGGGACTTGCCTTTGCGCTTGCAGCCAAAGAAACACTTGAAAACCTGCTGGGCTCCTTCACCATTTTTCTGGATAAGCCATTTAAAGTAGGCGACCAGATCAGGGTGAGCGGGGTGGAAGGAACAGTGGAAAGTGTTGGTATACGCACCACGCGACTCAGATCCATGGACAAATCGCTGATCATCCTTCCCAATAAAAAGATGATTGATGCTGAACTGGTGAATGAAAATGAACGTGCCATGCGAAGGGTCCGCTTCACGATTGGCTTAACTTATCAAACGAGTCCCGGGCAATTGATGGAAGTAACCCGGGAAATAAAAAAGATGCTTCAACAGCATTCCATCGTGGATGAAAAAATCGCTGTTCACTTCCGTGACTTCAACAACAGCTCTCTTGACATCCTGGTGAATTATTTTATTAAGAGCCCGGAGTATGAAAAGTACCTGGAGCTGAATGAAGAGATTAACCTGGCCATCATGGGAATCGTTCAGAAGGCAGGATGTTCTTTTGCATTTCCTTCTACTTCAATTTACATGGAAGAGAAAGTTCCCGGCGGCGAGGAATCAGTAGGCCGATGAATATAGCCGGGTTCATTGTCTTTTCATTGATGCTTCTGTCGATTGCCGTTTTTCATAAACGCGCATTTGAATGTGCCCTGGCCGGGCTGGTTATACTTATTTTCTTAAAATATGCCGAAGGGAATTTCTCGCTCTCAGAACACCTTGCAGGTAACGCGACTCAGACGGGCGAATGGAAAATTCTTCTCAACCTGTTCGGGCTCCTCACAGGATTTGAAGTTTTGTCAAACTATTTCACACGTTCTGGAATACCACGACACCTTCCAAAATTTTTACCCGACGATTGGAAAGGTGGATTTGTGCTGCTGGCATTCGTATTCATTCTCTCTTCTTTTCTTGACAACATCGCTGCTGCAGTGATTGGCGGAACGATTGCCAGGGTGGTCTTTCGGCAAAAAGTTCACATTGGATTTATTGCTGCCATTGTTGCGGCATCAAATGCAGGAGGTTCGGGAAGCGTGCTCGGAGATACAACCACAACAATGATGTGGATTTCAGGAATCTCTCCATCAGCGGTGATGGATGCATACATCGGTTCCATTGTAGCTTTTTTTTGTTTTGCAGTCATTGCATCCAGGCAGCAGGATAAATACCAGCGGATACTCAAGGATAAACCCTCGGGCGAAACCCCTGACCTGGTTTTGGTGGTTATCATCCTGCTGATACTCCTGGCAACAGCATTGTCGAACGCACTGATTGACTTTCCTGCAGCTGGACTTTGGGGCATACTGCTCTTAACAGGATTTGTAAGAAAGTTTCCCTGGAATGAAGTGCAACGTTCATTGAAAGGAAGCATTTTCCTTCTTGCCCTGGTGATGGCTGCTTCCTTGCTTCCGGTTCATGAATTGCCTTCACCATCCGTAAAGTCTACTTTTTTTCTCGGAATGCTTTCATCTGTTTTTGATAACATCCCACTTACAAAAATCTCACTCGAGCAGGGAGGTTACGATTGGGGATTGCTGGCTTATGCCGTAGGCTTCGGAGGATCGATGATCTGGTTTGGTTCATCGGCTGGGGTGGCCTTAAGCAATCTTTATCCCGGGTCTCGATCTGTTTTTTCCTGGTTGAAGAATGGCTGGCACATTGCTGCTGCATACGTCATCGGCTTCGCAACTTATTTGCTGATAGCCGGATGGCATCCGATGTAATTCCAGGTTTGTTTATTTCCTAAAAGGAAATGTGGAATATTTACGGAGCGGAGTCATCATCGAAAATTCATTCATTATGAAAACCCAATCATCCGATTACCTCGAAATGCTTTTCGAGAACCGCAACAAAGCGTATGGAGCTTACGACCTCCGCGTTAACTATGAGAATCGTCTTTTCAAATCTTTCGGGCTTGCACTGCTGGTTGCAGGCTTCTTTTTTTTAATCCCTTATGTGCTGACACAAATTCTTACCGCCCATCATTCATCTCCAGGAATTTTCGATTCCACCCCCGTTGAACTCAAGAGAACAAAGTTTGTCATCGTAAAAGATCAGCCTAAGGTCCCCGTTACTGCTGCCCGGACAAAGATGCTTGCAGCCAATACCACTTACAAGGTGGTTCAGAAGACAGAAGAAAATAAAATTGAGGAGAAAAAAAATGTTGATCCTGTTTCTCCCGTCGAAACGAAGGGAATCGGGATCATCACCGACAGCGTTGTCACCGGTGGTCCGACAACAACTATCGTAGATTCAATTCCAACCGCACCGATGTCGATCGCATCTGTCGACGTACCACCTTCTTTTCCGGGAGGCGAAGCAGCGCTGATGGAATTTCTAAAGGATAAAATCAATTACCCGGAGTCTGCAAGAACATTGTCCATATCAGGCAGGGTATACGTGAGTTTTATAGTGAATGAGAAAGGTGAGATAGAGGAAGTCGAAATCATGCGCGGTCCGGGACATGGAATGGAGAAGGAAGTGATACGCGTGATCGGCCTGATGCCGAAGTGGAATCCCGGTAAGTACCACAACCAATATGTAAAAACAGCATTGGTACTGCCTGTTTTTTTCTCTCTCAAATAAATGAAATCGGCAAACGTTTAAGCTAACAAAACAATGTTTAAAAGTGCAGTGCCTGAAGGCGGGTGCTGCACTTGTCACGTCTACCTTTGAACTCCAAAACTTAAAAACTAAATGCTCGGAATAATTCTTCAAATCACGCAAAGCACAAGCGATTCACTCAGCAAGGTAGTTGCGACGGTAGACAAACCTGTTGAACAGTCCATCTCTTTATGGGACATGGCCGTAAAAGGCGGGCCGATCTTATATCCCATCGCCATACTTTCCATCATGGCCGTATATATATTCTTCGAACGCTTTTTTACGATACAGAAATTTTCAAAGGTAGATCAGAATTTCATGAACCAGATCCGTGATCACGTGCACAGCGGGAACATTGATGCTGCAAAATCCCTTTGCAAGAACAACAAAGGACCGGTAGCCAGGATGATCGGCAAAGGCCTGATGCGTCTCGGCAAACCCATCAACGAAATCGAAGGAGCCATTGAAAATGTGGGTAAGCTTGAAGTTTACAACATGGAAAAAAATCTTGGCATCATGAGCACCATTGCTGGCCTCGCGCCGATGTTCGGCTTCCTCGGAACTATCTTCGGGGTGATCAAGATTTTTTATGAAATTAATTTGCAGAACAGCCTGGAGATCGGGACCATTTCCGGGGGACTATACGTGAAGATGATCGCCAGCGCATCCGGACTCCTCGTTGGAATCATCGCTTATGCAGGATACCAGTTTCTTATTCACCGCATCGACCGTGTGATACACGATATGGAAATGAATGCAGTCGGATTCATGGACCTGCTTGAAGAACCTGTTAAATAATTGAGGCTGTTGCCTCATGTCATCCCGATAGTTACCGGGGACTCAAATCTCAAATCTAATTCGCAATGAACCTCAGGAAAAGAAGGGAACGCACCACGGAAGTTTATACAGCCTCGCTGAACGACATCATGTTCTTCCTGCTGTTGTTCTTCCTGATCACTTCTACGCTGGCTACGCCGAATGTGCTGAAACTGCTTTTGCCTAATTCCAAGGCAAGCACGCAAAGCATCAAGCACCCGATTACGATTTCTGTGACGAGTGACCTCCAGTATGCTGTAAACAACACACCGGTATCTCCTGAGCTGATCGAAGAAACCCTTAAAGCAATCATCAAAGACCAGACTGACCCGACAGCATTGCTGAAAGTGGATAAGAGTGTCGAAGTACAAAACCTTGTTGACCTGCTCGACATCGGCAACCGCCTTAAAATAAAAATGGTACTGGCCACTTCTACGTCGGGTAACACTTCAAAAAAATAAAAGTGAACGCAGAAATCCGGTCGAGGTCATTGATCATTTCCCTTCTTATTCACGGGGCACTTTTTTTATTGTTGCTCTTTTTTATGATGACCACTCCCATTCCTCCATTTCCTGAAGCCGGCGGAGGCGGAGGTGTGCTGGTCAATATCGGCTACATCGATGCAGCTACAGGCGACGTGCAGCCGATGAGTTCGACGGTAACTCCTGAACCGCAACAGGTAAAAGCAATTCCACAGCCTGCTCCTGAAGAAAAAATCACGACCCAGGAAAACGAGGAAGCTGTGGCCATGAATACCAGTGAGAAGAAGGAAACAAAAAAAGATATTAAGAAGCCGCTGACAGAAACCAAAAAGGCTGAGCCTGTGAAGACCGCTGATGCGGGATCTTTATACAAAGGCAAAAAAAATAATTCCACTTCCCAGGGAACTTCTACATCAGGAACAGGCGACCAGGGCGACAGGCAGGGCGATCCGAATTCAAAATATACAGGCAAGAACGGTACTGGGGGAGGCCCCGGATCAGGCACTGGTACTGGAGGTGGTGATGGTGACGGCACTGGCCCAGGTAAAGGCAACGGGGTTTCCTTCGACCTGAACGGAAGACTTCTCTTACGCAAACCCAGCATAGACGACCGGTCCCAGGAAACAGGCAAGGTAGTGGTGAGCATTACCGTCGACAGGGACGGGAATGTAACTGAAGCCCGCCCGGGTGCACGCGGTTCTACCACCACAAGTGCCTACCTTTTTGCAAAAGCAAAAGAAGCAGCCATGAAGGCAAAGTTCAACGCAAGTCCGGAAGCAGCCGATATTCAGAAAGGCACGATGACGTTTGTCTTTTTAGTGCAATAGAAAGTGTTTGCCTTGTTTTTCAATCACGTATCCTTGCTTTTTTCACTCCCAAAAAGGACTTATTACCTTCGCCAATTATTTTTAATTCCACTTAACAACAAAGTATTTTGACATTCGAAGATTTTAATTTTGATGAACAACTCATGGAAGGCATCCGCTCCATGGGTTTTGAAAGCGCTACACCGATACAGGAGCAAGCCATTCCGGTGATATTACAGAAGCACGATCTCATCGCATGCGCGCAAACAGGCACAGGAAAAACAGCAGCTTATGTGCTGCCTGTCATCAATAATATCCTGCATGCAAAGCACAGGCACTTCAATACACTCATCCTGGCACCCACGCGCGAGCTGGCATTGCAGATCGACCAGCAGATAGAAGGCTTTGGTTATTTTGTTTCAGTCAGCTCGATAGCCGTATACGGTGGAGGCGATGGCATGGCATGGGAGCAGCAGCACAAAGCCATCCATGCAGGGGCTGATATCATCACCGCTACGCCCGGAAGGCTTATATCAATGCTTACCACAAAGGAGGTAAACCTTAATCACCTTGAGCACCTGGTGCTGGACGAGGCTGACCGCATGCTCGACATGGGATTTTATGATGACATCATGCGCATCATCAGCTACCTTCCAAAAAAACGGCAGACACTTTTATTTTCCGCCACGATGCCTCCCAAGATCAGGGAGATGGCGCGCAAAATATTACATGACCCGAAGGAAATCACCCTTTCCATTGCCAAGCCTGCAGAAGGAATCACGCAGCAGGCATACCTTACCTATGATGCGCAAAAGGAAAAGCTGTTGCTGGACATACTGTCGAATGAAGAATACCAGAGTGTTCTCATTTTTGCATCCACAAAGGAGAAAGTAAAAAAACTCGGCGCTGACCTTAAATCTACAGGTCATGCTGTGAAGGCATTTCATTCTGACATTGAGCAGGTCGACCGCGAGCAGATCATGCGGGATTTCAAAAGCCGCCGTCTCCGCATTTTGGTTGGCACTGATGTGCTCTCCCGCGGCATTGACGTAGAAGGCATCAACCTCGTAGTCAATTATGATGCGCCGCCGGATCCGGAAGATTATGTACACCGCATTGGCCGCACGGCGCGGGCAGATGCGAAGGGCACAGCCATCACCTTTATCAATGAACGTGACCAGGAAAAATTTTCACGCATCGAGCACCTGATCGGAAAGGAAGTTCCGAAAATTCCTGTGCCGGAAAAATTTGGAAAGGGCCCGGCTTATGAACCCGGTAAGAAACGCCCGCAGCAGTTCAGGAGGCCTCCTGGAAAAGGAAGACCGGGAGGAAACAGAAAGCGATTTTAAAAATACTGCAATTCTGTTTTTCATCCCTGGCATTTAGCCATGGATATGCAGGATATTCACATTCTTTTCCACCGTGTATTGTTTTAGCGAGGATGGAGCAGGACCTGAAGCTACTGTCCCGTCCATTTTATACACAGCGCCATGACACGGACATTTGATTTGATTCGTTGAACTGTTGTAGCCAACTGCGCAGCCCGCGTGGGTACAGATGTCAGAGAAGGCCACATAATTTCCGCCGTTGTTAATGATAAGCACTTGGTTGCTCACCAAAGATCCCCCGGAAGAGAGAAGTGCGGCATTCGCTGAAGATGTGAGGTCAAGTGTAAAATCAACCGTAGGAGCGTTGATAGAAGAATCATTTTTTTTACATGATTCTAAATAAACAAGGATGCTTCCTGTTGCAACTCCGCCAACTAAAAATTTAAAAAAATCTTTTCGTTCCATTTTTCATTATTGTTTTTGAAAGACAACAAATGAACGATAAGGATTTTCTTTTATTCAATAGCGGACTATTTGCTCATGTTCTGTTCAGGAATGTCTGGCTGTCATACATCACCTCGTAACGATGATCTTTGTTGCATCGGTAAAATTCCCAGCTTGTATTTTGAGATAATAAATTCCTGGTAAAAGATTTATTTCATGCGCATCTATTTCCTGATGATGCCACCCG
>Ga0134121_10000878_pt1 | contig 30839 bp, 40 predicted proteins | sample KB301_FD_96463 | JGI IMG/M metagenome (GOLD analysis project Ga0134121, IMG submission 96463) | Terrestrial soil microbial communities without Nitrogen fertilizer from Kellogg Biological Station, Michigan, USA - KB3-0-1 | ecosystem: Environmental > Terrestrial > Soil > Unclassified ... | reverse complement strand
TTCATTCGGGAGGTGTCGCAGATGCGAGTTTTTTATTTCGACCGTGCGGCATCGCGCGCGGCGGGATCTCATCTCACGCTGGAGGTCGCTCCGATCATGCTCTCGGTGCACATGTGACCGAGCCTTCGGCGCTGCAACATGCGTTTGGCGGTTTCTATTTTTGGTAAGTCTCAGGGGCATTTGTCAGGTGTTAGCCTTCTGTGCCGACATATGGGCGTTGGTTGCACTGCTGCCTTGAGGAGGAGCGTGAGGCCGCGGGGAACTTTCTTTCCGGACCGGAATTCACTAAGCTGCGACAGCGACAAGGAGTTTCATCATGCGGCTCTTGGCTCTGATTGGAGCGCTCGCAATTATCATTGTTGTTGGAGTGGCGATTTTTTTCTTCGGCGGATTCTTCAACGTGGCCGCGACCGAGGAGGACCCCGGTATCGTGAACTGGGCGTTGGTCAAGGTCCGTGTGGCCTCGGTCACCCGCCATGCCGGCGTTACCCCCGCCGTGAATCTCGACGACCCCGCCATTGTGCAGGCGGGGGCGCGAGCTTTTGCGGCGCGCGGCTGCGTCAATTGTCACGGGGCGCCGGGCGCGCCCTGGCAGAAATTTTCCGAAGGCCTGCGGCCCGATCCGCCCGACTTGAACGAGGTCGGACCGCAACGCGAGCCCGGGCAGCTTTTCTGGGTGATCAAGAACGGCATCAAGATGACGGGGATGCCGAGCTTTCAGCTTGCCGGCGTGGAGGACAAAGAAATCTGGTCGCTCGTCGCCTACGTCAAAAAGCTGCCGAATGTATCGGAGGCCGAATTCAAGGCGTGGAGTGCGCCGCAGTAGGAGCGTCTCTCACGCGCTCACGTTTGAGCACAACATCCGGTGACACGGTTACTTCCGAATCTGACCCACGGGAGAAGTCGCCAACAAAGGGCAGCCGACTCAACGCTCGACGAGCGACTTGAGCCTGCCCAAGGCCTCGTCCCATTGCCGGGATACGTGATCGAGGTAGGTTTTGATGCCGTCGATCGGCGTCGGCTTGTACTCGTAGAGGCTCTCGCGCCCCGCCCGCACGCTTGCGACGAGCCCGGCATCTTGCAGCACGCGAAGATGCTTGCTGATCGCTTGGCGCGTGAGGTTTGATCCCTGCGTGAGTTCGGAAATCGACTGCGGCGAAGCTTCGCAAAGTTTTATAACAAGCGATAGCCGCGTTTCGTCGCCGAGCGCGGCGAAAACGGGCGCGTGAACGCGCCGCGCCGCGACGAGGCTGCTACGGCCTCTCACGGACATGGCGCTCGATGTTCAGCATTTGCGCCGCCCAGCCGCCCTCGTTCATGCGGAAGGCTTCATCGCGCCGATGGCTCGGAATCGTGTCGAAACCGGATTCTGTGAGCACGAGGAGCGTGCCGCCTGGGATCTTTTCCAGCTTGAATTCGACAAGGGTCGGTGGTTCCTGCGAATAATCCACCTTGGGATCGATCGCGTAGGGATGCCAGGTGAACGAGAACAAGCGCTCGGGCTCCATCCTCTGCACGGTCGCCTGCCAGATCACGTGCTCATAGCCGGGATGAGTAATGCGACCGCGCGCAAGCTGGCCCGACACGAACGGACCCTCGAGCTTCACCCGGAACCATTCGCCGAACTCTCGGTAATCCGTTAGTGCCCGCCAGACGCGGGAGACCGGCGCCTTCAGTTCAATCCGCTTTTCGATGCGATCACTCATCGGCAACCTCCTGGTTGCCGGTCAGTGTGACCCGAATGGCATTAATATGCAACCGTTTTGTTGCATATTCGGGCATGGCTATTCTCCGCGCGTGCCGATTCCGGACACGACGTCGCCGAAGGCCTGGAGGCCGCTGGTCGCGCGCTGATAGCGCGGGCGGCTGAAACGCCGACGAGTAAGCGGCGCGCGGCGGCCCCTTGCCCGCCTTGCGGCAGCGATGTTCCCGAAATGGAACACCTTTATTGAACCGAGACTGCCTTCTTGTTTTAGCGGGGTCGCCGCGCGCGTCGTCTGCCTCGCGGAGCGGCGAAGAGTTTTCTTCCGGTTCCCGCCAGGCTATCGATCACTTCGCGCGCCAACAGTCCCGAGACGATCCCGACAAGACCGATCATGAAGGGACTGAGGGACGTTTCACCCCTGGTTGATGACAGCAGCAATAGACCAGTTTTCGCCAATACATATCCGCCGACCGCCACGACTGCGCCGATCAGAGGAAGGAAAAAATAGTCCCTTGGAGAAGGGCTGTGCCGCTTTACGTCGCCATAATCGCGCAAAATACGCACGATGCCACCCAACGCGCCCATCAGGACGACAAGCAGAAGCACGAGCAAATCGTAAGGCATTTCAAGAAATATCTTGAGTCGCCGATCTTTTTCCATCTCCTTAAAGGCTACAAAATCCTGGTGGTCTTTCACGAGATCGGAATATTGCGTACGTAAGGATTTCAGCTTTTCTTCAATCTCGGCAATTTCCTTTTGAAGCTGGTCATCGGCCGATTTAAAATAATCCCTATCATACTGCAAAAAATAGAAGCCTCGGAGGAGGCAACTCACCTCTGATTCAACGGACTCGTCGTTATACAGTTTACCGGCACTTCTCGCGATTTTGTATGCACTAACCGTTTCAGAATTTACCAGGCGCTTCAATTCACCGGTAGATTCATCAAAAAATTTCAAGCACTGATCGGTATAACTCTGCGAATCTCGATTTCTGGATCGTTTCCCATAAAGGGGACACGAATTGTCGGATAGGCTGCAGTCGTCTTTTTTCTTGGCACTCTCCGCCCCGTCTTTCTCGGCGCTGTCCTTGCCATGTAATTTCGCCTCGTACCTGGAAATAAGTGCTTGCGCGGAATCGTAATTTATACGCCAAGTGTCGAAAGTTGATCCACCAGCCGCGCGAAATTGAACCGCGGCGAGTAAAATTACGGCGAGCGATACGATCAAAACATAAAAGATTCCAACGATGACGCCGGCGCCGCCCTTTTTTAGCGTCGGTGGCAGAGTGTTCGGCAAAGCATCTCCTCACACGCCAGCCCGGCGGCGGCGTTAGTTTGAAATTATATCTCCTTTAAGTTGTATGTAAAGCTGCACTAAATTGGCGGTATTTCAATTGAGCCGCGGGCTGCTGGCGCGGGCGGCGGAACTCAAAGACGCCGACGAGTAAGGGGCGAGTGGCGGCCACCTGCCGCTGCGGCGGTTTCCGAAATGGAACACCATCTGGTCGCGCTGCCGTTTATTGCGGTAAGAAAATATCCACCTCGTCCTGTGGGCGAGTAGCGAGCGCCCGCCCCTCACCCATCCCGCTGAAACACCCCCACGATGAACTTATCGATCCGCTCGTTGAGGCCGCGGATTTCGTCGCGCATGCCCCCCACTGCCGCGGTCATCCGCTCTTCGCTGGTGCGGAGCGCCTCGTGGGTCGCGTATTCGCGCGCGGTTTCCCGCCCCAAATCGCTCACCGTCGATTTCAGCATTTCGACGGCGGCATGGGCGGCGATCGCCTGCGCCTGGGCGCTTCCCGCCTGCTGCTTGGTGGCGCCCATGTCCATCCAGAACTTGGCGATGCTGACCAGCGCGCCGATCGCGGTCAGCACCGCAACCCAGGTGACGGGATCGCCCGATAGGTTCATCGGCTAACCCGCCCCCAGCCGCAGAGCTTCTTGCCGACGCGGTTGTGCTCGTCGATCGCCTCTTTGGTCATGCGTGTGTCGGCCGCCGACCAGTAGATCGGCCGTGCCGTGCGGCAGAAGCTCGCGGCGTCGAGCGCGAGCCCGGTCGCCGGCTGGCACCACATGATGAGCAGGCCGAAGCAAACAGTGGTCATCCTCCGCTCCTTTTGAAATCCTGGTCGAAGGCGGCATCACTCGAATCCTGCACGTGGCCGGCTCTCGCGGCCTCGCGCTCGGCTGCCGCCGCCGCTTCTTCGCGCGCGCGTTCGGCATCGGCCGCGACCCTCGCCGCGTCCGCGCCTCCTTGCCGCGCGACATAGGCGGAGTAGGCGCCCGCGCCCGCCGCAATCGCTTGGAGGGCGGCGAGCGCGAGTTCAAGCCAGCTCACGCGGGCTTCTTCGACAGCACCGACCATACGGCGACGAAGATCGTGCCGGCGCCGCCGAGCACCGTATTCAGCCAGTCGGCGTTGATCGTGCCCTTGGCGACGAAATAGCCGCCGATGGCCGCGAGCACCGCCCGGGCGATGCCCCAGATTTGGTCACCAGTCATTGCAGTTCCTCTCAGGCGCGCGCCGCCGGCCGCGGGCGGAATGCCCCCGGCAGAGCGGCCGTCAAAACCCCGCGCGCGGGGGATCAGTGGAGAAGCGGTGAGAAGACGAGCCCGAGCATGCCGAGCACGAGGAAGATACGGGCGAGCATGCGCCGACCTTCGAGATCGCCGTTCGGCTTCGTCGTCATCACAACGATGCCTGGTAGAAAAATCGCGGCTGAAGAAAATGCGACGACGCGGGCAGTCATCTAAGACCCCTCGATGCCGTACCAGCGCAACAGGAACGGCACGCCCTGAAACAACAGCCAGTAAACCGCACCGACCGCCATGGCGAGAGCGACAACGGTGAATACCGCCCTTACCGTCCACTCGATGACGTTCGTCTCCCACAATTTTTGCAAGGTGAGGACCGCCCCGCTGACGGCGTAAACGAAGGCGACCGGCGGCCATGCCAGGGCGATAAAGAGCAGCGCCGCCACACGCCCGCGAGCGGTTTGAATACCGGCCGGCCAGCCCCGCAACTCTTCGGGGCCGAAGCGGCCGATGAGCAAGGCGATCATCACCATCGCCAATCCGGTCAGGTGATATTCCGCTGGTGTCATAGCGCGAGCGCCTTACCGCGTGGATGGTGATGCCGTGCAGGCTGTTTTTGTCGTCGATATTTTCGTACAGGCCGGATACGCTGTAGTCAGCGCGTGCCGAAAATGCCGCGCGAGTTTTTTTCCGCTCGCCGACTATGAAAATGGTCCGTTCGAAATCAGTGCGGATCCTGCTGCTGCGTGCCAGTGTCAGCGTCAGGCGCGGCGATGATCAAGGATCGCGATGTCGGTGTGAAGGTCGGCGGCTAACACGTTCTACTCGGCCCGATGTCTAAATTGCAATTTGTAACCGCCCGTTTCCAGAAAGGCCTTGGTCTTTTCGAAAAAAAAGGTTGCCTTCTCGCTTAACGGAAATTTTCCGACGACGTTTATCACCAGCTTTCGACCCTTTGCATGCGGATATTTTTCGAAGATTTCGCCACTTTCCATATACCTCAGATATGCGTTTATCTTTTCTTGCAAGAGCCAGAGGTGTTCTAATTCTTCATCTGTTCCCGACTGCCAATCCAAATGGTCGCTAATCGTAAGCCATACATCTCCGGATTCGGGATTGATCGACGAGAAATCCACGACATTCGTTTGCTCGATTGTCACGCCAGATATCTCCTAAGGGCCTCGCAAAATCTGTACCTTCGTCGGCGGAATCCGCGTGCCTCCTGGAAAACCGGGTTTGCCGGCTCCGACAATGGTGCCGCCGCTCCGACCGATCTCACGGATTGCCAAAATCTGATTCGGAGTCAAGCGTGCAGTGGACGACGCCTTGCATTCAATGCAGCCTAACTCGCCCGTGAGCGGCTCTCGAGTAACGAAATCGACCCGCATTTGAATACCGCTTCTGGTCTCAACCGTAACTTGTGGAGCGAATTCGAGCTCACTTCGTTTAAGATTTGAAGCTGTGGTGTCTTCATATGCCTTACCATCTGCTCGATTTTTCGCGAGTTGCTCGGCGCGCGTTAGAGGCTTTGCGGCTGCACCCCTTGCAAGAGCGCCTTTAAGACTTGCCGACAAATAAAATGCTAGCGGAATTCCGAGCGCCGTTGCCAGGCCCACGCCGCCAGAAATCTTGGCAACTTTGCGGTAATTCTCGACTAAATCTCGAACGTTCTCGGCGTCAGCGAGCTCAGGATCCGCGCTGTGCTGAAACGCATAGCTGAGAGCGTCCAACCCCGTTTGCAGCGGGCCGTATGGTGCGTTTGTTCCGCGTGAAATACCGCCGGCTACCGAGGCGGCGGCGGTTGATGCCGGTAGATTGAGCCTGTTGTTTGGATCATTCCCGACTGATGCATCGAGGTTCGCTGCTGCCGATGTTCCGGTGGACGGCCAGTCGGGAAACGCCGCCCACGGATCGCTACTTGCTTGCGGCGGCGCGCCGAACGACTTCGGCGCAGAAAACAGGCTGCCCGTAGGAGGTAGATCGGTTACTGACCAAGCGGCGTTGCCCGGCGCCTGCGAGGCGAAAAACCGCGCGTGCAAGTCGGGGTACGCCGCGAGCAGGTCTGCGTCGACGCTTACTGGCGCTTGCGCGGACGGCCAATCGGGAAACGCCGCCCATGGATCACCGCCCGCTGGCAACGGCGCGGCCTGGCCGAACAAACTCGGTGCGGCATATAGCGCGCCCATTGGAGGCATTTCGTTGGCCGACCACGGTGCGTTGTTCGGCGCCGGTGAAGTGGGAAAGCTCCAAGGCGTATTGGGGAGACCCGCGAACGGGTTTATGTCGCCGAGCTGCGCTTGCGCCGGCGGCCAGTCGGGAAACACCGCCCATGGATCGCTTGTATTCGCGAGCACAGGCTGGTTTCCCGAAAAAACTGTGAGCGGGCTGCTTCCCTTTGCCGACGCTGGCGGTAGCGGCGTATCGGGGAACGCCGCCCAGGGATCGCTCGCATTCCCCGACGTATCCGGTGCGACTTCATCCTCGGCCGGAATCCAATACGGGTAACCTTCAAAACCGGGAAGCGTGGTCTTCGCAAGAACGAAGCGGGCTGGTTGATCGTCCGGCGGCATCAGGCGAGAAGCGTCCTCACCGCGTTGATGGTGATGCCGTGCAGCCCGTTGTCGTCGTCGATGTTTTCGTGAAGATCCGTTGTGTTGTAAGTGACGAGCTTGGTCTTGCGGGCGTCAGCAACGCCGTAGCGCGCGTGGCCGATCGGATTCAGCCAGTTCACGCCGTGGAAGCAAAGTGCCCGCTTCACATTCGCCGGGATCAACGAGCACGGATACCAGATGGTCGGATCATAGCCGGCGAGCAGATCGATCGGCCGCACGGCCGCGGCGGCGATGTTCGGCAATTCGTTGGCGTCCATCGAGTGACCGGCGATCACGATCTTGGTAGCGGCCGGTTGCGCGCGGATGTCGCGCGCTTGGCGCTGCCAATCGGTCCACTGATAGGTCGGCGGGCAGTCGCACCCGAGCGCACGCAGTTTTTTCGCGAGCAAGTCTTCCATGCCGGCGGACCAGGCACGGCCGCCAAGGCCATAGCCGATGAAGGCGGCGACTTTCGCAGCCATGGCGTTATCCCTTCTTTGCCGTGGCATCGACGAGGGCTTGCGTCGTGTGCGGCCCCACAATGCCGTCGGGGATGAGCCCGTGCGCGGATTGGAATGCCTTGATCGCGGCACGCGTTTTCATGCCGAGGCTGCCGTCTTCGTCGAGCGGCCCGTCACCGGCGGCGTTCAAGGCGTGCTGAATTTGCGCGACGGAAAGATCAGGGGCGGATGGAGGCGCCGGTACTTTTGAATCGGGCGGCAGATCGAGTGACGGATCGAGCGTCGCCATCCGCTTCATCACCGGAACGATGCCAAGCTGCGTGTCGACGTGCGCGCCATCCCAGCGGCCGTCGGCGACGTATTTCCCGCGGGTGTAGTGATTGGTTCCGGCCCACAGATAGCCGGTGTTGATGCCGTGGTAATCGCGCGGGCCGAAGCCGTTCCACAGTTCGCCGTAATAGAGCGCCTTCGGCCACGACCAATCGCTCACCTGGTCGAGGCGATCGACGTGCAGGCCGTCCTTGGCGCCCGCTTCCCACGAGGGAAACGGCCCCCTGCCCTTCGGCACCAGGCGCGTGACGCGATTGAGCGGCTCGCCATTGCCCAAGTAGGTGTTGAAATTGGCGTCGGACTCGCGGTTGTGAAGCGCCGCGAGCAATAGAACAGGAACGCCGGTTGCCGTCGCCACGTCGAGATAGCGCGTTTGGTATCGCAGGAGCCGCGCCGCCGTGGCGTTGGTCTCCTGGGCGCGCGTAACCTGCATCGATGCGAGCAAAGAAATGTATTCGCCCCGAAGGGCGTCAAAGCTATGAGTCATAGCTAACCTCTTGAATTGAGCGATCAGGAGCCCGGCGGCGGGGCGAAGAAGCAGCGCCGACTGCCGTCGGCGCGCCGGCAGCGCCAGAAGGCGCCATCGGGCGACGGCTGTGTTTCGTCGAGTGGAACGACTTCGCCGGACGGCAGGCGGTAACCGGATGGCGTTTCGGTCACGCCCTCGACGACGAAGCAGTCGCCGGTGCCGCAGCACCACTCGCCGGCCGCGTTCTTGCGTTCCTCATGGCTGATCCAAAGATCATGCGGATGCGCGCGGCTGGACAAAAGGGCGAGGACGGCGACAAGCACGCCGCGAAAAATTCCCATGATTTTCCTTGAGGCTAGCGGGATGTCGGCCGGGCCGGCGCCGATCAAGAACGCGCCGGGGCGATCCACAAAAATAGGCCTAAGCGCTTAGATAAATCGCTTTCCGAAACGTTTACCTGAACCAGGACTGCAAAGCGCTCCACGAAATTGCGCTAGAGCGATTAATAGGCCATACGGTCCAACCCATGAAAACGCCCGTTCAAAACCAACCACGCGTCACAATTGGAATACCGACGTATAACGGCGGACCCTACTTGCGGGATTGTCTCAATGGCATTTTAGCGCAAACTTACCAGAATTATGTCGTCGTCATTTCAGACAACGCCTCCACGGACGAAACTGCGGAAATTGCGCAGGCGTTTGCGGCGAAAGACCCTCGTTTTCGATACCTTCGACAAAATAAAAAATGCGACGTCTTGTTAAATTTTTACGCCGTGGCTAAGGCCGCTGAAACACCGTTCTTCATTTGGCATGCGGACGATGATGCATGGGCTCCAAATTACCTTGAAGAATTAGTCGCGCTGCTCAACAAAAATCCGTCGGCAAAGCTCGCGGTCGCACAAACTCTGGAAGAGTTCCTGGATGGCTCAAATCGCAAGATCGTGACGAAGTACATCCCAGCCGATGAAGGTTTTTTTCAGCAAATGCGTTGGTTAAATAATTATCCCGCGACTTGGCTTTACGGTTTGTTCTGCAGATCTACCTTGGACAAGGTTCTCGATCTCGTAATGCGAGAGCCAGGGCTGGTGAAAGGCGCCGACTTCCTCATTCTTTTTTATTTTTGCTTCGCAAAACTCGTAGTTGGAACAAATAATACCTGCTTCATATGGCGTGGCTATGTCGATCATACCCAATCGCGAGAAAAGGGAGAACCACATCCTAAAATTACGGAAGGGCATGAAAATCCCAACCCGTATAAAAACATAAGCAATAAAATTGAGCTGCTCATACAAAACAATTATAAAAAGATCAGTAAAGTCAAATATCTGATTCAGTGCCGGCGCCGATTCTTTCGTATCGCGACGATCTGGATCCGACAAGAAACTCCCAATCCCGTCCAAAGATTGGTGTGGCGCATATATCTATGGTTCTTTGTAGGCCGGCGGGTCTATGCCTCTCACCGAGCTCTAAAGTATTCTATATTGCGTGGCTTAGTTCAGCATAAGTAATTGCATCTTGGATTGTTTATTATTTTATCCGTTTCAGCCATGCGTTGGGCCAATAGGTAATATTCTTTTGAAGACTAGATTCATTGAAACTCCACGCGGGATTTTCAATGATAAAATCTGAATGTCTTGCCGCAAATTCTAGTGCGGCTCGAGATGGATTATCCTGAAGCCACGATTTGTCGCCGCCCGGCACATCAGTCAAATCGCGCATATATCCATCTGCTGCCACAATGTAGGACCCAAGCGTCACCAAAGGCGCATAAGCTTCAAGTTCAGCCGTTACGTGAGCAAAGGAATGATTGGAATCCAATATCACGAGAACGCTTTCGCCAGGACGAATTGAATTCTTGACGCGAGCGACGACATCCGGCGCCGTTGACGACCCTTCAATGAGCGTTATCGAAGATTTCAGCGGATGAGCTTCGAGTCGCGCCCGATTTTGTGGGCGTATATCAACGTCAACCGCAATCACTCTGCCTTTGCCAATTAGTTTGAGCAAGCTTGCAGAAAAAATGGCTGACCCGCCATGCGCGATACCGGTTTCCACGATCACGTCGGGCTTCGAGCAAAAAATAACCTCCTGATAACGAAGTACGTCTTCAGGAAGCTGTATGATCGGCACGCCAAACCAGGTGAAGGTGTAGGAATATTTCTGGGCGAAGCCAATCTTGAGCCACAGGTCGGAAATTAATGTGAAAGCCGCCTCGGTATAAAGCGGAATCGTTTTACCATCGCAAATAAGGCTTCGGGTTTGATCATCAATCACGATCTTCATGGATTTTCTCTCGGCGTGCTAAACTTGAGTTAACGAATCGCTTTTCTACAGACGCGATCAATTGCGCGGCACCGGCTATTAAGCAACATCCCTCCGCTTCCAATACTCCAATGCTTCCTGCAAACCAATCGCCAATGTCCGCGCAGGTCGAAAATTGAGTTCGGATTCCAGCCGCGTTACATCGGCAACAATATAGTTCGGCTCATTAGGCCGATCTGGTAGGAATCCAAGTTTGATCAAGTTCGGGCGGCTGGAAAGATTCCCGAGCATCCCGGCAACTTCGGCAATACTGACGCCCTTGCCTGTTGCGATATTCACCGGGCCCGTGACACTGGCGAGAGCCAACGAAGCAATAGCTGCGCCAGCATCGCGAACGTCCATGAAGTCGCGTATTCCGCGACCGCTAGTACAGCAAGCGTTTTCGTTGGCAGCGAGTGCGCGCGCGATGCTTGGAATCAACCGCTTTTTGTCTTCGCGGGGGCCATAGAGATGAAAAAGACGAGCCCAAGCGAATTCCTTACCACGATCCGAGGCATATCTCTCAATTAACTGCCGCGTTGCATCCTTGGCAACGCCATATAGAGACGTGGGTATCGCCGGAGTGTCGCGCTCGCGGCAAGGATTATTACCTCTGAGATCGTATTCAACGCATGTCCCAACACCGACAAATCGCCGGGCGCCAGCTTCAAAACCAGCGCGCGCCAGCATCAGACTGGCATTTACCCAATCAAGATTTTCCGACGAAGTCCAGAATGCGCCGTGCTTTGCGATCCAGGCAAGATGTATAATCACTTCGGGCTGAATCGCTTGAACGACCTCACGGATGCGTGCAGGCTTCAGCAAATCGAACTCGTGCGATACAACATTGGCGGCGATGTCGGAACGCTGGTGCGATAACGCATGAACTTCCACGCCTCGCGAAAGCAACGTCTCTGATGTGGCATAGCCTACAAAGCCGGAGGCCCCCGTCAAAAGTACTCGCATTCCCCTTTCCTTCCTTCTGAATACAAAAATCTTACACCATCCGGCTGAAAAAATACGCGCTTAAGACCTCGATGAAGTAGCACGAACGGGAGAGCGGGAATTATGAAGAAGTGCGTTATTTGGGGCGGCAAGGGCTTGGCCAAAATGGTAAGACCCATTCTTGAGCGCGATGGATACAAAGTTCTTGCAATTTTCGACAGTGACCCGGCTGTTCAATCTCCTTTCAGCGACATCCCGATCAGCGGAGGGTGGAAAGAATTTCTGCAGCAGCGTCCACGTTTGGGCGACGAATGCGGGTTCGTGGCGGCGATCGGCGCAAATGGCAAAGATCGATGCGACATTTCGCAGAAACTTTCAAAATCCGGTTTGCATCCGATCAATGTGATCCATGAGACGGCGTATGTCTCGGCCACGGCAAGCTTCGGCGAAGGAATTCTGGTCATGCCGATGGCCGTGATCTGCGAAACGACGCGTCTTGGTGCCTATTGTCTGTTGAACACGAACTCAAGCGTAGATCATGGTTGCAGCATTGGAGACGGATTTCACGCGATGCCAGGCGCCACAATCGCGGGCGAAATAATTGTTGGGGATTATGTGTCCATCGGCAGTAACGCGACCGTCTTACCTCGGTTGCGGATCGGTAATGGAGCCACGATTGGTGCCGGGGCGGTGGTCACCAAAGATGTTTCAGCCAACTGCGTTATGGTGGGGAACCCCGCCCGAATGATGACGAAACGCGATCCCGAGGCAGGCGGCTAGCGATCTCGTCTTCGATTTGAACTGCTTCCCTAAAGCGCGCTTGATAGGGCTCGCGAAGGATCGTCCTTGTAGGGAAATGCCGGGATGATACAAGTTTGATTATTATTCAGCGGTAACGGAACCTTCCGACTTCATCATCTGTCGGTAATAATAGAGATAGCGGGGGTGCAGTGAAAGCGGTCATTCTGGCGGGAGGTCTGGGTACTCGTATCCTGGAAGAATCGCACCTGCGGCCCAAACCGATGATCGAGATCGGCGGGCGGCCTATTCTTTGGCATATTATGAAAATCTATAGTTACTTTGGCATCACGGATTTCGTGATCTGCCTCGGCTATCGGGGCTACATGATCAAGGAATATTTCTCCAACTATTTTTTGCACAATGCCGATGTCACGATCGACGTGGGTGCAAACAAGACGGAGTACCACAACAAAAACGTGGAGCCCTGGCGCGTGACGCTCGTCGACACGGGCGAGCAGACGCAAACAGGCGGCCGCCTAAAACGTGTGGCGCGTTATCTCATGCCGGGCGAACCATTCTGCTTCACTTATGGTGACGGCGTTGCGAATCTTGATGTCGCGCGCCTCATCGCGTTTCATAAGGCACACGGCAAGCGTGCGACCGTTACGGCCGTCACTCCTCCCGGCCGCTACGGCGCGCTGTCCATGGATAGCGATCGCGTCATGCGTTTTATCGAGAAACCGGCCGGCGACAATACTTACATCAATGGCGGCTTCTTCGTGCTTGACCCATCGGTCGCAGATCTCGTTCATGGGGACCAAACGGCGTGGGAAGCGGAGCCGCTGGAGCGGCTCGCCGAAGGCGGTGAGCTGATGGCCTTCCGCCATTCCGGTTTTTGGCAGCCGATGGATACGCTGCGCGACAAGATGCACCTGGAACAACTTTGGACGAGCGGCAAGGCCCCCTGGAAAATCTGGCGTGATCGGAATGACCCTGCCTGATCCTGCCTTTTGGTCCGGCAAGCGTGTACTTCTCACCGGCCATACCGGCTTTAAAGGAAGTTGGGCCGCGCTCTGGCTCGCCGCGATGGGAGCGAAAATCACCGGCTTCGCACTGGCGCCCGAAACCGAGCCCGCCCTCTTTAATCTTGCGCAGGTTAAGTCCGATGTAACGTCGATGATCGCCGATCTGCGCGACGCTACCGCGGTTTCCATGTCCGTTGCCGCCGCCGACCCGCAAATCGTCATTCACATGGCCGCGCAAGCGCTCGTTCGGCGTTCCATCGCCGAGCCGCTTGCGACCTTCGCCACCAACGTCCAGGGCACAATCCATCTTCTAAACTCGTTGCGCGGGCGGCCGGCGCTCCGCGCGGTTCTCGTCGTCACATCGGACAAAGTTTATGCCGATGACGATCTTGGCCGGGCCTTTGTCGAGACGGACCGGCTTGGCGGCAAGGATGCTTATTCGGCCTCTAAGGCCGCGGTAGAAATCGTAACGCGCGCCTATGCTTTGAGCTATTTTGAGCCCGCCGGCGTTCCGGTCGCGACGGCGCGAGGAGGCAATGTCATCGGTGGCGGCGACTTTTCCGCCGATCGTTTGGCCCCCGATGTGATCCGCGCGATCCGGTCGGGCAAGAAGGTGGCACTTCGCCATCCGCAGGCGACGCGCCCGTGGCAGCATGTCCTCGATTGCGTCGGCGGCTATCTTGTTTTTGTGGAGGCCTTGGCGAATGGCCGAGCCGTCTCGCCGGCGCTTAATTTCGGACCCGATGACTCCACGCTGACGGTGGCTGAGCTCGCCGAAGCGATTTTCAACGCGCTTGGGCAGAAACCAGCCTGGTATCACCAGGCGGAGGCGGACTCGATCGAAAGGGCGACGCTTGCAATCGACGCCTCGCGAGCGCGCGCCGAGCTTGGCTGGCGTAGTCGGCTCGCGGACACCGCCGCAATCGCTTGGACAGGGGACTGGTATCGCGCTTTCGCCGCCGATGAGGATCTCCGCGCCGTTACGCTCGACCAAATCGCTGCTTATTGCCGGGCGGCGGCATGATGCCCACGCCGAATTGCCGTTTCTGCGGCACGCCGCTGACCGCCACACTTGTCGATCTTGGCGAGATGCCGCTCGCAAACAGTTACGTCACTGAGGCAACCGCGGCAAAGGAGCGGCGCTTCCCGCTGCATGTTCGTGTCTGCCCGCAATGCCTGCTCGTGCAGGTCGATCATACGGTCCCGGCCGACGCCATTTTCGTCGCCGACTACGCCTATTTCTCTTCCTATTCCGACAGCTGGGTCGACCACGCCAAACGCTACGCTGACGCAATGATTCAGCGATTCAAACTCGGCCCCAACGCATTGGTTGTCGAAGTCGCGTCTAACGACGGTTATCTCCTGCAGCATTTTCTTAAACGCGGCGTGCCGGTGCTCGGCATCGAGCCGGCCGCGCGCGTCGCGGACGTGGCCCTCAAGAAGGGCATTCCCACCGAAATCGTATTTTTCAATTCGGCGACCGCGAAACGTCTAGCCGCTTCCGGCGTGCGTGCCGACCTCATGGCGGCGAACAATGTTCTTGCTCACGTTCCCAAGATTCGCGATTTCGTCGCTGGCTTTGCCACGCTGCTCAAGCCGGAAGGTGTCGCCACCTTCGAATTTCCGCATGTGTTGAACCTTATTCGCGAGGTGCAATTCGACACGATCTACCACGAACATTATTCCTATCTTTCGCTCGCGACGGTCGAGCGCATCTTAGCGACCGCTGGATTGCGCGCGATCGACGTGGAAGAAATTGAGACGCATGGCGGATCGCTACGCCTGTATGCCGCCCACATTAATTCCACCCACGTTCCCACGCCAGCGCTGCAGGTATTGCGCACGAAGGAGAAGTCCGCAGCGCTTGACCGGATCGATGGCTATCGGGGCTATGCGGATCGCGTTCGCGCGGTGAAGGAGGGCTTTTTGGCTTTCCTGCAAAAGGCAAAAGCGGCCGGTAAGACCGTCACCGCTTATGGTGCGGCCGCCAAGGGCAATACGTTCCTCAATTTCTGCGGGGTCACGAGGAACGATATCGTCTGCGTATTCGATCGCTCCACTGCGAAACAGGGAAAGCTCCTGCCCGGCAGCCACATTCCAATTTTTCCGCCGGCGCGTCTTCCCGAAATAAAGCCCAACTATCTTGTCATCCTGCCTTGGAACATCGCCGAAGAGATTATTGCCGCGAGTACAGCGATGAACTCTTGGGGTGGGAAATTCGTCGTCGCGGTCCCGGCGTTGAGGATATTTCCGTGAAATTCCATAAAACCGATATCGCTGGAGTTTTTCTGATTGAGGCCGAGCCGCAAAGCGACGAGCGCGGTTTTTTTGCGCGGCTCTATGACCCTGGGGAGTTTTCCGCCGCCGGTATCGACTTTCGTCCAGTCCAGATAAACCTTTCCCACAACACTCAATCTCGTACATTGCGGGGCATGCACTACCAGGACGCGCCGTACGCGGAATCAAAACTCGTGCAAGTCACGCGCGGCGCCGCTTATGACGTGGTGGTCGACCTCAGACGCAACAGTCCCAGTTTTGGACGCTGGGTGGCGTTTGATCTCGACCAGGATTGGGCGCGCGCCGTGTTCATCCCGGAAGGCTGCGCGCACGGTTTTCTGACGCGTATGCCGAGCACGGATGTCATTTATTACATGGGCAGCATGTATGTCCCCGGCCATGCCAAGGGTTATTGTTGGAATGACCCGCGGCTAAAGATCAGTTGGCCGGAGGAACCTGCGGTGATATCCGCTTCCGATCGAAATTGGCCGTCCTTTATGGCGCAAATTTCTCCCCTCAAACACCGTCGATCACGCTAGGCGCGCGCTGCATCGCGAGATTGTCAAGCTGCGTCCCCATATTCATGTCGCCGAGCTGGTAATAAGTCTTCGCCATCGTGGCGTAGTCGGGCGTTCCGTCGGTAAATGTCGGTGCGCCGTTTTTGAAGACGTTGATGGCGCCGGTTTTTTGTGCGAACTGCTTGCCGGCGACGTAATCGCCGAGCAGCTGCGAGAGCGGCGAGAAATTGACGCCTGGCGCGCCTTGCGCGATCAATAAATTGAGTCTGTCGCTCGCTGTATCCGCTATTGGCCGTACCTCAAAATTTTGTTGCGTAGCTTCGCGCCTTTTAAGAGCGCGTTCCAAAGATTCGCTGAGGCGCTGCGAGCGGCGAAGGATTAAGGTGGCATTTCGTGCTAGGGAAAAAGCGGCAGTAGGCGGTCTGCGGCGATGCCGGCCCTGTTTTCTGATCCCACTTCCGGACGCAGTCTACTTCTCTGCCTAAATTTCCTTCAGTGGATTCGCAGAATAGTGATCACTCACGAAGATCAAGGCTTTCCTCTCAGCGTCGTCTAACCAAGGTTCTTGCCGCGACAGATGTTTTTCCTGGAGGCCCGACGCGCTTTTTCGATCGAGACCCAACATGACATTGTGGATTTCCTTGGAAGGGGCGCGACGGAATCGAACGGCTAACGACTCCTTGCCGCGTTCCACACCGGTTCGGCGGTTAAACTCGAGATATTCCTGGTTGGTTATTCTTTTTACGCGAATAGGAGTTCGGTTTCGGCCACAACCAAGCAGATCAGGCTCGTCGGGTGATCCGGATACTCCGCATGAAAAAAGTCGCCAACCTCCAGCACGCCGAGCAAGGTCTTACCGTCGGCCATGATCCCAGCGTTGTTATTTTGGTCCCAGTTCGAATGGTCTCAGAATTAAAAACTGCTCACACCTGGTAGGCCCCCGGAACCCATCATTTTTACGGCACAGCTCATGCATAAATTTCGTCCCCCGATATTATACATTGCTGCAGTGCCATAACTGCCGCCGCTTTGACACCCTGCACTAAAACGATCGCACTTAAAACCCAGCTGCCGCAAGTTGATTACCAGAAGTGTCGGGCCGCGCCGGTCCGCCGCCTGCTTGCGCGTCGATGTTAAGGCTCGGATCGTTGCTGTAAGCAAATTGCAGATTCGTACGCTGCGCAAGTCGCGCAAGCTGTCGCCGTGCCCATGTCGCTGAGCTGGTAATAGGTTTTCGCCATTGCGGCATAGTCGGGCGTGCCGTCGGCAAGCGTCGGCGCGCCGTTCTGGCATGACGAAGTGCAATGCAGCGCGCCTAACGTTGGCTGCAAGCTCGGCGATGACAGTGGATATTGAAAGCGATTACTTCACGCGGCGCGCTGGCTCAATTTCAGGTGGGCGCGCAGCCGCGAATAAATAAACACGGCGAGAAATACGATCACGTCGAATATCACCAGCGTGAGCGGCGAGGTCGCCGTTTCAAGCACGTCCGACAATGGGACTCCATTCGCCCATTTATCGCAATCCCGGGCCCCAGGCGTGTGGAAACAAAAATCTCTCCATTGGTCAGCGTGCGCCTGAACCGTGTAGAAGGTTAAGACCCCGACAAGCACAGTATTGGTGATGAGAGGAATTAAAATCGCAGCCCAAATCGCCTTGAGTCTGAAGAATGAAACCAGATAGGTGACAGGAATCAGCAGCACTGGAAAAAACAAAAGAGGTAGAGTCGAGAGAAAAACAATGATGAGGTAGGGTTGATACCAACAAATCGCTGCTTTCGGCGCAATGTCGAGGACGAAGAGCGCCATCCACTGACCGAGCGAAAAATTAGTGAAAGTGTCCGCGCTGCGCGGCGCCGGCGGTGGCCTACTGGATATCAGTTCCTTGCGCACAAACATGAGGCGTCCTGCCGCCCCATTGTATTCGACGACGCGGTGGCGTTGCAATTAGGGAAATTCGTGGAATTGTTTAGGGCCAGTTAGATTCTGGAATGCTGTTATTAAATAAGTACTGGTTGTAAATATGATACGCATTCGCAAGATCGGCTTGATTTGCGCGAACCGCATCGTAAACGTTGCCGCCTGCCTCGGCGATGTCGGTCGCGTTCGTGCTTGCAAATGCATCCCGGTAGGTGGGAACACTTAGCGAATTCAGCCGATCGCGCATGTCTTCATCGAGGCTTTTCCACGCGTCCGGCGCGTATTTTTCGTTGGGCTCGCGATAAGAACCTATTCCATAGCCCGTGGTCTCAACGTAAATATTGTCGCCGTCCTGCACGATGCGACGAAAGACGTTTCCCGGATCAAGTGCGTGTCCCTTCAGCGTCGTATTAACAATCGTCAGTGCTTCGGGAAAAATGTGGTGCTCAACCTTTCCAAGGTTGCGGACCGGAATTCCTTTGATGATTAGCCACGCGTCTGACGTATCTCCCGAATTCATGGCTGGATAAAGTTGACCCGGCGCTGCGTAGTACCGCAAGAGTTCGAAAGCGCGCTCCGGGGTAAGACCTTGTTTCGTGCTGCCAAGCCAGGTGCGTTGCGGCCCATATTGGTGCGGACCGTTCTCATCCCAGCGCGTGAAGCCGCTCGGCGTATACATCTCGTCCATTGCCATGGCCGAACCTCAGTCGTGGCGAGAAAAGAGCGCGGGAATTCTCTCCCCGCGCCCTCGCCTTTCAATTACGTGCCGCTGAGCCTCGTCGCCAAGTCGGGATAGATCGACTTCACGCCATAGAGAATATCCAGGCGCCAGTTCCCGAGGTCGTTGGTCCCGTCATAGTACGGAATGACGCGGACCGAGAGACCCTTATAGGTCTCGCGCGCGGGACTGACCGCACCTTCGGCAGCTCCATCGGCACCATCGCGAGCGCGAAGGCGTTGCGATCGAAGACGACGTTCTGCGGATAGCCGGTGGAGTTCGAACCGAGATTGGTGATCGCAGCGTTGTCGGCGGGCGCGGCCGAGACAGTCTGATACGGGCCCGTGGTGATGATCGCGGGCGAGACCGAGAGCGTCATGTTGCCGGTGCCGTCGGCGGTGGCGTCGGCCTTGGCCACGAACTGCTGCAAGTAGGAGAGCACCGCCTTGGTCACCGGATTGACGGCGAAGACGCCGGCAATGGTGAAGACGTCGCCCTTCTTCAGCGAGCCCGTGGTCGCGGTCCAGCCGTCGGTGACAAGGTTCTGCTGGTTGCTGCCGTCGTAAGCGACGTTCTGCGCCGCCCCGTTCACGAGCGGCGTACCGCCGCGTGCGCCGGTGGTGTGCGTCGGCACGTTCTGCGACGAGTAGGCGTCAACCGAGCCGAGCGGCGGCAATTTCGCCCGCATGATCGCGGATTTGGTGATCTCAGGCGCGAAGAAGCCGGTGAAGCCGCCGATCAATCCCCACTTGTCGGCGGGATTGAGCGCCGCGACGCGGTCGGCGTCGGGCACCGCCATTTCGTCGAGCCGCTGCGGCGCCTTGGTGAAGCCTGCGAAGGTCGTGAGCGCCGTGCCGGGCGTGCCGACCCAGTTCCATACGTCCTTATAGAGTGCCGCGAGCTTCAGATCGACGGAGTTGGCGAGCTGGATCATCGCCGATTTCAGGTAGCGATCGGAGAAGTCGGCGATCTTCAGCGACAGATCCGAGGACGAGAACTGCAGATCGACGCCTTCTTGCGTATTGACCTGCAGCGACACGGTTTTCTCCGTGGTGTCCTGCGGGCTTGCCACCGCCCCCGAGCGCACGGTGTAGCGCACGGGCTTCCGGATCAAGACGGTGTCGCCGATCCTATTGCCGTTCGATTTCTTGTCGAACTCGTCCTCATAGGCGCGGTTCACGAGCGAGCCGAAGACGAGGTTGTTGTCGAGCAAACGCAGCGCTTCTTTCGCAACGATGCTCGGGGTGACGATCGTATTAGCCATGACTGACCTTTCGGGTTAGGGCGCCTTTTTTCGAGGCATTAAAGCCGGCCGGCCTCACGCTCACGGATGTATTCGTCCATGCTCATGTGCTCGACCTTCTTCGCAACGCCGCCGGTGCCGCCGCGAGGCGGGGTGAGCGGCGGAGGCGCCGATGTTCGTCGTTTGGGTTGCGGACCGCGAATGCGCGCTTCCAGCCGGCCGATTTCACGCGCGGCTGCGAGCTGCGGCATTCGATTCAACTCCTCGACCTTGTCGAGGTTTTTCGCCAGGTGATACGCGATCAGCGGTCCCTTGGCGCTTTCCAGGATGAGGTCGCGAACGTCGTCGCGGATGTCGATGCGGCGCGCTTCTTGCAAGGTCTCGTCGAAGTCGGGAATGCGATCCTTCACTTCGGAAAGACGCTCGCCATAGGCGGCGGCGCGGACACGCTGTAATTCGGTGGGGACTTGGCCCGCCGACGCCGCGCGCGCGTGCTCGTCGCGCACGGCGCGGCGCACTTCATAGGCGCGGAGCGCCCGGGCGAAGGCGGGAAAGTTTCCGGGAAATTCCTCCGGCCGCGGCATGGCGAGATCGCCGTTGGCGAGCCCTTGCGTGCGGACAAGCCGGTCTTCGAGCTCCCTGATCTTGGCGGCTTGCTCGGCAAGTTTGCGGTTCTTGCGCTGGTTGCGCGAGAGCTTCTGCGGCTTCTCGCTTTCGTTGTCGTGGTCGCCGTCATTGTCGGTGGGCTGTTCTTCTTCGCGCGCGGCTTCCTCACTCCCCTCACCTGCGGATTCGGCGGCCGTCTCCGGCGCCTCTTCGTCCGGCGTGAGCGTGACGATTTCCTCGTGTGGCGCTTCAATGGGATTCTCGGCGGATGGCTCTCCGCCCTCGGCCGCCCTCGCGGGCAGCGCGGATGCGAGTTTGACCAGCATGGTTGCCTCAATGAAAAAGCCCTCCAGGGACTGAGGGCTGCGGCGTTCGTACTTGCAGGGGGCATTGACTTTCAACGGTCATGCGCGGGCTTGTCCCGCGCATCCACGTCTTGGGGAGGGAAAGACGTGGATGGCCGGAACAAGTCCGGCCGTGACGATAAGTAAGTGCGCAATTTCCGGGCGCGCAAACCCTCCGGGTGAACGCGAGCGCCCGCCGGGAGAAATCATCGCTGCATTGAATTAGTCGAAAACCGCGTAACTTTGCAAGCGCGAGCCGCGGCGTCGATCAGCAAGCATCTTCGACGTAGTAGAAATGCTCACCAAAGGATTTAATGGTGCGAGTACACCGCACATGGGGTGAAGGATAATCGCTAACCCACCTCGTTTCCGGCGCTGGATTTGATCGGTGGGCTATCCATTCCGACGAGCGAGCGCTTGGATCTCGCGCGATCTCATCCGTTTCGTCGTACACGATCGCTTCGAAGTTAATGTTGCCAAATCCGGGGCCTGTAACTCCTAAATCGAAAACATGAAATTTCGGCCCGAGAGATGGCTCAGCCGAAATCACAGCGAGATACCCCGCCTTATGGGCCCTGAAAGCCCCGCGTCTCAGGTAATCACCCCCGAAGAGCACGAGAGCCACAAGTAAGAACGGGAAAAGGAGAATTACGCCGGCTTCGATAAAGCGCTTCTGTACCAAGCGGACCAGGATAAAAACTAGAAGAAATAAGGGCGTGGCTAGGAAAAAGAGCGCCGTCAGCATTGCGGGGATGGATTCGAGTGGTGGAAAATAATTCTCGACGATTCCAGCAATCAAATAAAGTAGCCCGAGCATCCCAAGCCACAGTGCCGGGATTTTCAGAGCGCCAATCAAAGATTTTCCGACCGTCATCCTGCTTCCATGCCCCGCGATTGTGGCGAATATACTCGTAATCCGGGTGCCCAATATAGACAGCTCGGCTGGGGTCAGGGCATCGGGCCGCCAAACTGCCTGAATGTGCCTTGATTGAAATGGTAAGCGCCATCCCTGGTATTAGCGGCATTGCCGGGATTATTTCCCCAATCGGCCGGCTCGTTCAGTAAATTCCGAAAATAACGATCCTTATCCTTCGCCCAATCAGGAGGGTTATTGCGAAAATTCGTGAGATAGTTCGGGAGGTTCGTAATATCATCGCGAAGCATCTCGTAATTCGTCGGAATGGCCGGATGAGTAAAAAGATAATATGCTCCCCCGGCAGCCACGGCCGGTTCTGTCGGTATTCCGAGCGTGGCTGTAGCCAAACCATAGTCGAAGCTGCCGCCGGGTACGAATTCGGTTACCACATCGGTCTTGTCGGGCAGCGGCCGCTGAAGATCGTTCCGTCCGCCACGCTGGTAAGCGTCATAGAGGTACGGAAAGATGGCCTCGATGTTGTCGCCCAGCGCCATTGCATCGGGAAGAGGATTGACCAATTCCTTCATCCGATTAGAAAAATCCTCGATCGTTTTGTTTGGATCGTAGTTCTGCGGAACGACGTATGGCTTGGACGTTGTCGGATCGATGACGTAATTCTCGCCAATATTATCTTTCAAAAACCTCGCGCGAACTACGGCTCCTTTTGTGGACATCACCGGGAAATAGTCGTTGCCAAATTGTCCGTTCGCGGGCATGAGCTCAGGCATCGGTTTCTTCGGCCGCCGGTCCATGCCGCGCGGCCGCGGACGTCAAGTTCACCAACATGGCTGCCTCAATAAAAAAGCCCTCCAGGGACTGAGGGCTGCGGGGGTTCGTGCTCGCAGGGGTATTGACACTGTCATGCGCGGGCTTGTCCCGCGCATCCACGTCTTGGGGAGGAAAGACATGGATGGCCGGAACAAGTCCGGCCATGACAATAAGTAAGTGCGCAATTTCCAGGCGCGCGAACTCTCCGGGTGAGCGCCATGCCCGCCGGGAGAAATCATCGCTCCATCAATAATGAAAAACAGCGTAACTTTGCAAGCGATTGCGTTTAACCCACGGCAGTGGAAATATTCGCCCGGGGGATCAGCGATGACAGAGCGTCGGACAAAGCCTCGGCCGCGCACGCTGAAGGCGGCGAAGATTATCTTTAATCAGCGGCGATCCATCCTCGATTGCACCGCACGAGATCTTACCGACGAAGGCGCCTGTCTGATCGTCGGCGGTGCGGTCGGGCTTCCCAATCGTTTTGAGCTGCAAGTTCCTGCTGACAATCTGCGGCGGCATTGTCGCGTCGCTTGGAAGCGCGCCGGTCGAATCGGCGTGAAGTTCGTCGAAAAGAGTTGACCGGCCCCGGGCTGCTCGATCGCACGAACCCTCCGGGTGGGCGCGACGCCCGTGAGGAGAAATCATCGCGACCATTAAGCCTATGCTCTCGCCGCACGGTGGCGAATCAACGGCCCAAAAGATCATCCCATGCACTCCGCGGATTTCCCGGAAAGCCGCCATACGCGGTCACTCTGTATGCCGATGGAGAAAGCAGAGAATTGATTGCTTTCGGAACGTAACCGTAAGGCTGTGGAAGGACAGCACGCATTGGATCATGCCCGGTGATCGCCACATGCGCATTGCTCCACTCTTCCTGCGGAATACCGGAGCCGACAATGATTGATTTCAGTGTCGGCTGATAACCTCCTACGGGAAAGCTTCGAACTTCAAACGCTCCACTTTCCGGGTTTTGCGCATAGACGTGCGCCATGGCCGGCGGCACCCAGCCTGCAAACGCTCCCGGGACATCGATCGCCAGTGCGAGCTCGCGCGATCCGACGGAGCGAAACGGCACATTAAAATAATCCGAGCCGTCGTATTTCGTGTCTTCCAGATGCTGTTGCCACCAAGCGGGGTCGGTCGGATCGAAATTGGGATCAGACGGAATTATCTTTTGATTTGCTTCCATCCTCATCCCCGACATTGCCGTGACCCATTGGATAATAGATCCAGCTGCGCAGCATTGTTATGAAGCCTTTCGTCCTGATGCGGCGTCGCGTGGTGAAAAACCACATGAAAAACAATAGCGTGCTGATAACGCCCACCGCGATGCTGATTAGCAGATTAAGGTCGTCCCAGAGCCATTGATACGCGCTCATTCTTTATCCTTTGAGAACACGACGCCGGCTTAATTCAGGTTTTCAAATAACTGCGGTTTTTATTCGTCGCTCAACCGCTAGACGAATCTACGACCCTTGCCCTCCCTGAATCAACCGCTCCACTATCCCTTTCAGCCGATTCACTTCCTCGACGACTGATGCCATCGCCTGCCGGTCGGCGCCGTTGGCGCTATGAATGTCGTGATGGGCCTTGGAAGCGGCGTCGAAGCGCTTGGCAGCGACTTCCAGCTCCTTTTCCTGCACGCTCAGCTCGGCGACCCGCTCCCGCGATTTCGCGGCGACGATCTCCGCTTGTGCCTTGGCGAACTCGACCGGATTCGGTGGCGGTGGCGGCGGGCCCATGGGGATCGCACCCGGCGGGATCGCGCCAGGCGGCACGGCTCCGGCGGCCGGACCAGCACTTGGCGGCATGGCATTGGGTGGCGCGATCTCGCCGATATAGCCCGCCTTCTCGCGCGCCAAGAGTGCCTGGATCGGCGGCGGCAAAATCATCTCGGCGCGCTTGGCAATTTCGCCGGCGAAGGGCCAATCCTGCGCCTTGGCAAGCAAATCCAGAATCAACGGCCCCGCCGCCGGGAACGCCTGCACGAATTGCATCATGCCGGCGCGCGCTTCCTCGCGCTTGGTGGAATAGCTCGGACCCGTCTCCACCACGATGCCGTAGGCGCCGACCGTCACGTCGTTCAGCACCACGCCCTTCGGCTTGCTCGTAATCGAGACCGGCGCCTGGTCGTTTAGCGACTCGCCTTCTTCCTCGATCGCTTCTTCGATCGGCCGCGGCGCGCCGTAATCATCGAGCGGCTCCTCCGGCTCGTCGGCCGGCGCGTAGGAAGCCATCGACTTGTTGATGGTGACGGTCTGCACTTTGCCGTCCTCGCCCACCACCTGCACCATGCGCTCGGTGTCGTAGATGTGCGGGATGAGATCGATGAGCACGCGGCCGGTATGGGCGAGCGCGCGCTTGAAGTTTTCGACGTAAGCGACGTTGCCGACGTCGCCCTGCTGGTCGCGAAGCTGAATGGCGACGCCGGAAATTTCGTTCGACTGCGCGCCGAGCGAAGCGTCGTAAATTCCGGTCACCGCCTGCATGTCGTTGTCGGCGCGGGCGATCGCTTCCGACAGGCCGGGGCTCGAGACCGGCGGCGCCACGCGCTGCGGCGGCGCGCCGCCGTTCAGGGGGTCGGGCGTGTATTCGAGCGCCGGCCAATTTTTCGTATTCGACGTCTCCCACTTGTCGCGGTTTTCGTCGAAATTCTTTTCGGTGCCGATCCACGGCGCCTTTGGCGCCAGCGCCAGGATCTCGGTCTGCGCCGAGGTGGAGTAATTATAGACGCGCTGCGGGTCCTTGGCGTTTCGCACGATGCCGCGGCGAACGATGGTGCGGCCGATGCGGATTTCCTCGCCGATCGCGGGCACGATGGGAATAATCCGCCCGGCCCATTCCTTCGGCTCCTCGAGCACATGGCCGAGCGTGATCAACGAGCGGAAAATCTTGTGGCCGTCGCGCGTTTCGAAGCGGGCGCCTTCGAGCGCCAACGCCGCGCGCTCCTCCTCGCCGACGCCGGTGAGATCGATGATGCCGCCCTCCGGCATCAGCGCGAGCTCGCGCTTGGCCGGCCGTCTCTCCCAATATTCGCCGATGCGGATGAGGTCGACATGCTGCCAATAGGCAGTGTATTGCCGGTCGAAACCGACGAAATCCTCCACCGGCGCGTCGGGATATTTCTCCTCATAGGCTTCCTTCGAGAGATCGAACGGCACAAGGCACCATTTGGCGTCCTCGCGCGTGGGCAGCTGGCTGTCGGGGTCCCACAGCACCGAGACGCCGTCGTCGATTTGGCCGATGCGGATTTCCTGGTTGAAGGTGGTTTCCTCCGCGTATTCGGTGGTGACCCGCCAATGGCCGATGCCGCAGGCGGCCATCGAGTCGGCACCGATCACATAGGCTGATTGCGCGTCGCTGCGGTTCTCGATGTAGCGGATCATGCAGGAGATAAGTTCGGCGATCGAATGCTTGGCGCGGGCGTCGATGGGGACGGCCTTGATCGCGGGCTTCATCAGGCGGATGTCGCCGGTCACCTGGCGGACGAATTGCGGCAGGCGGTTGATGGTGAGGCACGGCCGCTCCTCGGCCTCGCGCTGTTGCTTGGCGTATTGCGGCCACTGGTTGCCGGCGAGAAATTCGAGGTCTTCATAGGCCTCTTGCATGTTGTCGCGCTCGCGCTGGTGCGCGGCATGCGCGCGCTCGATCGCGATGCGGAGAAAATCATTGTCGATTTTCCTCGCGGGCTTTTCGGCGGCCGAGGGAAGCGCGGGCTTCTTCAGCGTGCCGGCGACGCGGGGCTTGCGTTTTTTGGGGGTGTTGTCGGGCATGAAAATCCTGTCGCCCCGGTAGTCGCGAAGTGGCGAGACCCGGGATTTGAAATCATGGAAGGAAATTTGGCTCAGCGATTCTGAATTTCGCTCAAACCTCACTTATACTTTTGAGCGTTCGATGTTCGCGCCCTGAGTTCTCAGGGGCGCAGAAAAACCGTGCTCCGCATCGGCTTTCGTACCCAGCGAGGCGTGGTTGTTCGCGAAATGACGATCAGCGATCGCCTTTGTCTTCGAGTGCGGAAGGCTTGGAAGGAGACGGTCTCCATTGAAATGCCTTGACGAGCTTGGGATCCAAGAACAGAAGATCCCGGGAGTTGAAGTTTTGTCCCGAGGCCACCCACTCTGCGATTATTGCGTCGGCAATTTCGTCGGGACCATTGCCATAGTCGAGCGGGATATAACCCGAAACTTCTCCGTTTCTGAAGGGTTTGGTGCCTTTTGCTAGGCGTTCTCGTACTTCGCGGCGCACATACTCAACTAGATCCGAACCGGACAAATCGAGTTGGTGACCGAACGAGACAATGTCATTAAAGCGGAGGTAGTCGATCCCAGCTATATTGTAGTTTATAGACAGATCTTCCCAACGGACCCGGCGGAGCCACACGGATGAAATCCATGGTGTGGATATTTGAATAGCGTGTTGATCCACCTGCGTTATGACCGGCAAAGGATCGACCCCGCCGCTATATTCGAACAGAAGCGTCTTCTCCTTCGTGAGCCATGACTGGCCAGTCCTTGATACGAAGACGTTCATCGATGGATTGAAGGGGCAATCGACTCGACTGATTTCAAAGTCGAAGCCCGAAAGGGTGGTCGTCTGATAAACCTCAGTCGGGCAGTTGCACGATCTTACGACAGCCAGCAACAGATAGATCACGCCGAGCATCACCGCGAGCCGGATGACCCAGCGGAAGGACGTTTTTGCAACGGCAGTTAGGGCTGGCATTTGGATGGCGTTTCAGGGAGCCGGCGGCTGATCGAATAGGCCACGTTCTCCGATGTTGAATCCGGTTTCTATGAACTCCTTCGTCACCTGATCCAGACCGTATGGCTTTTCGGATTTTGCGTTACTCGATTTGAAGAAAGCGTAAATTCCTGCGATGCGCAAGGTTTCGTCGAGCGTAAGCCCCAGTTGCTGACAATACAACCCGACATTGAAGTTCGAGATATTTCTGAATTGCGGCAGTTGTGTGTAACCTGCGATTAGGCTTCCTTCGCGCTGATAGTCAAAGGTACCGCCTTGACTAACATCGGCTACAAAGCGCCAGAACAAATACGGCAATGCCGCCCCGGTAGTATCCGGATTGCTTACCAGTGATGAATACGTAATACCGGCTTGCTTACCGGCGGCCGCCACCGAGCCCAGGTCGGCAACAGGGGACATCAGATATCCTGTTGGAGATTTTTCATCCGCAACATTTTGGCCATTCGGTAGTTGCACCGGAACACCCTGATTGGGCTTGGCAGGCGGTGCGACGGCTCGCCGTAATGCGCCGTCGCGTGACATCTGCAAGTCGCCAACGGGCGCGGGTTCAGGGAAACCGGCCATTGGCGCGGGCGGCGGGGCCTGGAGGGAGTAGACGGCCGGATAGCTATCCGTGGTCTCGGCTGGCCAAAACGCGTTGTTGAGGGACGCTTGCGCTGGATTGAAGGGCATTGCGTTGGCCGGATTGATTGTCGCTTCGGGCCAGGACTGAAACGCGGCCGGGTGCGGAGGCCAGTCTGAAAACGCCGCCCACGGATCGCCTATATTCGCGGGAGCAGGCTGGTTTCCAGAAAAAATTGTGAACGGGCTGCTGCCGTTTGCAGGCGCCGGCGTCGGTGGCGCCCAATCAGGAAACGCCGCCCACGGGTCGCTCGCATCGCCGTACGATCCTTGCGGCTGCGGCGCGTCGTCGAACGGACGTGTTCTGACGGAAATGTCAGGCATGCGGACGCCTCGCGAGACTGTTATTTTTTCTTCCCCGCCTTCAACGCATCGCTTCTTTTTTGCTCGGCGGCCTGTGCGAGCTTTTCGAGTGCCGCGACTTTGCGGTGGCGCAATTGCAGGAGTTCGCTTTTTTCCCGGCTATCGGTTGCCGGCGTGAAGATCGGCGGTCGAACTGGCCAAGCTCTAAGAATGAAACTTCCGATCGCCGGCCTTAGCGTCCTCTTTCGTCTCCTCGTAAATATGAGGAAGCGCAAACCACACGCCGCCGAAGTCGGGGTCGCGGCCGGATTTCAGCCATTCCGCGATGATCGCATCTGCAATTTCATCCGGACTGTTGCCGTAATGCATGACCTTCCAATAGTGGACACCGTCCATTGCGCCTCGCACGGGCTTCGCGCCCTTGCTCAGAAGACTCAAAATATGACGGCGTACGTAATCCACCAGATCCGCACCGGACAATTCAAATGCGTCCATCCCGAACGAAACGATCTGCCACAAGCCGACCGCATCGATCGCAAGTTCTGCCGGGACCTGTTCTAATCGCTCTTCAGTCGTTGTTCCGTAATATTTATCCCAGACGCGCTTAGTCATTTTGGTGGACCTTGAAATTCTTCGGAATCAATGGATCGTTGCTATGTATGGCTATCTACCTCGGCGACACCCAAAGGTGGAACATCCTGACCAATCGCTAATTGTACGATGAACTTACCGTCGGGCTTCTCGCAGCAAACAATGCGATTCATCAATGGCGAAGCATCCTCGCCCGGAATCGTGAAGTCGGCGCGCCAAATTGTTCCCCAGATTTTGCTTCGTGTCACCAACTGCTTGCCCAATTTCCATCCGCCCTTTGCAATGATGTCAGCCGAATAAGAATGGCAGGCCTTCAAAAAGGAGGCGCTGGCTGTCGCCAATTCCTCGCCCTCAGGCGCAACAGGAGGAGACAATTCGGGGTGGTTCATCTGCGTACTCATCGCTTAGGTGGATAAAGTGTTTCCGCGAATGACGAAAAAGTTGGCCGCTAAACTCGAATAGCAATTCCGGTAGATTTTGAGCTATGCAATGATCTCGTGCAAGCCGGTTAATTACCGCATAGGACCGGGCGATGTCGCGCCTGGACGGCGGAACGGGACCACATAAGCCGCACCATCAGGCCCCCCTTGAAGCACAACTCGAGTACCGTCCGGAAAAGTTATAAGCGTATCCACATTTAGGGCTCGTGGCGATGATCTCAAAGTTTCGATTGTAACATTGCAGACTTTCTCGGCTTTCAAACATGCTTGTCTCATTTCCGGCGAAGTCGAGTTGCCCAGACAAGTATATGCTGCATTGGTACACGCCCAATTTCTTTCGACGATTTGGGTCAATGTTGGGTCGACCGATGGCTGCGATCGATACATCGCCTGATAGAGATTGCGATCGGCGCCAATAGCGTCGCCGAGTTTTTGCTGTTCTAGGAGCGGCGAGAAATTTCCGATTGAGCCGGTGATTAATCCTGTATCCGAAGGCAGCAAGCCTTCTCCAGACGAACCATTGGCCGGCGCCTGCAAGGCGAAAAACCGCGCGTGCAGATCGGGATAAGCCGCCCATAGATCCGCGTCGATGCCTAGCGGCGCCTTCGCAGGCGGCCAATCAGGAAACGCCGCCCAAGGATCATTTGCATATGCCGGCGCTTGCGACGGCGCGTCGGGAAACGCCGCCCACGGGTCACTGTTTGTTTGCAGTGGTGCAGCCTCACCGAACGATGTCGGTGCGGCATACAGTGCACCCATGGGAGGCAATTCGTTGATCGACCACGGCGCGTTGCCCGGCGCCTGCAAGCCGAAAAACCGTGCGTGCAGATCGGGATAAGCCGCCCACAGATCCGCGTCGATGCCTTGTGACGCCTGCGCGGGCGGCCAATCGGGATACGCTGCCCATGGATCGTCGCTCATCGCAGGTGCAGAAAACCGCGAAGTCGCATCAGGAAACGCCGCCGACGGATCGTTTGCATATGTCGGCGCTTGCGGTGGCCAGTCGGGATATGCCGCCCACGGGTCGGCCATGTTGGCGGCCGCGGGTTGTGCGTCCGGAAAGGCCGCCCACGGATCGCTCGCCTTGCCGAATGATCCTTGCGGCTGCGGCGTTTCGTCGAAAGGGCCGGTTCTGATGTAGATGTTCGGCATCACCCCCCACCCGCCCTGCCCTTGCGCGCGGCGAGCAGGCGGTTTTTTCGGCCGCACCGTCGCCGCCTGCTCGAGCCCCATGGCGAGATAGCCGAAATATCTCGCGAGTGGCGACGAGAGCCGCGCGGCGGCCTGCAAGCGCGCCGCTCACGACCACCTCTTCCACGCGGTCCGCGCCCGTCTCGAAGCAGAGCCGATCACGTCAAGCCCAGGCATGACGGCAGAGTGGGGCCGGGTGCGGGTTCTAGGCAAAGTCGAAGATCGAGGGTATGACAGTGGGAGAAAAATACGGGGGAAAGTATGGGCCTGACCGAGGGTGTCGTACTGATTGCCGTGGCGATGGTGATGATTTTCCTGGGACGTCCCAAGGGTCCCATCGCGCCATTCGTGCAAGTCTATATCGTGGGGCAGCTCTACGTGATGAGCGCCATGGTGATGGGCGTGCTCGGAGTGACGCTTCTGATTATCAACCGGCCATTCTAGGTTTGCTTCCAAGCTAAATTTCCAACCGAGGCCCAGCCCGAAGCGACGCGATCCGGGCGAAAAAATAGG